>Ga0209343_10001039_pt1 | contig 38452 bp, 45 predicted proteins | sample RifCSPlowO2_02_FD_184026 | JGI IMG/M metagenome (GOLD analysis project Ga0209343, IMG submission 184026) | Groundwater microbial communities from Rifle, Colorado - Rifle CSP2_plank lowO2_0.2 (SPAdes) (version 2) | ecosystem: Environmental > Aquatic > Deep subsurface > Groundwater | place...
CTATAAATAATCCGGATACTCTTTTCATAGGAATAGAGATTCATACGCCCTCTATTGAACAGGTTTTAAAACAGATAACAATTAAGAGTCTTGATAACATAGTTGTACTTAGTTATGACGCAAGGCTTTTTATGGAGCTTGTTCCATCAAATGTAATTGAAAAAATTTATGTACATTTTCCCGTTCCTTGGGATAAAAAACCTCATAGAAGAGTTATTTCAACTACATTTATCGAAGAAGCTAGACGAATTTTAAACATTGGCGGGACATTAGAGCTTAGAACGGACAGTGAGAACTATTATGCTTACTCTTATGAAACATTTATTGCATTTAGTAAAACAACGCTTCTTATAAATAAAAACAAAGATATAGCTATAACGAGCAAGTATGAAGATAGATGGAGAAAGATGGAGAAAAACATTTATGATGTAACCATGATAAATGATGAAGAATCTCCTGCTCTTTGCTTGGATGGTGATTTTAATTTCTCTGAAGTTAAAATCTCCGATGATGAAATTTTAAAATTTAATAAAAAAATAAAAAAACTAGACGGGGGATTTATAAATTTTGAGAGAAGTTACATGTTAAAAGATGGTGTTATGCTTCGTTTATCTATGGGCAGTTTTGATAAGCCGGAGCATCTTTATCTAATTGTCAAGAAAGATAAAGCATTTTATTATCCAAATATACCGCTAAAATCAAAAAGCAATCTTGTTGCTCATAAATTTTTAAACGAGGCGCTTCATGGATAATGTAATAATAGCTAAAGACCTCTCATTGTCATATTCGAATAATGAGACAATTATCAACAAAGCGACTTTTTCAATAAGTTCTGGCAGTTTTGTCTTCATAACAGGGGCTAGCGGCAGCGGAAAATCTACGCTTTTAAAATCTCTTTTTGGAGCACTGAACCCAAAACAAGGCTCTCTTGTGGTTGGCGGTGTAGAACTAAACGGTGTTTCTCGTTCAAAGTTGAACTTTTTAAGACGACATTTAGGAATAGTTTTTCAAGATTATAAGCTTGTTAAAGAGTGGAGTATTGAAAAAAATATTATGCTTCCTCTTCTTATAAATGGGTATGTAAAAAGTGTTGCCCTAAATCAAGTAGAAAAACTACTCAAGCATGTTAGATTGAATCATCAAACAGGCAAATATCCATTTGAACTTAGCGGTGGAGAGCAGCAGAGGGTTGCAATGGCAAGAGCACTTGCTCATAATCCTATCTTAATTTTGGCGGATGAGCCAACAGGAAACCTTGATGAGTACTCCTCACAGCTTATTTGGAATTTGTTAGAGGGCGCAAATAATCAGCTTAAAACAACTGTAATAGTGGTAACGCACCATATTCCAAAATCATTAAATGTTGATTATAAGCATTTTCACATAGAGTATGGGAGTATTCATGAAGTCCGTTAAGAATCATCTCTCGTTAGTAGTTGCGCTATTGAGCATACTTTTTTCAATGCAAGTTTTTTTTATTGTTGAGCGCTCAATTGATGCTTATAAAGTAAATCTCTCAAACAACTACTCTGTTATTGCCGTTAGTAAAAAAGAGTTGAGCAGTGACGAATTTAAAGGTATTAACAAAATAATCTCAAATGCAGAAGAACTCTCTCCTGATTCTGTTATAAAAAGATTAACAAGTGATATGAAAAGCACAAATGTAGAGCTTCTAAAGCTTACTTTACCAAAATTTTATAAACTCTCTCTTACCTACTATCCAACTCCGCAAGAGATAAAAAAATTAAGAAGCGATTTACTCGGTAGTGGTTCAATAACAAAAGTCGAAGATTTTTCTCATAATCATGATACGGTATATAAACTTCTGCTTCTGTTTAAAAAAGTTGTTGCACTTTTTGCTATTGTCGTACTTATTGTGACTGTGTTGCTAATATTTAAAGAACTTAGAATTTGGCAGTATAAGCATAATGAGCGTATGACTATTATGGGGCTTTTTGGTGCGGCTTTATGGCTCCGTTCCGCAGTACTCTTTAGACTTGCCATAGTTGATGCGCTTGTTGCGAGCTTTTTGGCTTTTGGAGTGTTTATGTATCTCTCATCATCTGCTTGGGTTGCAGAACAGTTTAATAACATTGGGATAAATGTACTTATCTTTAATCCAATAGAGGATTTTTTAATTATTCTTGGGGTTGCTATAACTATCTCGATACTTTTGGCATCTTTGATTGTTCTTGGTCATAAAGAAGAGGCATGATTCGTTTACTGATAATATTTTTTTTAACATATTTGTACTTAAATGCAAAAACAAGTGTTGATAATAAGATAGAAAAAACTAGCTCCGAAATAGGTTCTTATGTTAAAACTCAAGAAGATATAAACAAAAAAATGAATGAAACTGCGCAAGCAATTTTACTGCAAGAAAAAGAGATTAACGCACAACAAGAACGCCTTAAAAAGCTAAAAGAGGAGCTCTTAGACAAAGAGAGCAGCTATGATGGCAATGTTAAACAGATAAAAGAGTTAAAAGTATCTCAAGATAAATTGAAAAAAAATGGTGATCAGCTAGAAGAGGAGTTGGTTTTTACAATAGCTCAAAGTGTCTCTTTATCGATAGTTCTTGAAGCGGAGTATAGCGCAAGCGAGGAGTCGCTTATAGAGTACGAGGTATTAGACCTTATGTTAAAAAACGCAAAAATAAAGATTAGAGAGTTAAATGAAAAGTTTTATAACAACTCTAAAAATATTACTATTTTAAGTGAACATGTCAGCTCTTTAGAGGCTGCAATCGCCTCCATTGATTCAAAAAGAAAAGAGTTGGTTAAAACTCAAGAAGAGAATAAAGAGTCGCTTAAAAAGTTAAAAATCGCAAGAGATTCGTACAAAAAAGAGCTTCAAGAAATTTTAAATAAGCAGGATATCTTAAAGAAAACATTGGCACAGCTAAATATAATAAAAATAGATGAGATTAGAAAAGCCAGCGAAGCAGCGGAGAGAGCTGAGGCATTTGATGCAAAAGGTACTGTTTCTGATAATAGTTTACCTAAAGTCAAAACGCACGGAAGCAGTTATCAAGCTGCACAAACAAAAGAGTATATCGGTGAGAAAACTATTGCACCGTTTGAGCCGTACAAAATTACGAAAGTTTATGGCACATATACGGATCCAATTTATGGCATAAAAGTATTTAATGAATCGATATCATTAAAGCCTAGTGAAGAGAATACCAAAGTTAAGACAGTATTTAACGGCAAGGTAATTTATGCGGACAAAACACCGGTACTCAACAATATTGTAATTATAGAACATGATGACGGGCTTCATACTATCTATGCAAATTTATCTCAAATAGCACCCGATATTAGCAAAGGTAAAAAAGTAAAAAAAGGTTATACGATAGGTCGCGTTAATGATGAGTTGATTTTTGAAGTTACACAAAAGTCATTTCATATAAATCCTGTGAAACTTTTTCAGTAGGTTTGTAGTATATTTAAATTAATTTAATGTTATTATGTGTGCATATATATTCGTCTTCAATATGATTGTTGCAGGAGTTGTTATGGATAAAAATAGAGATTCAGGTAATCATAGAAATAACGCTATGTATTATAATCAAATGCTTAGAGAAAACAGGACCGTTAGTTCTGATAGAAAACAGCGTGTTGTTTTAGTCTCTTTTAGCTCGCAAAAAGTTTATGCCAGTGACTATGTTTTTGCTGTTGAAGGTTATGAAGGAATTTTTTATACGCTCTATTTTTTCACAATACCGTATATAACTGGAGCTATATTTCTGTTTTTATTTATTGCAAAAGCAGATTATGAAAATTTTATGCTTTTGGATACAAGTGCATTTTTTATTGTCTGGATGATAGGCTATGAAATTATTGCAACTTTACTTTTAATTGCTATTTTTATCTCATTTTTAAGATACGATAAAAAACCTAAAAAAAGGTATTAGCTTTCTAATCACCGCTGATTTTTGATATAATCTCAAAAAAAATTTAGGTATATAAACATGAACTTTATTCAAACTCGTGGATGCGACAAAAACAAGCCCCAAAGTGTTACATTTTCAGAAGCTATTTTAAATCCTATTGCCTCTTTTGGCGGATTGTATGTACCACAGAGCCTTCCAGAATTGGGTGAAGAGTTTTTAGTTAAACATTTAAACTCTTCATATAAAGAGTTAGCATCTGATATGTTAAGCCGTTTTGAGATTGATATTGAAAAAGGTGTAATAGAAGAGGCATTAAAACTTTATGACAAATTTGATACTCCATCAAACCCGGTTCCGGTTGTAAAAGTAAAAGAGAACCTTTATGTAAGTGAACTCTATCATGGTCCGACTCGTGCGTTTAAAGATATGGCGCTTCAACCTTTTGGTGTTGTACTCTCTTCAATTGCACAAAAAAGAGGTGAAAATTATCTTATTCTTGCAGCAACAAGCGGTGACACCGGTCCGGCGGCGTTGGAGACATTTAAAAATAGAGCAAATGTTCAAGTCGCTTGTCTCTATCCGGATGGCGGAACTAGTGATGTTCAAAGACTTCAAATGGTCACGGAAGATGCAAAAAACCTCAAAGTAATCGGTATAAACGGTGTTTTTGATGATGCTCAAAATGCGTTAAAAAGGCTTTTAGCTTCCGATGAGTTTAAGTCAACACTTAAAGAAAAAAATATACTTCTCTCAGCTGCAAACTCTGTAAACTTTGGACGAATTATTTTTCAAATAATCTACCATATTCACAGCTATTTAGAACTTGTTCGTCAAAGCGGTATCAGTATGGGCGAGAAAGTTTATTTAAATGTTCCAAGCGGAAATTTTGGAAATGCTCTTGGTGCTTATTATGCGTGGAAGATGGGACTTCCAGTAGAAAAAATCATCATCTCCTCAAATGAAAATAATGTTTTGACAAGATTGATTAAAACAGGAAAATATGATTTGAGAAACTCGCATGTAGTAAGTACGACTTCACCTGCTATGGATATTTTAAAATCATCAAATGTTGAGAGAATTCTTTATGATATGTTTGGCTTTGAGAGAACAAAAGAGCTTATGCAAGATTTGGAATCAAAGAATTTTTATGAGTTGAGCGCTAAGGAATTAACAAAACTTCAAGAAAGCTTTGATGCTGATTTTTGTAATGGCGATGAGGGTAAAAAGTATATCAAAGATACATTCTACAACGATGGCTATTTGATGGACCCGCACACTGCAACATGTATGAAATCTTATGAGACATGTTCAAGAAAAGATGTTAAATCGATAATCTATTCAACTGCGGAGTGGACAAAATTCTCTCCGGTAATTGCAAATGCTCTAACAGGCGAGGTTGATGCACAGGATATTGTCGCTTTAGAATCTATATCTAAAGAGGCAAAACTTGAAATTCCGGCTATGATAAAAGCACTATTTACTAAAAAGATAGTTCAAGAGAGTGTTATTGAAAAAGAAGATATTGAAAAAGAGATTTTGAAATTTTTATAATTTAATTTATCTTGAATATGCAACTTTCAATAGATACACTTTCTCAAAAAAACAGAGATGGGTTTGATGATTTTTATAACATCTACTCCATCTCATTTCCACTAAGCGAGCAAAAATCAAAAGAAGAACTTTTGGAGATGCTGCACTCTCCCAACTATACGGTTTTTATCTCCAAAATAAGCAACAAAACAGTAGGTTTTTGCATTATATTTCACTCATTTAAAACATCATTTTATCTTTTGGAGTATATGGCAGTCGATACTACCCAAAGAAATTATGGCATAGGCTCAAAGCTTTTTTATATGCAATAAAAGAGATATTTTGTAAATACGGCACTAAACCTTTGCTTGTTGAGATTGATTCACCACAGCAGAAGAGCCAAGAGCAAGAGATTAGAAAAAGAAGAGAGCAGTTTTACAAAAAACTAGGATGTAGAAAAATTGACCAGTTTGACTATCTTTTGGCGATAAAAAACGAGCAAACAGCACCGCTCATGAAACTTTTGGTGTATCATACTAAGATGCAAAATGTTTTAAAACCACAGCTTAGAGGGTGGTTGGAAGATGTTTACACGCTAGTTTACGGATGTTCTAAAGATGATGAACGAATTGCTAAAATGTTTTTAAACCTGCCGCAAACTTTAAATCTTATATAGGAGAAAAAAATGGATATTTTTTTTAATGAAGAGTATGCAACGCTCTGGACGGCAATAAGCTCTATTATGGGCATTATAGCAACAATGATGGCTGTTTTTGCACTGCTTTATTCTATGCGAACCTATAACAAAACTATGCAGGTTGTTCACTACGGCGAAATTGACAAAATGTATTTTGAGATACTAAAAGAAGCACTCTCTAAACCGCATTTAGTAAGGCGAAATATAGTGCGAAGCGAGGAAGAAGAGGTTGAATACGGTATTTATGCCTTTATAGTATGGAATTTTTTAGAGTCAATTTATGATCGTTGCATACTTGACAATGGGTTGCAAAAAACATGGTTTCCCATTATTGAAACAGAGCGTGCAACTCATCTTGCTTGGATAAAAAATCCTCAAAACAGAGTAAAGTTTAAGGATGAATTTTTAAACTTTATTGACAAAGAGAAGTTTATATAAAAGTGCTAAAGCTCAGTTGCTCTTTTATATGCTTTTTCAATAGCGTTTATACATGCAGCTCTTACATTTCCATCTTCTAAAGCTCCATAGCCGGCAGCAGTCGTTCCTCCCGGGCTCATAACGGCGTCTTTTAGAAGTGCTGGGTGAATATCTTGGATAAGAGTTCCAAACCCGCTAAAAAGACCGCGCATGGTTGTCATTGCATCAGCTCTTTTCATCCCTTGTTTAACGGCTCCATCTGCTAAAGCTTCTGCTATAAGCGTTAAATATGCAGGACCGCTTCCGGCAAGTGCAGTTGCAATATCCAGCTCTTTCTCGCTTCCAAGCCAAAGGGTTGTGCCTATTGTGCCAAGCAGCTCCTGCGCCTCATCTTTAAATGCCTCGTCTCCGGTAAGCGTTGTCATAGACCTGCCCACACTTGCAGCCAGATTTGGCATACATCTAACGACTGCATGCGAGTTTAGATTTTGTTTTAGTTTTTGCATTGTCGTTCCTGCAAGAACAGAGTAGATGACCCTTGCTCTGCCGGTGATTCTGGTAGCAACCTCTTCAACATTTGCAGGTTTAACGCAGAAAATAACTGTTTTATCATCTACATTAAAATTGTCCATCAATGCTTTTTCTGCTGCTGCTCCAAGCTCACTCTCAAACTTATTAAGTTGTTCAAAACTTCTGCCGACAACTTCAATTTTATAGTTATTTTTCAACCCTTTAGCAATACTAAGGGCCATATTTCCATTTCCGATAAAAGTTATAGTTTTCATAAAAGTGCCTTAATTTTTTTTACGGTAGTATAACATCATCACATTAAATATCAAATTATTATAAACAAAGGTTAAAAGTTGGAGAAATTTTTAGAAGAAGCAAAGAGTGCAAGCAGAGTATTGTCACTTATTAGCGGTGCAAAGAAAAATAAAATTTTAAGAGAGATGGCATCTGCATTAAGAGCAAATATTATGGATTTACTTGAGGCAAATGCACTCGACATGTCAGATGGTAAAAAGAACTCTCTCACATCCGCTTTAATGGATAGGCTCTATCTGGATGAAAAACGCATAGAAGCAATGGCCGTGGCAATTGAAGAGATAGCAGCACTAAAAGAGCCTGTCGGACGCGTTATTGATGGCTGGGTGAGTGAAGACGGACTGAAAATAGAGAAGGTGTCTATCCCTATCGGTGTTATTGGCATAATCTATGAGTCACGCCCAAATGTTACAAGCGATACGGCGGCACTCTGCTTTAAAAGCTCAAATGTCTGTGTCCTTAAGGGCGGAAAAGAGGCTGAGAATTCAAACAGAGCAATAGCAAAAGTGCTCCAAGGTGTTTTGGAAAAAAACTCTCTGCCGAAATCTTTAATATCTCTGATTCCTGACTCTTCAAGAGAGGGCGTTGCAAAACTAATCAAGATGGATAAATATGTAGATTTGATTATCCCTCGCGGCGGAGCAGGGCTTATAAAGTATGTGTGCGACAATGCAACAGTTAGCGTTGTTAAGCACGATAAAGGGCAGTGCCACACATACATAGACAAAGATGCAAAACTTGACAATGCTATAAAAATCGCCATAAACGCAAAGGTTCAACGCCCCGGTGTTTGTAATGCGATGGAGACTCTTTTGGTTGACAGTGCAATAGCAAAAGAGGCGCTTCCTCTTTTAAAAATAGAGTTCGATAAGGCGCATACAGAGTTAAAAGGGTGCGCGAAAACACAAGCGATTATAGATGTGTCAAATGCGACAGATGAAGATTATGATACGGAGTATTTGGCAAATATACTCAATATTAAAGTTGTTGAGGGTGTAGAGGGCGCAATTGAGCATATAGTCAGATTTGGTTCAGGTCACTCAGAGGCAATTATTACCGAAGATATAACGACTGCGGAGCTGTTTTTAAATGCAATAGATGCAGCGGCGGTCTATGTTAATGCTTCAACAAGGTTTACTGATGGCGGAGCATTTGGATTTGGCGCTGAAGTAGGGATAAGTACAAATAAGCTTCATGCACGCGGACCTATGGGAATAGAGGGATTGACAACATACAAATTTAAAATTTACGGAAGCGGACAAATAAGATAAAATAGTTTGATTGTTGATACAAATCAACGCTATAAATCAAAAGATTAAATACAATTAGCCATATTTAAACATGAAGGATTTTTAATGTCTTTAATTCCAGCTGACGCTTCAAAGATAGATGTTGCAGGAGCAACCGTAGATTTTTTCAAACTTGAAAAAGATGGGCAGAGTACTTACTACTTTGATACATCAAAATGCGGTCCGCCAGAGCCGATGGTAAACGCTGTAAGCGGCTTAAAGCTTATCAAGGGAACTAACGATAAATTGGTTATGATAAACCATAAAACTCCAGGCGGACTGTTTGCAAAGTTGCAAGATGATATCTCACATGAGATAGAAGAGACTCCAAGCGGGTTGGTGAAAGTAGTTTTTTCTAGCAACAACTCTTCATCGGCAGATACAAATCTTCAAAATATAAGTCATTAGTCGTTAAATGTTTTCTATCTCGCAGGATTTTGCACCTCCATTTAAACTAATAGCTCCGTTTTTTATAATAGGGAGCCTGTTTTATCTGGCGTCGGTCGCATATATATTTTTTATCTCTGCCCAAAATATATCAATGCTAGATACGAAAATATTAGGCTTTGTTCATCTGTTTTTACTCGGTTTTATTATGATGACAATTTTCGGTGCAATGGCGCAACTTGTGCCGGTTGTTTTAGAGGTAGGGCACTTCGGGGTTGAACTGTTTTATGCTATATGGCCACTTCTATCTATCGGTACTATAATGATGGCGTTTGGATTTTTTAGTTATCCGATGCTCTTGCCATTTGGCGGAGTTGTTGTTTTGATTTCCATAATGGTGTTTATTATGGAGATATTTTTAACAATCAAAAAAGTTAAAAAATTTAATCTTGTTATGAAAAGTATATTGCTATCAAACACATTTCTTTTCTTTGGAATCATCTTTGGGCTTGTAATGGCACTCGGATACAGCGGATTGATAGAGGCAGATATAAACGCACTGCTTAGAAGTCATGTATTTTTGGTTGTTATCGGATATGTAACTATAACTATAATGGGCTTGTCTGTTGTTTTGCTTCCGATGTTTGGACTTTCACACGGTTTTTCAACAAAACCTCTTGAAAAAGCGATAGCTATGGTTTGTTTGTCAGTTTTACTTGTTGTACTCTCGTCGTTTATAAAATCGGCATTTTTAGAGTATGCGGGCTATATGTTGGCAACATTAGGCTTGTTTATGTACTTTTACTTTGTACAAACCATATATAAAACAAGAGCTAGAAAAGAGATAGACATCTATGCTAAATCGCTAATTTTTTCATATTTTTCTCTTATCGCCTCTTTGATTTTCGGTATAGCTTATATAATTTTTGGATTTGAACCGCTACTTTTAAGTTCTGGATGGATGATGTTTTTTGGATTTTTCTCTTTTGCGGTAACAGGGCATGTCTATAAAATTATTCCATTTCTTGTATGGTTTGAGAAATTTTCTCCGCTTGTCGGGAAACAAAAAGTTCCAATGCTTGTAGATATGCTTCCAAAAAAAAGTTCATCTGCCCAGTTTGTTTTTTGTGCAGTTGGAGTAATTGTAGTTGCGGTTGCAATTTTGCTTCAAAATGATGCTCTTATAAAAGCCGGCGCTTCATTTTTGTTTGTGGGCGCTCTGGCTTTTGTAAGAAGCGTTTTTTATATGATAAATTATAAATAAAAGGATTTTATGATGATGTATTCTAAAGAGGAGCTGTTTTTAGCTATTTCGACTGTGATTGACCCTGAAGTTGGTTTTAACCTTGTAGAGATGGGGCTTATATATGATGCTTCATGCGATGATGAAGGAAATGCGCATGTAACAATGACGCTTTCAACAAAAGCGTGTCCTATGCATCAGCTTATTCAGCAGTGGGTAAAAGAAGCGGTTCAAAAAATGGCAAACATAAAAAGCGTAGAGATAGAGCTAGTTTGGGAACCTGAATGGAACATAACAATGGCTGACGAACATGTTAAAAAAGCTCTAAGCAGAGGCTAGTTTCTTAGTAATGACAATACATGTTAAAAAAGCTCTAAGCAGAGGCTAGTTTTTAGCCGTACACCCCAAAGGCACTTTATCACTTCGTTTGAGAGTACTCTTTTATGGCTTCACAAACCTGCAAAAGAGCTCTTTTATAATTTTTTAGATTATTTATATACTCCAAGTCTGTCGGGTTAGAGATGCTGTTTTTTAAATTAACAGCTATTTCGTGCAAATCATCAGCGCCGATATTTGCTGCTACCCCAGATATATCCAGTAACATTTTATTAGCGCTAATGCTGTCCGATGCATTAATGAGTTTTTGAATTACATTTGCAGAGTCGGAATATTTTGTTGTAAAATCACTTAGTATCTCTAAATAGAAATTTTTGTCGCCACCGCATATTTCAAGCCCTTTTTCGCTATCAAATTCTGATGAAACATGAGACTCTTCAGAGTTATTTTGTGATTCTCTTCCTGTTGTATAAACATATATAATATCGTAAAGAGCATCCATCTTTAGCGGTTTTTCTATGTGACCTTCCATTCCGACATTTAACATATTTCTAATATCATCAGCCGCCGTATCACCGCTAAGAGCAACAATTGGAATATGGTCATACTTTTGATTTTTTCTAATAGCTCTTGTAGCTTGAAAACCGTCCATTATCGGCATATGTGCATCCATAAATATTATTGAGAAGTTGCTATCATTCTCTAGTATATTTAGTGCCTCTTGCCCATCATTTGCAATTGTGATATTTATGCCTGAAGTTGATAAAAGTCCGGCTATAACCTTTTGATTAATAATATTATCTTCAGCAATTAAAATTTTTATGCCTTTGAATGTAGCAAAATCATCTTTTGTAATTTTATCATGAGGTGCAAGTTTGCGCTTTTTTCTGTTTATGGGTAGAACAGCTTCTGGCGTTTGCACTTGTTCAATTAATTCTTCCGGTTTTGCTTCTTCAATTTTTTCAATAGGCTTAACAGCAGGTTTAACAGGTTTAACTTCCGGTTTTGATTCAACTTGATACTTTATGATTTCTTTTTTTTCTGACTTTTTTAAAAGAGCATATATTATCAGAAGAGCTACAGCAACAATTATCCCAATTATTTCCATGAAATTTTCACTTATTATTGTTTGCATATTTTCACTTTTTTTTCTTTATCATACACTAATTAAAATTAAATTTTACAAAGTCCATGTATAATGATAAGAAAAATAGTATAGGTGTTAAATGCAAATTATTCCACACATTCCAGTTTTATATCGCGAAGTATTGGAGATGTTTTGCGATATCGATAGTGGAATAATAATTGACTGTACAATGGGGTACGGCGGACACTCCTCAATGATTCTTGAAGCAAATCCGCATATAAAATTAATTGCGATAGACCAAGACCAGACAGCTATAGATTTCTCAACGCAAAGACTTGAAAAATTCAAAGATAGAGTTGTTATTAAAAAAGGTCGTTTTTCTTCGGTGATTAAAGATATATTGAAAGAGCATGATATTAAAAATATTAGAGGAATTTTAGCAGACATTGGAGTCTCCTCGCTTCAGCTAGACCAAAAGGATAGAGGATTCTCTTTTTCAAGTGATAATCTTGATATGAGAATGGATAAAGATGCTCTGCTTTGTGCCCAAAGTGTCGTAAATGAGTACTCACTCCACGAGTTAGAAAGAGTGCTTTTAGAGTATGGAGAGCTTAGAAACTATAAAAAAATAGCATCTTTTATAGTACAAAATCGCCCTTTTTATTCAGCAAAAGAGTTGGGTGACGCCCTAAAACATCTGATGCCCACGGGTAAAAAAATTCACCCATCAACACTGCTTATGCAAGCCATTCGTATAGAGGTAAACAACGAGCTTGGCGAGTTGGAATCTCTTTTAGATACCATAGAAGAGGCAAAATTTCCAAATGCCAAAATTGCAATAATCTCTTTTCACTCTCTTGAAGATAGAATTGTAAAAAACAGGTTTGGTAAGTGGAGAGATAGTTGTATATGTTCAGATGAAGCAATGAGATGTACTTGCGGAAATAATCACTCATATGGGAAAATTTTAACAAAAAAACCTATAATTGCAAAAGATGATGAACTTAGAGATAATCCTAGAAGCAGAAGTGCTAAAATGAGAGTATTTAAAATGGATAATAATAATGAGTGATAAAACAGAGTTACTATATGAAGTAGATTTAGTTCTTAATCCAGAAAAAGAGCTGGATGTAAGTTTTCTCGTGTATGTTTTACTGAGTATTTTATTTATAATAGTGATACTGTTTCCAAAGATATATATTCAACAACAGATATATTTTACAAGCAGAGATATATCAAAATTAAAAGGCGAATACGACACGCTAAAAGAAGAAAATAGGCTTATTAAAAGTTCAGTTGAATCTATTAGATTTAAAAATCAAATTCTTGATACGCTGTTTTAAATCTTATTTTTACGCTGTTGCTTTATAGAGTAATTTTCAAAATAAAAGATATTGAAAAATCAGAAATATCTAAGGTGAGCTAAAGTATAATCCCGTTCTACAAAGCGAAAGCTTCTTTAGAAACAGTGGGTTCTTAGCTCAGTTGGTTAGAGCCCTCCGCTCATAACGGAGTGGTCGAGTGTTCGAGTCACTCAGAACCCACCACTTTAAACTCCCCCTACAACGAACTTTCAACAAAAAAATTACGCTCTTTTTATGTCTTTATATTGACTAACTGTTACCATTTTGGGACAACTTTCATTAAACAAGCTTATATTTGTGTTTACTTTTAAATGATTATCCTTGATAAACCCTGCATAGTTCTTCATAATCATCTCTGGTGAAGTGTGTCCAACGATAGCGGCAATCTCCATAATCTTAAATTGCCCACTATTTAACATGGCAGTTATAAAAGTGTGTCTAGTTGTATAAAGCTTTCTATACTCCATATTACAATCTATTACGAGCTGATGCCATCTTCTTTTGAAAAAGGATGCATCTTGTATAAAAACCTTATCATAGTCAAACAGATAAAGAGACTGACTCAGCTTTTTCTGACTTTCAATATATGGCTTGATAGCATCAAACATTGGAATATCTCTAATACTTCCAAGTGTTTTTGGTGTAGTAACTCGACCTTTTGAGACAGAACGCTTTATTGTTATTCTATCTTCTAAAATGTCACTATGCATCAATCCAAGAAGTTCACCACTTCTTAAACCAGTATTGAGAGCAATAGCAAGATAGTTTCTGAACATTCCCTCTGATTTTTCAAGCATTAACGAAACTTCATCCATCGAAAATGGTGTAATTGGAGCTTTTGTTTCTCGTTTAAATCGAATGCCAAATGCAACATTTCTAGTTACTGCTTCATCATCTAATGCAATATCGAGTGTGCCTTTTATACAACCAAGATAGTCTTGTTTTGAGCTATTTCTTAGGTTTAAAGTGGCTAAATACTCTTTGACACAAAGCACTTTTATCTCTGAAACATACATATTTTTAAAGAACTCATTTACTTTTTTGTAAATGTTAATACGATTATGAAAGCTTTTATCACTTTCGTGAAGTTTCACATATTTTTCATAGTAATATGCAAACTTTTTACTTTCTGGTTTTCGTAAATCACACATTTTTATTTTTATCATAAGCTCTGGAATAATATCTTGTTCCAGTTTTTTACGATTTGCCTTGGTATCTTTGAGTCCTGTACTTCTTTTAATTCTTTTGGAATTAAATCTGTAATCAAGATACAAGATGCCGTCTCTTGAACATATAGTTGCCATATTTTTCCTTTTGGCAACCACAGATAACTCTGACATAATACAACCTTTTAATTTACATTTCAATCTGGCAGGATTTTGTTAAAAATTTCATCAATCTCACTTGATGAAAAACTCGAACTTCTCCACCATCTTTCAAGAGCATTAAAATCCCATCTTATAGTGTTGGCTTGTTTAATATAATGCTCATTAATGATAAACTCTCTACTCTGTATTCTTCTTTGAAAAAAGTCTCTGCTCACTTCGTATATTTCACATATTGCAGATGTTGATTTATACATCTGTATCATACCGCCACCCCTAACGCACTCTCGTTTGTTTGCGAGTAATTTTTTAAATTACTCCCCATTAATTGAACATTAAAACTGTCATTACGAGCATAAACCATATCTCCCCACTCATCTATAATCTCCATAACTTTGTTAGTATCAAGCGTCACATAGATTTTAAAATGGTTTTCATTGATTAGCTTTGTAAGTGCAAACATTGAATATTTTTTATGGAGCAGTCTATATATTCCAAGCGGTGCAAGTGTCTTTGAAGAGTTAAAGCGTACTACTCTATTTTTAGAATACCAAGCATTTAAATATTTCTCTTTTTCAGAGAGCTTCTCTTTTTTAGAGAGCGGCAAAGTTTTATTAATGTACTTCATTATATATGCCGTAGAGCCTTTGATATCGTCTTGAATATCGTTGCCTCTGCCGTCAAACAATCTTTTAAAAGCTGTTTTTACTCTCTCAACTCTATCAGCAGGAACAAACATTAAAATATGCGTGTGTGGTGTTCCGTCTTTGTGTGGCTCATTCACTCTAAAATATATTCTCTGCTCTTTGTAGAGTTCTTTTAACGCTCTGTCTTGTCGAAGTTTTGCAAACATTTTTGTAAGTGCTTTTACTGCTTCTTTTGGAGTGGTGCCGTTATATTTAGGATTAGGTACCAAATTGCCTTTTTTAGTTGTTTTTGAGTGATGATATTCACTTCCTAGAGTAAGTGTCATAAAGAGAGGTTTTAAGCCTCTTTGCTTTGCTATCTGCTCTAATGTGTTTACTCTGTTTTGGATTTCAGAGTAGTATCTTTGCGGTGAGTGGTTTGCTGATATAATTAAATCAGATAGAGGAATTCTGTTTCTGTTTATTCTGTCATATAAAAAACTAAACTCTAAAAAGTTCTTTTGCTCTTTTAGTTTCTTCTCCACCTCTTCAAGATTATATCTTGATAAGCCATAATGGACTTTTTTATGACGCTCTAAAATTGCTTGAGTATCATCAATGTCCACAACTTCTTTATAAATAGTCAAGGTGCCTACGGCACTTTTAGCAGAACTAAGACTTTTAAGGGGCAAAGCCCCTTGATGGTCATAGTCTGCCACATTACTATATTTATCTTTTATAGTATAATTCAATTGTTCTTCCTTTAGTGGGGATTACAGTCAGGGAAGCCCCGTCCGCCAAGATGCTTCTCTGATGCTTATTTTTAAATAACTACTTTGCTTTACCTATTTTTAACTGTGCAAAGTTCTCTCCATATACATTGCATAAAACGCTTACAGCATCACCTGTTTTTTTATCTACATAATGTTTTTCAAGCATTCTATCTACTGGTATATCAAAATACTCCATTTGAATAGAGCCGTTTGACAGCTCTTTTTTTTGCTGTATCTGCACTATAAAGTCGCCTTGTGATACATCTCCGCTATTCTTATCTTTATAGTCTGGTTTTGCATACCCGTTTAGGTAAATTCCTTCTATTGTTACATTCATTTTACACTCCTAATATTTTATTTATTGATTTTAATGCAGATGCATACTCATCCAGTTTTTTCTCGTGATGCTCATCTGGACGACCATATTTTTCTATTTGAGTATCAAGATTATCAAAACAGTCGCTAACGATATCTCTACACTGCAAAAGCGCTTGTTTCATCTCTTTTGTTTGTTTACCACAATCATCATTTATAAATGACTGAACAGTCGCAACAATTAAACCATTCATAGAGATATTCTCTTTTTCACACAACTCTTGAAGCTCATTTTTTAAACTTACTGGAAGTTTTAAACTAAAGCCCACCTTTTCATCATCCAAGCCTTTTAAAGACCTTATAATATTGTTTTTATCCATTGCTAACTCCTTGTATTTATATATCAATAAATGATATTAAAGAATGATATCATATTAGAATATTAAATGTCAAATTAATATAAATTTTGTTTAAAAAATGCAAAATTGATTATATTAATTCAATTAAAATATATTAAAAGGTAAAATCTATTGTTTTAGTTGTAAATAAAGGACTTAAGGTTGATTGATAGTTTTCTAACTAATATTAAAGCTTATTTATATGAGCGGGTAAGCAATCCACTAATAAGTACTTTTATGTTTTCATGGTTCATATGGAATTATAAATTATTTATAGTTATATTTTCATCGGATTCACTTGTACAAAAATTTAGCTTTATTCAGTATAACATATATCAAACCCAAGGTGATTTACTGCTATACAATTTGTTTTATCCCATGATTACAACTTACTTATACCTATATGTACTGCCGAGATTAACTATAAAAGTTTATAAAAAATGGAAAGAAGACCAACAAGAAATAGTAAAACTTAAACAAGACCTTGAGGGTGAAGAATTACTATCAGTAGAAAAATCTAAAGAACTTAAAATGGAGCTTTATAAATTTAGAGATGAAGCATATAAAAAACAGCAGTCTCTAGTTGAAGAACTAGAAACATATAAAAAAACTTACAGCACTGAACAACAAAGATATAAAGATGAAATTAATAGTAATAAGCAACGAAATAGCTCAATGGAGCAAGAGATAAAGAGCTTGCAAGAAGAAAACAATAAACTTAAAGCTAATCTTGAATTAAAAAAAGAATCAAAAAATATAGAACACTATAAGCAAATGGCGGCTAGTTCACCAAATTTGGAGACTATACAAAAAGACCTTGTTGCCTCAACAAATGTTAAAAATTTAAAAAAAGATTTAGCTCAAATAAAAACGGCACCAATGTCAAATAAATTTACGGATGATGAAAAAATTTTACTTTTTATAAAAAAGAGAGGTGAAGCTAGTATTGCTAATATTTCTAATGAATTATCACATTTAGACCAAGATACAATAGAAAGAAAAATATCTAAATTTGTCCAAGAAGGTATTTTAAAATTTATTAATAATAGTTCAGATAAAGATGATTATTACTATTTATCACCGAGTGGAGAAGTTAAAGTAAGTTATATTAAATAAGTTGTTGCTGTCTTCTCAGCCCATTTAATTAATGGATAATCTTATTTTAATAATAAAATGACTTATTTTTAGAACTTCGTAAATTATAGTAATATTTAGTTCTAAAATCAGTTCATAATTTTATCAATTAAACTTTATGATACAATTTCAATTATAAAGAATTGCAAAGGAGTCATTATGGCACTGCACATAGACAAAAGCGGTAAAATTCAAATTGTGACACCGCCAAAAACACTTACAAGTGGTGAAAAAAAGCTTTTAGAAAATAGTCAAGTGAATGAGCAACTTATCCAAAAAGCAATAAATACTAAATTTAATGTAGTATATGGACAGTAATATTACTATTGTTAAAATAGATGATAAAAATATTCGTCTTTATAAAGTCATACTTCTTCAATCGTTTCATTTCCACCCTGATTTAGAGAGAACAACAAGAGAAAGAGGCTTGTTAGAAGAAATAATAAAGCTTGTTCAAAAAAACAAGACAAAGCTATATTTGTTAAAAAATAGTAACGAAATTTTAGGCTTAATAGCTTTGTCCGCTTCTAGTATTGATGATTTTCCTGTTATTCAAGTAGATTATTTATTTGTGGATTACAAATATAGGAAAGTTTATGTTGATACAATGGATAGCACTATTTCAAACTATTTGCTGCTTTTTGCAATGAATGTGGCTGAAAATATAAAAGAGACGATTGGACTAAAATATTTAGCTCTCTATCCTGATGCGCAATCAGAGAAATTAATATCTCATTATAAAGAGATGGGCTTTAATGTTTTAAATAAATATTGGTTGTTTATAAAACTAAAGTAAATATTCGGTGCCACCTCGGTGCCATTTATTAGCACCAAATCCAAGTTATGTAGAAAGTTTATTTTTTGAAAACTCCGTAAATATGGTAATCCGTGGTATTATTTAGTCTATAAAGTTAGCTCCAGTATTCGGAGCCACCCTTTTTAAAACCCCATAAACACGACATTTCAGAGCTTCAAAAATCTATGGTAGCCATTTTGTGACCAAATTCAATATTTTTTAATCTTCTCGAGTGTACTATTTAACATACATATCATAAGGGGCTATATATGAAAAAAGATTGGTCTGCCATTAGAATTACTCTTTTGCTTTACCTCATCGTTGTAGTAGCGTTGTAGTAGTTCCTCTTAACTACTATTTTACAAAAAAATATTTTGAGGGCATGCAAAATGATGCTGCTACCTTGAATAATCTTGTTTTTATTAGTGGAGCGTTGCCCACTCTATCAAATACAGAAGATTTAAATGAAAGAAATACCCTCATAAGCAAGATAGATTCTTCGCTAGAAACAGTTGAGCAAAAATTTATAAATTTCCCGCCAAACAAAGAGTATGTAAATCTATTTCTTGCAGATGATGTCTTTAATCTATTTAAACAATCATACGCAGAGCTAAAAGAGTCACTTAAAAACGCCAAAGAGATAAAAATTTCAGCTGATAAAACATCTATTGAAATAAATGCTTTTTCTAAAACTGCTCAAGAGATGATGTCATATAAAATTGAGGTGGCTCTAGACAATCTTTATATTTCTATCGCTTTTACAATGCTTTTAATAATTGTCTTGATATTTGTTGTACGCACTTATATAAGATTACAATTTTTTAAACATACGATTTATGACCATGAGACAGGGCTTTACAACAAAAAATACTTTGATAGTGTTCTAAAAAAATCTCAACTGCTGGCAGTTCGCGAAGATAAACCGCTCTCACTGCTAATTCTTTTTATTGCCAACTATAATGAACTGAGTGAAAGCTCAAATAAAAAAGAGTTGGAAAAATTAGCAACTATATTTGGTCATTTTTTTAGACACAGCGATACTGTATGCAGAATCGAAAAGGACTGTTTTGCGTCTATAACTCCAGATGCTTCTTTGGCAAATATAGAAAAATTATTAGATAAACTACAGCAGGAGTTTAAATCAAAATTTTCAAGTGATACAATTAAAATCAATCTCTGCATAGGAGTGGCGACCTGCACAGAAAATAGTTCTATTTCACTTTTGGAAGAAGCTAAAAAAAATATGCAAAACTGCTCTGTAATAAAAATAGGAGGTGCTTCATGAAACGAGGTGCTTTTAATATTATAGAATTGATTTTTGTAATAATTATTTTAGGTATATTAGCAAGCGTTGTAGTGGTAAAAATGAGTAGTATGACGCGTAATGCAAAAGAGGCTCAGCTCAAATCTTTTGTCGGGACTCTCAACAGATCGGTGGGTCCTGCAATCTGGTTTAAATCAATAGAAAACGGCCGTGAGGGGAGTATTGCTTTTGCGGATTATGATACTGACTTGGGCAAATATATAGAAATCATTCCAAACTATACCTCTGCTCCTGCGCTTGTTAACTGTAACGAGAGCGGTGACGGCATTTTTGTCAGTTATCTATTTGGAAAAAATTATGAGGTTTATTGCAGAGACGGAAATACGACTACAAGCCCTCGATTTAGATTGTATAACCAGACTGACAGCATCTATATGGATTGAGTTTAAAAGCTGTTAAATAAATTTTAGATGCTTTATAAACGCCTCCACCATAATTTTATACCCTTTTTCATTTGGATGAATGGCGTCTATTTTTAGTCTGTTATCTGCTTCGACCATAGATAAAACATCCTCCTCAAAAAATACCTCCGTTTCACCGGCAACTTCTTCATAAAGCGAGTGCGTTTTAAACCCCAGCATGCCAAAGTTTGGAACACCTACAAGCAGGACTTTTGCCCCACTTGCTTTTATAAGATTTATCATCTCAATTAGATTGCTTTTTAGTTTTTCATCTGAGCGTTTTCGTATTATGTCGTTGCCACCGTGGCAGAGTATAACCAAAGCAGGCTTTTCTTTTAAGAGGGGTGGAAGACGCAATAACCCATCTGATGATTCCTCACCGGATACGCCGGCATTTATTACGCGAAGTCCTGTTTTTTTCTGAAGTTGTGATGGGTAGCTAAAACTTTGTGGGACACCATATCCATAAGTGATGCTGTCGCCAAAAGCTAGTATTGTTGCGTCTCTTTTAAGCTCAATATAGGACAAATTATCTTTACTTTCTCTTGTGACTACTAAAAATATCAGGGCAATAACCGCCAGAGCGGCTATAAGTTTAATTTTATTCATCTAAGCGTTTTAAAATTATGCGTTAAACATCATTTTTGCAAGAACTACTATAAAAAAGCCTAAAACCAAAACTACCTTATGAAAGTGCTCTTGCATAAAGAGAGGTTTTTTGCGACCTGTAAATTTTATAAAAAGATTAAATAATACTCCAGAAGCGATAATTAACGCCAGCACTATCTTGATAACAAGAAGTTTTTGCAGAGTAGTTTCACAGCAACCTGCATTTGAGTTGATGTACTTTGACATCATCATACCGCCGGTTAAAACAATAACAAGAAGTGAGATAGGAAAAATTTTGAAACTTTTTGCACCCAAAGTCTGGTTTATCTCTTTATCTGTCTCTTTAGTAAACTTATTTTTCAGTGCCGATATCATAACGACATCTGTAAAAACATAGCCTAAGAAGATGATTGCCAAAATCAAGTGTATTATATTTGCGTATGGATAAATTGCTTCCATTGTAACTCCTGTTTAAAATTAAGTGTGATTATACTATCTTATCGTCCCATTTAAAAGCGTTAAAGATTGCTTTAAATGTCTCATCTAAGGGTGCTTGGATTATTAACATCTCATTTGCCAACGGATGTTTGATTTGAAGCTCATTAGCATGCAAAAGCATTCTATGGCAACCAAACTCTTCTCTTATAAACTTGTTATGTTCGCCTCTTCCATGTTTTGTATCGCCCAAAATATGGTGAGAAATATGTTTCATATGACGGCGGAGCTGATGTTTTCGTCCTGTTAATGGAGTTAGCCTTACAAGCGAATAACGGGTTTTATCGTACTTTCCAACGGCGAACGGAAGCTCAACAGTTGCGAGCCTCTCATATCTTGTTGTTGCCTCTTGAGCCTTTTTGTCTTTAGCACTGTCTTTATCTGCGATTTTATCAAGCTTTAAAGTCAGAGCATGTTCAATTTCTCCGCTCTCATCGGTGTATCCGCGGACAACTGCGATATAACTTTTTTTTGTCTCTCTTGACATAAACTGCTCACCCATAACTCTGGCACTCTCTTTATCAAGTGCAAAAAGCAAAACTCCCGAGGTCGGCTTATCTAGGCGATGAACTGGATATACGAACTGCCCTATCTGGTCACGAAGAATCTGAACTGCAAACTCTGTCTCATGTCTGTCAATTGGCGAACGGTGAACTAATAGACCTGATGGCTTATTTATGGCTACTAAAAATTCATCTCTATATAAAATTTCTAACAATATTTACTAACCGCGTTTTGTCGTTTTTCTTTTTTTGGTGGTTACCGGTTTTTTATAAGTTGCTTCTTTTTTATTTTTATCAGGCTTCACATATGGCTTTCTTAAGCGTTTTACCTCTGCCTTTTTATGCTCACTCTTTAACTTTATCTCATCTTGATCTTTTCTGCGTATTGTCGGGTCCGGTTCAAACCCCTCTACCGTCTCTTGAGGTATTTTCATACCTATAAGTATTTCAATATCTCTAATATCATACTTCTCATAGATATCAATCAGGCTTATTGCCATTCCGTCTCTGCCGGCGCGACCTGTTCGCCCTACTCTATGAACATAATCTTCAGGAATCGATGGAAGTTCATAGTTTATAACAAACGGCAGCTCTTCTATATCCAAACCTCTTGAAGCGATGTCCGTTGCAACAAGAACTTTGGTTTTTCCCTCTTTAAAATCATTTAGAGTTTTAAGTCTGTTTGCCTGAGTTTTATCTCCATGAATAATTCCGCATTTTAAGCCGTCTTTTTTAAGCTCAAGCACTAACTCGTCCGCACTTGCTTTTGTTCTGGTAAAAACCAAAACCTGCCTAAAGTTTCTTGAACCGATTATGTAAGCCAAAAGTGCAGCTTTTTTTTCAGTATCGACTAAATAAACCACTTGATTTATAGTGTCAACTGTTGAGTTCTTTTTTGACGCCTCTATAAATGCCGGTTTTGTCAGTATTAGCTTTGAGAGCTTTCTAACTTTGTCGCTGTATGTTGCAGAAAAGAGAAGCGTTTGATGTCTTTTTGGCAAGAGAGGATGAATCTTTCTTATCTCTTTCATAAAGCCCATATCAAGCATTCTATCTGCTTCATCTAACACAAAAATCTCTACGCCTGAGAGATTAAGACCCTTCTCAATATGTTCCATTATTCTGCCGGGGGTTGCTATTACTATATCAACTCCCTCTTTTAGAATTTTCTGCTGGCTCTCCAAATCTTTTCCACCGACTAAAACAGCGATGTTCATAACCATATTTTTTGCATAACCCTGTAAATCTTCATATATTTGAATAGAGAGTTCGCGTGTCGGGGCGATTATAATTCCTCTTACTGCTCTATTTTCATCAACCGTTGTTTTTCTAAGTCTCTGAAGCATAGGAAGTCCAAATGCGGCAGTTTTACCGGTTCCGGTTTGAGCTGTTGCAAAAACATCAATTTTTGCCAAAACCAAAGGTATTGCTCTTGTTTGTATGTTTGTAGGTTTTTCATAGCCTAAATCTTTTATAGCGCCAAGAAGAGGTTTTATAATTCCTAATTTTTCGAATGACATTGTCTACCTACTTTTTTTTATTTTCTTATAGAGTTCTTGCCGAACTCTATTTACACGCGAAATGAGCAAGCCCATTTTTGCTACGCTAGCCGCTGTGGCACTAAAGCTTGCCTTTTACAAGGCAGAATTATTCTCACAGTTTTGTGAGAAGTTTAATGAATCTCGACGATTTCGTCGTTTTTCTACAAGGTTTTTTTCAAACTTATTTAAGTTGTACCCTATTGTAACAACAATAATAATAATTAACGGTATCGCAAAATACCAATGTGCTTTAATCCACTTAAGGAGATTTAAAAGTTCATTGCCGTAAAAATAAGCAGGAATTATTGTAATTGAAGCCCAAAAAATAGCACTGACAAAGTTAATTATTGCAAATTGGCGGCTTGAATATTTTGTTAGTCCTATTGCCATAGGAATTATAGTGCGCATCCCGTACATATATCGTTGAGCGAAAATAATCGGCCAGCCATATTTTTTAAGAAGCAAATGCGCCAATGCGAATTTGGTACGCTGGGAACGAATTTTATTGTGAATATATTTTTTATTGAATCGCCCGATATAAAAATATATCTGATCTCCCACAAAGCCGCCAAAAGCTCCGACAACTATGGCAAGCGGCAAAAACATATCTCCGGTATGAGACATGATGCCGGCCATAATAAGCCCGAGCTCACCCTCTAAAATGCTCCAAGCAAAGAGAACGATATAACCATACTCCTTAAGCCAATCAATAAATAAATGTTCCACGAAAGCCTTTAGTCAACCAATATTCAATAATAAAATATACAAAAAAAATTAATTATTTAAGTTGGTCATTATAGTAAAAAAAATGTTAAATAAAGGCAACAATCGTCAAGTTTAATACTAAAAACTGCCTCTCTTTTTACTTTTATTTTTAAAATATAGCCATGCAACAACTCCAATTAAGCTCATTCCAAGACTTAAGGCTTGTCCAAAAGTTATAAAATTGCAGCAAATATACCCTATTTGAGCATCCGGAGCACGCCAAATTTCAGCGATTGCACGAAATAGCCCATAGCTCATTCCATATACTAAAATCAGCTCTCCGCTAAATTTTTGAAATCTTCTGTAGGCATAAACAACTACAAATACGCCGAAACCCTCTAAAATAGCCTCATAAAGCTGTGACGGATGTCGCAAAATCCCATCAACTAAAATCCCCCAAGGCACATCGGTTTCACGACCTATGAGCTCTTTGTTTAAAAAGTTTCCTATTCGTCCAAAAACAAAAGCCAAAGGCACGCTTATGGCTACTAAATCCATAATTTTACCAAACTCAATTTTGTGTTTCTTGGAGTACATGTAAGTTGCAATCAAGAAGCCTAAAACCGCACCGTGATAGCTCATGCCTCTTATGCCGACAAATTCACCGTTAACAAAAGGGTTAAATATCTGCCAAGGGTGGGAGATATAGTAGAGCGTCTGCGTATCGTAAAAAAGGATATAACCAAGTCTGGCACCCAAAATAACGCCTATTTCTACATACAAAAAGTAACTGTCCAACTCTTTGCTTTTAAAATCCAGTTTATCTTTTTTAATAAAATATTTTCCGATGTACAAAGCGCTCAAAAGAGCTAAAACATACATAATCCCATACCAATGAATAGGCATAGAAAAGAGCGTAAAAGCTATTGGGTCGAATGTTTCGTATATATTATTCCATGCTGACATCAATCTCTCAACGCTTCAGCAATAAGCTCTATCGGGTTTTTAAACACTATCTTACTATCCGTATAACCCAAAGATGAGTTTATCTGCATCCTGCAAGCGCTGCACTCCGCACTAACGACATCCGCTTTTGTTTTATTTATCATATCTGCCTTTGGAATACCTGCTGCTTTTGCAAAGTGGTACTTCTCGCTCTGCATTGTTACACCGCCAAATCCGCAACAGCTGTTTGGGTCGCTCATCTCTACAATATTGTAGTTTTTGCTTATTAGATTTCTCGGTTCCATATGGATACCCTGCATTTTTTTAGCATGGCAAGGGTCGTGATAAGTGACGATTTTCGTATCTTTTTTCTTTGACGCCAGAAGCTGTTCTAAATGCGTGTGATGCTGCAGCCACTCCGTTGCCATAAAAATTTTATCTCTAAGTGCCACCGCTCTTGCCTTCCACTCTGGCTGGTCGTGAAAATAGTGCTCATAGTCGATTTTTAGCATTGCAGAGCATGTAGCCTCCGGAACTATTATGGCTTCAACATCTTTGCTAAAACTCTCAAAATACTCTATGTTAAACTTTGCATTATAATCAACCGTATAAAAATCCCCCGTAAAATATGCGGGAGCGGAGCAACACTTCTGGTCTTTTGCCAAAAAAGCGTCTATCTCCAAATGCTCTAATATCTCTAAAAGCGAGTTACCTACATCCACATAGTTATAATTGCCCAAACAGCCTATAAAAATAGCGACTTTTCTTTTGCCGCCGTTGTTTATATTTTCTGCATGTGAGTTTAAAAATGATGTTTTTCTAAGACTTGGCAAAAGCCTGTCAGCTTTTAACATCGGGAGATTAAAACGAGAATTCATAGAGTCAACATCTGCTTTTATCTTAAATCCGCATGTCTGAAAAACCCAGCCGAGCTTAAAGGCTATATCGTTTAACCAACGGTGACGAAGAAGCAGGAAAAATACTCTTTTATACCAAGCAATGCCGAACTTTTGCGCTATGTCTGCTCTAACCTGCTCTATTACCATATCTGTCGGGAGTGATTTTGGACACACCTCAACACATGCCGTACACAAAAAACAGCTCTCAAATATGGCTTTTGCATTTTCATCTAACTCTAAATTGCCTCTCTGGTAAGCCCCTAAAAGGTCCAAGAATCCGCGGGGAGAGGTAACTTCGTCAGCGTTTACATTGTGAATGGTACAGACTGGAATACATTTTCCACACTTTATGCACTCATCTGTCGTTGCACCAAAATTAAAGATTTCTTGTGCTGTTTTGCTCACTGCTATACCGTTTTAGAGAATGTTTTAGAGCTTGAGGCATGTTTTTTCATATAGGCATCAAAAGGCATCGCAATATTTCTAATAAGCAGAGTTCCTGTTTGGCTGCACTCTATGAAATCATCACTCATGCTCAATAGCTCATCCGCCACGAAAGGCTTAAGCGCTTCTATTGCATCCGCAAAATATTTTTTAAATTCTATGTTAAAGAGCTTTTCAAATCTTTTTATATCAAGTTTAAAGTTGCTCATAAGTTCCATGATTACATATTGGCGGATAATGTCATCTTCATTAAGAGCAATGCCGCGTTCAAACGGAAGCTTGCCTGCATCAATAGCCTCTTCATAATCTCTCATCTCTTTAAAGTTTTGAGCATAATGAGCCACGCCCTCGCCGATGGAAGTAAGCCCTACGCCTATCAAATCAGCTCCGCCTTTTGTGGTGTAACCTTGGAAGTTTCTATGAAGCTCTCCTTTTTCTATTGCTTTAAAGAGCTCATCTTCAGGTTTTGCAAAGTGATCCATTCCAATCATTTTGTATCCGTGAGAGGTTAAAAAATTTATTGTATATTGCATTATTTGAAGCTTCTCATCCGGAAGAGGAAGTGTCGTCTCATCAATTTTACGCATTGTTTTTTTCATCCAAGGAACATGCGCATAGTTAAAGACTGCAAATCTATCAGGATTTAATGTTAGGGCAAGGTCAAGAGTCTCTTTAAATGTCTCTAGCGTCTGGTAAGGAAGCCCGTAAATAAGGTCAACATTCACAGAGTGCATATTGTACTTTCTAGCCAAATCCATCGCATTTTTCGTAATCTCGTAAGGCTGAATTCTATGGACCGCCTGCTGAACTTTTTCATTGAAATCCTGCAGACCAAAACTTACGCGGTTAAACCCGTTTTGGCTAAGTACACGCATCTGATCTTCGTCAATATGGCGAGGGTCAATCTCACAGCTTATCTCTGCATCTTTTACGAAATTCGGGAAAAAAGATCTTATCTCTTTGATAACCTCTTCAAGCTGAGGAGCTGCAAAAAATGTCGGTGTTCCTCCGCCGAAGTGCATCTGAATCACCTGACGGTTGCAGTTTACATGCGAAGAGAGTATCTTTAACTCTCTTTTTAGATAATCCAAATAGCGGAGCATCTTATCCTCTTTTGAAGTAAATACGACATTACATCCGCAAAAGTAACATGCATTTTTACAAAAAGGAAGGTGAAAATAGAGGCTCAGAGGACGCGATGAGTCTTGAGCTTTTAACTTTTGTATATACTCGTCATACCCGAAAGAGTCGCTAAACTCCAATGCTGTCGGATAGCTTGTATAACGAGGTCCCGGTTTTGAATACTTTGTGAATTTTGCAAAATCTAACATGTTAATAATCCATTGTTTTATAATTAAAGCGATTATCTCTAAAAAGTGTTGAAATAATGATAAATTTATATTATTATAATTCTAAATCTTCCATTTCCAATAACCAAGCTCTTTTCTTAGCTTGAAGTTTCTAATCAAATTTAGAGGTTTCTTTTTCTTAGGCATATTTTTACCCTCTAGCATCTTATCGACGGCCATAAGCACTCTGTCGCTTGATTTGCCGTCTATGTATGGGTGAAACTGCATTACGCTTTTTTCTATATTTTCTCTATTTATATCTAAATTATCCAAAACTGACAAAATCGTCTCTTCTAGCTTATCAATATCTTCCACATTAATCAATTCCGGAGCATTTTTTTCTGTTTGAAATGTTATAACCGGTTTTAGCTGGGTTAAAAACTCATATATTATGGAAGATGTGTCACACAGCATCAAGTCAGATTTCTTAAAACTTTCAATCAACTCCGTTGACTCAACAAATTTCACATTTGGCAAATCTATCGATTTGTAGAGTTCTACTATACTTAAATCCATTTTTGGATGCAGGGTGATATACCAATTAAAATCATATTTTTTCATCATATCAAGAATAAGGGGATATAAAATTTTTGCTTTTGAAAATCTCGGACTAAATGTTGAAGCAAAAAAGATTGATTTTTGTTTTGAATTCTCATCTCTTTTTTCTAGGGGAAACAGAGGGTCAAGCTTACACCAGCCGGTCTCTTCTACATTAAAAAAACCATACTGTTTTGCAAGCTCTTGAAACTTTTGCGTTGAACTCGGACCTTGCGTGCAGTATAGGTCAAACATTCCCCTGATAATATAGTGATACAACTGCCCGCTCTTTTTTACTTTGGCACTCGGCAAACCGTGAAAAACCTGAACTTTCAGCCCAGAAATAAACGATGGAACAACATTTCCGGGAACAAAAACTGCATGCGGGGCATACTCAACAACATCCTCAATATTAAATAATCGCTCTTCACCCGCATTTAAATAATTTATGTTTATCTCATCCCCATACATAAACCATTTTGCTTCATCACCTTGCATCACTATCTTTTGCTGAAGCGGTCTTAATACGGGAAAGCTATAATCTTGTGATACGAAAAACAGGTATCTTTTTTTTTCATTTTTATTCATTATAATTACCTAAGTTATTAAAGATTTAATTCTTGAAATCCCTCTTGATTGAAGATTTTATAAATATTTATCAAATCCCTATCAATACTCGTTCCATTTGGAATTGAAATAAAACTAATTTCACACTCTTTATAAATTGTACTTAATGTTATCAACGCCGTAGAATAGTAGGCTATAACTTGCATAGGATATATTTTGTTCTCTAAAAAATACAATTCAACCGGCATATTTATATCTACAACATTAAATAACGGACTATCTATTGAAGATAATATGTTTTTCATCTCTTTAGTCTCCCCACGATGAGGGATATAGATGATTTTTTTATTAAACTTTTCTATTAAACTTAATAAATTTGAGATATAAACATCCTTTTTTACTAAAGATTCGTTTAGTGGGTGTCCCAAAAAATATATATTTTCATAATTATTTTTTGCATTTTGCAGATAAGTCTCTTTTAAAAAATTCAACTCGTTTTTTACTATCTCTATACCGTTTATCGGCTCCAAATCAAAACAAGTAAAGAGGTTTATTTTATCTTTTATTTTAATATTTAATCCAAAAAATAAGAATCTAATTTCTTTAAAATCATACTTATTTATTTTGTTAGGCTTAATCTGATTTTCATAGATAGAAATAGTTAATACTCCATCATCCAGAAGAAAAACATTCTCTTTGGTCACATTCGGTATAACTATTTTTGGAACTACTTCCAGTTTTGAAATAAATATATATTTATAACTGTATTTTTTTAAATATTTAACCAAATCAATATATTTAAATATACTTGAGTGGCGGCTATACTCTACATCAATTATCTCTTCCCACTTATATAGGCTTTTTAAATAATCCATTTGAACTCTGTTTGCTTCAAGCGATCTATGTACTATTACTAAAATATTATTACTTAGTTTGAAATGCTTTACAGCTTCAATAGCATTGATTAGCTGCAGCGGTGTTCCTATTATAAATAAATTTTTCAAACCATTTCCTTAAATATTTAATTATCTATTATTCTAGAATCTATATTACATTTCACTAATTCTTTTTTAATATCATTAGGAGTGTACTGTGAAAAATGAAAAATATATGCCGCAGCTACGGCATCGGCACCGTTTTGTATTGCCTCAACGGCATGGTGCGGCTCACCCATTCCGCCATTTAATATAATCGGTATCTCTAATTCATCTTTAAACAGTTTTATAAGTTCTAAATCATACCCTTTTGTTGAACCTTCATTATCTATGGAGGTTAAAAGTATTTCACCTGCTCCATATTCCTGATATTTTTTAGCCAATTCTAAAGGATTTATATCTAATATGCCATCTTTTTTAGTAAATACTTTATATTTTCCGTCTATTTTTTTTACATCAATAGAACAGACAATGCATTGAGAGCCGAATATTGAAGAAGCTTGTTTTATAAAGTCTAAATCTTTCAAAGCTTTTGAGTTAATAGCTACCTTATCCGCACCTGCGTTTAAAACTTTATATATATCATCAATAGTTTTTATGCCGCCGCCTATTGTAAGAGGCATAAAACATTCGTTCGCAATATCCGTTATTATCTCGGTATTAATCTCTTCATTATTCAAACTAGCATCAATATCAAGAACTATCAACTCATCAACATTTCTCGAATTATAAATTCTGGCTGTTGATGTAGGATGCCCTATCGTTCTAAATGAGTCAAAATGTATGCTTTTTACCAACTGCCAATTTTTTAAAAGAACGCATGGGATTACTCTATGTTTTAACATTTATAGTTCCCCATTGATATTAACAAAATTTTCTATTAATTTCAGACCGGCTGTTTGGCTTTTTTCAGGATGGAACTGAAAAGCATATATATTATTTTTATTTACGGACGACACAAAGTCAAATCCATAATCGGTAGTGCTTGTTACAATATCTACATTGGTTTTAAAATAATAAGAGTGCACAAAATAAAAATCGCTGTTATTTGCAATACCGTCGAACAACAAATTGTTGTTTTTGTAACTGACATTATTCCATCCGACATGCGGGATTTTTAGTTTTTTGTCATAATCTGTAAAATCAAATTTCACGACCTCCGCATCAACCCAGCCAAGACCATCAGTTTCACCGTTTTCATAACTTTTAGAAGCGATAAGTTGCATACCGAGGCATATTCCTAAAAATGGTTTTTTATTTTCAAGAACCTCTTCATTTAATATATCTATGAGTCCTAACTCTTCTAAATTCTTCATTCCGTCTTTAAAAGCACCTACTCCAGGCAATACAACCTTAGAAGCATTTTTAATAATTTTATGATTATTTGTAATAACGGCATCACAACCTACTTTTTCAAATGCTTTTTGAACAGATCGCAAGTTGCCCATATTATAATCTATTATTACAATTTGATTATTTAACAATAAACTCTTCCTTTCTTACCAAAGAACCATCAATATCTCTTAAAAATTTACCGTTTTCATCTCTTTTAAAAATTCGCTTATTTGTGTATGAATCTACAATTTTATTAAACTCTTCTTGTGTAAAACCCGTATAATTCAAATACTCTTTAATAGCTTTTTTAGGCGGGATTCCATCATATTTATTTACAAGCCTTACGCCTTCTTCTCTTTTAATATACCCGAGTCTTATATCTAAACATGCGTTGTCGGTGGCTCTTCCGAATCCATATTTCACATATTTAAGGTAATCATGCAAATGGTTGCTATAGCAATCCAGGTTTTCAAAATTTTCATAAGTAGTTTCAACAGGTCTATCCTGCACGCTAAAACCATGCTCTTTAGATTTTTTCACAACCTCTCTTAAATCCCATTTAAAATAATATCCCAGAAACAACCCTGTAACACCGACTCTATGTATATCTTCATCACTTGCGTAAGTGTATAGCGACAAATCTTTTTTACTCAAGCCGTCAACACCGACCATATCAGATATTCTATTGCCTAAAAGTCCGCCAAACTCTTCTAACCACTGTCTATCCAGTGTATTTCTTGTTTTGCTTGTTGCCGGTCCGCCATACTCTATTTGTGGGCTCTCTCCCCAAATAATCAGTGGTATATTAAAGTTAACAGCGAATTTTGGTACTGTCGTAAATATTCCCAAGTGATTCTGCCACTCGTTGTCTCCGGTTCGTATAAATGCCTCTTTTGCCAACTTTTTATATACAACAGGATTTCTTTTTATGTGAATTAAATCTACACCTAAATTATTAAGATTTTCAAGATTTTTTCTTCCAATCTCAGTTGGTATCGTCGGTTCAAAACAGATACAAAGAGGATTTAATCCCAATTCTAAAACTTTTATCACCTGATAAGTAGAGTCTTTTCCTCCACTTACACCTATTACACAATCATAGTCAGGATGCACTTTATACTGTTTTATTAAATTTAGAAACTCTTCTTCTCTTTTTTTCCAGTCTATTTCACTGTTTTTTGATTTTTGAGATTGACAAGCATCACATACGCCATCTTCATTAAAATGTAAATCAGGTTTTGTAGAGGGCATCACACAATTGGTACAAATTTTCATAGTTTATTCTCCATATAATTTAATCTATCTCCAAACTCAAAATCTCTATCAGCTATTTTACCCAAAACATCATTCAAATATTTTGGGTGCATTCCATATCCCGGTCTGACACTTCGTATGTTCTCTTCGCTAAAAAGTTCACCTTTTTTGATATCTTTAGCTACATAAAGGCTTCTACTAAATCGTCGTGATTTTTTCTTCTTTTCATCCATGCTGTAATCAACTTTGCCAAGAAGTTTTTGGGCGTCTCTTATTGCTTGAACCATATCTGAAAACTCTTGCTTGTCCATTGAAAAATCAGCATCAGCGCCGCCGATAGATTTATCAAGTATAAAATGTTTTTCTATTATTTTTGCGCCAAGCGTGACTGCGACTATTGGGGCTGTGCTCCCCATTGTATGGTCTGAAAACCCTGATATAACTCCAAATGTTTGGGCAAGATTTGGAATTGTTAAAAGATTTGCTTCTTCTAGCGGTGCAGGATATGAACTAGTACACTTCAAAAGCACAATGTCACTGTTTCCGACACTTCTGCATATATCAACGGCATCTTGTATCTCATCTATCGTAGCAATTCCTGTTGAGATAATCATCGGTTTCATTTTTGAAGCCGTATATCTTATAAGCTCATAATCTGTAATCTCAAAAGAGGCGATTTTATAAGCAGACGGATTTAGTGTTTCTAAAAAATCCACTGCGCTTTTGTCAAACGGAGAAGAGAATATATCTATGCCTATCTCTCTTGCATAGTCAAACAACTCTTTATGCCACTCCCACGGCAGATATGCTTCGGTATATAAATCATATAGTTTTTTATCATCCCAAAGAGTTCCGCCTTTGATAATAAAATCATCTTTATCACAATTTAAAGTGATTGTGTCAGCTGTATATGTTTGAAGTTTAATCGCATTAGCGCCTATCTCTTTGGCTGCCTTAATAGTATCTTTTGCAATAGATATTTTGCCGCCATGATTTGCGCTAAGCTCCGCTATGATGAATACGCCATCTTTTTCTAAATCAAAACTACCTATCTTCATTTTATTAGCTCCTTTTTGAGTTCCTCTTGTGTAGGCAATATATTTTTAAATTCTGTTGGCAGTTCTTCTTTAACTGTATAAGTCGATACGCCCATTGGTTGAATTACATTTTGCAACGCATACTCAACTTCTAATCCATCTTTGTCACTACAAAGAATAATCCCTATCGAAGGATTTTCATGTGGCATTTTGACCTTATCATTTAAAATATTAAGATAAAAATTCATCTTACCTGCATATTCTGGCTTGAATTTTCCGACTTTTAACTCTACTGCAACAAGTGCATTTAATTTTCTATGAAAAAATAGCAGGTCAATAAAATATTCATTTTCACCCAAAACTAATTTGTATTGATTACCCACAAAACTAAACCCATACCCAAGCTCTAGTAAAAATCTCTTAATATTTTCTATCAAAGCATTTTCTACTTGTCTTTCATGAATATCCTTGGAAACTTCCAAAAATTCCAAATTATATTCACTTTTGACAATATCAATTGCCAACTCCGAAAGATACGATGGCAAAGCAATTTCAAAGTTATTGCTTTTATTTTTTATTTTATCTCTATCAAAGAGATTAGTTTTGATATGGTGAGTCAAAACATTTCTATTCCAACCATATTCTATGGTATTTTTAATATAATATTCTCGCTCATCATCTGTTTTACACTTTTCAAAGATGAGTATATTTTGACCCCAAGATATTTCTCGCACAGCTTGTGCGAGTTTTTCACTGTCTTGATATGATAAATAAAAAATTCTCATTCTCCAAAGATTTGAACTAGAATATCCACTCTTTTCTCCAAACTCAGTTATCAAATCTTTACTCATTTGCTCAACAACTGATTTACCCCAGCCCAAAGCCTCTTGTTTTGTTATTATCTCTTTACCTATCTCCCAGTATAGCTCTATCATTATCCGATTTGCTGATAGTATAGCTTTTGATTTGGCACTATAAATTTTTTGTTTAAGTTGGACTAAAAAATCTTTGTAAATACTATTCGTTTGCATATCAGTATTTTTCATTTTTCAGCTCCATACAAATTATTTCTTTATTATTTACTGTTTTTCTTGTTATATCTTTAAAATTGAATTTTTTATATAAGTTTATTGCTTTTTCATTTTTTGCAAAAACCTCTGCAATAAGCTTATTAATATTCAAAGCGTGAAAACCATATTCACAAATTGAATTTAATAAAACCTTACCCATTCCTTTTAATTCAATATTTGCATACAGACCAAACTCAGAACTTTTACTCTCTTTATCAATGTTAGTAAAATCAATAACACCGATATAATCGTCGTCTAGCTTTACTAAAAAATAGAGTTTATCGGCACAACTCTTCAATGTTTCTATAAAATTCAAATGATTTTCTAATAATATATCATCGCTATTATACATCCACTGTTTTATACTTGGATGATTTCGCCATGATAGAATCATCTTTTTTTCTTCCAAAGTTAAATCTATAAAGTTAATTAAGACTATATTATCTGACATTTTTATCATATTGACCAAGCAAAACTTCAAGATGTTTTTTTAGCTTTTTTTCTTTAAATTTGTTAAGAACCAAGAACTTTTTCTTCTTCAAAAATTTGTACATGTACTTTTGATTCTCTGCTGTTTTTATGGCAATAAATGGTTTTTCCATAAAATAAACTTCATTTGCCGTAACGCTTGGCGTAATAATTGCAAAATCGCTTTTTCTCATAAGTTTTGCTACTTGCTCACTGTTTATATGAAGTTTTATCCATTTTTTATTTTTAACATAATTTTTAAGTTCTTTTAAATTTCTATTGGCTGTTGTTGTTACTACGGCTACTTTTATATTATCAAATTCGCTTAATACCTCTAATATTTTTGGATTTAAATTTTGCGTATCTGCTCCGCCCATTGCCAAAAATATATTATCTGCTGATTCTATTTTTTTAGATGATTTTTTACTTTTTTCTTCTATAAACTCATCTCTTAAAAGTGTATATTCACTTCCGCATCTAAGCTCACAGCTCTTTGGTACTAAGTTCTTGTATCTTTTTGCGTTAGCGTAAATATTATGGTTTAAAAGTATGTCGCAGTGATGTTTTTCATATGTATCATCCAAAACAAAAATTTTTAGGCTTGGGTATTTGGTTTTTAATTTTTTTTCATACTCTGCATCAATTCCATAGTGGTCTATCACTATCGTATCTATATTTTTTTCTTTTATTAAGCTTGAGAGTTCATCTATGCCACTATTTTTTAATATATGCAGTTGATAATTGGCTTCTGTAATTTTTTGGTTTATATTGCCGTCTAAATCTTGTACGGCAAATATGATTTTAGCACCCCAAGGGCATTTGTCGCTTTGCTCGGGCACTTTTGGATACTGCTTTGCGAGTACCAAATCTCTCATTATATGACCTGTGCCGATGGTTGATGATGAATCTGCTCGAAAGAGGATAACTTTAGTCATTTTTTTCATTTTCTTCTAGGAACTCTAAAAGTTTACTCTCTATCTCACTGCTTGAGGGTAGATATTGTTTCAAGCTCTCTGGTAGTTTTTCTGATACTTTATATGTTGCTATGCCTATGGGTTGATTGGTCTCTTTGAGTGCATATTCTACCGTGGTTCTCTTTTTTTCTTTACAGATGATAATACCGATAGAGGGATTTTCATCTGCTAATTTTATCGTATCGTTGAGTACTGAAAGATAAAAACTCATCTTTCCTGCATACTCTGGTTTAAACTTTCCAATTTTTAACTCTACCGCTATGAGTGACTTGAGTCGTCTATGGTATAAAAGTAGGTCTATAAAATACTCCTCCTCATCAACCTCTAGTTTATATTGATTGCCGACAAAAGTAAAATCACTTCCCATTTGAGCTAAAAACTCTCGCACTTTATTTATCAGTCCGATTTCTAGCTGATATTCACTATGCTTCTCGTTTAGTTCTAAAAAATCAAAGTTATACTCATCTTTGATAGCGAGTTTTGCCTGATGTTTATACTCATCTGGCAAAGTTGTATCAAAATTTGTTTGATTTAAAAGATATTTTTCGTAAGAGTTATTGTCTATGTGGTTATCAAGAACTCTATATGTCCATCCAAATTTCATAACACTTTTTATATAAAATTCTCTTTGTAAATCATCTTTACATTTTTGAAATATAGCCACATTGTGTGACCAACCTATTTCTCTAGACAATGTCTGGAGTTTTTCATTTTGACTGTATTCAAAATAAAATAGTCGCATATTCCAAAGGTTTTGAACTGAAAATCCTTTCATCCCCACAAACTCTTTTTGAAGCTCTTGTGACACACTTTTAACAACAGATTTACCCCATCCAAAAGCTTCTTGTTTTTCTAAAATAGTCCTGCCTATATCCCAATACAAACTAATAAGCTCTTTATTTACAGCTTTGAGTGCTTCGTATTGACTAGAAAGTATTTTTGTTTTAATCTCTGTAATAAAATCTTTAAACTGAGTGTTATTTTGAATATTCATCTTTGAGCCGACTTTTTTACAGCCTCATACATATACTCTGCTCTAATCCAATCCTCAAGCGTATCAATATCTTGAACCAGATATCTTGGAAGTATAATTGGTATGCTATCTTTGCCAAACATGATATCACTGGATTTTTTATCTAATCTACTCCAGTAAAACTGTCCTGCATCTTGGTAAGCCTCTTCTAAATCTTGACTTCTTGCCATGTAGTGTTCCGGAGTGAACATCTCGCATCTGCCATTTTTATCCAGTTTAAATGTTCTTTGAATCGGAAAAGGCATTGATGTTGCACTAAAAGCGTTAATGGCATCTGAATTTTTAAGCGCTTCAAACCCTTCTATCAGATAACGAGGTTGCAAAAGCGGAGCGGTAGCATATATTGTGCAAACGAAATCAAACTCTTCGCCATGCTCTTTTAAATAATTTAGAGCATGTTTAACCACATCGCCTGTACCCGTAAAATCATCGGAGAGTTCTTTTGGTCTTATAAAAGGAACCTCTGCACCATACTCTTTTGCTATTTTTGCTATCTCTTCGTCATCTGTCGTTACAATAACCTTGTCGAAAAGCTTAGATTCAACTGCTGTTTGGATAGAGTAGGCTATGAGCGGTTTACCGAAAAAGTCTTTTATATTTTTTCGCGGTATTCGTTTGCTTCCTCCCCTTGCAGGGATAATAGCAACGGCATTCTTTTTAGCCATTTAGTATCTCAAACAAAGCTTTAATAACATAATCTTGTTCTTCATTGCTTAGTAGCGGGTACATAGGAAGTGAAAAACACTCTTCATAGTATCTATCCATAACAGGAGTATGCTCATCTCCAAACCCAAGATTTTTATAATATGGCTGTTTGTTTATAGGGATATAGTGAAGTTGAATACCTATGTTTTTTTCTCTGAGCCCGATAAACAACTCCTCTTTTGATATGTTTAACTTTGTAAAATCTACAAGAACTACATAGAGATGGTATGAAGAGTTTGAGTCAAATGTGTATAGCGGTTTTATGATTGTATTTTTAAAAGCACTATCGTAAGTTTTTGCAATCTCTTTTCTTCTTGCTATAAAACTGTCTAATTTATTTAACTGAGACAGACCTAAAGCACACTGCATATCCGTAATGCGATAGTTATATCCAAGTTCCCTCATCTCATATTCCCATGGTTTCATATCTGCCGTTTTTACCATGCCGTGAGCTCGTAAGAGCAACAGTTTTTCATATATCTCTTTGGAGTTTGTAGTAATTGCTCCGCCCTCTGCGGTGGTAATATGTTTTACGGGATGAAATGAGAGAATGGAACAATCGCTATTTACGCAGCTACCGGCTTTAATACCATTATATGAAGCGCCGATAGCGTGAGCGCAATCTTCTACTATCGCGATTTTATATCTCTCTTTTAGATATTTCAGTTTGTCCTGATTTAATGGATTTCCTGAAAATGCAACACCATATATGGCCTTAATTGTTGAATCTTTTTTTAACTCTTCTTCACATAGATCCAAATCAATGTTTCCGTTTTTTGCAATATCTACAAATATAGGTTTTGCTCCAACATAAAGAATAGAGTTTGAAGTGGCTAAAAATGAGTTTGGTGTTGTTAAAACCTTGTCATCTTTTTTCAATAAAAT
>Ga0209343_10001042_pt1 | contig 38357 bp, 55 predicted proteins | sample RifCSPlowO2_02_FD_184026 | JGI IMG/M metagenome (GOLD analysis project Ga0209343, IMG submission 184026) | Groundwater microbial communities from Rifle, Colorado - Rifle CSP2_plank lowO2_0.2 (SPAdes) (version 2) | ecosystem: Environmental > Aquatic > Deep subsurface > Groundwater | place...
CTCTGCTATACCCAGCTTAAAGCGGGTTGCACTCCCACCCGTCCCGGAATTGTCATTGCCAAGCGCCCATCCAGAGCACGAACCCACCGACATAACATCAACGGTGTTTGCCGCACCGAATCCAAAAAAAGCGCCATTTACATTCTCAATGGCGCGGATATATTCAATACGGCAGCCAGCAAACCCAACAAAATTGTCATTGTAGAAAGATGCCCCCTTACAGCGATTTCCCTCGGCAGCTCGGAACTTACAGTTTGATACATTGTATGGGTCTGGGTTTGACCCGCCAAACAATTTTTGCTCTAGGAAAATACAAGAGCCGCCAAGATCATTGCCTCGCATCCATCCGAAATTGGTCCCCACAATTCCACGGAGAACAATCCCATGCTGTCCGGCCGCAGTAGTCTGGCTGTTCTGATCAAACGTGATTCCGCCCAGGGAGCCACCATTCCAAGTATTTGAAACGCCGCTAGTGGCTGTGCCATTGTTAATGTGAATGAATGGGGCGTTTGTAGCATCGGCACGCTTAAATGTGACAGCCTCATGCCCATCAGTCGTTATTTCCGGCCATAGTTTGTCCGTGAATGCGCTATCAAATACAAGCTGTCCGGCAGTCATCATGTATGTGCCTGCTGAGATATGCCCATGCTGCCCAGACGCAATGCATACGTCAAACATCTTCTTGACAGAAGCCGTGGCATTATTAGCGCCAGTTTTATCTGCTCCGAAGTGAGATACGTCCAAGAAGTCATGGCCAATTCGCATCCAGCAACCATTTCCACTAGGATTGGTTTCCCCCGTCCCCGCTAAGAACGCAGCCAGACCGCCTTGAGTACCATCCCAAGGGACAGTAGGACTAATGATTGTCCCCCCGTTGTGGGCGGATTTAGCTTTGGTGGAATCCCATACAAACGTACCACCACCGACAGGCCCCGTTGCCGTCCCCTGCCAGCCGGGATGATAGGCCGCAACATTGAGGGTGTCGCCAGAGTTGGCACTATCCAGTTTGATCAGCGCGGCGACATCAGAGACGGACTGATTGCCAGCGCTCGACGGCGTGAGCTGCGAGAAAACGAGGGTGCCATTCTTGTTCTTGACAGTCACCGAGAAGCTGACGCCAGTGTAAATATTGGCCGGTGAACCATTCTGAGACGGATAGCCATCAAGCGTCCGGATCGGCTGTGCGGCCGGAATGGTTAGCGCTTCATCGAAATAGACCGTCACCGGGTTCGTTTCGGGATTGAGACCGGCCGTGCCGATGTAGATGTAGCCATCCTTGAGCGGGTCGCCATCTACGTCGGTGAAGATGGAAAACGGGGACTTAATCTGAAACGCGGCCATTATTGACGCTCCTGTTGTTCGCCTAGAGCACGCTTAACGCGAGCCTTGATCTTTGCATCTTTAACTCTGTTACTGAGAAGGCGAAAGCTGGTCATGATCGGAGCTGGGACGCCCGATGTTCCGCTGATCGCCACATCCATTAGACCGGCAAGTACACTGGCCGTGTTGCTCGTGTTCACTGTGCCAGGGGGTACCGTAAGGACGTCTTTAGCTACTTCATTGATGGTGCGAAGCTGTTCAGCCCCTTTCTTGCCAAAGACAAGTTCTAACTTCCCGTTCTTGTCCAGATTGGTTAGTACGCGGTCGAGCTGTGCCGGCGATACGATGCGATTGCCAAATTGGTCTGGCGCCACATTGCGCAAGGCTTCTTCCTTGATGTATTGCAAGGTTCCACCTTGAAGCTCCTTCCATGCCTGCATGCCTTTAGGGCCTTCCGTCTGCAACAGCCGACGCACCTGCCGGACAGTATCCAGTGACGTGCCAGGGTCGATGATTGATCGGTTTAACACGTCCTCAAGGGCGATGGCGCGATCATTCGTCCCCCTCTTAGAGCCGATCAGGTTCTTAACCAGGCCGATATTTTCATATTCGGAAGCATAGCGCGCACGAGCCGAGCGCGCCCGCTGATATAGATCACCGCCGAGCCCTTCCGTCTGCGCATCAATCATTTGCTTCAATTCAGTTGCAATGCGCACATCATTCGGATCATTGCTCTTAACGAAACGATTTATGGACTTGCGCAGGTTTTCCGCCTGGCCGAGCGTGACTTCGCCGATTTGCAGCGTCCCGTCTGCCAGAGCCCCAGAGCCAACGCCCTGCACTTTGATCTCCTCGGCAAATGTGCTCATGATCGGCGCTGATGATCGGCCGGCGCGGTTCTGATTCAGATAGTCCGCCACCGGAGAGAGGTTGGCAGGCTCTGACATCTCGCCTGCTTTTTCAGCCTCTTTATAGAGACCACGGATTTTTGCCTTATCACGAGCGGCCCGACTGCGTATCGCCTCGTCCACCGATATACCAACCGTTCGCCGAAATCCCGATTCCGGTGCCTCGGCGCCAGTCAGGTCAATAAAGGCGTCAAGGTTCTGCTGCAATTGCCGATTCTGCTGCGCAAATCGCTCACGCAGCGGCTCACCAACCTCGGGCAACTTAGCGGTCTCCCGTTCAAATCGGACATCCTCGAACTGGCGAGTTTTCTGGCCTTCCGTCAGTTTGATAGGGACTGGCAGCTCTTCGGCCTTCATGGCTCGCTGCGTTGCAATATCCACCCCGGCTGATCCGGCAGATGGTTGCGTTCCAGGTGTAGGCTTGCGCTCGCCGATGGCCTGGCGAATAGGTGCCACAACCCGTCTGGCACCTGCGACGACAGGGGCAGCAGCTTGCCTGGCAGTGGCGACAGCGGGCGCAGCAGCAGCGCGGATGCCCTGGGCTATAACTCCCAGCTCCTGGGTAAACGGAGTGATCGGCGTCAATGCCTCAGCGCCCTTGGCAAGCACTCCTAGCTGCGCCTGCCCAGATTGAGATCGCGGCGCATACGTCCATGCTCTGGCATACCTTTCGCCTTCCTGTTTTATGGCCTCGGCTGCTTCTTGGGTTCCAAACTTGCCCGACAGAAGTTGCTCGGCAAGGCCCTTCAATGTGCCGCCAATCTGTCCCGCAAATCCCGTAGTCGCAGCAGAAAGTGCTGATAAATCGGCCTCTGCGGCTCCGATAATATCTTCGCCTAGGCTAAATTCCGGCTGCACTGCGCGGCGGCGCAACCGCTCCTCGCGTATAAACTGCTCTTGCGCGGCTTCTTCGGGCGAGCCTGGGACGGCAGGGAGATCGAGACTTGGGGGCGCCGGTGGTGCCGTTCGACTCGCACGAATAGACGCGACACGCTCCTTTAGCTCGGGCGCATCCGGCTTTATGCTGTCCGGGATATTCCTGATGATGATCCCGTCTTTTGTCGTGATCGAGTATGGCATTTAGAAGTCCACAACGATTGGTTCGTCAGTCGCTGGCTTTCCAGATGGCGCAGAGGAAAGCGGAACGCCAGTCTTGCGGGATAGGCGACCTCGCGCCTCTTCCATCTTGCCAACTAGGTCTTGGATATTTTTGACCAGTTGCCGATGCCCTTGCTTGAGGCTTAGGTTTTTCAGGCCAGATACCAGCTTTTCGCCTTCCGATTGCGTCAACGCGCCAAGACCTCGCATCTGCTCGACTTGAGACAGGAAGGATTGTGAACTGAGCGTTTCAACCAGTGCCTCAAAGTTGGCCGTATCTTCGCTCAGCGTCGGCAATCTGGAGCCGATTGGCCCGGTTGCATCTTTTATGACGCTGAATGGCGTGTTGAGCGCCTCTCGCGCCGTTGAGATGAGGCCATCCATCGACGCCGCGCCAGCTTCGTATGCGGCAACTCGCTCGCGCACAGTCGCGTCTCGGTCGGCGATCATCTTTTCGACTTGCAGATTCAGCTTGGCACGCTCTGTTGCATTTGCCTCTCGCTTAGCTGCCACTTCTGCGGCTGCGATGTTCGCATTCTGCTGAGCGATACGCATGTCGGACTGGAGCTTTTTGATGTCCCAACCCTTTTTCTGCTGTTCAAGAACAGCATCGGACTCGGCGAATCTTGCTAGGACCGCCGCTTTTTCAGCCTTGCTTTCGGATTCCTTCAGTGCGGACGGCTGGAGTTCTTCGGCCCGACGCTCGGCGCCGATTTTGGTTACTGACTCAATAACCTTATCACCGCCAGGAAGTTGCGCCATCAGCAGGCCAATCGTGTTCTTGGCCGCGGCGGGGCTTTGCTCGGCGATAGTAGCCCATGTCTCATACGCCTTGGCCTGATCTTCTCGGCCACGATTGCGCTCACCATGCGCACGCTCACGCAGGAGGCTTAGGCCGAACTCCGGCTTGTCCGATCCAAGGGCGGACATCACCTGTGCGCCGAATTGTAGCTCCTTCTCGCGGTCGGCTTCGGTCAGAACCGCAGCGCTGGCACGCAGATTGTCGCCAACTTCTTTCGGCATGAGCCCGGCAACTCTGGCGTAATCCTCGCTGGTCGCATTGGGATTGGCGTAGAGACCTGACAGCGCCTCCTGCATGGACTGCTGGCGCTCTAGCTCAGCCTGCTTGGCACGGGCGGCGGCCTGTGCCTCGGCCAGCCCTGCGCCCAGCTTGGCACTGCCCAGGAAGGCTTCGACCGGGCTCTGAATGTCGAGGCGGTAATCAATAGGAGCAACCATCATCAACCCCCGAAGAGACCGGCAAAGCTAGGCGTTTGGCCAGCGCCGTATTGAGCGCCTAGGAACTGTGCCGGCAGGTTCAAGACATTCCCGATAGCCTGCGCCCGTCCCTGAATGCCGCCCGCACGAGCCGCGCCGGCCTGCTGGAGCAGATTGGCGACATTCGCCCCCGTCTGCATACCAGCCGAGCCCACGCCCGCCGCCGATTGCTGACCAAGCGCAGTAAGTCCGCCCAGCTTGGCATAGCGATCCTCGATGGTCTGCGCCAGGAGATTCGGCCGGAACTGAGCGAGGGCGCCCTGGATGTTGCCCCCCCGGAGACCGCCTGTGGCCGACGCACGCTGCAACAGCGCCTCTTCGCCCTGGCGTAGCAACGCCTGGAAAGCCGGGGATGCCTCGACGCCTGCAATCGCCTCACGCTCGGCCCCAGGACCACCAAGACCAACGAAAGCCTGCTGCGCCTTTAGTGCCGGCGTGCCTGCCTCGACATAGGGCCGTAGAAGCTCCTGGAGCGCGTCGAACTGGCGCCGCTGCTCGTCAATTCCGGCCTCGGCCGCGCCGGCCTGCGCCTTGGCCGCTTTCGAGGCAGCCTGATGCTGCAAGACACCACTGCCAATCGATGTGCCGCCTACGACTAGGCCGGTTACGGGATCAGGCATGTTGAAACTCCGCTAAATAGTCGTCCAGCTTTTCGCCGTAGAGCTGGAGGATCAAATGGGCGTTTTTCGTGGCAGCAGTCGGGCCGTGGCAAATACTGACCACCATGACCACTACATCGTAATACGATGCCCGCCACACAAATGACCTGGCATCTGCGAGGCCCTGCCGCTCCATGGTGTCCGATGCCTGCCACTTGATGATGGCCGTAGCGATCACCGGAATCAGCTGGTTGGCATGGCGAGCGAAAAACTCATTCTGGAGCCTGCCCACCAGGCAATCCCAGATGACGGCATTAAGATCGTCACGCGAGACAGGATCACCATCGGCGATGTCATCAAAGACTTGGATGATTCGATAGAGCGACAGAAGCCACTCGACAGCAGCCGAGGGGAGGGCGAATACTTCTTCGAGGTTTTTGCGCAGCCAGTCGGTCATGCTCGGTTTCCGAGGACATGAGCCGCTGGCCGCTCTTATAAAGGTCTCAGCTGTTCGCGATTTAACCATATTGCAGATGGCTTGTCTTTAGGCGATCTCTCGCCCGGAGACCCGCAGCACGATTGAACTGGAAGCGCTCGCAATGGTGCTGATGACCCCACCCGGTTCAAGGTACTGGCCGACCAGATCGGGGAAGCCATGGGTCTCGCCAGGGGCGATGGTGCGGGTCTGGCTGACGATATTCGACGAGCCAACCGTTCCGCCGTTCGGGATGATGTTTACGGTCAATGTAACATTGGCCGATGTAACATTGGTGCCGGTGAACTTGTCGATGCTGGCCCGTACATTGCTGGCGGTGTACTGCGTTGTCTGCGTGTTCTCGGCGAACTTGGCAGGGACCAGGGGCTTAATGGTGGTGGTCATGGCGCGATCTCATTGGTTGACCTGGAATACGGCCATAGTGGCAGATGAAACAGCAGGAGCAAACGCGGTGGCAGCATCAGAATTGAGCGTGATTGTCGTCGAATCGACTGCCCACATCAGTTCCATGTAGTCATTTGCGGCCATCTGCTGGGGAATGGTGCGCGTAATGGCTGCCTCACCAGTGGCCCCCTGAATGGCGACTCTGAGCGCCGAATTGGCAATATCTGTGCCATTCTTACGCAGCCAGACCCAGATGTAACCTACTGCGGCTGATGATTTGGCGGCCTGGACGGTGAAAGTGAAGTCATAGACGCCAGAATTGGCCGTGACGATGCGCGAATCCGGGGTGCCAAGGCTAACGCCACTTGTGGCGACTGTGGTGTTAAAGCTCACTGCCGTGGCCGTGTTGATAGCTGTTGCAGTCTGATCCACTGTGCTGATGAAGCCGCCGTAATACAGCTGTAGGAAGATGGTCGGCCGGCATGCGATTCGCCCTACGGTGGCGCTGACAGTTAGGACAACGGCAATGGGGATCACGAGGGCTGGAGCCGATGGCTTAACCTTCGTCAATCCGCCTGCGGTCGTCGGGGAACAGTATAGGATGTCGCCAACAGCCCATGTCTCGCCGTAAGATGTGCCAGTTGTGTCGATGTTGGTCACGATACCGCGACTGGTCACATAGCCATCGGTGTTGTTGGGGATGTCATGAGCCGAGATCCCTAGGACGTAGATGCTGGGTTCAGAGCCATCGGCCAGGTACTTCTTGCCAGACACATCGCCGCCACCGCCGACACCGGCCAGCCCGATCACATTGCCCTTGCTGATGGTGCTGCCTGTCGCGTTGGTTACGTCGTCCAGATCCTCCTGGCCGATCTGCAACGTAACATTGTTCTCTAGGTTGACTTGCGGCGTGCTGGCGTCGTCATCCCAGCTAAACCGCCCGACCTTGGCAGCCTGCTTGGTACTGCGGCGCAGATCGAAGTAATCAACTGCGGGATCGCGCTCGGTCGGTGGCTCGCCGAACTCAGCGTTAGCTGCCAACTGCTGGACGACCGCCGACAGGGCGTTAACCCTAGCCTCTAGGGCGGTTATATTGGCGTCTGCCTCCTGCTTTACGGCCTGGCTATCGCCTTGTGCTGCCTGAGCCGCTGCCTGGGCGCTCTGGGCGTTAAAGGCGATCTCCTGCACTACGTCAGGGGCGATCTCGTCGGCCGTCTGAAATAGCTTCTCAAACTGCTTGATGGCCTCGTGATCTTTGCCGAGGAAGGCGGAAAGCTGGGCGCGTGTGAGCTTTAGCTGTCCTGTTGCCATGTCAGGCCCCCAGCGGGCTTATCTGTGCCTCTAGCCTGGCGATGGACAGATGGGCATCGCTCGTGCCACGGAAGCGCTGAATGCGCCAGTTGCGCATGAAGCCCTGGCGCAGCCACAGCAGCCGCTTATTGCGCTCGCCAGTCTTGCCGGCCTTCACAGATCGTTCCTGGCTCCAGACCATGCCATCAAGCGAATATTGCGCCCATACCGTAGGATCATCGCCCACCTTGGCGCGGCCGGTCAGGCAGATCAGCTCCAGCTCGTGGAACACCGCGCCTCTGCTGCCGTTGTAGGCAATGGTCGTGCCAAAGTCCCATCCGTTGACCTGCCCCCAATGGCTGGAAACCTCATCCGAGAAATAGCCGAGGCTGGTAGTCTGCGGGTCGCCGACAATCCATCGATCGTAGCAGTAGACGAAGTTGCGGGCGCGGTATTGGCTGTTGCCGATGATGCTGGTGGTCAGCGTGAACCATACCGGACTACCCAGCAGCTGCGTTGCATAGGCGTCATAGACCAGGGTCTGATCTGGCAGATGGATGTACAGCCACTGATGACCATCAGAGACGCGGGTTTCCAGCAACGCCTGTGATAGCGTTGACTCGGAATAGCCGGCCAGAATCTGGTCGATCTCTTTGGTAGATAGCTTTGACGTTCCGCCATTGGCCGCCATCCAGATCGCGATGCTCTCATTGCGACCACCACCCATGAAAACGATGTTTTCCGTCAGGACGGCGCAGGTAAACGTACCTACTGTCCCCCGCATGATCTGCGCGCCTTCGATGCGCTGGAATGGGAAGAAGTCGCCGCCGATGTTATCGAAGATTTCGATGGTGTAGCGGTTCAGGGCGTTGACTTCGTTGCGGACCTTGAGCAGCGCCTTGACCGGATCAGGGTCGATTTCAGATGACCCGTACTTGAGCGGGTTGACCGCAAACGGGTTATCCAGATCGGTCACAACCAAGGATGTGCCGTCCGTGGTCATGAAATAGCCATCGATCCACAGCATATCCACGACAGTGCCGAGATCGGTGTCTGTCACCTGCTGGAGCGTCGTGCCATTCCAGAGATAGAGCTTGCCGCTGGATGCGATGGCCAGGCGGTCAAACGAATAATCAAACGTCACCTGGCCAGAGCCGCCGACATCACCTAGGGTAGTGGTCGCACCAGCTGCGTCAACGCGGACCAGCTTGGTTCCCATAACCCGATAGCATGCTCCATTCCAGTTGATGCCGCCTCGATCAATGCCGGGATTGCCGGTGGATAGCTGGACGATGCCGTCAGCCGGCCGCAGATAGCCCTCGCTGATCCCGGTGTTTTTCGGCACCGGAACCAGATTACGAGGATACGATGTCCGAAAGTCGGATGCCGAGTCAGAAAATATCCCCGAAAGCACCGGCAACTGCATATCAGCGCCTCACAGAAGAATGCACCAATCATCAGAAAGCATATCAGTCTGCGAAGCCAGCCACGGCACCTTGGCCCCAGGCGTCGTCTTGGCATCATCAGGATAGCTCATGAAGATATACGGCAGCGTCATTTTACTGTGTTCGTCGGGCCACTGTAACTCAAGCCACAGACCTTTGCCGTTCCAGCCCTCGCGCTGGACTTTGCTTCCGCGTTTCAGAGCTTCAAGGGCGTCGCCAAAATTCATGTTCCCATCCTCGTTTTTACACCGTGTACTTTTCGTACTGCACAGCGACGGTCATGTCATCGGCTGCCACATCAATGGCCGCCTTATCCAGAACTTGCAGCGTGTAGCCAGGCTTAAGCCACAGCCCATCAGGGATGGCGACCAAGGCGGCATCGTTGGTGAATGCTGTCTCGCGGAAAATGCCCTGCATGAACATATAGGTGCGCGTGGTAGTGGCGACTTGGCCAACACCAGAAACAACCTCTGCAATGGTGTTTCCTGACGCATCCTTGACGCGAATAGTCACAAGGCGGCTGCCAACAGCGGTCGTCGCAGCCAATAGGACATAGGCGAAGTTGAGCCGCCACATTTCATTGCCGGGGACCACCCACGACTTATCGGAGTCATTGGCCGTAGCGTCGTAGATTTCGCCAACCGGCGCGACGAATGCAACTGATTCGGACCAACTGCCTGGCCGGATTTCCTGGCGCATGTTAAACCCTCGTTTTACCCGACTCTGTACCAGACGTTGGTAGCCTTGTCGTATTTCAATCGGAAGAAGTCATCAGCTCCGAGCGAAGTAGGCTCGCCCGTAACTGTGGCGCCGCTGCCATTCACGGTCAGGGCCGTTACCTGCTGGGTGCAATTCACCAAAACTTCCTGCTTGTCCGCCGCTACCGTGCTGGCAGGCAGCACAAGCGTGCCCGCAGCAAAGCCGGCAGTGGGCGTTAAGATCAGGTGGATATTGGCCGTTCCGCTCGTGATGGTCACGGAAAACCCGGTAGCTGATGGGGAGGCATACTGCGTCGTAAACGCGCCGGCATCCGGGAAGGTCAGGCCACTCTGGATATACGCCAACAGAATGCTGCGGGGAAGTCGGCGCCAGTCGCCGGCCTCGGTATCCCAGATCAGAATCTGATCGCCCGCATCCAGCGAGTCGCCTACGGCCACATGGTTACCGTTACCGGACATGTCATTGCCTCACAGAAAATCAAGCTCGCCGTCGTTGCCAATCTGCAAGGCATCCTCGGGCGCGGTGATGAATGGGTTGTCTCGCCGCCATGGCAGCGTGCCAGCACCGGCCGGCATCGTTCCTGGCAACTGCATTTCGGGCGGGACGGCAAACTGCTGGAGCATTGTATCATAGGCCGCCTTGGCCATTTGCCGGGTTTCCAGACTGACCTGGCGGCCATAGAGCGGGGCGATAGCGAGACCAAGATTCGCGAAAATGGCATAATTCGCGTGGTCCGGTACGCCTGTCTCTGCGTCGAGATCGCTATTGCCAGGGCTTCCGGGTAGCGGGTAGCCGAGCCTGATGCCCTTGGCATTCCACGAGGCCATCATGGCGTCCAGACGCCGCAAAGCGCTCTCCAGGTCCTCCGGGCTTAGGTCAAAGACGTAGGAGGCAAGGCCGATCTCCTCAAATGCGGCCTTTACGAAGTCGCGCTTGGTGTACGACATCTCAACCCCCGAGGGCGTCGGCAATCATCTTGGACAGCTTATGGTCACGAGTGCGGCCGTCGAACTGGATGCCGAGCTCACGCGCCTTCTGCTCAAGCTCTTCCCGCGTCGGCGGCTCATCGTCGCCAGGGATGGGCGGCACGTCGAGCACCTTCTTAGCGTTGGCCTTGGCGTCAGTCGTGGTCAAGTGCCAGCCAGCGGCAAGAGCGGCCTGGATTTCGTCGTCAGGGACGATCTTGTAATCGTAGCGGTCCCCATGGATGTCATGAGGGCCAGGCCACTTGTAGAGCATCGTTGTCATTGCGGCATATCCGGTCGGTGACACATCCTGGTCATGGTATCAAATCCGAGAGTTAATGCCATCCCTGGCGCCCGCATCACCCTTCGGTCAGTGCGCCGTAGCCCTTCGGCCCTTCCAGATCGGCCTTTACGGCGGCCTTGGCGTCTGCATCGGATACCGCGCCGCCGAAGGCGTAGGCATGCGGCAGAGCCACGCCGTCAATGGATGGGGTCACGCGCTTGGTGGTTACCGATGCGCTGGTGATCGAGTTGGTCCGGGTCACACTGTCGATTGCATAGGTCAGAGTTGGCATTGTTTTCTCCTATCACTTCTTACCGTTGCGGGCTTGCCATGCCAGAGTTGAGTCAGCCGGTGACGCGAAATCCATTGTGAACCCCGTCTTAGTCGGCACGAGGTCGTAGTTAGGCAGCGGCTTCGATGAATTGATATTGACTACCGGGTGATCGCTGAACGGCACGTCGTACACCACATCCAGCGTAGTCGCCGTGCTATCGAGCTTCACCGTGCCGGATTGCGGCATAAGGATGCGGCGCTGCACGCCTGAACTGTCGACGCCTTGCATATCCACCTGGCCGGCGGAGTCGCGGCTCATTTTCAGCATGACCTTGCCGCTGGCGTCGAGAATGTCAATCGAGCCGGTCACCGTGTCGACGATGGCGGACATGCTCACCGCACGCTTTGTGCTGGCGACGGGCGCTACCGGCTGCGGGTCATAGGTGGCAAACCAGTTGTCCATGCTGGTCTGCACGGCGCCGGACGCGGTACCGGTGGAATAGTCCAGTTCGACGGTGTGCCCGTCATCCGAGCGCGTGCCGCGCCAGGAATCGACGTAGGACACAACGCCTTCTGGGCTGCTCATGGCGACGTTGGTAGTCAGTTGCTCAATAGTTACGGCCATTATCGGCACTCCTTAAAGGGCCACGGTCGGCGGGGTCAGCCGATACGGGTTTGACGTGTGCAAGATGGATTGGGTGCCTGCGCCCCAGGCCATGTAGGCAGCGAGCCGGTCGCGTTCGTCGGTGGTGCATTGGGCGCGGAAGGCGATCATCTCGTAGATGCGGCCGACCATCGTTTCCGTCCCGCTGCTGGCGGTACGGCCGATGAAGAGCGTGCCAGTGCCCGATGACGTGCCGCTAACGGCTGCGGACGACAATGAGGCGGTTTGATTACCGCTCAAGTACAGTTCCATGTTGGCGCCCCCGCGACGACCAACCATCGTGATCGGGTTGGTGGCTCCGTTCGCCGCAGCAGTGCCTAGGTTGCCCGAGATACGCGCCGAGGTGATTGGCAGATCAAGGTAGGTGTTGTTGTCCGACCATTTCGGGTGGTAGTTCACCTGGCCGCCAGAAGTGGCCGGGATCTGCGCAAACAGCGAAGTCGAGCGCGCCCCATCTGCCGAGTAAAGCGCCGCAATGGTGAAGTTTGTGCCGTTAATCAACGAATCCTGCACGGCGCTAGTGCCCATCCAGTCGCCGGAGAAGTCTGCATAGAGCGGGTTCGCGGTGTCATTGATGGTCGGCTGGTTCGCCGCCGTCGCTTGCGTCAGGTTGTAGCCGGTGCCGGCCGTGCCAAGATTGGCAATGGTCTGCACGGTCGAGCCGTTAAGCGTCAGCGAGGCGGCGTTGCGGAAATTCCACCAGAACAGCGGTGTACCACCAGTCAGGTCGGAAGGCAGCCACAGACGCGATGCTGCGGCGATGCCGTTGGCGTCACGAGCGATCGGGTTGGTGCCGTTGCTTTCCAGAGTGACGGTACTACGGCCGGCAACAGTGCAAGTGTTGGAATTGTTGCCGGCTACCAAGTTGGAGAACACCTGGCCGTTAGCAGTGCGCAGAGTCACCGTATTTGCCGAGGCATCAGATCGGGTGATCTCAATGCGGTTGTCGGCATTGCCTACGGCGGTCGGGATGTCGATGGTGAGGCTGCCGCTGGTGGCATTGACGTGATAGGCGCTGCCCCATGCGGCCGTGAAAGCTGCCGTCTGGATGGTCGCGTTGAGTGTCGGCGTGGCCCGGTAGTCGGCGATACCGCTGGTGAATTTAGTCATTGTGCGTCTCCTTAAACGTCAGACCAGGTGCCGGTCTGCGGCATGGCATACCAAGTTCCGGCCACGGCGCGAATGCGCAGGGTCGAGCCTACCGCACTGCTACGCAGGTTGGTTACGGTCGTCCCGGCGTTGTTGATGCTGCCGGTCACTCGCAATTCCTGCGCCGCATGCACCAGGAAGGCATATTCAACGCTATTGGTCACTGTCGGCAGGATCAGATTGACCAGACCAGTAGCGCCGCTGTTGTGGAATAGCGCCCCGCTGTCGTGAATGCTCAGCGTTTCATTGGCGGTCTTGGCGGCCTGCGCCTGGCCGGTGTAGTGCCAGAACGTGCCGTTGTAGGTGGCTTGCGAGTTCAGTGTAGTGTCGTGGACTACCAAGCCGTTGGCCGGACTGGCAATGGCCTGCTTCTGCGCGGCGGTCATGCGCGGCGGCAAGATACCCTGCGTCGTGCTGTCCACTTGCAGCTTTGCCGACGCGCTGGGAGTAACACCGATGCCGAGTGATCCATTACTGGTCAGGCGCATTTTCTCGGTCGGCGTCAGCACATCAGCTGCGGTCGAGAAGGTCAACGCGCCGTTGGTCTGGTTACTGACGGTGCCCTGGGTGTTCTCCCAGCCGATAGAGGCCGTGTGTCCAGCGCCACCGCCGAACGAGTTGGAGAAGAACGAGATAGCGTGCTGGTTGGTGGACGTGCCGCCAACGTTGTTGTTCCATGCGATCGCCAGCAGCGGCTTGTTGGTATTGTCCAGATTCTCGATCAGCACCTCATACTCAGACGCTTGAGTCGAAGTGAGCGCCGTGCCTGTGCTGCCGGTCCTCGTATGCAGACGGCCAGCAAGCGGCGCGATGCCGATGCCGAGCGCGCCAGTCAGCGTATCGCCAGCGATATTCACGGCGCCGAGCGTGGTGCGCATCGCCGCAACGGTCGTATCGTCCAGCACGGTCAGCGCCGCGTCGGTGACGGCCAGGCCGGTCAGGTTGCCGGTGCTGTTGCGACCGAGCACCTGGTTCGCCGACAGTGCCACGTCCGTTGGATTGGCCGCGCCCGTGGTCGCGTTGACCTTAACCGTGTTCGCCGCCATGTCCGCCAGCTTGGCATTGGTCACGGCGTCGTCAGCAAGATTGGCGGTGGCCACTGAACCAGCAGCACTCGACAACTTGCCAGTAATCTTTTCCCACGATGTCCACACCGCATTGGCGTAAGTTCGAACAAACATTTCGCCAGCCACACTCCCCGTACCAGAGCCTAATGCCCACGCGGTTTGACTGCGCCAGTCACTAGAAGATGCGTTGCTGTGCCGCTGATGCAGTATGTAGAACCAGCCAGTAGCAGGCGCACCGGTCATGTTTTGGCCATCGTAGAACCCCGATTGAGTCAGAGTATCCAAGTTGCCGTTGGTGAACAGTTCTGCCAGGTCCCAATTGATCGTGTTGAACACGGCATCGACAGAGCCATCGGTGAGGCTGGTTGCACTGGCCGCGCCGAGCGTTGCCCTGGCCGTAGCGGCATCGGCGTCATCCAGGACGGTCAATGCGAAGTCAGTGACGGATTTGGCGGCGATGTTGCCGGTGCTCGACCGGGCCAGGAACTGATTGGCCGCCAGCGCCAGGTCAGACGGGTCGCCGGTCGAAGCGGTCGCGTTTACCTTGACAGTATTCGCGGCCATATCCGCGAGTTCGGCATTGTCCACGCTGTTCGCCGGCAGGATGCCGCCGCTGACGTTGGCGAAAGCAAGCGCGGTCGTGCCGATCGTGATGGTGCCGTTAGTCGTCAGCATCCACAGTGTATCGAGGTTCGCCGTGCCTTCGCTGACCGGCACGATCATGCCGCCGGTCACTTCGCCAGCCGGCGTACCATCGAAATCCGAAGCGCGGGGCGATGGGCCGGTGGCCGATACAATGTAAATCCCGTTTGCGCTCGCCGTGCTCTGGTTCTTGACCAAGATGCGGTCGCCAGTTACTAGGGTCACGCCATCGAGTACATCGCCATTGTTCAGGTCGCTATTGAGGTTGATATTCGCAGTAGTCGCTGCGCGGCAGGCGTCCTTGATGACGGCGCTATTGGCTGCCTGGATGGTCGCACGCACTGCCTGCGCATCGGCGTCGTCTAGGATGCTCAGCGCGAAATCGGTAATGGACTTGGCCCCAATATTGCCGGTACTGCCGCGTGCGGGGAATGTGTTGATCGCAAATGCCAGATCGGTCGGGTCTGCCGTAGAAGCGGTTGCGTTCGCCTTGAGTGAGTTCGCCGCCATGTCGGCCAGCTCGGTGTTATCTACGCTATTGGCCGGCATCGTAACCGTACCAGTGAACGTAGGCGAAGCAAGCGGGGCCTTGAGCGCCAGGGCGGCATCAGACTCGGCCTTGCTGTAGCTGGTGCCGGTGCTGCTGATCTGGACGAAGCCATCAGCATCGACCATCACAATGGCTTCCCGGTTATCCGGGATGCTGAAACTGTTGTCCTCGGTCGGGTTGCTGTCGAAGTCCACCAGGCCGGAGAACTCACCAGCGCCGGTGGTGACGCTGAATGTCTGCGCCGTGCCGCTATGGTTCTGGATGTAGAACAGCTGCGCAGTGCCAGCCGCTGGGATGGGCCAGGAGGCGGTACTGAGCGCCGCCATACTGCCGCCAGTCTCGATGTGAAACACGCGGGTAGCGCCGCTGGATGCCGGGGTCAGGGCAACGCTGGCCGTGGTGATCTGCACCTTACTGAGCGCGCTGGTGCCGCCGCCTGCACCACCAAGCCCAGACGGGTTAGCGATTTGGACGGGAGCAGTCGCGGCAGGGCCGGTGCTGTAGATGTTGCCGGTCGGCTGGAGCGTGGTGGCGTCGATGATCTCGATGAAGCCGCCAGACAAGGCGGTACCGTTGCCAGCGTCAAGCTCCGCCTGCGTCATGCGGTAAATAATGGGGTAGCCGGTCTGAGACATGGTTCCGCTCCTTAATCGAAGAAGAGATCGACATCTTGCAGGGTGCCCGATGCACTGATCTGCCAGACGACAAGTTGATCATTTGCCGCCAACACCAGCGGGGGGCTCAGCGTAATGCCGTTGGCCGAATGCGTGCTGTTGGCCGGGATGACGAACTCAGAGGCATTCCCGCTGACCGCGCCAGCGATACCAATCCGGATGTCTGCCGTATGCGGCACGCCAATGCGATAGTCAATCTTGGAGATCGTCTTGGCACCATTGAGCGCGAGGCCGTTGCTGTCCTCCAGGGCGATGACGCGGCGACGGAACAAGGGCGGCGTCACCGGGCCGGAAATGATCACCGTGGCAGTTCGAGACCGGAACCAGTACAGCGACAGGCCATTGAATGTCTGCTTTGTCCAGTCAGCAGGAACAGTAAATCGGACGCGGATGATCTGCGCACCAGAGCCGCCAGGATCAGCGATAGGAGCCGCGCCACTGACGTTGGGCAGCGTCGTCCATGTCAGGGTGTCGCTCAGGTACTCATTGGCCACTGTGCGGGCGCCGGCCGTACCGAAAACGTGGTAGTAGTCGTCAACACCAATGGGCTTCTTGGGGAACCCGTAGTAGACCGAGGCGCCAACCGTGAAGATCACGGCCGAGGTATCGAAGCCTGGCACTTCATCGAACGTGGCATCACTCACGGCCGACGAATGCATGGCCGTCAGATCGAGGAAGTTGCCAACAGCGGCATCAATGCCCCAAATACGGGCCAGAGCCGGTGCCACAGTCGCGCCAGACACGCCAGACAGGCGCAGGACGACGTATTTCCGCGCAGTCATGCCGAACCGTGGCGCGATGGACTTGCGATCGGCGCTACCGCCGAAGGTGACATTATGCCGGCCGGTGTTCCGCAGGGCATTGGACGGATCCACCAGGCTCGGGCAGGCCGTGAGCGTGCTGCCATCGGTGGAATGCAGCACTTCCAGCGTGCCGCCAGTGTAGACACCAGCGGTCGTCACATCGAGGATCAAGCCGCCGATGTCGCTATCGGCTACCCAGAGTTCATCACCTGCTACCAAGTTGGCAAGCGGGCCGAAGGGCTCGAAGGCGTTGGACGTACCAGACATGGCCAGGGTGGAAACGTCCTCATAGACTTCCTGGCTGCCGACCATATTTTTCCGAATCACCGTGATGGTGTAGGAAATGTCGATGTCGGTGATTGCGTTTTGGAGAAGCGAGAGCGGGTTGGTGCCAAGCAGAAACCCGTCAGAATTGGGGCCGTCTGCTCGCGAGATACGAGGCAATGGCAGCGTGATCATTCATGATCTCCAGCGATGCCACGCCCCCTTGGCGAGTTGCCCCAAAAATTGCCTGGCAGGCGGTGGGGCGCCGCTCTTCGGAAGCGATCCTAGCCAGGCAAACCCATTTAGTGGCTGGGTCAGCCATTTACATCGGTGCTGCTATCAGGTCTGGCTAAACAGCATGATGCCGGCCATTTCCTCGTTCACGAGACCAACACCGAAGCGGGTATCGACACGATACTTGAACTTCTTTGTGTTGATGTCGAAGAACTTGAACATGGCCAGCTGCACGCCAACGTCGGTGGTGCCCTGCATCATCGCTTCTCCAACCGAGGAATCGAAGCCGTTGCGACCCGGCAGCAGTTCGATAGCGCGGCTATCCCAGAACATCGAGACATTGGACGACACGGTATTCAGGAACGTAATAGCGGCGCCGTTGGCCGGGGTCGCGGTCACGTTCTTGTATTCGCTCTCGGCCTGGGTCGGCGAACTGTCAGCCGCGATGATCGGCGGGCTGATGGTCACGACACCGCTGCCACCAGCACCAGATACAATGGCGGTGATGGTGAAGGTCTTGAGCTGGCCAGTGTCGGCCTTGGTGATGTGATTGACGGAGTTCACACCCGCGATGGTCAGACGATCGCCCACCTTAACCGTGCCGGAAGTGACCGCGATGGTCAGATTCTGGTAACGGTTGTCCTTGTTGGCGGTCTCGCCAGTCGAGGCGGTAGTAGTGGCGGCCGGGACATGGCGCTGATTAGCACCGTTCACGGTCACTGTCACACCGGCAGCGGCGGTCAGGCGGTAGGTGTATTCGGTTTCGTAGGTCTCGAAGCCGGACACGCGGCCGACATAGTTTTCCTCGTAGGCACGATTGACTTTGGGGTTGGCCGAAGTCTGCGGCTTGGCGAGGGCGCCTGCCATGGCGTTGTAGTGGCGAGTGTGCAGGCAGAAGTTGCGGCGCAGGCCATCAACAACGCCCTGCTCCTTCATCACGGCATCAGCTTCGGCGATGTCATCATAGCCAGTCGGCGCAGCGGTGCGCTTGACGACCAGCGTAGCCTGCTGACCGATCACGTTGGCGATGGCGACGTTGATGTCAGACGACAACTTCTGGAAGGCAGCTTCTTGCTTGCGCTTCAACTGGAGCGGGTCGTTGAGATCGTCAGTGGTCATCGTCCACGGACTGGTCTTGTTGTAACCAATGCTGATCGGGACGGACAGCTGGGTCACGTCGGCGAAGGACGAAGAGATATCGGTGCCGGCCGCGCCATCGGTCGAGGTGGCAATATACGGCTTCGGACGCCAAATCTGAGTGCCCTGCGAGCGTTCCAGCACAACGGGATCGGCGTTGAACACGCCAACATTACGGGCGATGGTCAGGCGGTCATCGAAGCTTGCCAGCAACTCATCGAAGAATACGGTATCCTGTTTGGAAAAAGCGGTCGCCATGATCGGCTCCTGTTAAATTCGGTTTTTGAACGGTTCTTTGTTCTCACCATTACGGAGGCGGTGCCGATCATAGCTCGTCACTTGAGGGAGACGGTGACCCTTATTGCGTGAATATACTACCGGGCTGCCTTCTCTCGCAAGTATCGGGCCACCTTTGTGCGGTCGCCGGTGCGGTCTGCCTCGGCTTGCAGGCGCTCAAGCTGCGCATCTTGACTGACTGCGCCACCAGTCGAGGCCACAACGGTCTTTTCTGGTTGCGGCGGGGCCTTACGGCTTCCTACTTTCAATTGGGTCTCCAGCTTCGCGACGGCGAAGGCAAACGCGATCGGGTCTTTGATGGCCGCCAGATCTTTGGCCTTCGTCGGGTTCTTGCCCAGAGCATAGACGACCAGGGCCGGATTGTCAGAACCTTGCAGGATGACGCCTTGCTGCGTCGTGCTGAGCGCTTCCATTACGGCGCCCTCGGCATCTTCGTAATCAGGCGCTTTCAAGTTGGCCTTGGCCGTTTCGTAGCCAGACAGCCGCGCCTGCCACGCCTTCTGTTGGTTCTCGACCTCGGCGCGCTGCTTGGCCTCGTGCTCTGCCACCTTGATTCGCTGCTCGTGCCATGCCTCCATAGCAGCCGCGAACTTCTCGGCGTCGTAGGCGTCGCCAGGATTGCCGGTGGGGTTGTCAAACGTCGGCTTGGGGCCGAGCTTCGGCACGTCGGTGCTTGCCGGCGCTGCCTGGCGCTTGACCTGCTCCTCAAGCTCTCGGATACGCCGCTTATCCTCCCGGTTCTGCTTGCGCAGGTCGCGCACCCATTCAGGCGCGGCTGCCTGCTCCTGTTCTTCGGCCAGCTCATCGCCGATGGTGACGATTACGCCTTCCGGCTCCTCGGCCTCTGGCGCCTCAACCTTCTCTTCCTGCACCTCCACGTCAACAGGAGCGACCTGTTCGATGTGTTCTTCCATCTGTTCCTGCTCTTCGCTCATTTACCATGCCCCTTGCTCGTCCGAGTATGCGGCCGGACGGATGCCGCTTGTCTATGGTTGCGGTACGGCAACCACGGATACATCAGGCACCGGAGGCGGTTCCGGCGCGAATCTGTCGATCACCTGCAATGCCTGAACCTGCTCGGCTGCATCGGTCTCGGCAATCGTCTTGATCGTCTTGGCCCTGGTCTCTTCGGCCCTGGCGAGAGTGTACACGGTATCAGCGCGAGCTTTAACGGCTGACGCCTGAGCCTCCTCTGCCGCAGCCTGGAGATAGAGCGCGTTGGCGTCGGGCTCTCTGTTGGCTTCGGCCGCGGCTAGTTTCTGCTTCTCTTCCTCGGTCGGCTCGACAACGCCCATGGTGACCAGCTTCTTGCGGTAGAACTTGCGCAGGTCGTCCATGCCCTCGCCTTCCATGTTCATCAGGGCCGCAGCGCCTAGAACTTGGACGGTCTCGGGATCCGTCGTGATGGCCATTAGGCCGGTCAGAGCGCGCACCACCGCAGCTTTCCGGCTGCTCGACGACGGGCCGACATCAACCGCCACGTCGAACTTGGCCGCGGTCAGGTCATTTTCATACTCAACGCCGCCAGGGACGCCAACGGGCTTATTCAGAACGACGGAATTGATCTCACCAGTACGGCCGACACCCTTCATCTTGCGGCCATCTTCAACATAGACATCCTTGGCCATCGACAGCCAGACCTCGCCACATCGGCGGACGGCCTTCGACATGTTCGACATGTAGATATACGCCTGCATGTCGATACGGGCCTGGATCATCTCGACAGCCTTGCCCGAGATATTGGAGACCATCTTATCGGCTTGCTGCTGATTGCCCATCAGCTCGGCCATATCCTGCTCGGTCAGTTGTAGCAGGGCGGCCATGGCAGGCGGAATCTCCGGAACCTTGGTATATGACGGCGGGATGATTGCCGGCTGGCCATTGGCGTCTGTGACCGGGTTCATCAGCAGATACGGGTAGTCCTTGATGTTGTCCTGAGACCACATCATCTGATGGCCTGCCATCTGCTCCGGGGTGAATATAGGTTTCGAGAGGCTGGACAGGGCGGAAATCTCAGCCAGCTTGGACAGCTGCATGTTCTTGAGCCGCTGGCTATCCTTGGCCGGCCGGACGTGGCCCATGTAGCGCTCAACGCCATCGACGAACCAGCGCTTTCCGTAGACTGGGATAACGGGGATGTTCTTGCCGGCGATATAACCGCAGTCCTCCAGCACCTTGCCACCGGACAGGATGTACTTGCGCACCTTGCGCGTCTTTGTGATCTTCTCGCCGGCCTGGCGACTGCCGATAGCGGTCAGGCGGTCTCTCAATTCCTCGTCGCGCTCAAAGTCGTCCTCGGTATAGCGCTCCTCGCTACCGTCGATGCTCTGCCAGATTTCAACCTTGGTCTTGACCTTCTCGACAACGTAATACTCGGCGACATAGACCAGATTCGGCGTTGCCCAATCAAACTCGCGCTCAGTGACGGTGGCAGGCCAGGTTGACGGCGAATCGCCATACTCGGCCTCGTACCCTTCCTGCGTCATCGAATGCAGCACAAAGCAGTGCTTGGCGTCGGCCTTGTTCTGGCGCTTGGCATCGAGGTCGAAGAAAACGGACGTGTCGGCATCCGGGATCGGTATGATGCGGATACGTTGAGGGCCTTCCTCTTCGTCCTCGTCCTCGTATTCCGTCCGCAGGCGCCATGCACCAAAGCCACCGCCTACGGCCTCCTCGAATGAGCAGTCATAAGCCTCTTCGGCCCCGGAGTCCTGCTCATCGGCCCGGTATAGGCTGTCCAGCGTGTCAGCTAGGCGCTCATCGGCCGAGCCATCCTTGCTGACGAAATCGACCGTAATCCGGTTGTTGCGGTATTCGTTAATCACCCGAGTGACGGCCAGTAGCACCTTGTTGATCTCGAACTTTGGCTTATTGGCGAACTGCTCGGCCAAATTGCCTTCCCACTGCGCCCCGGCGATGGAATAGAACCGGCGATCTTGCAGGCACTGCTGCCGGATGTCCCATGTCGCGCTAAAGATGCGGTCGAACTGGACCAATGCGTCAGCATGGACATTGACTAGGCGCTGCTCGTTGCTGATTCGTGCCATGGTGGCTACCACTTACTCACTGTAGGTATTGGGGCAAAGTCGGCCTTCTTGGCCGCGGGCAGCCGCTGGACCAGATCAACGGCGTCGAACATCGGATCTAGCTGGTCGTCGTGCGCGCCTGCCGGGAATGTGGCCGCTTCATCCAGGAACTCGGACAGCCAGGGCGCATCCTGTGGCAGCAGCACGTTGCCAGACTCGATGAAGGGCGCGGCATCATCTCCCCGGCTGATCTTATCCTTTGACCGAGGAATAGGCAAAACCGGGACGCCCTCACGCCGCAGGGTCTGGATCAGGCCGGTACCGGATACCTTATCCTCGACATACATGCCCCGCAGCGTGGCGCCGAGGCTAGAGTGAAGATGCTTCATCCAGAAGGCACGAGCCTGAACAAGCAATTCAGGAGATTCCCACTTGCCCCTCACCTGGTCAATTAGGACAGCCTCTCCAGTCATCGATCTAGCCCAGCACTGTAGCACCGAGAAATCATGGCGCGTTTCGGTCTTTTGGGCCGTATCCACCCCGATAAATCGGAAATCGAGCGGCGGAAGCGCCCGCCAGTAGCGGAACCACGACGTTTTCAGAATGGCACCGCCACGCGGGGATGGCCGCTGCTGGAGCTGGCCGGCCGTACCGTAGGAGCCAAGGGTTTTCTCAAGCTCGCGCACCTGTTCCTCGCCGAATCGCTCCGGGAACATGAGTTCACCTTCATGCGTTCGCGGGTCAGTCCAGCCAATAGCCGTCGTACAGCGACGATCAGGCTCAAAGCGCATGGGGATGCACAGATGCACATACGGCAGGCCCATTTCGAGGATGACGCCGGAAACGTCCTTCTCATTGAGCCGCTGCATGATGACGACAATGGCCGACTTCTCGGAGTTGACGCGGGTTGGCAGGGTCTCGGTAAAGGCAATGCGGACCGCGTCCAGCTTGGCCGCGCTGTTGGCGTTGTCGGCGCTCACCGGGTCATCGAGGATTACTCTGTCGCCGCGCACCCCTGTCATGGAGGTAAAGGCACGCGCCTGACGTACCCCTTTTTGGGTATTGCCGAACTCGCGCTTGCCGTCCAGGTCAGATGCCAACTCGATTGGCCACAGCGACTGATACCACTCGGACTTGATCAAATCGCGACAGCGGCGACTATCACGGATGGCCAGTTGTTCCTCGTGCGCAGTGCCGATAAAGCGCATCTCCGGCAAGCCACGCGGCCCCCATTCCCAAGCAGGCCAGATAACGCTGGTCAGCAGGCTTTTCATGCTCCCTGGTGGCACGTTAACCAGAAGCCGGGTGATCTCGCCCCTGGTCACAGCCTCAAGGTGCAGACAGATGGCATCGAGCGCCCAGCCCCACTTGAGCTCAGCGGCCGGCTCCAGCACCTTCCAAGCGCGCTTGGCGAACTCTGCCAGGCTGCGCTTGCAAAGCTCACGCTCGATGGCGATCAGGTCAGCCGCCGTTATCTGCATTGTCTTTGGCGGCCATGATCTGCGCTAGGACATCCGTGGGCAGCTTCGATACATCAATCGTCTGCTCAACCTTGATTGGTGCGGTCTCGTCGCCTGCCAGGGCCAGGCGGTCGCCGTACTTGCGTGGAGCGAGTCGGGCCAGCAGCCATTTGCGGGTGTCCACCTGGAGTTTTTGCTTCTGGACGGCACCAGAATCAGTCATGCCGCTGTCCGTGCTGCCAACCGGCGTGTCTGAGATTCTTACGATGTCGTAAGCCATTCGGGAGATCAGATCATCTCTAGCGCGCGCATAGATGTCAGCGAGTTTCGGGTCTTTATCTGCCCACAACAGGAACGTGCTGTGCTTGACTCCAACCTGCTTGCACGCCGCATAACAGTCGAGCTCATCGTCATTCATCAGCCTGACGATCTCTTTAGCTAGCTCTTCCCGCTCTTCCGGGCTTCTGCGCTCTCCAGGCTTATGCTTCCCTTTAGCTGGCTTCTTCGCCTCTGTCATTCGATAGCCCCGTTTACGCCAACGTCCATGCCACTGCCCCGACAGCGCCAGTCGCCATAGCAATGCCCACGTTCAGCCAGACGTGGCATAGACAATACTGGCTCACGCCATTCCCTATTGAGATCAGCATGGACGCCACATTGCTCTGTGAATACCAGAAGAGCGCATTGATACATGCGATCACTAATACAACGATGCAGCCGAGATAGAATAGCTCCAAGCTCATTTTCCGCCCTCAATTCTGTATTCGCATTCAAAGACGATGATTGCAGGCGGCGCCATACATACTGACCATTCGCCAGTAGTAGGCGCCGTCCTGCGCATGCAGTCCTCGCAACCCTCGCGCCATCCTTCTGAGTCGCTGCCAACTCCAGCACAGCGAGCGATATCATCCAGCATGGCTTACTTCTTTTCCTTCTTGATCTTCTTCCGCAGCTTGTCGCCGTTGACCTTGGAGCCTTCCTTGTACTTCTCTTTCAGCTTCTCAACTTTCGGGTTTGCCATGATCAGTCACTCGCCTTGATGTTCTCGTTGAAGTTCTTCATTTCCACTGTGAGCTTTGCCACATTGACTGTAAGGGAATTTACCGCGCTTACCGTCTCCTTCCAGTCGCTACGCATGACGGTGTTTTCCTTCTCCAGTACGGCGATACGGGTGATGATCTCGGCCTCGCTGGATACCTGCCCCTTAACGTATCCGATTCCTGCTGACCCCACGGCAAGCGTTGTGCTCAGCACCCACATTGGGATAGAGACGTGCTCACTCATGGGGCTTGTCCTCCTTGCCTTCTCGGAGGATATACGCCAGGGCCGCACAGAGGCCGGTCAGGGCGTTAATGGGAATGGCCAGATGCGGGAAGGCCGGAGTGATCGCCTGCAATGCCAGGCCGATGCCCGCCCAGGTGGACGGTTCTTCAAGGCGCAGCTTCTTACGCTTCATTTTTCGAGGTCTCCTGATCGCTCTTGATGGTAGGCAGCTTGTAGTTCTGGACAGGAATTGCGTACCCTTTCGGCACCCTGTACCCAATAACGCGAGAGTAGTCAAAAGGGCTGATCTTGACCGCATCGCCCTGGTTACCGCCTAGGACCAGTAACCGGCCATTTTCGTCCTCGCCTACTGCAAACCCTACATGGCCACCGCCCTGGCGACCAAAAACGACCACACAGCCGTAAACCGGGCCACCGAGAGGATCACCCCAATTCAGCCAGTCCTTAGCCCGCATCCAGTTCTTAGGCAGGCTGTAGCCGGCTCGGTCCATGCAGGCGGCAACGAATACGCCGCACCAGGGAGTCTCATCATCCTTCCACCATGCCCGGAGCTTGCGCAGCCAGGATACAATGGTCGGATTATGCTTTGGCCCCTTGATCTCTGTAACGCCGATGTGGCCCCTTGCGGCTTTCAGCCAGCCCGGTTCGTTCATTGCCTGCCCCCTTGTTTTCCCTAGAGTGTAGCATCCTACTCGATGGCCTCGCTACCGAACCGCTGGACCAGGCTAGTCAGCGCCCCGAGCATCACAAATACCGAGCCACCCTCGGTAGCATAGCCCGTCAAGACGCCGCCGTCTGATGTCTGGCCAGCGATGGCCACGGTTACCAGATCGCCAGTCCTGGCCATTGCAAGCGCCTGTTCCAGCTTCTCGATAACCATCGGGTCGGCCATCTTAGCGGCCGGAGCAAGGGCGATTACGTTATCGTTCACTTCATCCTCCTGGTTAAATTGGAGCGGGAAGCGGGAATCGAACCCGCGTCATCAGCTTGGAAGGCTGAGGTTCTACCATTGAACTACGCCCGCGTTTTTGGTGCCGCTTACGATAATGCGGCGATGGTGCCGGCCGGGAACCCCCAGCCCTTCTGCCCCGTTACACAGAGCCGCCATCCGATCAAGCCCGCTGGTTCCACTTCTCTAGCGCACGATGCTCTATCGTGGAGTTGTCGGCATATCCCGGCTTGCTTGAATCTCCGGTCGCGCCACGCCGCACGAAGCATACGTCACATTCATAGAACACAGTGTCGGCATAGCCGTTGTGATCGCCCCCTCTGCGGAGCTTCTTTTTCGCCTTCCTGCCACAGAAAGGGCAGGGCAATGGCTCGATTCCCATATCAGTCCCTGCCTCGCCTTACATGCTGCGTACAGCGCACAATCCTAGTCCCATCCGGCTCAACCTTGATCACCGGCATCGCCTCGAAAGGTTGCATGCTGCAATCCTCATGCAACCTTTCGCAACTGGCGCACATGCCACCTTTCGTGACTGGGCAGACCGTGCCAGTGAATGTCGATCCATCGTCAAACACAACCAATACCGAACAGTTCCCGACATTCGCCTTTTCAATGGCGTCCATAACGTCATTGATTGCCTTTTTTCTCGCTTCAATCATGGCCATCAAAAGCCGCAAACAGGCCATTAGCCAGGCCAGTTCCGATGGCGCAGCCCATGGCAGGCTCCCAGATTTCCGCCAAACTTCCGCCGCACACGATCATTAAGATGCTATATGCGCAACCGGCCAGCAGAAGCGCCATTAACCCCGTCAATAACGCAGTTGCCAGAGCACTAATCATCTTGTTGGCCATGTCCTTATCCTCATTCATACGCATGCCCGCATGTTCGCCCATGTGATCGCGCTTTGCAACCCCTAACCTCGCCTAGCCGATCACTTATCAGCCGCCAGCCATACCACGGCGCCAAAGATCGGCACCATCCACCAGCCCTGTTGCACCACTAGCGCGCCGATGATCATGGCGCAGATCAGGTCAGCCCTCTGGCTCCCGGTAATCATTCGTTCAGCCCCTCGATTGTCATTGCCAATAGGTCAAGTTCATTCAGCTTGTATCGGGCTTCAAAGCCTCGCGTACCGAGACCGTGAAGGCCGTTCTGTCCTCGGTGGTGCTCTGGGCAAAGCGACACCACCAGAAAGTTGCTGGCTCGCTGCCCCATGCCCTGGCCCTCTCGGACGTGATGAAGCTCGGCCGGCGTCTCACCGTAGCCCAGATGCCGGCAGAGGATGCAGCCGAGCCTGGCCACCCGATCCATGTGCGCCTTCTCTGCCTTAGTGGCCATTAGCGCCCTCTCTTTTCTCGCGAGCGCCTTGCAGAAGCTCATTTGCGCAGTCCAGCAGGTTCTCTAGGCATTCAAGCGAGACTTTCACGCTCTCGCCGTCCTGCTCGATCACAAAGAACATGGTTCCACCCGCCAGCGTTTCGGGGTCAATGGAAATATCGCACTCAATGCCGCCACTATTGGCCACCTCAAATTCCACCGGCCGATACGTCATTGTCATACCTCCCTAATCTCGATGCCATGAATTGCCATGAGCAAATGGCGCTTAATACGGTAGCCCTCAGTGATGACGCCCTTAACATCCTCAACCACCTGCTCACCCCGCTCCATATACACAAAATCGGCCACATAACGCAGCGACGGCCGTTTTCGTCCATGTATCCGCACCGATGGCGCCAGTTCAAACACCACCTGGCGTTGCAGGTCGCTAATCTGGCCGGCTCGCTCCATCAGGCATAGTTCGGCATATCGCCTGGCCTCGCGCAGAGAGTCGAAGGTGATGCCATCCACCTCGGTCTTGCGGTTGCGGTACTTAGCCCTCACGCCAGACATGGCCATCCTCCGGTGCGCTGAATCTGACGCCCTTCTCGATCCCGAATGCCGTCATCAGGTCGATCAGGTCGCCCATTTCGCGAATGCTCATGCTGCTGGTGGACTTGCCCAGCACCACGAAGCCGCCGTCGATGCCAGGGACCACGTTTTGCTTGCTGAGCGATGCGGTAAATACATGCTTCCACTCCTCGGCCGAGAGATAGCGGCCGTACCACTCGATCTGCCGGCTGATGTCAGTCAGCATGCTCCACAAAAGCGCGTTCTGCTCCAGACTGCGCTTCGACTTCGCGAGCGTAAGTGTCATGACTATGCCTTGCTCGGGCAACTGCATATCCCTCAATCTGGCCAGTGCCACGTTACGCAGGCCCTCGTCTCGGATATAGACCTTAATCGCCTTCACGCTGCCACCCCTTCTTTCCGGGATGCCACCATTGCGCCTACGGCGTCCTTGATTTCGTCATCGATGGCCTTGTAATACGCGATCTGCTCCTGCCTGGTGGGCATGGATGCAATCTTGTGCGCGTGGTAGGCCACTCGATAGGATCGACGCAATTCCGCACCAGTCTGGCAGTAGCGCTCCGTTGGCGCGTGGCAGGCATTGCAGCCCATCAGATGGCTAAAGTACGGGTCTCGCTCATTACGGTACAGTTCCAGCTTCACCATATCTGCCTCTTCCATAAATTCCGCGTCCTGTTCTCGCTGCCTTCGTTCTTCCATGTCATCGCGCCAGATGTCATATATGGCGACAGCGAATGCTGCCAAGACAAGGCCGCCCCATAAGAAAATCACAACTATCCTCCTTTCTATCCTTCATGCACCGGGCCGATACTGCCGGGGCAGCAAATCCGTGTCACCTAGAATCACCGTTTTCATTTCCGCCGCCCTATCGGCGATCCCCCGCTTAATTGCCAGCGCCGCGCCGTCAATATACGCCCTATGCTGAAAATTGAACGTCTCCAAGGCATTACCGGCAGGCATCCAACGCCCATTGATATATAGCGCCTGATCGCCCAACATGTAGTATTGGTCCGTGTGCTTATTGGCCCATGCGGCCAATAGGTCCGCCAGCTCGGTGATGGATGACGACGAGCGAGTCATGAATATCTTGCCGACTGCATCGCCGTCAAGGCGGTAAATATCATCGTCGCCCGCCTGATCGGCCAGCATGTATATAACTTCGTGAGCATTACGCGTCGGGCAAGTGAACCGATAGGGCACCAGCTCGCACAACCAAAAATGAGTGTGTCCTAGGTCCTTCATATCGGCCATGGCCGCCTGATAGGCCTCGTCTTGGGTATCGTGGAATTGGTGCAGCGCGTAATCGCCATCGTCAAAATAATAGGTGTACTTGTTCATTGGTCCGTGTCCTGTTAGTTGCTAATGCTTGCGCCAGCTAGTGAGTAATCCAGGCCGCAAGTGACGGCCTCCATAACCGACACCACAGCATCATTAAGCGCAGTGCCCCGCGCCAATTCCGCATTAATCAATTCCCGGTCGTCATAGGTCCAGCGGGCGTGCTGGACAAAGGCCGCGATCTTGTCGCGGGGCACTGGCCGCCCGCTGGCAAGATCGGCCGCTGTTTTATGGTCGAAGCTCATTTGGCCGTCTCCCTGCCTCCGCCCCCGCCCCCTTCTTAAATGCTTCCAGATCAAATGCCATGGTCAGTCGCCACCGTTATCCGTTCAATGAACATCGCGCCATTACCCAGCGGCCCATCAGGCAGCACATGAAGCTCGCCGCCGATGGCCACGATCTGATAGGGCCGCTGCCGCGCTTCTGCATACTTCTCAGCTGTTGCCACGGCAATTGCAGCGTCAGCGCAGATCACAGTTCGATCTCGATGCTGATGGTTTTGATGTATCCAGTTTTTTCACTTCCGAAGGTTGATGCCTCCTCAGCATTAGCGAAAAAACGGCATCCGAGATCAAAGCCATATTCTTCATGGCGATAAACATTGAACCAGCGCTTGATCTTCTTCGGCGCCATTTCCAGCGAATGATTCCCGCTGACGCCATCTTCGCCACATAGGATGATGACACCAGATTCACTGACGACAACGATCCTTGTGTGTTCGCGTGCTTCCGGCGCATGCGCGACAAACGTGACATCGATAAATCCATTGTTATCGCTTACAAGCCGGATCGGCTCGCCGCGCTTTGCTGCCTCAAGATCGAATTTCATTTCTTGCTCCAAAGCTCGACATGTTTGTCAGCCAAGGCAATGGCTGCCAAATATTCTTGGGCGTGGATGTTGTCTCCATGTTCTCGCGTGAGATTTTCGATAAACTTCTCGCGAGTTCCGAAAAAGTAACCAGCCCTGAACCATTCGCCTTTGTCCGTCAAAAACACCATCAGTTGGTCTGAGCACGAGCCTATAGGCCCAATTGCGAAAACTGGCCGATCGCCGACAAGTTTCCCGTATTCTTCGCCCAAGTTCGCGCCGCGCAAGTCCGCGCCGCGCAAGTTCGCGCCGTACAAGTCCGCGCCGCGCAAGTTCGCGCCGTACAAGTCCGCGCCGTACAAGTCCGCGCCGCGCAAGTTCGCGCCGCGCAAGTCCGCGCCGCGCAAGTCCGCGCCGCGCAAGTCCGCGCCGTACAAGTTCGCGCCGTACAAGTCCGCGCCGTACAAGTCCGCGCCGCGCAAGTCCGCGCCGCGCAAGTCCGCGCCGTACAAGTCCGCGCCGCGCAAGTCCGCGCCGCGCAAGTTCGCGCCGCGCAAGTTCGCGCCGTACAAGTTCGCGCCGCGCAAGTCCGCGCCGTACAAGTCCGCGCCGCGCAAGTTCGCGCCGCGCAAGTCCGCGCCGCGCAAGTTCGCGCCGTACAATTTCGCCGAGCATTTCATTGCCGCTTGCAGGCTTTTCAGCAATGTATTCTGCTCGCATCCATAGACGTACAAGACTTCACCAGACCAGCGTGACTTAATTTTGATTTTCATTGCCCAACCCTCCATCATGGGCCACCAACTTATGATCCATCGCGCAAGTTCGCGCCGCACAAGTCCGCGCCGCGCAAGTCCGCGCCGCACAAGTCCGCGCCGCGCAAGTCCGCGCCGTACAAGTTCTCCGGGCATTTCATTGCCGCTTGCAGGCTTTTCAGCGATGTATTCTGCTCGCATCCATAGGCGTACAAGACTTCACCAGACCAGTATGACTTAATTTCGATTTTCATGTTCTCAACTCCATCTGTGTTTTGCTCGACGAACAGAATATAGCGCAGCCTGTTCGGTTAGTCTATGACTCTTTCGCAAAAAGGAGGGCTATTTCAGGAGATACACAATCAGCGCCAGCGACCACACGAACATAGCCACATCGAGGCGCATGGCCAGCGCCCACTTACCGATGGCATGGATTCGGTCACGCATCAGAGCCACCACGGCGGCTTTCACCCTCCAATGGCACCCACTTGCCACCATCGCGCAGTCGGTCGAATATGCGCTCACCAAGGGCCTGCTTTAGGCCGTCTCGGTCTAGGTTCGTGGTGATGATGGTGGGTAGCTCATCGTTGTAGCGCCGGCATAGCACATCCGCTACAGACGCAATCTCAGCCTCCGTGCCCAGGGATGCCCCAACGTCATCCAGCACCAGCAGATCGCAGCCTGCGTACCGCTGGAATACCTCCAGTTCAGACGGGCCTCCTCGCCGCCCCCAGGTGCTGCGGATCGTGGCGATCAGCTCTCGAACCGTCGTGAACATGGCGAACTGGTTGCGAACGGCCGCCTCCCTGGCGATAGCGCAGGCGATCCAGGTTTTCCCGGTGCCGACAGGACCAGCCAGGATCATGGCGCCGCCCTGACAGTTATCCAGGTACTCCCGGACTCGCTGCCGCTGCCTGGCGCTCAGGCGACGCCAGCGGGCATTCCGGTACTTGCGAGGAATGCCAGCGATCTCCAGCCTGGTGATGGCCGCTGCCGCATAGCCCTTGCGCTTGTCAACTTGTCCTGCGCGTCGCTCTCGTCGCTGGCTGCGCTGCTCCTGGCATACAGGGCAGATCGGCAACTGGTCCTGCGCCACGCGGAGGAACGTCTGTTCACCATGGGTTGCGCAATTGACGATGACATTCTCGGTTGCCGGCTGCTCACCTGCCACCATGCGCTTTAGGTACTCAACGGGTGTTTGACAGAGATCAGAACTGCCCATTTGCCCCCACTCCCGCTGTGTAGTCCATGCCGCTCAGGTCAGCACGATGGCCGTATGGGCTGTTAGGACGTTGCTGGTTGCCAGGGCGACTGCTCTGTTCCCTGCGCACCCAATTGCGCCATGTGGCGAACCAGTCGGCTTTTCGGCCCTTGGCGCCAGCAGCGGATTGCCAGTAGTCCCTGAAAGTCTCCCAGGTTGTCTGGAGCCTTCCAGGCAGCATGCCAGCCTCAGTAGCCCATGCTGCCCACTCTTCCGGGATGCTATCCAACGTGAGCCGAGTTCCATTGTTGGCGGTAGTGCGCGCCTGTTGCGCACTACTCTTTTCTTCTGATGGTTCTATGATGGTTAATGACGGTTTGGGTGCAACAGCTATTGCACCCTTTACTGCGTCAGATTGCACCCTAGGCGTCGTGGATTGCACCCTTTGGGGTGCAACTTTTGCACCCTTCTCTTGATCAATGGGTGCAATTTCTGCACCCTTTAACCAGGCCGGGTTAATGCGATATTCGCGCGGATAGCCACGACCATTTGCATCGCGCCCTCCAGTGCCATGCGCCACCAGCATCAGCCAGCCAGCCTCCTCCATCTTGCGGAGTTGGTATTGCACAGTGCGCTCGGATTGACGGGTCCTTATCGCCAGCCTTTTGATCGACGGATAGATATTCTGGCCTTCATCGTCAGAATGATCAGCCAGGGCCAGCGCCAGCACCATTTCGCCGCCGCCATTTGGGTATCGGTCAAAAATGGCCGTCATCACCTTAATGCTCATCCCTGCCTCCCTCAAAAAATAAGGCCCCCTTTCGAGGGCCACGCCATGATTGCAGATTACTCTTCGGCCGGCTTTTCCGCCTTTAGCTTACCCTTCGTAATCACTTGGAGTTGGTACTGCCTACCCATTGGTGGGTAGATGCCCCACCCACAAATGGATGATGCAGCGCGCATGCCAAGTTTTTTAGCCAGCTTGCGCAGGCCACCAGCCCAATCAATTGCTTCTTGCGTCGTCATGGTTACCTCCGTTCGGGAGCCCAATAATAGCGCAGCAACAAAATTACGTCTAGCCGAACATTTATTGTTGACGCGTCCGAACGCAGGGGCTAATCTTCACTCATCGCAAACGCGAACGCTCTTTAACAACTCGTACCCTGGACGACCAGGGGAACTAAGTAACCAGGCCGGCTTGAGTCCGACGCATAGCGCATGAGGGCGCTCCCTGCGGGGCGGAGTAGCCAAGCCGATCTGGTGAACTAGACTTCACAGGCCAGCGCCTTGTCAGTGCGGGTTATTGCATGCGGGTGCCTGATTCGTGCGCACCAAGGCGCTGGACTTGTGAGGTTTGATATCTCACACAAACCAACCTTCAAGGAATACGGCATGAACATTGACGATTTGACCTATGGCGACTTGAAGAAGATCGCTGCTTTGTTTTCTGGAAATGGCGAGGCCAAGAATGCGGCCATCGATGATCATCTGATCGGAAAGCCGGTAATTATTCGCACCTACAGCGCTGGCGTTCATTTTGGGATTCTTGATGCGCGCAATGGCGCGGAAGTGCGACTTCGGGATACGCGCCGCATTTGGTATTGGGAAAAGGCATTTACTCTGTCCCAGGTTTCCCAGGATGGCGTCGGCGGCAATACCAAAATGCCAGCAGCGATCCCGGAAATCATTTTGACAGAGTGCGTAGAAATCCTTCCTTGCAGTGAGAAGGCGGCGGAATGCCTGCGCTCATACAACGTGCATGAGGTCTAATATGCGTCATTGGCATAAACCTGACGGCTCCGGCTCCGGCTACGGCGACGGCTCCGGCTACGGCTCCGGCTCCGGCGACGGCTCCGGCTCCGGCTACGGCTCCGGCTACGGCTCCGGCTACGGCTCCGGCGACGGCGACGGCTCCGGCGACGGCTCCGGCTACGGCGACGGCGACGGCTCCGGCGACGGCTCCGGCGACGGCTCCGGCGACGGCTCCGGCTACGGCGACGGCGACGGCTCCGGCGACGGCTCCGGCGACGGCTCCGGCGACGGTTAATAATCGAGAATGCCGGCTGCATTAAGCAGACGGCCATGGAGGGCGCGTCATGACACGGATATTTCTTAACGGCCAACGGATCACCATCCCGGCGCCTTTGCATGTGGCATTGCATGCTCTGGTGTCGGCTCACATCAACGTAACAGAGCGCCGCCATGGCGCATGGATGGCAAAATGGGTGCAATGAATCGGGTCATCAATCTGTGTCATCAGGCGCGCATCTCTCCGGAGGACAGGCTTGACGCACTGCGCAAGCGTGAGGGTGAGATCATCGGCGAAGGCCACCTTTGGGATGATGCGTGGAACGTCCTGAACACCACCGACCACAATATCTGCGAGCGGGTTGCATTCGCAGCCAACAGTGGCGATCTGGCGGAAGTCGGCCGGCTGATTGTTGGCCTCATGGAAATAGAACGGAACAACCGCGCCATCAATCAGGCGATCAAAGAAGAGGATGGACAATGAAAACCTATCATGTCACCGTGCGTATGGATGGCGTTCGCAGCACCTGGACGGTAATTGCACGCGGCCCCTCGCTGGCCATCAATGCCGTGGCCAAGTGCTTGGCGCGTGACGATGGCAATATGCCGTCCTGCGCCCTCATTGCGAAGCTGGCACAATGAGCCGCTGTCAGATTTTCGGCCGGCTGTATCGCTTCTATCGCGGCTGCAACTATGGCCGCCTAGCCGCCGTCAAACATGCATGGAGTAAGAGTAAATGACTATGCCGATCGCCACACCGAAGCCTGCCTTTTCCCTGATGCCCCAGAGCATTGAAGAGGCGATGAAGTTTGCCGAAATGCTCAGTCGCTCCGATCTGGTGCCCAAAGACTACCAGGGCAAGCCTGGAAACATCCTGGTTGCTATGCAGTGGGGTACTGAGCTCGGCATGCAGATCATGCAAGCAATTCAGAATATTTCCGTCATCAACGGCCGTCCTGCCATGTGGGGTGATTCCGTCATCGCCCTGGTGCGCTCCTCGCCGGTTTGCGAGTACGTCATCGAGGACGTTGCCGACACGGTGGCTACTTGCCGCGCCAAGCGCCGAGGCGAGCCGGAGCAAATCCGCACATTCAGCCTGGACGACGCCAAGCGCGCCGGCCTACTCGGCAAGCAAGGCCCTTGGACCCAGTACCCCAAGCGCATGATGCAGATGCGCGCACGATCCTGGGCGCTGCGCGACGTGTTCACCGACGTGCTGCGCGGCATGGCCGTGGCCGAAGAGGTCATGGACCTGCCACCCGAGCGCGACATGGGGCAGGCGCAGGTCGTTCAACCTGTTGCTGACAAGCCGCCCTACCCCGCCGACAAGTTCACCGAGAACTTCCCCAAGTGGGAGGGTTTGATCGCGAGCGGCCGGAAATCGGCGGCCGACGTGATCGCCACCATCGAAAGCAAGAACACCCTCAGCGCCGAGCAGCGCGCTGCCATCCTGGAAATCGCTCCCGAGGTCACCGCGCAATGAAAATCCTGAACCTGACCCAGGGCTCCCCGGAATGGCACGCTGCCCGTGCCCAGCACTTCACCGCCAGCGAGGCGCCCGTGATGATGGGTGCCTCCAAGTACCTTACCCGGTCGGAACTGCTAAAGCAGAAAGCCACCGGCCTGGTGCCGGAGGTGTCAGAGCGACAGCAACGCTTGTTCGACAAGGGCCATGCGACCGAGGCCCTGGCCCGTCCTCTGGTCGAGGCGATGATTGGCGACGAGCTATTCCCGGCCACTGGTGTCGACGGTGAGCTGCTGGCCTCCTTCGACGGCATGACCATGCTGGAAGACACGCTGTACGAGCACAAGCTGTGGAACGAGGACCTGGCAAACCAGGTGCGCGCTAGCGAGCTGGATCCGCACTACTACTGGCAGCTCGAACAGCAACTGCTGGTCAGCGGTGCCGAGCGCACCATCTTCGTGGTGTCGGACGGCACCCGCGACCACTTCGAGCACCTGGAATACCGCCCGGTGCCCGGTCGGGCCGAGCAGCTGCAAGCGGGCTGGGCGCAGTTCAAGGCCGATCTGGCGGCTTACGCCCCGGCCGAGGCCGCGCCCGTCGTCGAGGGGCGCGAGGTCATGGCTCTGCCGGCGTTGTCCGTGCAGTTGGTGGGCGAGGTGAAATCGTCCAACCTGGCGCTGTACCAGAACACCGCCCTGGCGTTTATTCGCGCCATCAACACCGACCTGCAAACCGACCAGGACTTCGCCGACGCGGAAAAGATCGTGAAGTTCTGCGACAAGGCCGAGAAGGAGCTGGACCTGACCAAGCAGCAGGCCCTGGCGCAGACCGCCAGTGTCGACGAGCTGTTCCGCACCATCGACGTGCTGAAGGCGGAAATGCGTAGCAAGCGCCTGGAACTGGAAAAGCTGGTCAAGTCGCGCAAGGAAGCGATCCGCCTGGAGATTCAGCGTACCGCCGAATGGTCGTTCCTGTCGCATGTCGACAGTCTGAATGCGCGCCTGGGCCGGGTGAAGCTGCCGACATTGCGCCCAGACATCGCCGGCGCCATGAAGGGCAAGAAGACCCTCGCGACGTTGCGCGATGCGGCCGACACCGCCGTCGCCAAGGCCAAGATCGAGGCCTCGACGCTGGCCGAGCAGTACGAGCGCAACCTGGCCACCCTGAACGAACTGGCCGGCGCGCACGCCTTTCTGTTTGCCGATGTGCAGCAATTGGTCTTGAAGGCCAACGACGACCTAGTGGCATTGATCAAGGTCCGTGTTGGCGAGCACACGCAGGCAGAGCATCAGCGCCGTCTGGCGGAAGACCTAGCCAAACAGCAACAGACCACCGCCGAGTCGGCGCACGCCATACAGGACGCACCAGCCGCTGAGGAAGTAGTGGAGCAAGCCGCTGCCCCTGCCGGCCGGCGTGGAGGCAGCTCCGGCCGACTGGTTTCCAATTCCCCTCAGTATCGGCCGACGGACGACGAGATCATCAGCGCCCTCAGCACCTGTTTCAAGGCCACAACCAGCGTCGTGCGCGAATGGCTCCTGGGCATGGACCTCGCGAAAGCCGATCGCTTCGCCAAGGCCAGCTAACCTACCACCAACGACAAACCATTATCACTTCGGAGTACATCATGAAGCACCCGCAGATTCCGCTGACCGCCGTTGAATCCTCACAGATTCACGCCATCGGCCATGACGCAAGCACCAACACCCTCGCCATCCAGTTCAAAAGCAAGGGCGGCCCAGGCAGCGTGTGCCACTACGCCAACTTCACCGACGAGCAGTACGAGCAATTCAGCAAGGCCGCATCTATCGGCGCGCACTTCGGTAAGTTCATCAAGCCGGAGACTGAAAAGCATCCGTATGTGAATGTCGCCGCCGACACTTCGGAGAACGCCGAATGCGAGGCGTAAACAAAGTCATCCTGGTCGGCAACCTCGGCCGCGACCCGGAAGTTCGCTATCTGCCGAGCGGCGGCGCCGTGGCTCAAGTCACGGTCGCCACCAGCGAGTCCTGGCGCGACAAGAACACCGGTCAGCCGGTGGAGCAAACCGAGTGGCACCGGGTGGTGTTCTACGGCAAGTTGGCCGAGATCGCGGGCGAGTACCTGAAGAAAGGCAGCAAGGTCTATATCGAAGGCTCGCTACATACGCGCAAGTGGCAAGACAAACAGACCGGCCAGGACCGCTACGCCATCGAGATCAAGGCCAGCCAGTTGCAGATGCTGGACGGCCGGCAGGATAACGGCGACAGCGCCAACCATGGTGCCGACGATTACGACAATTGGGACCAGCAACCGGCCAAACAGCCGAAACAGCAGGCAGCGCCGCGCGGTAATGGACAGCAGCGCCAAGCCCCACCGCCGCTGCCTGATGACTTCGTCGACGATATTCCGTTCTAGGAAACGACCCCATGAACTGTCCTTGGGCTACCATCCAAGGGCAGTGAGATCGGCGAAGAGATTGACGGCAGCATGGTCTGGGACTTCGTGCGAGCCGGCCGTATCGCGGACGTGGCCACTTACTGCGCTGGCGATGTCGAGCGTGTGAGGGCGATTCATAAGCGCATGACGTTTCGGTAGGAAGTATAATAATCCATATCGACGCTATCGGCTTAAATAGCGAGCCAATAGTTTCACCACCATCCTCTATGGTTATTAATTCATCCTGGACACGCTGAAATTGTTTTCATTCACGCTTGACATGGTTGTGAGATTAACCGGGCTACCCGTGTTTTGATCGGCATTGATATTTATTGTAGCGCCAGCCGCGGTGATGTTGACCTCATGTATGATCTCATATGCCACTGCGTTTGCAGTGGTTGCATAGTAATTTCTAGCTGCATCTACAGACCCATTTACCATCACTGCCATACGGATGCGAGTGCCGATTGCCACGGCAAGAATTATGCGCGCTGCAATACGATATTGACCTGGGCCAATACAAGTGTATGTCCATGTTGTTGGGTTATATGATGAGGACGGGTCCGCCAACTCCGTCCCATATTGGACTGTATTTGCGCCAGTAGTGAAGCCACCGGAAGGCAAAGCAAAGGTTGTTGCGGCTCTGGCCAATGAACACACTTTCTTCAATGTATCCAAGATTGGCGCCCCTTGAGCATCTGTATAAACGACTTTCGTATTGCTATTGAAATTCGTGTAGAAATCCGTAGCAACAAACCCGAATCCAGCGTTATCCTGGGTCTGTCTGCGAACTCTGATGTCTGTAAGCTGACCGCCAGCAATGCCAAAATCAAAGAATTGGCCGAGATCGGGCTTTGTGCCGCCCGTTTCTATCCGGTCAATGATATTCAGGTCAAGCATCGTCACCGGATTGGCAGAGCTGGCCTGCAAGGCTAGGCGAGGCCAATAGCCGCCAGACGGATTTAGAGGCCCGAAGTTATAACGATGCACAAAACGGACGGTTCCGAAATCTGAGTTACTGACCCTCCTAATGTCTATGCCATTCTGAACGTCATCAAACTCTGCTATACCCAGCTTAAAGCGGGTTGCACTCCCACCCGTCCCGGAATTGTCATTGCCAAGCGCCCATCCAGAGCACGAACCCACCGACATAACATCAACGGTGTTTGCCGCACCGAATCCAAAA
>Ga0209343_10001043_pt1 | contig 38356 bp, 47 predicted proteins | sample RifCSPlowO2_02_FD_184026 | JGI IMG/M metagenome (GOLD analysis project Ga0209343, IMG submission 184026) | Groundwater microbial communities from Rifle, Colorado - Rifle CSP2_plank lowO2_0.2 (SPAdes) (version 2) | ecosystem: Environmental > Aquatic > Deep subsurface > Groundwater | place...
AAGTGAATGCCTGGCAGTTGCGCCGGAACACGGAGCAACGTGGCATCGAGTGGTCGTTCACGCGGCAGGATGCAGATGTAAAAATGGCTCGGCATTATGTTTCGTAATTAATGGGTTTATATACTAGTAGTTTGATCAGCTTGTCGAAGGGCCTCATGGTTCGCGGAAATCAAATAAAACCGCCGGGGGGTGCCCGGCGGAAAGTGTGTGGGCGGATTAGCGTAGCGTAATCCGCCATGCGCAGTTCGTCGTTCAACGCAATGCCCTCCGATTTCCCGGCAATCCCCGTATAATCCGCCGCATTTTGATTTGACCAATCGGGAGTGCTTATGGGCCTGGGGCCGGTGATGCTGGATGTGCTGGGGACGCGGCTGACTGCGGAGGACGAGGCGCGGCTGCGGCATCCGCTGGTCGGCGGAGTAATCCTGTTTGCGCGCAACTACGAGTCGCCCGGCCAGTTGGCCGAGCTCACCGCCGCGATCCACGCGCTGCGCACACCGCCGCTGCTGATTGCGGTGGATCACGAAGGCGGGCGGGTGCAGCGTTTTCGCGCGGGCTTCACGAAGATTCCCGCGATGCGCGAACTTGGCAAGATCTGGGATGCGCATCCGCAGCGCGCGCGCCATCTGGCGCAGCAGGCGGGTTACGTGCTGGCGGCGGAGCTGCGTGCGTGCGGCGTGGATTTCAGTTTCACGCCGGTGCTTGATGTGGACTACGGGCAGAGCAGCGTGATCGGCGACCGCGCGTTTCACAGCGACACTCAGGCAATTTCAGAGCTGGCGCACAGCCTGTTGGTTGGCCTGAGGCAGGGCGGGATGCACACGGTCGGCAAGCATTTCCCCGGTCACGGTTTCGTGCAGGCCGATTCGCACCTGGAGATTCCCGTGGACGAGCGCCCCTTCGTCGATATCGAGATGTGCGACCTGGTCCCGTTCCGGCAGATGGTGGGTTACGGCATGACCGCAGTGATGCCAGCGCATATCATCTACCCCAAGGTGGACAGCCGTCCGGCGGGTTTCTCGCCGATCTGGCTGAAGCATGTCCTGCGCGGCCAACTGGGCTTCGAGGGCGTCATCTTCAGCGACGACCTCTCCATGGAAGGGGCGGCGGTTGCGGGTGGTATCGTGCAGCGTGCCGAGGCTGCGCTTAACGCCGGCTGCGACATGGTGCTGGTGTGCAACAAGCCGGAATCGGCGGACGAGTTGCTGCAAGGGCTGCGCTGGGAAATGCCCGCCGTAAGCCGCGCGCGCATCGCGCAGATGCGCGGCCGGGCGCACCCGGAATCGCTGGATCGGCTGCATGAACAGCGCCCGTTCCTCAAGGCGCTCGGCGAGGTTGCCGCCATCGGCATCGGCAACGGGGAACTGCCGCTGGCTTAACTTTGCTAATTGCCACCCCGCCTGAGATAATCCGCACATGGATTTCTGGTGCATAGAGCATGAGTGAATTACAGGCAGCCTTGCTGGCAATCGGTTTCGGCGTAATCGTCGCGGTGTATGTCTTTGGTTGGTGGCAACAGCGTAAGTACCGGCGCAAATTCGGCGCGGCGTTCAAGGCAAACCATGCAGATGCGCTGTACCGGGAAAATGCCGCCACTGCGGAAGAGCGGATGCCGCAATTTGCCGGGGCAACCGAAGATGCGGCGGTCGAGCATGCTGCCGAAGCGCTGGTAGAGCACCCGGCCAGGAACCTGCCGGGCGAACCCTGTGCCCTGCTGGACGTGCGCTGCGATTTTATTATCGAACTTCATCTCGAAGAACCCAGCCCGGCTGCCGTGCTGGACGGTTTGTGGCAGCGTAAATTCGATTTCGGCAAACCCGTGCATGTCTGTGGCCTGACTCTGGCCGGAAAGGTGGCGGCGCAGCAATGGGAGCGAGTCATCGCCGAGAGTCAAACCTTGTACGCGCGCTTTCGCATTGCGCTGCAGCTGGTGGATCGCGGCGGGGCGATCAGTGCGGCCAAGCTGGCGGATTTTCGCGATCTGGTGCTGGGCGTTGTCAAGCCTTTCAAGGCCGATACTGCTGTTCCCGATGTCCATGAGGCGCACCAGCGCGCAATCGAACTGGACGCATTCTGCGCCGAGGTGGACCAGATGGTCGGGATCAATCTGGTGCCGCCCGGCGACCGCTTGCTGGCCGGCGCAAAGATCGCGCAGGCCGCAGCTTTATGTGGCATGACGCTGGAGGCGGACGGCGCTTTCCATTTGCTGGATGCGCACGGGCACAGCCTGTTCGGCCTGGCCAACCAGGATACCAAACCGTTCCGGCGCCACACGCTGGAAGCTTTCAGCACCGCCGGCGTCACGCTGCTGCTGGATGTGCCGTGCGCGGAAAAACCTGCCGGACAGTTCGGCGAGATGGTGCGCGTCGCTCACGATCTGGCCAGAGAGTTGCAGGCCAACATGGTGGACGATCATCGTGTCGTGCTGACCGACCCTGCGCTGGCAATTATCCGCGAGCAGATTGCCCAGGTCGAAGCGAAGATGTGCGGCAACGGCATCGTGCCTGGCAGCGCACAGGCGCGTCGCCTGTTTGCATGAACTTTTCCGATAAATTGGAAAACAAAAAATTCTGCCAAAGAGAACACAGAGGGCACAGAGAGGACATTGCCCAGAAAATTTCTTCCTTGCGTTCACCAAGAAATGCTTCTTCACATTGCACCACATTTTTTTCTCTGTGATCTCTGATATAACTACTAGCCATTCGAATAGACTGGCAAAAAACGCCCGCCAAGTCGCTGGTTATGTGGCTAATTGATTTTCCCAAGATGAATTCATCCATGACACATCGCATCGCGCGGCTGCGCGCCGAGATCGAGCGGCACAACCATGCCTACTATGTGTTGGATGCGCCGCTCATCCCCGATGCGGAATACGACCGGCTGTTCCGCGAGCTGCAATCTCTCGAAGCGCAGCATTCCGAACTCGTTACCCCGGATTCCCCGACGCGCCGCGTCGGCGGCAAGCCGCTCGATGCTTTCGCGCCGGTGCGCCATGCCGTGCCGATGCTGTCGATCCGCACCGAAACTGACATCAGCGATGCCGGCGCAATCGCGTTCGACGCGCGGGTGTGCAAGGAGTTGGGCTTGGGCGAGAGCGATGCGCCGGTCGAGTACGCCTGCGAACTGAAATTCGACGGCCTCGCGATCAACCTGCGCTACGAGCGCGGCGTGCTGGTGCAGGCCGCGACACGCGGCGACGGCGAGACCGGCGAGGACGTGACGCAGAATGTGCGCACCATCCACTGCATCCCCTTGCACCTGAAAGACAGCTCTGCCGAAGTGATTGAGGTGCGCGGCGAGGTATACATGTCGCGCCGCGATTTCGAGCGCTACAACGAGAAGCAGCGCGCGCAGGGACTGACTACGCTGGTGAACCCGCGCAACGGCGCGGCGGGCAGCATCCGCCAGCTCGACCCGGCGCTGGCCGCGCGCCGCCCGCTGTCATTCTTCGCCTACGGCCTGGGCGAGGTGCGCGGCTGGGCCCTGACCGCGACGCATAGCGCGGTGCTGGACGCGCTGGACAAGATGGGTGTGCCGGTCAGCGATGAACGTGCAGTGGTGCGCGGCGCGCAAGGCTTGGTCGAGTTTCACCGGCGCATCGCGGCCAAACGCGACCAGTTGCCGTTCGACATCGACGGCGTGGTATACAAGGTCAACAGCCTCGCGCTGCAAGCCGAGCTCGGTTTCGTCTCGCGCGAACCGCGCTGGGCGGTAGCGCACAAATACCCGGCGGAGGAACAGCTCACCGTGGTGCGCGACATCGACATTCAGGTCGGGCGCACCGGCAAACTCACGCCGGTGGCCAAGCTGGAGCCAGTGTTCGTCGGCGGCACCACGGTGTCCAACGCCACGCTGCACAACGAGGACGAGACGCGACGCAAGGACGTGCGCATCGGCGACACGGTGATCGTGCGCCGTGCGGGCGACGTGATTCCGGAGGTGGTGGGCGTGGTGCTCGACCAGCGCCCTCCGGACGCGGGCAAACCGTTCGATCTGTTCGAGCGCCTCGGCGGCAAATGTCCGGTGTGCGGCAGCCGCATCGTGCGCGAGGAAGGCGAGGCGGACTGGCGTTGCAGCGGCGGGCTGTTCTGCCCGGCGCAGCGCAAGCAGGCGCTGCTGCATTTCGCCGGTCGTCGCGCGCTGGACATCGAAGGACTGGGCGACAAGCTGGTCGAGCAACTGGTGGACGGCGGCATCGTGAACACGCCCGCCGACCTGTACAAACTGGGCATGAACGCGGTCGCCAACCTGGAGCGCATGGGCGAGAAATCCGCGCTCAACCTGCTGGATGCGATCACGCGCAGCAGGCAGACCACGCTGGCACGTTTCATTTACGCGCTCGGCATCCGCAATGTCGGCGAGGCCACCGCAAAAGACTTGGCGCAGCACTTCGGCTCGTTGGATAATCTGCTCGCCGCCGATGCGGAAGGTTTGCAGCAGGTGCGTGATGTCGGGCCGGTGGTGGCGCAGAGTATCGTGGACTTTCTGGCGGAGGCGCATAACCGCGAAGTCATCGCGCAGTTGCGCGCCAGCGGCGTGCATTGGCCGGAGCACGAGCAGCGGCACACGGCGGAGTTGCCGTTCAATGGCAAGACCTTCGTGCTGACCGGCACCCTGGACGGCATGACACGCGAAGCGGCCAAGGAAAAGCTGGAGGCGCTGGGCGCGAAGGTGGCAGGTTCGGTATCGAAGAAGACCGATTATGTGGTGGCGGGCGCCGAGGCGGGCAGCAAGCTGGACAAGGCGCGCGAACTGGGTGTGACGGTGCTGGACGAACAGCAGTTTCTGGAGTTGCTCATGAGCGAGTAAACGTTTATCCGCAGATTACACAGATTACGCCGATTCAAACCTGCTTTTTTATCAATCTGCGTTAATCTGTGTAATCTGTGGACAAGGGTTGTTTTTGACCTGGGAGGATGTGAAATGAAAAAAATAACCAAAGCAGTGTTCCCCGTCGCCGGCCTCGGCAGTCGCTTTTTGCCGGCCACCAAGGCCAGCCCGAAAGAAATGATGCCGGTGGTGGACAAGCCGCTGATCCAATATGCGGTGGAAGAGGCCGTTGCGGCGGGCATTACCGATATGGTGTTCATCACCGGGCGCAACAAGCGCGCGATCGAGGATCATTTCGACAAGGCATATGAACTGGAAGCGGAGCTTGCCGCGCATAACAAGGATGAATTGTTAAGCCTGGTTCAGGAGGTCATCCCCAGCCATATCAATTGCATTTATATCCGCCAGTCCGAGCCGCTCGGTCTGGGGCATGCGGTATTGTGCGCCCGGCCGGTGATCCAGGATGAGCCGTTTGCGGTGATCCTGGCGGACGATCTGATGGACGGATATCCGCCCATCATCAAACAGATGACGGATGTGTTCCGGCAGCATCAGTGTTCGGTGCTGGCCGTGCAGGACGTGCCGCGCCTCAAAACCAGGCAGTACGGCATCGTCGGCAGTGTGCCGCTGACGAATGATTTGGAACAGGTGAACGCCATCGTCGAGAAACCGAAACCGGAAGACGCGCCGTCGACCATTGCCGTGGTGGGGCGTTATATCCTCACGCCGCGCATTTTCGATTATCTGGAAAAGGTGCAGGCCGGAACAGGCGGCGAGATCCAGCTGACCGACGGCATCGCCGCCCTGATGCAGGAAGAGAAAATGCTCGCCTACCGCTTCAAGGGGACGCGCTACGATTGCGGCTCCAAGCAGGGCTATTTGCAGGCGCAAGTGGCGTTCGGCCTGATGCACCCTGAATTGTGCGCCGAGTTCGCCGCCTACCTGAACAGCCTGAGTCTGGACGATTGTTGCAGGGGCGCATGAGCATCTCCGTCGAGCATATGCGGGAGATGCTGAACGATGCCGATCTGATCTGCCCGGCGGAGCAGGTGCAGGTGTCGCTGCACCGGGTTGCGCGGAAGATCAATGCCGCGCTGGCGGATAAACATCCGCTGGTGCTGTCGGTGATGGGCGGCGCGGTGGTGTTCACCGGGCAGTTGCTGCCGCTGCTCGACTTTCCGCTGGATTTCGATTACGTGCACGTGTCGCGTTACGGCGATGCGCGGCACGGCGGACAAATGCACTGGAAGGTCGAGCCGCGCGAAAACGTGCGCGGTCGCACGGTGCTGGTGCTGGACGACATTCTCGACGAGGGGCAAACCATGGCGGCGCTGCGCCAGCGCGTGCTGGAACTGGGGGCAAACGAATTTTATTGCGCGGTGTTTGCCAATAAACGGCATGGCAGGGCAAAACCGATTCGTGCCGATTTTGTCGGAGTGGAGTTGCCGGATCGTTTTGTGTTCGGTTACGGCATGGACATCGAAGGAGCGTGGCGCAATTTGCCCGCCATTTACGCAGTGAAGAAGCTGGAAGTGGAAAATTCAGTGCGCCCGCCCGGCGGGCGATAAAGAAAGGATGGTTTTATGTTGGCAATTATTGGCGGTCATGGCCTGGCGGAACTGGCGAGCCTGAAAATTACCCATCGGCAGGTGATGCGCACGCCGTATGGAGAGCCTTCCGGCGCATTTCTGTTCGGCACGCTGAACCAGCACGAGGTGATCTTCCTGGCGCGCCACGGCTATGGGCACACCATCCCGCCGCACCTGGTTAACTATCGTGCCAACCTGTGGGCGTTGCGCGAACAGGGTGTGAACAACATCGTCTCGATTGCGACAGTGGGCGGCATCCGCGCCGATCTGACGCCCGGCACCATTGTCGTGCCGGATCAGATTATCGACTACACCCACGGGCGCGACGCCACTTTTTACGATACGCGCGACGCGGCCTATACCAATGCCAATTTCGCCTTGCCCTTTTGTCCGGCATTGCGCAACCGTATTTTGAGCGGCGCGAACATCGTGCAGCAGCCCTGCGTGGATGGCGGCGTGTATGCCGCGACGCAGGGGCCGCGCCTGGACAGCATCGCGGAAATCAACCGCTACGAGCGCGACGGCGCGGACATGGTCGGCATGACCGGAATGCCTGAAACCGCGCTGGCGATGGAACTGGGGCTGAATTACGCGATCGCCGCCATCGTCGTGAATTATGCGGCGGGGCGTGGCGACAACAATCGAGGAATCGACATGGAGCAGGTCAATGCTGTCGCGAACGCGGCGATGGAGCGGGTGCGCAGCATCCTGGAATGCGTGGTGAGCAGCGATGGCGGTTGACACAAAATTCGCGCGGCGGCTAACCGTACCCTTCGATCTATGGGCTAGTAGTTTCACCGGTTGTTCTACCCGGAGGGGGAGCGGGGGTGAGGGAACGGGCATGGCGGAGTTTTTCATCAAGGGGATATGCCATGCCCGTTAGGCCGGTGTTGCGCATGGGCGATGCGCGGCTGTTGCGGCGCGCCGAACCGGTCGGCAACTTCGGCGACGATTTGCGCGCCTTGCTGGAAGATATGCGCGACACCATGCAGGCCTTGAACGGCGTGGGGCTGGCCGCGCCGCAGATTGGTGCGAATTTGCGCGTGGTGATCTTCGGCGTGCAAAAAAATCCGCGTTACCCCGATGCCGAGTCGGTGCCGGAAACTGTGCTCATCAATCCGGTTATCACGGTGCTGGAAGAGGTGATCGATGATGAATGGGAAGGCTGCCTGAGCCTGCCCGGCTTGCGCGGGCTGGTGCCGCGCTTTCGCGGAATCCGCTATCAGGGCTGCGACGAACATGGTGCGCTGATCGACCGGGCGGCGAGCGGTTTTCATGCGCGCGTGGTGCAGCACGAATGCGACCATCTGGACGGGATCCTGTACCCGATGCGCGTGGTCGATATGCGTCGCTTCGGGTTTCAGGATGTCTTGTTTCCGAGCGGTGAACATACTGCAAGCGAATGATGTATATGGTAAATGATACGAATTGCGACAGGATGAGACAGCCTGAGGCAAGCCTTGCTGTTTCTGAAAAAAGCGTGTAACGTTGTGGGTAATTCTGGTTGTTGCCCAATAATGCATGTGGGTAACGTTTTTTGGGGCCCACCATGTCGCTGTCAAATACTGCAATCAAAGACGCAAAACCGAAGGACAAGCCCTATCGCCTGATTGACCGGGACGGGCTTTATCTGGATGTCCGCGCCAAGACCAAATCATGGCGCTACCGCTACCGCTTTGCGGGCAAGGAAAATATACATACCCTCGGGCGCTACCCGGAGATGAGCCGCGACGAAGCGCGCGAGGCGCTGATCGTGCTGCGCAAGCTGCTGGCGCAGGGCAAGAACCCAAGTCAGGAACGGAAGCTCGAACGCATTCGCGCCACACATCAGAACGCGCAGACCTTCGGCGCCATCTTCGATGAATGGGTGGCATCGCGCACCTGGGCGGAATCTACCAAGCGTAACCGGCTGGCGCAGATCGAATTTCATATCCTGCCCTATCTCGGCCAACTGCCGGTGCGGGAGATCACGCCCATGCATGTTCTCGACGTGCTGCGCCGCGCGGAGAAGCCGGGCAAGAGTGAGAAAAAAACGGGGCGGGGCGCGCGGGTGCGCGATGTCGGCAGCCCGAACGTGGCCCGGCGTCTGCGTCACTACATCGCCAGCGTCTTCAATATCGCCATCGCTACCGGACGCGCCGATACCAATCCTGCCGGTTCACTGCGCGAAGTGCTCACGCCTGCCATACGCACCGCCCATAAGGCGCCGCTCAAGCCGAAACAGGTCGGAGTTGTACTGCGCGCGCTCGATGCCTATCGCGGCGATCCCAAGACCGTGATGGCGTTTCGTTTGCTGTGGTGGTCAATGCTGCGCCCGGGCGAGGCCGTGGCAGCCCATTGGGATGAATTCGACCTTGATGCCGCCACCTGGACGCTGCCGCGCGCCCGCATGAAGAACAAGAACCCTCAACTGCCGCCGCATGTTGTGCCGTTGCCGCACCAGGCGATCGAACGGCTCAAAGCCTGGAAGGCATATACCGGCGGTATCGGCTACCTGTTCCCTCATCGCGACAAGCCTGGCGAACCAATGGTTTCAGACACGCTCGGCAAAGTGCATGGCCGTGTCGGGCTGGATTTCCCTTACTCGCCCCACGCCACGCGGACTACGGCCTCGACGCACCTCAACCAGATGGGATACCGCTACGACGCCATAGAAAAGCAGCTCGACCACGAAGACCGCGACGCGATCCGCCGCGCTTACAACCGGGCCGATTACCTCGACGAACGCCGCCAGATGATGCAGCAGTGGGCTGATCTGTTGGATGAATGGAAGACCGGCGGGAAGGTGATTCCCGTTGGTGTACGCAAGAGCAGCACGGTGGCCTGACCGTTTCAGGCAAAGCGGGGCTGCCAAGTGCTGTAACACCGGGCAACCCCTACCACAATGCAGCAAACTATAAAGGAGTTACACATCATGGCTGATTCAAATTCTACAGCAAATAAAAGAGTGGTTACATTTGAGGATATTCAATCGAATGTAATTGATGGGCTATTTGACCTGCGCGCATTAGCATTGGCAGGAGAAGCAATGGGACATGATGGCGATGACGATATGCTAACCATGGGGCGGGTTATGAAAAAAATTGCTGACTGCGCCATGCTCTTGATTCGTGAACTTGATGTTGTGCTTCCGAAAGGCGGTGCGCATCATGACTAACGCAAATTCTATCAGTCAGGAATCGATTAAACAGCTCGAAACGGATAACGCCAATTTTACATTAACAAGCACCGAAGAAACTCGCGCCGGCGCGATGGCCTGCCTGGAAGCGTTGCGTGTCATACAAAAAATTGCGGAAGGCATTGCGGAAGGCGGCGAAAAAACCGATCGTTCGCAAGAGCGGTGGTGGCGCAAAAATGACAGCGCAGTAGCGGTAATGCTTCATGCGGCGGGGAATCCGGGCGGCTTCATGGCGGGCTTCGTTGCCACTCTTGCGGAGTATGTAAGGAACGAACTTTATGGCATCGGTTACTATCCGGATGGTTGGGAGAAGCCGGAAGCCGCCATGACCGACGAGGAAAAGCGGGCATCGCGTGCTGAGTTTGATGAATGGGTGGCGAGTGCTATGAAGAATGACGGAGCTACCGAAGAGGGCAAGGAGCGGGCATATCAAGAAGCAGCCGAGCAAGCCAGAAAATCAATTGGCGGGATGTTTACCAGCGCGGAAGATTTCAGTGGCACATGCGCGAGGTACGTCACGAAAATAGTCCCATCCCTGCTGGCGGCCCCAGACGGCTATTCTTTTGAAAATAAGACGGCTGAAAAGATCGATCAATCGATTGCCGCACTGAGTGAAACCATCAGGAGCGGCGATGTTGTGTTTTCTCGGACACAACAAATGCGGAACATAGACAGTATCGTGGCCCAAGCATTTGAAGGGCATCGGCACCGGTTTAGCGAGGCTGAAATGGAAGCCAATATTCAGCGATTCATGGTCGAATTACTCACAGCCACAAGCGATGCAGCGGCGGTAGTTCCCGCATAGGCAACATTGCATACAACCCCCCTATTAGGGTAATATCAACCCATGGAAAAGCGCTCTCCACATTACCTGCTTGCCGACATCAAGGAACAGATGATAACGGTTGAGGCGATGAACTTGACCTCTACGGCACAGAACGGCATCCGTGCCGCAGGCATGGTAAAGGCGGAGGCGCTTGAAGTGGTGCGGGGACTTTCCCGGACCGACTTCTACAAGAGCATGACCACGAACAAGGATCACCGTGTCTGGCAGGACGTGTATCACGCGGAGTGGCGCGGCAAGCCGCTCTACGTCAAGATACAGCAGGCAGATAGTTACATCGTGGTTTCCTTCAAGGAGCGTTGATATGACATCGAAATGGAACGGCAAGCAATGCCCGCTGTGCGGCGAGGGAACACTGCGCGACGGCAAGCACAAACAGCAACTCGAATACCGTGGACGTGCATACGCGTACACGGCGAAGGGGGCATTCTGCAATCATTGCCACGATGGTTTCCCCGAGCATGATGCCAGGGAAGAGGCCGCATGGCAGGCATTCCGCGACCGTGTGGATGCGGAGGAAATCGCCGAACTGGCGCGTATCCGCAAGAAGCTCGGGCTGACACAGCAAGAGGCCGCACGGCTGGCCGGGGGCGGCAAGAATGCCTTTTCGCGCTACGAACGCGGACAAGCGAAACCGGTGGCCGCTGTCACCAATTTATTCCGGCTGCTGGATCGGCATCCTGACTTGTTGAATGAATTGAAGGCGGGATGATCAGGGCACTGGCAGTGCATTATGACCGTGGGCAGATGTTCGTCCGCTTCATCGGCAACCATCGCCAGTACGACAAGATCAATGTGGAAACGATTTAAGGAGCCGAAATGGAGCTGAAACCCATCCGCACCAAAAAGGACTACCAGGCGGCGCTGGCGGAGGCAGAGCGCCTATGGGATGCGCCCGCCAAATCGCCCGAGGCCGACAGGCTTGGCGTGCTGGTGATGTTGATCGAAGACTACGAGCGCCAGCACTATCCGATCCCCGACCCCGACCCTATCGAGTTCCTGACCCACGTCATGGAAAACAGGGGGCTGACCCGCAAGGATCTGGAGCCCTACATCGGGCCTCGGGGTCGCGTATCGGATATTCTCAACCGAACCCGTCCGCTCACGCTGGGGATGATCCGGCTCTTGGCTGATGGTTTGAATCTGCCCGTCGAAGTGCTGATCCAGCCCTACGAATTGCGGAAGGAAGCGGCTTGAGTTGTCTGACAATTGAATGATGTGAGTCCGATCTCATGCGCCCACCAAAACTGATCAAGCCCTATGTGTTGAGGTTCTGCCGCAGTTTTGTCGCAGACGCTTCTCCAGCGTATGTCCAGTGCCTGCCCGAGTCTGGCGTCCCAGCCAATGAGTGCTTTCCTATTGTCGAGCAAAAGATTGCAACTGCTGGTGGCCAGCGCGTTTTCGGGTGGGCGATCTGGGAATGGCCAAAGGTGTTTATTGAGGCAGAATTTCATGCCGTGTGGAAACAGCCAGACGGTTCGGTTCTCGATATTGCGCCCAAGGCACTACCAATTCCCCGCGTACTCTTTGTTCCAGATTCACAACGCGTTTATCGCGGCAGGCAGATTGACAACATCCGCCAACCGCTATGCAACGACAAGGCCGTGAAGAGGCTGTGCGAACTCTCCGCGCTCATTTTCAAGGAACTGAACTTGGGTCAACTTGCTACCGTTCACGGCGAGGTTGTACCTTCCGATCGATGCACCCGCTACCTGGTAGAGAAAGAGCGTGTTCTCCACACTCTTCGCGGGCGCTATGGCACCAATTATCCGGAGCATTCCAATTGATACCTCATTGATCAATCATGGCTGATGACATCGTATACAACGAAGACTCAGAGGAGTGGGTCTTAATTCCAAGGTGGGCCACCGTAGTGGATCGCACAGTGGCGGAATGCCTTACTGATCGCGAGAAGACGGAAGATGATCTATTTGGTGGCGCCCTCAATTTCATGTGGGACAGCTTGGCGATGCCAGGCTGTTTCCTGCCAGAAGAAATAGATAAGGCCGCTGATAGCGCCATGCAGTTTGCCTTGAAAGAAGGTGATCGTTTGGCTTGGGAAAAATTGCTGGAGGTTTACAACGCATTTGTAGCGCACCATCTATCTCCTCCGATGCCTCTGCAGAGTGGGTTGGCGGGTGTTTTTAAGACGTTTGGCAGCGGATACGGCTACACAATGGATGAGGCCTTCGGCTTGAGTAAGAGCAAGCCAGGCCACCCTAAAGGCACGTACCAGTTAAGGAATCGAGAGAAATGCAATGCCATTGCTGTATGTTGGTGGATGGCGGAGTTGAAAACAACAAAGGTACAACCGGCAGCAAAAAAATGGGCTGAAATCCAAGACCTTAGCCGTGGAAAGTCCGACTCCATAAGGACGATCGTGCGGGATTATGACAAGCATAAAAATAGCGATTGGTTAGCAGAGCTTGAGCAACGCTACCGTCTGCGCAAGTGATACTAAATTTCGGTTGATTTATGAACGTTGCCAATAAATGCGAGTTATTGGCAACAGCTAAACAATTTAAATAGGCATATTGACGTTGCGGCCGCTACGCGGTATCTGAAAGGAGCAACGTCATGGATCAAACCACCGCCGCCCTGGCGGCCCGCCTGGGTATCCAGCCGCAGAGTATCCGCGCGGCAGTCTGCCGCACTGGCAGCTATTACGGCGTAACGCCGACACGCCCACCAAACCGCCGCCTTATGTGGCCATCTGACGCATTTCAGCGCCTCATTGATTCCAGGAAGCAAAAATGACCACCCCATCCTTACCGATTGCGGTGGAGCATTGGGATCGCCTCCCGGATCAAGCACAGGTGGATATCAAAGTATTGATGGTACTCTATGACCGCAGCAAGGCCAGCATTTGGCGGGATTGCGCATCTGGCCGCATACCAGTCCCTAAAAAATTTTCCCCCGGCTGTACTCGTTGGAATGTTGGGGAAATCAGAAAATCCCTCGCCGAGGGTGCGCGCCGATGAGCTACTACCGCAACCATCCCGGCGGCATGGGGCGCATGTCCGAAAACATCACGGCAACAAGCCGCCCTGTAGTCATTGAGGGTGTTCTCGTCACCGGCAATCGAGCTCAAAAGCGCTGGGCAAAACGCAAGCTGCAACAGGTTCAGCGCGCCGATCAGCGCCAAAAGAATGGCGGCGGACATGCATGAAGAGCGCGATAGCGGCTTTGCCTTGGTCAGCCTCAATCTCATTGCCGACCTGCGCTGCATGATCGATGCACGCGACCTGGCCGGATCTGAGCATGTTCTACGGTCAGTCGAGGAATGCAGACCCGTCAGCATACTTAATCGCCAGCAAACCTTCAAAGTCGTAGCCGATGCCTTTGCCGCCGGTTTGCGCAAAGGTACAGCCACGCAACATTCACCCACCGCGCCAACTCTGGCGCATAACCACCACCCTAAGAAAGGATGACCATGAGCAGCAAGCCTAGTTTTACCAGCTTCGTCGAACGCGACCAGGAGTTGCGCAACCTTAAAACCCGCCACGCGGAAAACGCCGCCAACATCGTCGCGAAAGAAAACGAATTGGCGGAGCTGAATCGTCGCATCAATGAGGGCGCAAATGTCGATGTGCGCCGTCTGGCGGATGCGATTGTCGCCGGGAACAACGGTTTTTCAGCGATGCCGATCGCGGCCATGCGCGATGAATATGCGCAACAGGAGGCACATCTCGCCGCGCTACGGCTGGCCGGCGAAAAGCTCGGCAAGCTGGTTGCTGCGCGGTTGGCCGTGATAGCAGAGCAGTACATACCCGTGCGTATCGATGAGCAGCATGCGCGCGCGCACCGCATCGTGGACAGCCTGTTGACCATCGCCGAAGCCAATGCCGAGGAGCGCCGTTTCCGTGTGGAGCTTGAAGCGGATGGCTTCGCTGCGCACCGGTTTTCGGTGGTGCAATATCCGGTCAACAAAGGGCCATTCGGCGGCTGGATGAGTGATGCCCTGCACCTGCCGGAATTGGTCAAGCGGTACGGCGATCGCATCGGCTACGAGGCGTCTTCTGAGCAACGCCGTCGCCTGGATGCGCTGGGCAACTGAAATGTACGGCAATCTGGCGAGAGAGCGTCCCAGAGCCAGTTTGTCGCTTTATTCGGATGGGCATAGCCGGATGATTTGGTGAGGATGGGAACGCATCCTCCATTGCCCGGTGTGGCAATGGCGACAGGCAAGGAGCGCCCTTGGTTAACCACCTTAAAGGCGTCGAGCCTGTCACTTTCCTAAGCTGAGCAATTATGGAGACCTGCATCATGAAAACCACGAATATCAAGAATACCAATGACGGCCAAATTGCCGTAGACATTATCAGAACTTGGAAAGCTGATCCGGCGATTCGCGCAGAATTCGGCAACATCTGCACCTATGCGGCCTATGTGCAAGGCAAAGGGCTTGTCGGTAGTGCGGCCGCAAACAGGCAGGCAGTAATGCCAGGCGTCATAAAGCCGACGCCTGTCAATGCAGCCATGATTGCGCAGGCTTCGATATGAGAAAGGGCAAACGCCGGCGCGATTGGAAGGCGCAGGCAGAGCGCAAGCGCACGCCGGGCGGTTTCATGCCGATGCCGACGAAAAAACTTCAACGGTGCGCCGATAAAAAACAGGCGCACCGGGGCAGCGATCAATGACGGATCGGCTCAACCACGCGAAGATCGACACTGCCGCACTGTTGGCGAAGGTGGATACACGCTCGACCATACCCCTGCCCTGCGTGAAATTCTGCTGTCGTGTTCTGATCCTGCGGTGCGCAAGGTCGTTACCATGAAGCCGGCGCAATTCGGATACACAGTCGGTATTATTGTCAACGTCTTGGGCTATCACGTCCATCACCGCCCGAGCGTGCAGATCGCCGTTTTTCCACGCGAGAAGTCGGCGAAGGATTTCGCAGCGGAAAAGCTCGACCCATGTATTCGTGCAACTCCGCCGTTGGCGGAGCGCATCAACCTCAAGAGCCGCGCTCTTGGAAACAGCCAGACGCGCAAGCACTATCCTGGTGGGCTGATCAAGCTGGTGGGCAGTAACAGCCCGTCAGATGTGAAATCTACCAGCGCACGCGTGGTAATCGTGGAGGAGCCTGATGACGCCAGCACAAACGTGCGAGGCCAAGGCGACGCGATCAAGCTGGCGGAAGAGCGCGCCAAGGCCTACGCTGATCACCTGATCCTGATCGGTGGCACGCCTACTGCAAAGGGCGCCAGCAGTATCGAGCAGGAAATTCTCGCCAGTGATCAACGCAAATTCCATATCCCATGTCCGCACTGTAGCGAACAGCATGTTCCATCTTGGGATCGCATCATTATCCCAGAGGCCATAGATCAACCGCAGCGCGAAATTTACGGCACCGCCCGATGGGAAGATGCCTTCTACACATGCCCAGCCTGCGGTACGGCGTGGTCAGAGGAAGAGCGCCACGACGCCATTAGGCTCGGGCACTTCGAGGCTACTGCACCGTCAACCGGCACCGTCGGCTTTTTGCTCAATGAACTCATGTCTACCTTCGGCGGTTCGCGCGTACCCGTTCTGGCGCGCAAGTTTCTTGAAGCGCGGCACAAGCAGGAAGAGGGCGACAACAGTGAAATGATCACCTTCTGGAATTCAACGCTGGGCCTGCCATGGGAATATCGCGGCGAGCTGCCTGAGGAAGATGAATTGCGGGAGCGCGCCGAGCCCTACGTGGAATGGTCGGTTCCAGAGGGCGGCATGATTCCTGTGGTCACAGTCGACGTGCAGCATGACCGCCTCGCCGTCACCTGCTGGGTGATCGGCCGGCGTGAGGAAATGTGGCTGGCCTATTGGGGTGAGTTGCCTGGACAGACCATCGTCCCTTTTGCCGGTGCATGGTTCGACCTCGATAATCTGCTGGAAAAAACCGTACGGCACGCCAGCGGTGTTTCATTGCCGATTGCTGCTGTAGCCATTGACTCTTCAGATGGGCAAACATCGAGTGCTGTCTATGAATTCGTGCGCAAGCGCAATGGCCGCCCCCGTCCAATCTATGCCATCAAGGGAGCCTCGGATACCGAAGGCCAGGCCGAAATTTGGCGTGCTCCCTCGCAGCAATCCATCGATCCAAATCGTTCAGGGCGAAAGTCTGACAAGCATGGCGTGCATGTTCATATCGTCGGCACAGCCAAGGCGAAAGACGCCATTCTCGGCTGGGCGCAAGAAGGCGGCCGCGTGCGTCTGTCAGGCGATGGCCCACACCGTATGCACTGGTACGAAACCGTGCGACCGGACTTCTATGAACAATTGCTTTCTGAAATCAAAATTCCGATGCGCCATAACCCAAAGCGGCGCCAGTGGAAGAAGCGCAACGACCGTCGCAATGAGGCGCTGGATTGCACTGTGTATGCACTCTGGCTAGTGCATGCCATGGGTTTGCATACTCGCCGACCTGATTCGTGGGATAGCTATGAAAAGCGAATACGGCAGAGTGTCCTATTCGAGCGGCAAGCCGAAGCCGAAACTAAGGCACTGCCAGGTGCAGAAGTTCGACCGGCGCAGACGCCTGCATTGGCGCAACCCGCCGAGCACTGCTTCAGCGGCGGGCGCATCTCGCTGGGCAAATCCAAGAGGTTCGGCGGATGAGCAATGGGCGCGACCTCATCGAATGCCTGTTGCAGGCCGTGAGGGAGATGCAGCCATCATTCACTGAGGAACAGGCGTTGCAGATCGAGCAACAGTTCCGGCGCGACTGGGGTGGCGAGCGGGTCAATATCGCCAAGCGTGCAGAGAATGGCACTAAGCCGGACAGGGAGGTTGCAAAAGGCAACGGCATTTCACGCAGCATGATGTATCGGTGGGTGTCCAAGAATGGAGGCAAGTGATGGCAAGCGTGAATATAATGACCACGAGGCTGCCATTCTTTGCATTAGAATTACCCGCAACTTTACCCACGAGTGCGACCACAAATTGTCGATGGCGTCGCGAAAAATAGGTAAAAACGGTAGGTGTAACGATGTGTGTAACGTAATGTGATGGTCGCCGTAATCCAGCGTTTTAGCGTCTTTCAGGCGACCATCCTGTACCCGATGCGCATCCGCGATATCACCCGGTTCGGCTATAGCGAAGAACTGTTTCCAAACCAGGCATTGCAGGACGAATGATCCTGGAACAGCGGCTATCCTGATTTCACGGCACATTGGGGTTCGCAATACAGATATGGGTGGATGCCGATATGTGCCTCGACGTTCATCGAGGAAAGCCTGTTCCGTGCGGCGGAGCGGCGGCAGACCCGGCTGACGCTGGTGGCGAACAAGCTGCTGCGTCGCCCGCCATCAAAAGCCATCCGGGCGATGCAGGCGCCGACGGGTTTAGCTGTGGCGGTTCAGTAGAATCGCCGAGCTGGTCGAGATTGGCGACCCGGTGGTTACCGCCGTATCCCGCTGGTCGCCAAGGTGATCGCGCGGGGCGGCCATGCCCTGAAGCCGCGCTGGGAGTTTTACACCAAGGGCAACATCCAGGAAAGGCTGATGATGCGTCTGCTGGCTTTCACACATATCGGCTGCGTGATGGAATTGGCAGTAGTAGCTGGCTTTGTTCGGAGAAGAAACGTTCGATTTTGGCTGGCGCGATGGGGGGAGGAAATAATCCAGGCATATGTTTTTTCGCTGCGGGCAGCGTTATAGTGCAGCGACAATTCTACGTGAATGGTTGCGGGATGGGTTGCATGTCAAACCCGGAACCCGAATAATCCATTCGCCCGCTTGGTTGCCCGCTTGAAATGAAGCGCTATTGAAAACAAGGAATCAGTCATGAAGCGTCCGGTTTGCCTGTGCGGCAGAACAGCAAAAAACGATGCCAGCCCCGCCAAGGCACGGGGCCGGATGCGGCTTTGAAGATGGGATTTCTCAAACGCATCAGGTTGTCGCAGCGCTTCGCCCTGCTCATCACCCTCGGCATCGGGGCGAGCTCTATCGTTCTCGTGTTGTATGGCGAGACGATCCTCGAGAACGCGATGATGGAGCAGACCAAGAAACAGGCGGTCGCTTATTTGCTCACCCTCGAAGAGGAATTCCAGCGCGAGAACATCCCCGATCGCGCGGCCGTGCAGCGGCTCGTGGATCACGCCAGGAGCCATCTCCACGAGGTGTACGATTTCTCGATTTTCCAGATGTATGCGGTGGCTCCGGACGGCAGCTATCTCGCGCATTCCGAACCCGATGCTACCCGCAGGCCGAAGGATATGTCGGGCTACCTGGGCGGGGTATTGCGCACGCGCCACCCATATTTGGGCGGCGAGTTAGAGTGGAAGAAGGTCGCGGGCGTTGGCAAGGAAATCCCGGCTTTCGACATCGTGATTCCGCTGCATCATCGCGGAACGCCGATCGGGTTGCTGGAGGTGGAGATCGATGTCAACAAGACGCTGGCCACCATTCGCACCCTCGTCGAGCGCTTCGAGCGCGAGGTTGTCATGGTCTGGGCGGCAGTGTTTTCCCTCATGCTTGCCTTCCTGCTGTGGATCGTGCAGCGCGGGCTGATCCGGCCTATCGGGGAGCTTGCCAGGGTGACCCGCCGTATCGCATCGGGCGAACTCGGCGCGCGCGCCCATCTGCGCGGCGAACACGAGCTCGGCCAGCTCGGCGCCTCGATCAACCACCTGGCCGAGAGCATCGAGCACCTGCTGACCGAACAGGAGCGCGCCTACATCCAGTCCATGCAGGCGCTGGCCAAGGCGCTGGAGGCCAAGGACGCCTACACGGCCACCCACTCTGCGCGTGTGTCGCGTTACTCGGTGCTGCTCGGGCGGCGCATCGGCCTGCCCGAACAGGAACTGACCCTGCTCAAGCAGGGCGCGCTGATGCATGATCTCGGAAAAATCGGCATTCCGGATGCCATCCTCAACAAGCCTGGCCCGCTCGACGACCGCGAGTACGAGGTGATGAAACAGCACCCGGAGGCGACCTACACGATCATGCGACCGCTCACCCGCTTCAAGGTGTTCGCCGAGATCGCGCGCTGGCATCACGAACGTTGGGACGGCAACGGCTACCCGGACGGGCTGAAGGGTGTGGCGATCCCGTTGCTCGCGCGTATCGTCGCCATCGCCGACACCTGGGATGCGATGACCGGCGACCGCGTCTATCGCAAGGCGATGACGGTGGAGAAAGCCTTGTCGATCCTGGATCGCGAGCGCGGCAGCGGCCAGTGGGATACCGCATTGCTGGACAGTTTTATCGCAATGATTCGCGATCAGGAAGAAACGCGGGAAGAAATCGAGGAAGACATGTTTGCCGGAGAGCAGGGGTAAGCTCCGGTTTCTCCGGGCGAGAGTAGATAAAATATATGCAGATTTGGGTGGATGCCGATGCGTGTCCGAAGGTCATCAAGGAAATCCTGTTCCGCGCGGCGGAGCGGCGCCAGATCCGGCTGACGCTGGTGGCAAACAAGCTGCTGTACTGCCCGCCGTCCAAGGTCATCCGGGCGATACAGGTGCCGGCGGGGTTCGATGTGGCGGATAACAAAATCGCCGAGCTGGTCGAGATTGGCGACCTGGTGATCACCGCCGATATTCCGCTGGCCGCCGAAGTAATCGCGCGCGGCGGTCATGCCTTGAATCCGCGCGGGGAGCTTTACACCAAGGACACGATCCATGAGCGGCTGACGATGCGCAATTTCATGGACGGCCTGCGCGGCAGCGGGGTGGATACGGGCGGCCCGCCGGCGCTCAACCAGGGCGACCGTCAGGCATTCGCGAACCAACTGGATAAATTTCTGGCGAAGTGCGTAGCGCGGCAGAATTATCTCGATTGGTGTCGCATCAACAGCAAGGAGGGACGGAAATGAAACCTCGCATTACTGTTATCACCATATGCGTGGACGATCTGAAAAAATCGCTGGCGTTCTACCACGATGGGCTCGGGTTGCCGACGCGGGGTATCGTCGGTGCGGAATTCGAGCATGGCGCGGTAGCTTTTTTCGATTTGCAGCCAGGCCTGAAGCTGGCAATCTGGCCACGGGCGAATATCGCATACGATGCTGGAATTCCTCCGGGCGATCCAAGCGCTACCGAGTTCACGCTCGGGCACAATGTTGCCTCCAGGGCGGAAGTCGATGCGGTGATGGAGCAGGCCGGGAAGGCCGGCGCCATCATCGTGAAGCCGGCGCAGGATACCTTTTGGGGCGGCTATTCGGGTTATTTCAAAGACCCCGATGGGCATTTGTGGGAGGTCGTATGGAACCCGCAATGGGAATTCAGCGAATGAGGGCGGCCATGTTATCCGGCCCGTACAGGGCAGCTTCGAATTTCCTTTGATGAAAGGAGGCTGGAGATGGCGAAAAAAACTTATCCGTTATCCCGCGTATACCAATTGCTCGAGCCGGGGCCGGTGGTGCTGGTGACGACTGCCAGAAAAGGAAAAGCGAACATCATGACCCTGTCGTGGCACACCATGATGGAGTTCGAACCGCCGCTGGTGGGCTGCGTGCTCAGCGGGCGCAATCACAGCTTCGATGCGCTGCGTATCACCAGGGAATGCGTGCTCAATATTCCCTCTGTGGAGCTGGCGCAGCAGGTGGTGGGCGTCGGCAACTGTTCGGGGAAAAAGGTGGACAAGTTCGAGAAGTTCGATCTCACGCCGCTGCCCGCCGCGCGGGTGGCGCCGCCGCTGATCGCCGAGTGTTTTGCCAACCTCGAATGCCGGGTGGCCGATACGCGCATGGTGAGCAAATACAACTTCTTTGTGCTGGAAGTGGTCAAGGCGTGGATCGATCCCGCGAAGAAGAATCCGCGCACTTTGCATCATCGCGGCAAGGGCGTTTTCATGGTGGCGGGCGATACGCTCAAACTTCCGTCCCGGATGAAGTAGCTCAAGTCGCGCCACATGCCGGATTGCATGACCCGTGTAGAAAACCTGGCACCCGATGAGCGCCAGGTCTTCCCGGAATGAAGCAAGATCGCCCCGGGTTCTTTTTCGGGCGTAATTCCGGCGGGTTCAGCGCAAGGCAAAAGTCATGCAATTGGCCTCGCTCTTGATCATTCCGACCTGAATGTTGTCCGCCATGCATTCGAGGTCTTCGTTAAACTTGCAAATGGAGGTCTTGCAGGCGCCGATGCCGGCAATCTGCTGGATTTGCCTGATGTGGCTCAACCCCTTCAGGAAAGTGTCGCAGCCGGGGTGGGTGGCATCGCCGATGGTGATGGCGCGGGCATGGCAGGCGCTGTTGACGTTATAGGCGCACTCGCTCGCCATGCAATTCCTGACAACAGGCATTTCAAGGGTAATCTTTTTCATGGGACAAACTCCTTTCAAGTCATTGGACACAGGGCTGATCCGGTGGAATCGCTCTACGCAAATGGCGGGATATGCGCGGTAGCGCCGCATCGGATCGGGGATGCTTGCGGCCAGCCCGCCTTCCGCCAGTCTCGCGACAGCCGGTTTCGGTCGCGAGACTTGCCAGATTAGATGCTTTGCCGGATATTTCAATTAGCAATTCACCTTAGAAGTGTCGCAGCCGAACTGCCAGGCAAGGATGGAATTGAGCGCCAGCCCCTCTCGCGAAAGCGCCGGATGGGTGGCCCGACATGGTGAAATGGCGTATGCTTTGCCCCTCCACGCCAACTGAAGGAGGGGCAAAAATGACACAATTTCTGCGAAGTCCATTCGGTTTATTGGCACTCGTTGCGATGCTGGTCGCCGCATGTTCCACGACGCTAATCAACACGGTCTGGAAGGATTCTTCGTATCGGGCGCGCCCCGCCAGAATCATGGTTGTCGGGGTGGCCAAAACCCCCCTCAACCGCAGGCTGTTCGAGGATGAGTTTGTCCTGCAACTCAAAGCGCGCGGCACCGATGCGATTGCGAGTTATGCTGTTCTTTCAGACAAGCAGCAGGACGATCAGGCAGCGATTGCGGTCAAGGTGAAAGAGTTGGGAGCAGATGCTGTGCTCATCACCAGGATGGTCAGCAAAAAGATCGTGCGAACCTATGTGCCGGGGACGATCTATGCACCGCCGTTTTATTACCGCACCTGGCCGGAATATTACGGCTTTGGCTATCGCTACCTGTACTCGCCCGGCTATATCGCCGAGGACGAATACGCGGTGATTGAAACCAACCTCTATGAAACCCTGCACGACAAACTGGTTTGGTCGGCTTCGTCCGAAACCGTGATGGGCGATTCGAAGGAGAAGCTGATCAAGTCCTATATCGGCATCATGGTGGGCAGCATGGCCAAAAATGGTTTGCTGGGTGAATGATCTTTCGCCGGGCTATATTATCGGTAACGCGCATTCATCCTTGAAACATTTCGAATAACAGACAGGCATGGCAAAAGCAAAAACGATTTATTCATGCACCGAGTGCGGCGGGCAGACGCCGAAGTGGCAGGGACAGTGCCCGCATTGCATGGAGTGGAACACCCTGGTCGAATCGGTCGCGGAAGCTGCCGCGCCCGGCGCTAAAAACCGTTTCAGCGCGCTTGCGGCGAGTGGCAAGGTGCAGATGCTGTCCGATGTCGAGGCGGCGGAAGTGCCGCGCACGCCGACCGGCATCGAGGAATTCGACCGCGTGCTCGGCGGCGGGCTGGTGTCCGGCGCGGTGGTGCTGATCGGCGGCGATCCGGGCATCGGCAAGTCTACGCTGCTGCTGCAAGTGCTGGCTCACTTGTCGGGCAAACAAAATACTTTATATGTCAGCGGCGAGGAATCGGCGCAGCAGATCGCGCTGCGCGCGAAGCGATTATCTTTGGACGCGCGCAGCCTGCGCCTGCTGCCGGAAATCCAGCTGGAAAAAATCCAGGCCACCATCGCAGCAGACAGGCCTGACGTGGTGGTGATCGATTCGATCCAGACCGTGTATTCGGAGCAGCTCACCTCCGCGCCCGGTTCGGTGGCGCAGGTGCGCGAGTGCGCCGCGCAACTCACGCGCATCGCCAAGAGCGCCAACATCACCATGATCCTGGTCGGCCACGTCACCAAGGAAGGCGCGCTGGCCGGGCCGCGCGTGTTGGAGCATATCGTGGACACGGTGCTGTACTTCGAGGGCGACACCCATTCCAGCTTTCGCCTGATCCGCGCGTTCAAGAACCGCTTCGGCGCGGTGAACGAGCTCGGCGTGTTTGCGATGACCGAGAAGGGCCTGCGCGAGGTGAGCAACCCCTCCGCCTTGTTTCTGTCGCAGCACGGATCACAGGTCGCCGGCTCGTGCGTGATGGTAACGCAGGAGGGCACGCGCCCGCTGCTGGTGGAAATTCAGGCGCTGCTCGACGAGGCGCATTCGCCGAACGTGCGGCGCCTGTCGCTGGGGCTGGAGCAAAACCGTCTGGCGATGCTGCTCGCGGTGCTGCACCGCCACGCGGGCATCGCCTGCTTCGATCAGGACGTGTTCATCAACGCGGTCGGCGGCGTGAAGATCACCGAGCCGGGTGCCGATCTCGCGGTGATCCTCGCGATGGTATCGAGCCTGCGCAACAAACCCTTGCCGGAGAAGCTGGTGGTATTCGGCGAAGTCGGCCTCGCGGGAGAAGTGCGCCCGGTGCAGCGCGGTCAGGAGCGCCTGCGCGAGGCGGCCAAGCTAGGTTTCACGCAGGCCATCATCCCCAAAGCCAACGCGCCCAAGCAAAAGATCGCAGGCATCGAAATCATCGCAGTGGAGCGCGTCGAAGAAGCTGTGGATCGAGTACGGTAACTCAGGTGCGATGCGATGAGTCAAAAAAGGCTCCGGTATTTGATTCGCCAGGCATGATCCGCAAAGAAACCCTCATGCTGGCGATAGTCGATCCTGCTTATTACCGGCGATTATGCCTCTCCGGCATACCCTGTGCGGGTGCCAGGTCGCAGCAACAAGTCAGGCATATGATGCAGTTTTTTGATGGGCTATTTGGAATGTCGCGCCGACAAGAATACGGATTATTTTAACCGATAGCAATGGCTCTTATTTGAACAAAAATAGCATATTTGCACTATAATCGCCCTAATGAGAGCATTTGATTTGCTAACACATCAGGAGATTTGCAGCGAGTTGGGGCAGCGCTGCCGTCGTCTGCGCCTGCAAGCCAATCTCACCCAGCTTGAATTGGCGGAGCGTGCAGGTGCATCGCTTTCTTCCATCCGCCGTCTGGAGGCCAGCGGGCAGAGCACACTGGAGTTGCTGGTGCGTGTTGTTCAGGCGCTGCATCTTGTGAGGCATCTGGAAAACCTGCTTGTTTTACCTGTGCTTAGTATTGCCGATGCGGAGCGCGATGCCACCACCAAGCGCCAGCGGGCAGCATCGCCGCGCCGGAAGAAATCCGCATGAAAAAACTGCACGTCATCTACGCCGGATGGGGTGAACGCTGGACGCTGGGGGCCTTGGCAGATACCGGCCAGCAGATTCTTTTTGAATACTCGCCGCAGGCCATTCAGCAAGGCTTGGAGCTTGCGCCTTTGCGCGCGCCGCTCGCGCATGTCGGCGCGATTACGGGCGAACCGTTTTTCATGGGGTTGCCGGGGCTAATCGCCGATGCCCTGCCGGATGGTTGGGGGCTGCTGTTGATGGATCGCGCTTTTCGCCGGGCGGGTCGCATGTCCGCGAGCATTTCTCCGCTTGATCGTTTGGCTTTTATCGGTGAGCGTGCGATGGGGGCGCTGGCTTTTGAGCCTGCCGACGACATGGCATCAGAACAGAACGAGCTGGATTTGGCGCAACTGGCCAGGGATGCCGCGCTGGTACTCGACAATGAAGATGCCGACGAAGCCTTGCGCCATCTTTTGCTGCTGGGCGGTTCGCCGCAGGGCGCGCGCCCCAAGGTGCTGGTGAATTTCAATCCCGTTAGCGGGCGTGCCAGTTGCGGGATCGGCCCGGATGCAGGCGAGCCTTGGCTGGTCAAATTCCCCGCCGGGAACGAGCATCGCGATGCCTGCGCCATCGAGGCGCTTTACGCCCGGCTGGCCGCGCATTGCGGGCTGGAGATGCCGGAGTCGCATTTCTTCGATCTCGACGGAAAATATAGTGCTTTTGGCGTGCGCCGCTTTGATCGCGAAGGTGGTTTGCGCATTCCGCTGCAAAGCCTCTCGGCAGCACTGAATGCAGATTACCGTTTGCCCTCGCTCGATTATGAAATGCTGCTGCGCCTGACCCGCCGTTTGACGGGGGATGAGCGCGAAGTCGTCAAGGCCTTCGAGCGCTGCGTGTTCAATGTCCTCACCCACAATCGCGACGACCACAGCCGCAACTTCGCTTTTCGGCTCGACCGCCAGCGGCGCTGGCAACTGGCTCCGGCATTTGACCTGACGTTCAATGAAGGCCCGCGCGGCGAACATTTCACCACCATCGCAGGCGAGGGGCGCGCACCTGCACGAAACCACTTGCTCGAACTCGCCCGGCGCGGCGGCCTCACTGCCCGGCAGGCAGAAGAGAGCATAGACCGCCTGTGCAATGGCATGAGCGCATTGCCTGAACTGGCCAAGGAACTGCCCATCCGCAAAAGCCAGTTAACCATGCTGCTGCGGGTGTTGAAGGAAGACTGGCAACGTGTTGCGCAAGGATGAGTCGCCCATGAAACGCCGCCCGTTTCTCCCCGGTGTCAGCCCATCCACCCGCGCGATCTTTTTCATGCTCGCGCCTTTGCTGCCCGTCACCCTCTTCGACTTGTGGCTGCGCATCACTTTCCCGCGCCGATGTTAGATTCTTTTGATCCTTTCAGTAGCTACGACTTTTCCAAGAGTCAGCAGCCGGAAACGAAATACGGCATCGCGTGCGCTTTTCTGCATGCCACCCAGCAATTGGATGCCGCCAGTATCAAGCCTTTTCCTCAATTCGATATCCGTCTGGGCTCCTCAAAACTATGGGACGTGGCCAGCAGGCAGGTATAGCCATGATCTGCTGGCCCACTTGCAAGAGGGTTTGTCGGATCACGTGTGGGAAGGATTACGTGACGATTGCGAAAAACAGGGTGCTGCATTGTTGGGCGACTTGGCCGCAGGAGTCTTTGCCAGGGTGAATGAGTCTTTGACTGAGCTGGAAACCTCAGAGTCAGACCACGGTTCCCGCGCCCGAACGAACGGGCTAACTCTAACGGGGCAGCATTGCGATAGTTTTTTCGATGCCGACTGCAAATTCTTCGCTTGCCTGAATACATGATATGGACTAACACTAGTCCATCTAGTCTGATCGATGGTATGTCATGCGAACCGTCAATATCCATGAAGCTAAAACCCAGTTTTCGCGCATTGTTGAACAGGCGGAGGCGGGGGAAGAAATCGTGATCGCGCGTGCCGGAAAGCCGGTGGCGCGCTTGGTATCTCTGGCCTCTGTTGTGCCTAAATCTCGTAAGCTGGGGCTGGGCAAGAAACATTTCACTTTTCCGTCAAACTTCGACAACTTGAATGCGGGTGAAATAACCGGCATGTTCGAGCAGGGCAAGTAATGGCCCGGCACGTGTACTTGCTGGATACGAATGTTCTGCTAGCGACATTGCTTGCTCCCGAGCGCTTGCCGCCAGAGGTGGTTGCGGGAGTGTCTGATTCATCCAACACAGTCTATTTCAGCTCAGCCAGTATTTGGGAAATAGCGATCAAGCACTCTTTGAATCGTGCGGATTTTGATTTTTCTCCAGAGGATATTCACCGCCTTGCGCAGGACACCGGGTTCACCGAATTGACTGTGAAAGGTGAGGATTGCAATCCCTTGGTGAATTTGCCCTGGCATCACCGCGACCCGTTTGATCGATTACTGATTGCGCAGGCGCATTCCTTACCAGCCTATTTGCTCACCACCGATGTTGCACTGAGCCGATACTCCGAGTTGGTCGTGCATCTGGTGTTGAGGCCATAATTAATTAAGGAAACCACATGGACGTACCACGGTTTTCGCGAGGTGGGCAGAGCCTATCAAGATTGATTCCAGCGGATTAGATAAACTGTTGAAGCGTTGATTGCATTCCCCCTCAGCCCGCACAGGGTCATGGTAGGAAACCTCGTCAGTTTGTTGTCGTAACGGTTGTTTTCTCCCTGCTGCTGGCGGGCATCACCAGCGCCCTAGCCGAAACCACCCGCGCCGATTTACTCAAGCTGCCGAACGCCGTTCCCTTCACCGAGGAGCGCAAAAAATATTTGAGTGCGGGGTTTCTGCTCAAGGAGGCTTCTCAAAAAACAGTTGATCCCGTTGGTGCACGCTGAGAACATGAAGTCAGCTCATCCAACGAACGTGCCGAATTCAGGATCACCATTCAATTGAACGAATCTCACATCACCGAACCCGCAGTTTCACTGGTTGAGTTGAGGTGATAATTACCACTACCACACTATCCAAAGGAGGGACATCAACCTACATTGACAATGCAAGCAAAATGCCGCCATAATGTTGAATGCAATTTGATAGCACGGAGGCGCATTGATGAAAGCATTGAGTATTCGCAATTTATCGGATGAGACGTATGAGGCGTTGAAAGCGATGGCAGCAGCCAATCATCGCAGTATGCAGGAGCAGGTTCGCAGCATGATTGAGCGGGAGACGAAGCTGGCCGCCAGCCCCGGTTTGGCAACGGCACGGGCGTGGCGGTTACGTTTGGCCGGGCGCGAGCTGGGCGATACGGTTAATGATGTCCGACAGGATCGCTCAAGATGATGTGGGTGATTGATACTTCTGCGCTGATTCGCCTTTTTGTGCCCGATGGTCCGATACACCCGGAGGTTGAAACTGCTTTGAACCATGCGACCAGCGGTGACGCTGTCGTGTTTGCACCACATCTGATATTGGTTGAAGCCGCTAACGTTTTGCTGCGCAAACGACGGCGCGGCGAGCTGACGGTACAGGAATTGGGCGAACTGCTATTGGCTGTGAAGTCCTTGCCGATTCGGCTTTGCGAACATGAAACCTTGTTGCTGCCCGCCTGCGGATTGGCCGAGACATACAACTTGAGCGCTTATGATGCCCTGTATCTTGCGTTGGCCGAACAACACGGCGCACGTTTGCTGACCAATGATGATGCTTTGGATAAAGTGGCGCGCAAAATTGGTTTGGCATAAGGCCGGATAATTCAGTTGACCGAAAAACCGGATCAATAGCTACGATGGAAAAACGCTACAACGAAAATTCGCCGGAGCGAGCGTGGTTTGTCGGTGGGAGAGCCTGCTTCTGCCTGCCTTGCCCTTTGTGTATACTTGCCCAATTGCACTATGGTGAGGGTTGCGCAGATGACTATTACCGATCGCACGCTGCTGGAGCGGAACAAGTTATTCCGCGATATTAGTTTGGGGGGCATTGAGCACATCCTGAAAGGGTGTCAGGCAGTGACCCTTACCAGCGGCGCGACCCTGCTGGAAGCGGGCCAGAAGAATGCCTCGCTCTATCTGGTGCTGGATGGCGAACTCCGTGTTTATCTGAACGGCCCGGATCTGCCGGTGCATGCCGTGCTGGGGCCGGGCGAATGCGTCGGCGAACTGTCGCTGATCGATGGCGGGAGCAGTGCGGCGCTGGTCATGGCGGCGCAGGATACGCGCCTGCTGGCGGTGCCGCATGAGCAGGTCTGGGCCATGGTGGACAGCTCGAACGATATTGCCCGCAACCTGCTGGCCATCCTTGCCGGCCGTATCCGCAACGATAATCTGCTGCAGGTGACGACACCCGATAATAGTCTCGAGTTCGAGGTGGCCACCAATGTCGATTCGTTGACGGGGTTGCACAACAAAAACTGGCTGTGCGAAGCATTCCGACGTATGGCGCAACGCTGCGAGCATAGCGGGATGCCGCTCTTCCTGCTGCTGGCTGATATCGACCGCTTCAAGGATTTTAACGACAGGCACGGCCACCTTGCGGGCGATAGCGTCCTCAAGGGCGTGGCGCGGATACTGGCGGTAAATCTGCGCCCGCAGGATTTGCTGGTGTATATGGGCGGCGACAGATTTGCCGTATTGCTGGCGGAAAAGCTGTCCGACGATGCCATGAGGATGGCCGAGCGTCTGCACGAAGCGGTTGCGGCGCCCGTGTTGCGCATTCATACCGCCGACGATCCCAAGGCAATCAAGGAAGGGCATATCTCGGTTTCAATCGGCGTTTCGGCCGTGCAACACGGCCACACGCTGGCGGAGGCGCTGGCGGTTGCCGATGAAACGCTTAGCCAGGCCAAGATGGATGGCGGCAGCCGGGTAATAATGGCGGCGGCACAAGGTTGAGAAGACCGATGGTGGCGGCTCCGGCTTTGCGGCAAGGCGCAGGCGATAACGATAATAATAGGAGCGGGCAGTGACAATCCTGATGTTGGCGGCGGTGCTGGCCGCAATTCTGATGCTCGCTTTTTTCCGCGCCTCCATCGCCGGATGGGTGCTGGCGGCGATGTTGTTCGTCCCGGTCATGGCAATCCAGTTGCGCGTTTCGGATGCCGCCTTGCAGGCGGTTTACGTTGTGCTGTTTTTGTTCGTCGCGCTGTTCGGCATTCCTACCGTGCGCCGCATCCTGGTGAGCGGCACGGCCCTTAAAATTTTCCGCAAAATCCTGCCGCAAATCTCCGCCACCGAGCGGGAGTCGATCGACGCCGGCACGGTGTGGTGGGATGGCGATCTGTTCGGCGGGCATCCCGATTGGAACAAGCTGCTGGCCTTTCCAAAATGCGGGCTGAGCGCGGCGGAGCAGGCATTCCTGGACAACGAAGTCGAGCAGTTATGCGCCATGCTGGACGACTGGGACATCACGCACCGGCGCGCCGATTTGCCGCCCGAAGTCTGGCAGTTCATGAAGGTCAAGGGCTTCTTCGGCATGATCATTCCGAAGCGCTACGGCGGCCTGGAGTTTTCCGCGCAGGCGCACTCGGCGGTGGTGTGCAAGGTGGCGTCGCGCAGCGCCACGGCGGCGGTGACGGTGATGGTGCCGAATTCCCTGGGGCCTGCCGAATTGCTGCTGCACTATGGCACCGAGGAACAAAAGGAAAAATACCTGCATCGCCTGGCATACGGCCTGGAAGTGCCGTGCTTCGCTCTGACCGGCCCGTTCGCCGGGTCGGATGCCGGCGCGATTCCGGATTACGGCGAGGTGTGCTACGACGATTCCGGCGGGCGGCGCGTGCTGGGCGTGCGCCTGACTTGGGAGAAGCGCTACATCACCCTCGCGCCGTCGGCGACGCTGCTCGGCCTGGCGTTCAAGCTGTACGACCCGGCCCGCATCCTGGGCGGCGAAGTCGAGCGCGGCATCACGCTTGCACTGATCCCGGCCAATCTGCCGGGCGTCAGAATCGGCCGCCGCCATTTCCCGCTGAACTCCGCATTCCTGAACGGCCCGACACAGGGCAATGGGGTATTCGTCCCGATAGAATGCATCATCGGCGGCATTGAGCGCGTCGGGCAGGGCTGGCGTATGCTGATGGAATGCCTCGCGGCGGGACGCTCGATTTCGCTGCCCGCCAGCAGCGTCGGCGGCATGAAGCTGGCGGCGCGCACCAGCGGCGCTTACGCGAGGGTGCGCAAGCAGTTCCACCTGCCCATCGGCAAGTTCGAGGGCATCGAAGAGCCGCTGGCGCGCATCGGCGCATACACCTACCTGATCGACGCGGCGCGCCGCTTCACCGCATTGGCGGTGGACATGGGCGAACAGCCGTCGGTGATTTCCGCCATCGTCAAATATCACGCCACCGAATGCGGGCGCAGCGTTGTCAACGATGCGATGGATGTGCATGGCGGCAAGGGCATCTGCCTCGGACCGGGCAATTACCTCGGCCGCGCCTACCAGCAGGCGCCGATCGGCATCACCGTGGAAGGCGCGAACATCCTGACGCGCAGCATGATCATCTTCGGCCAGGGCGCGATCCGCGCCCATCCTTACGTGCTGAAAGAAATTGCGGCGGCGCACGAGCCGAACCCCAGGCTTGCCCTGCAACAGTTCGACGAAGCGCTGTTCGGGCACATCGGCTTCGTGTTATGCAATGCGGCGCGCAGCCTGGTGTTTGCGCTGTGCAACGGGCGCGGTATTCCGGCGCCGCCGGGCAGCGAAACGCGCCGCTACTACCAGCAGTTGACGCGCTTTTCCGCTGCATTCGCCCTGAGCGCGGACGTGGCGATGGCGGTTCTGGGCGGCTCGCTGAAGCGGCGCGAGAAAATCTCCGCGCGGCTGGGCGACGCGCTGAGCATGCTGTACCTCGGCTCGGCGGCGCTGAAGCGCTTCGAAGACGACGGACGCCCCGCCGCGGATTTGCCGCTGCTGCATTGGGCGATGCAGGATGCGCTGTACAAAACCCAACAGGCCTTCGATGGTGTGCTCCGGAATTTCCCGAATGCCCCGGCGCGCCGGATGCTGGGGGCGCTGGTTTTTCCGCTGGGCATGCGCCTGTCGCCGCCTTCCGACCGCCTCGGCCACGAGATCGCCACGCTGCTGATGCAGCCCGGCGCGGCGCGCGACCGCCTTACCGCCGGGATGTACCTGCCGACCGACGAACAGGACGCGGTCGGCGCACTGGAAGCGGCGCTCGCCAGCACGCTTTTGTGCGAACCTCTGCAAGAGGAACTGGAAAAGGCACGCAAGGCCGGCAAGCTGAAAATGCCGGAAGAATTGCCGCGCATCACCGAGGCGCGCGATCAATCCATCATTACGGCGGAGCAGGCGCTGCAACTGGAACGCGATTACGCGCTGCGCCGCAAGGTCATCATGGTGGACGACTTCGGGCCGGAAGAGTTGCGGGCGGGGCGTTAAGCGCATCCACCGATCCATCCGATAGAAAGGGAAACGCAGGGTATGCCGCAAAACACGAGCCACTACATCAAACCGGAAGACGCCGTCACGCTGCACGGCTTGTTTGTCGAACGGGCAAAGCGCACGCCGGATAATGTTGCTTACCGCTATTTCGACGCGCGCCGGGATGCATGGCTGGCGCTGACCTGGGGGCAGATGCTCGGACAGGTGGCGCGCTGGCAGGCGGCGCTGCTGCGCGAGAACCTGGCGGCCGGCGACCATGTCGCGCTGATGCTGCGCAATTGCCCGCAGTGGGTGATGTACGAGCAGGCCGCGATGTCGCTGGGTTTGGTGGTGGTGCCGCTGTACACCGTGGACAGGCCGGACAACGTGGCTTATATCATCAACGATGCGCAGGTGAAGGTGTTGCTGTTCGAGTCCGAAGAGCAATGGCAGGGACTGCTCACGGTGCGCGATCAGCTCGGCGGCGTGCTGCGTATGGTCAGCCTCGACAGGATAGCGGCGGCGGACGAACCGCGCCTCCAGTGCGCGGATGAATGGCTCCCCGCGCAGGCAGTGCTGCAACAGGAACACAAGCGCAACCGCGACGAGCTGGCCACCATCATCTACACCTCCGGCACCACCGGAAAACCCAAGGGCGTGATGCTGTCGCACCACAACATGGTGTACAACGCCCATGCGGCGCTGGAGACGTTTGCCGGCGGCGTGGATAAATCCGATACTTTCCTGTCGTTCCTGCCGCTGTCGCATACTTTCGAGCGCACCGTGGGTTATTACATGAGCATGATGGCCGGGGCGACGGTGGCGTACGCGCGCTCTGTCCCGCTGCTGGCGGACGACCTGAAAATCATCCGCCCCACCATCCTGGTTTCCGTGCCGCGCATCTTCGAGCGCATCTACAGCGCCATTCACGCCAAGCTGGAAGAGGGGGCGCCGTTGCGGCACAAGCTGTTCACCCTTGCAGTCGATGTCGGCTGGGACCGCTTCGAGTACCGGCAGGGGCGCGGCGCGTGGACGCCGAAATTATTGCTGTGGCCGATGCTCAAACGCCTCGTGGCGGACAAGGTGATGGACCGGCTGGGCGGGCGCTTGCGCCTTTCCATCAGCGGCGGCGCAGCCTTGCAGCCCAAGGTGTCGCGCCTGTTCATCGCGCTCGGCCTGCCCATCGTCCAGGGTTACGGGCTGACCGAGACCAGCCCGGTGGTGAGCGTCAATCGCGCCGAAGACAATCGTCCTTCCACCATCGGGCCGCCGCTGAGAGGCATCGAGGTGCGCATCGGCGAGCAGAATGCGCTGCTGGTGCGCGGGCCGTCGAACATGCTGGGCTACTGGCGCAACCCCGAGGCCACCGCCGCGATGATCGACAAGGATGGCTGGCTGAATACCGGCGACACCGCGAGCATCGGCGAGAGGGGGCATATCACCATCACCGGGCGGCTGAAGGAAATCATCGTCATGTCCAACGGCGAGAAGGTGCCTCCTGCGGACATGGAAAACGCCATCCTGCGCGACCACCTGTTCGACCAGGTGATGGTGCATGGCGAAGGGCATCCCGCGCTGGTCGTGCTGGCCGTGGTCAATCCCGAGCAATGGCAGGCATTTGCGCGGCAGGTCGGCGTGCGCGCCGACATGCCGGAATCGCTGCGCGACACCCGCGTCGAGAAGGAAGCGCTGCGGCGCATCGCGGAGCAGATCAGGGAATTTCCCGGTTACGCCAAGGTGCGCCGCGCGCTGCTGCTGGCCGATCCGTGGAGCATCGAAAACGGGCTGCTGACCCCCACCCTCAAACTCAAGCGGCCGCAAGTGGCGATGCGCTACGCCAAAGAAATCGAACAGCTTTACCGGGGGCATTGAAATGGGCGAGACAATTCACGCATCCATTCCCCTGCCGCAGCGCGAGCCCACGCTGCGCGTCGCGGCGATGCCCTCCGACGCCAATTATGCCGGAGACATCTTCGGCGGCTGGCTGATGGGACAGGTCGACCTCGCGGGCAGCATCCCCGCGCTGCACCGCGCCAAGGGGCGCGTGGTGACGGTGGCGGTGAATTCTTTCCAGTTCAAGCAGCCGGTGTTCGTCGGGGACATCGTGAGCTTCTATGCCGAAATCATCAAGACCGGCCGCACCTCGATCACGGTGGACGTGGCCGTTTATGCGCAGCGCGATCCGGCCAAGCCGACCTGCGTCAAGGTGACAGAGGCGACGCTGACCTACGTGGCGGTGGACGAGAACCGCAAACCGCGCGTCGTGCCCGGTGCGTAGCGTGCATTCCGTGCGACAAAGTATGATGGTGCGCGAAACGCACCACGCGACATAGCCTTTTTATCCGGAAATGGAATTAGATAACCGCACCCTGCTGTTTTCCCTTGTATTGGTTTGCGCCATGATGGCGCTGAGCCTGGCTGTCGTGTCATGGGGCAGGGAGCATGACAGCCTGAAGAAATGGGGCGGCGCAATGGCGCTGGAGTCTCTCGCATGGTCGCTGGGTGCGGCGCGCGGTGCGATTCCCGATGCTTTTTCCATCGTTCTGTTCGGCGTCCTGCTGGTTACCGCGCAAGCCATGAAACTTGCCGCCATTCATGAATACCGCGAATTGCCCTGGCCGCGCTGGCAATGCCTGCTCCCGGTCGGGCTGGTTCTCCTGATCTTGGCCGCATTGCCGTATGAGGACGCCCGGAACAGGCTGATCTTTGGCAGCCTGATCTATGGCGCACAGATGCTGATGATCCTGCGCATCCTGCTTGCCGACACGGAGTCCCGCACAGGGCGCGCCTGGTGGCTGCTGTTCGGTGCGACCGCAGCCATCGTGCCGATGTTTGCGCTACGCGCAATCGTCGCATTCTTCGGCACATTCGAATTTGCCACAGTCCAGTCGAGCGTTGCGCCCAACCCCGTACAACTGGCGGTCTTCGTTGGCCTCATCGCGCTGAGCATGCTGGGTTCGATGGGATTTATCCTGATGGTCAAGGAGCGCGCCGACCGCGCAATTCGCGCGCTTGCCATGATCGATTCGTTAACCGGGATATTCAACCGCCGCGCCTTCATGGGGCGCGCCGAGAAAGAATACGCCATTGCCCGACGCAACAAGACGTCTCTGGCGCTGCTCATGATCGACATCGATTTTTTCAAGCGTATCAACGACGAATTCGGGCATCCGACCGGCGACGATGTGCTCGCCGACGTGGCGCACCTGCTGGATTTGCGGCTGCGCAAACAGGATACGCTGGGGCGCTATGGAGGTGAGGAGTTCTGCATTTTGCTTCCCTCCACCGATGAGGCTGGCGCGATGGCAGTGGCCGAAACCTTGCGCGATACTGTCGAAAAAACACCGCTGGCAACCGGGCGCAAGAGTATCTCTGCCACCGTCAGTATCGGCGTGGCCGTCTGCCCGGTATCCTGCAGCGAATGCAACTTGGGGTTCGCAAAAATGCTTGAAATTGCGGATGCGGCGCTCTATCAGGCCAAGCGCGATGGGCGCAACCGCATCGTCATGCTGCCGAGCGGCTGCCGGGATGCGGCGGCAAGCTGAACCATATCTGGAGGAAAGATGAGCGAAAATTTTCATATCCGCAAAGTCGCAGTTCTCGGCGCGGGCGTGATGGGCGCGCAGATCGCCGCGCACCTGGTCAACGCCAACGTCGAGACCTTGCTGTTCGACTTGCCCGCCCAGAAAAACGACAAGGGCCAAGGCGAACCCAACGCCATCGTCGACAAGGCGCTCGACAACCTCAAAAAACTCGACCCCAGCCCGCTGGCCAGTCCCGCAAAAGTGCAGTTCATCGCCGCAGCGAATTACGAGCAGCACATCGACAAGCTGCGCGAGTGCGACCTGGTGATCGAGGCGATTGCCGAGCGCATGGACTGGAAGTCCGACCTGTACAAAAAGGTCGCGCCCTATCTCGGCGAGCGCACCATCTTCGCCAGCAACACTTCCGGCCTGTCGATCAACCGGCTCGGCGCGGCCTTCCCGGAGAACCTGCGCCACCGCTTCTGCGGCATCCACTTCTTCAACCCGCCGCGCTACATGCATCTGGTCGAGCTGATCCCGTGCAAGGAAACCGAAGCGATGCTGCTCGACCAACTGGAGACTTTTCTTGTCTCCACGCTCGGCAAGGGCGTGGTGCGCGCCAAGGACACGCCGAACTTCATCGCCAACCGCATCGGCGTGTTCTCCATGCTCGCCACCAAACATCACGCAGAGGCATTCGGCCTCGGCTTCGACACCGTGGACGCGCTCACCGGGCGCTACCTCGGCCGCCCCAAGAGCGCCACCTTCCGCACGCTGGACGTGGTCGGCCTCGACGTGTTCGCGCACGTGGTCAACACCATGCGCGAAAACCTCACCGACGACCCGTGGCACAAGCACTTCGAACTGCCGAGTTGGCTGAACCAGTTGGTCGACCAGGGAGCGCTGGGGCAGAAGAGCAAAAAGGGCATCTACCAGAAGATCGGCAAGGACATCCACGTGCTCGACCTGCACACCAGGGAGTATCGCCTGTCCGATGCCAAGGTGGACGACGGCGTGAAGGACATCCTGCGCGAACGCGACTGGGCGAAAAAGCTCGCCGGGCTGCGCGGCAATTCGCATCCGCAGGCGCAGTTCCTGTGGGCGACGTTCCGCGATGTGTTCCACTACTGCGCCTTGCAACTGGAACACATCGCCGACAACGCGCGCGACCTCGACCTTGCCGTGCGCTGGGGCTTCGGCTGGGACAGCGGCCCGTTCGAAATCTGGCAGGCGGCAGGCTGGCAGCAAGTGGCCGGATGGATCGCCGCCGACATCAACGCCGGCAAGGCGATGTCCGATGCCCCGCTGCCCGCCTGGGCGAGCGACCCGGCGCGCAGCGGCGTGCATACCGCGCAGGGTTCTTTTTCACCCGTTGCAATTCAAATCCCCCCCAGCCCCCCTTCGTCGAAGGGGGGAGTAGAGAGTCAGGGCGAATCACTTTCTAACTCCTTCCTGGAAAAGAGGAGAGCGGAGAGTCAGAGCGCATCACTTTCTAACCCCCCTTTGGAAAAGGGGGGCAGGGGGGATTTTGCGCACTATCAACCCCGCTCCCAACTTCCGGTGTATCAGCGCCAACTCTTCCCCGACCGCCTGCTCGGCGAGACCGCGCAATACGGCGAGACCATCTTCGAGACGGATGATATTCGCATGTGGCACACCGGCGACGACATCGCCATCCTGAGCTTCAAGACCAAGATGCACGCGATCAGCAACGAAGTGCTGGACGGCATCCTGCGCGCGGTGGACGAGGCAGAGGCGCACTTTCGCGCGCTGATCCTCTGGCAAACCGAAGCGCCGTTCTCCGCCGGGGCGCACCTGCTGCAACTGATGCAGGGCGTGCAGGAAAGCAGCGAGGCGCCGCCCGCCGGATTGTTCGACAAGCTCAAGGGTGCGGCGCAGCGCGTGAAATACACCGTCGCGGGCGGCGGGGACTTAAGCGAAGTGCTCAACGCCGCAACCGGCAACGTGCCGCGCGTCGAGGAAGTGGTCGCCAAATTCCAGCAGGTCTCGCAGCGCCTCAGATACGCGCAGGTGCCGACCATCGCGGCGGTGTACGGCCTGGCGCTCGGCGGCGGCTGCGAATTCCCGATGCACTGCACGCGGATTGTCGCCGCGCTGGAAAGCTACATCGGCCTGGTCGAAGTCGGCGTCGGCGTATTGCCCGCAGGCGGCGGCTGTAAGGAAATGGCGCTGCGCGCGGCGAACGAAGCGCGCCATTATTCGGGTGCGAGCGGCGACATCTTTCCGTACCTCAAACGCTACTTCCAGCAGATCGCGATGGGTGAAGTCGCCAAGAGCGCCGAACTCGCAAGAGAGATGGGCTACCTCAGGCCATCGGACCGCATCGTGCTCAACCAGTACGAGTTGCTGCATGTCGCCAGGGAGGAAGCGAGAGCGCTCACCACCACCGCCTACCGTCCGCCGTTGCAGCCGCGCCAGATACCCGTCGCCGGACGCACCGGCATCGCCACCCTCAAGGCCGCGATGGTCAACCTGCTCGAAGGCGGCTTCATCTCCGAACACGACTACAACATCGGCTGCCGCATCGCCGAAACGATGTGCGGCGGCGACGTGGACGCGGGCAGCCTGGTGGACGAGCAATGGCTGCTCGATCTGGAGCGCAAGAACTTCATGGAACTGCTGGCGACGGACAAGACTCGGGCGCGGGTGGAGTACATGCTGAAGAACGGGAAGCCGTTGCGGAACTAGTATATAAACCCATTAATTACGAAACATAATGCCGAGCCATTTTTACATCTGCATCCTGCCGCGTGAACGACCACTCGATGCCACGTTGCTCC
>Ga0209343_10001046_pt1 | contig 38289 bp, 27 predicted proteins | sample RifCSPlowO2_02_FD_184026 | JGI IMG/M metagenome (GOLD analysis project Ga0209343, IMG submission 184026) | Groundwater microbial communities from Rifle, Colorado - Rifle CSP2_plank lowO2_0.2 (SPAdes) (version 2) | ecosystem: Environmental > Aquatic > Deep subsurface > Groundwater | place...
GCCGGGGCTGCAGTTCGCCCATCTGGACATCGATCGGGCTACCGCCTTGCAACGGGTAGGGGCTCGACCCGGGCATTTCATGCCGATCTCGCTGGTCGACAGCCAGTTCACCACCCTCGAATCGCCCCACGGCGAAGCCCATGTGTTCAGCGTCAGCGCCGCCCAGAGCCGGGCCGAGGTGGTCGCGCAGATTTGTGCCTGGGTGCGCCGCGATGCCACGGGTGAGGAGATCGAAGCGCAGGTGGATCTTTCTGCGCAACCGTTTGATAGCGCTAACCATGGGCCGCAACTGACTGCCGAACCGATCTACAGCGGCGGACTGGCGCAGCTCTTCGACCGCCTCACCGACGGCCTGATGGCTGGGTTGATGGCCTTCATGGTGGCCGCCGTATTCATCAACGTCGTGCTGCGCTATGCCTTCGGCACCGGCTGGGCCGGCGTCGAGGAGCTGTCGCGGCTGGCCTTCGTCTGGCTGGTGTTCGTCGGCGTGGCCTCGAGCATGCGCCGCGGTGAACTGATGACCTTTCGCATGATCCGCGACCGTTTTCCCCATGCCGTCCGCCGCCTGGTCGACTCGGCCAGCTGGCTGCTGGTGATCGGCGCCAGTCTGCTCTCGGCCCTGGGGGCCTGGAGCCAGGTGCAGTACGGCTGGGGTAACCACAGCACGGTGGTCGGCTACCCGGTGGTGCTGGCGATGGTGCCGATCTTGGCCAGCATGGTGGTGCTGGCGCTGTTGGCGCTGGTGCAGCTGGTCAACGTCTGGCGCCGACCGCGCGAGCAGAGCGCGGCGCTGGCCAATGTCACGGCCGACTGAGCGGCTGTTCGCGTTGCATTCTTTCCATAACAAGATCGGGCACTGCCCACCGAGGACCCGCTGATGACCGTCGCTGTCTTCCTTGCTTCACTGCTGGGTTTCATGTCCTTCGGCATGCCCATCGCCTTCGCCCTGATTCTCACCGGCGCGGTGCTGATGTGGTATCTGCAGTTCTGGGACGTGCAACTGCTGGCGCAGAACCTGCTCGCCGGCGCCGACAGCTTTCCGCTGCTGGCCGTGCCCTTCTTTATCCTGGCCGGCGAGCTGATGAACGCCGGCGGCATCTCCAGGCGCATCATCGCCATGGCCCAGGCCTACTTTGGCCACCTGCGCGGCGGCCTCGGCTATGTGGCGATCGCCGCCGCGGTGCTGCTGGCGAGCATGTCCGGCTCGGCCCTGGCCGATACCGCGGCGCTGGCCACCCTGTTGCTGCCGATGATGCGCCAGCGTGGTTACCCGCTGCATTCCTCGGCCGGTCTGGTGGCGGCCGGCGGCATCATCGCGCCGATCATTCCGCCGTCGATGCCCTTCGTGATCTATGGCGTGGTGACCAATACCTCGATCAGTCAGCTGTTCATGGCCGGTCTGGTGCCGGGCCTGATCATGGGCGTCGGCCTGATCTTCGCCTGGACCCTGATCGCCCGCGGTTTCACCGAACCGACCCCGCCCAAGGCGAGCAAGGCCGAACGCCGCCATGTGCTGGTGGATGGCGCCGCGGCGCTGATGCTGCCGGTGATCATCGTCGGCGGCCTGCGCTTCGGCATCTTCACCCCGACCGAAGCGGCGGTGGTGGCGGCGGTCTACGCCCTGGCGGTGTCGACCCTGCTGTATCGCGAACTGAGCTGGGCGGCGCTGAGCGAGACCCTGACCCGCGCCAGCCGCACCACCGCCTCGGTGATGTTCCTCTGCGCCGCGGCCACAGTGTCGGCCTATATGGTGACCCTGGCCCAGTTGCCCGAGGAAATCGGCGTCATGCTCGGTCCGCTGCTCGACCATCCGCATCTGCTGATGCTGGCGATCATGCTGCTGATGATTGCGGTGGGCATGGTCCTCGACCTGACCCCGACCATCCTGATCCTGGCGCCGGTGCTGGCGCCCATCGCGATCAAGGCCGGCATCGACCCGGTGTATTTCGGCGTGATGTTCGTGCTGATCGGCTCCATCGGCCTGATCACCCCGCCGGTGGGCACGGTGCTCAACGTGGTCGGCGGTATCGGCAGGCTGCGCATGGAAATCCTGGTGCGCGGGGTGATGCCGTTCTTCTACATCTACCTGGGCATAGTCGCGCTGCTGATCGCCTTCCCGGCCATCGTCACGGTGCCGCTGGCATGGTTGCGCTGATGTTTTCCACGCCCGGTGGCACGCTGCCGGGCAGCTTGTTGTAGGTTGCACAAAAAACTCGTTCTACTTCTCACAACAATAAGAGGCACTCGCTGATGAAACGTCCACTGATCACCGTTCTGGCTGCAGCCATGCTGTTCAGCCCGCTGGCCACGCTCACCGTCCAGGCCGATGAAGTCCGTTCGCGGATGATTCGCTTCGGCTATGGTCTCAACGAACAGAGCAACCAGGGCCGGGCGGCCAAGCTGTTCGCCGAGGAAGTCGCCAAGGCCTCCGAAGGCAAATTGAAGATGCGCACCTATGCCGCGGCCAGCCTGGGCTCGGACGACCAGATGCAGAGCGCGCTGATCGGCGGCGCCCAGGAAATGATGGTCGGTTCCACCGCCACCCTGGTCGGCATCACCAAGGAAATGGCGGTGTGGGATACGCCGTTCCTGTTCACCCGCGAGCAGCAGGCCGATGCGGTGCTGGATGGTCCGGTCGGGCGCCAGGTGATGGACAAGCTGGAAGAGAAGGGCCTGGTCGGCCTGGTCTACTGGGAGAATGGTTTCCGCAACATGACCAACAACACCCGGCCGATCACCAAGCTGGAAGACTTTTCCGGAATCAAGCTGCGCGTGATGCCCAACCCGGTGTTTCTCGAGACCTTCAAGCTGATGGGCGCCAACGCCGTGCCGCTGCCGTTCTCCGAGCTGTTCACCGCACTGGAGACCAAGGCGGTGGATGGTCAGGAAAACCCCTTCAACACCATTCTCTCGTCGAAGTTCTTCGAGGTGCAGAAGTACCTGACCGTGACCAACCACGTCTACAGCCCGTGGATCGTCACCGCGTCCAAGCGCTGGTGGGACGGCCTGTCGCAGACCGAGCAGGGCATCATCCTGGAGGCGGCGAAGAAGGCCCGTGACTTCGAGCGGCAGGACACCCGCGCAGAAGCGGCCAAGGCCCTGGCGCAACTCAAGGAAAACGGCATGCAGGTCAACCAGATCAGCGACGCCGAGGTGCAGCGCATGCGTGAGCAGGCCCAACCGGCGATCCAGCAGGTGATCGATACGGTCGGCCAGCCGCTGTTCGACCAGGTGCAGGCCGAGCTGGCCAAGGTGCCGGAATAGGCAAGTCCATGACGGTCGGCCGGCTGATGTCGGGCTGACCGTCGCGCCTGCTAGAATCGCCCACACTTTGCCGATGGAACCCTCATGAGCCCACGTCGTCGTCGCTCCGCCGAACGCGTCACCCTGTCCGATGTGGCCAAGGCCGCCGGTTGCTCGCTGATGTCCGCCTCGCGCGCGTTGTCGCAGCCGGAGCGGGTTTCCGATGCGCTGCGCGCACAGGTCATGCAGGCGGCCAAGGCGCTGGGGTACGTGGCGAATCCGGCGGCGCGGGCGCTGGCCAGTTCCAAGTCGAACCTGGTGGCGGTACTGATTCCGTCGCTGTCCAACTCGGTATTCGTCGACACCGTCGAGGCGATCCAGGGGGTGCTGATGCCCGCCGGTTTCGAGATGATGATCGGCGTCAGCCACTACCGGCCCGAGGAAGACGAACGTTTGCTGCGCTCCTACCTGGCGCACCAGCCGGCCGGCCTGTTGCTCACTGGCTTCGAGCGCAGCGACACGGCGCGGGAGATTCTTGGCGGTTGCCGCGGCCCCATCGTCACCATGATGGAGTTGAGCGATGCCGAGGACGAATACTGCGTCGGCTTCTCGCAACTGGATGCCGGCGCGACCATGACCAACGCGCTGATCGAGCGCGGCTACCGGCATATCGCCTTCGCCGCCGCCCAGCTCGACCCGCGCACCCTGCAGCGTGCCGAGGGCTATCGCCAGTGCATGCAGGCCCACGGTCGTTACAACCCGAACCTGGAACTACTCACCCCGGAACTGTCCTCCATCGGCCTGGGCGCCAATCTGCTCGACCGCCTGTTGCTCCAGCATCCGGAGATAGACGCGGTGTTCTTCAACAACGACGACCTGGCCCTGGGCGCGCTGTTCCGCGCTCGCCAGCTCGATCTGGCGGTGCCGCAACGCCTGGCCATCGCCGGCTTCAACGACCTGCCGGCCGCCGCCTGGGTGCATCCGGCGCTGACCACGGTGCGCACCATTCGCGGGCGCATCGGTCAGTTGGCCGGGGAAATGCTGTTGACCCTGATGCGTGGCGAACAGCCGGCCGCGCACTGTATCGACGTGGGTTTCGAACTGGTGCTGCGCGACAGCGCCTGAGTACCTCATTCGGGGGGGAACCCCTCAAGGTCGGCTAGGTGCCTTAGGGCAGTTGGTAGCGGGCCAGCAGGCGCGGGATGTCGCCATTGGCATAACCGCGGCGGATATGCTGGTTGAATTTGGCGAGAAAGTCGCCCATCTCCAGGCGCTTGTGAAAGCCCAGGTAGTTGGCGTCGCGCTTGAGCGGCTGCGCCAGCACCTGGAATTCCGCGGCGCGCCGCGACAGTTCCGGGTCCAGAGCGATGGCCCGGCGCAACCCGGCGGTGCCTGGATTGATCAGGGCCACGTCGATACGTTTGGCCAGGAGTTTCTTCAGCCGCGAGACCGGGCCATTGTCCTCATCGACCTGGAACACTCCCTGCCTGCGCGCCTGTTCGAACTCATCGCCGAAGCTGCCGCCGGCACCCAGGCCGATACGCCGGCCCTTGAGATCTTCGATGCGGTTGAAGACCAGGTTGTCGTCATGGCGCACCACGATCACCACCTCGTCGTAGAACAGCGGCTCAGAGTAGTCGAAGAGTTGTTGGCGTTCCGTGGTCCAGCTCAGGCCGATGATGCCGGCCTGGCCGCTCTCGGCCATCTTGTAGGCACGGATCCAGGGGTAGAGGTGTAGGTTGAGCTGGTGCTCAGGCATGGCCGCAGCGGCGTAGCGCAGAATATCCACCAGCATGCCCTGGGGTTGATCGCCTTCGGCGTAGATCTTGGGTATCGAATAATTGTTGCCGACAATCAGAATCTCGTCGGCAAAGACAAGGTTGCAAAGCAACACACAAGCCAGGAGCAGACAGCGCATGCAGCATTCCTTACACCGGGGCGGCCTCTATGGCTGAACCATAGGCCAGGGCGAAGTACTTGCCTAGCAGGCCGTGTGGGGGCCATCCCGGAAATGACAAAAAAGCGCGAAATCTGCTGGTTCTGTGACCATTCGCCGGGCCCCGCCCCGGCGACGCGGACTAGGACACGGCCTTCTCGAGTTTCTTTTCCTGGGCGATGACGTGCTGGCAGATCTCGATGATCTGCTCGCGCATCCAGCGGTTGGCCGGATCCTGGTCGGTGCTCTCGTGCCAGTACAGGTGAGTTTCCAGGGCCGGCACGTCGTTGACCGGCAGCTCCATGTAATGCAGATCGTTACGCCGGGCGAAGCGCTCCGGCACGGTGATGACCATGTCGGTGCTCTGCAGCACGGTGGAGGCCATCAGGTAATGCTGCGAACGCAGGGCGACCCGGCGTTTCAGGCCCATCTTGCCCAGCGACAGGTCGATATAGCCGAGGCCGCTGCGGCGGCTGGAAATCTGGATGTGGGTCAGCGACAGGTATTCGTCCAGGCTGATCTTGTCCTTGGCCAGGGGGTGCCCCCTGCGCATGGCGCAGACGTAGCGGTCTTCCATCATCTTGACGTGACGCACCTGGGGATCGGTGTTGAGCGGCGCATCGACGGCGAAGTCGAGCCGGCCGGCGGCCAGTTCCTTGGTGGTGTCGCGCCGGCGGGCGAGCATGCTTTCCAGGCTGACATTCGGCGCCAGGCGGCGCAGGCGCTGGAACAAGGAGGGCAGCACTACCGCCTCGGTGAGGTCGGTCATGCTGATGCGATAGGTCTTGTTGGCCTGGGCCGGATTGAAGATGCGGCTTTCCTGCACCGAGATGCGCAGTTGCTGCAAGGCACTGCGCACCGGGCCGATGATGTTCTGCGCCATTGGCGTGGGCACCATGCCCTGGGCTGTGCGCACGAACAAGGGGTCGTTGAAGGTTTCGCGCAGGCGGGCGAGGGCGTTGGACACGGCAGGCTGGGTGATGCCGACGATCTGCCCGGCACGGGTCAGATTGGCCTCGGTGTAGATGGCATCGAAGACGATAAAGAGGTTGAGGTCGACCTTGTTCAGATTCATTCCGCGAGCGCTCCGAGGGTTGTCGGTATTAGTGAATCATATATCGGTGATGAATGTTTATACACGCTGAGAATAGGTTAGATAAATCTTAGGCCCTGTTCTAGCATCATTTTCAGATCGAACACCTCACCAAATTAGCCCGCAGAAGGTAGCTCCCATGGATTTCGCCTACTCCCCCAAGGTTCAGCAGCTGCGTGAGCGCGTCAGCGCGTTCATGGAGACTCACGTCTATCCGGCCGAGGCCGTTTTCGAACAGCAGGTCAATCAAGGCGACCGCTGGCAGCCGACCGCGATCATGGAAGAGCTGAAAGCCAAGGCCAAAGCCGAAGGCTTGTGGAACCTGTTCCTGCCGGAGTCGGAGCTGGGCGCCGGTCTGACTAACACCGAATATGCGCCGCTCGCGGAAATCATGGGCAGCTCGCTGATTGGTGCCGAGCCGTTCAACTGCGCCGCGCCGGATACCGGCAACATGGAAGTGCTGGTGCGCTACGCCAACGAGGCGCAGAAGGAGCAATGGCTCAAGCCGCTGCTGGCCGGCGAGATCCGCTCGGCCTTCGCCATGACCGAGCCGGGCGTGGCCTCATCCGATGCCACCAACATGGAAGCCCGCGCCGTGCGCGAGGGTGACGAGTGGGTGATCAACGGGCGCAAGTGGTGGACCTCCGGCGCCTGCGACCCGCGCTGCAAGGTCATGATCTTCATGGGCCTGACCAATCCCGACGCGCCGCGCCACCAGCAGCATTCGATGATCCTGGTGCCGATGGACGCCCCTGGGGTGAAGATGTTGCGTCCATTGCCGGTATTCGGCTACGACGACGCGCCCCATGGTCACGCCGAAGTATTGTTCGAGAACGTTCGGGTGCCCTACGAGAACGTGCTGCTCGGTGAGGGCCGCGGTTTCGAGATCGCCCAGGGCCGCCTCGGCCCGGGCCGTATCCACCATTGCATGCGTTCGATCGGCATGGCCGAGCGCGCGCTGAAACTGATGTGCGAGCGCTCGATCAGCCGTACCGCGTTCGGCAGGCCGCTGGCACGCCTGGGCGGCAACATCGACCACATCGCCGACTCGCGCATGGAGATCAACATGGCGCGCCTGTTGACCCTGAATGCGGCCTACATGATGGACACCGTCGGCAACAAGATCGCCGCCAGCGAAATCGCCCAGATCAAGGTAGTGGCGCCGAACGTTGCGCTCAAGGTGATCGACCGCGCGATCCAGATCCATGGTGGCGCCGGGGTCTCCAACGACTTCCCGCTGGCCTACTGGTATGCCATGCAGCGTACCCTGCGCCTGGCCGATGGCCCGGACGAAGTACACCGCGCGGCGATCGGCAAGTTCGAGATCGGCAAGTACATGGCGAAGTAACCGCGCCGCAGCGGCCCCCGAGGCCACAAAGCCAACGACAAGGCCCGCCAACCAGGCGGGCCTTGTCGTTGCTGCGACTGCACTGTGTCTGCGCGCGGCGACTTGCGCCGCTTGCGGCATAGCCGAAGAGCGCCTGAAATGCAGCGAGGCGCCAGCCGAATCCAGTCCTGACGTCTATAGTTCATCTGCGGCAGCGGGAACCTGTCGCACGTGGAATAAATACCGGCGTGAGGGAGGCGGGATGCAGACGCAGCAGCAGTCGCCAGTGATTGATGCCTTGGGACAGACTGTCGGCACTTATCTGCCCCACTGTCTGGAGGGGGTGATCGACGCCACCATTCAGACCTTGAATGAACAGCGCCTGTTGGCGCGCAGCAACAAGGAGGCCCAGGGCTGCGAGGATTTCCTGCGCCTGTGCATAACGCTGCGCCAACGGGCCATCGCCGAAACGGTCAAGGCCATTCGAGCCTTGCTGCCAGTCGGCATCATCGCGCAGGCGCAGGCACCGACGGACGCCAGCCAGTGGCAACTGGTCGATGATGGCGAAGTGGAGGAAATGCTCGAGGCGCGCCGTTTGGTGCGCCAGTTGCGCGAGCCCTTGGGCGTCTTGGAATGGCGCGGTTGCGCCAAGTTGAATACAGTCACCGGAGCGCAAGCGAAAGATCGGGAAAGCCCGCTGTCGCTGGAGTTCATGGTGCGTACGCTGCAGGCACAATTGCAGCTGCGCGAGCAGTTGCCCCTGGTCCGCGAACTGTTCTACGCCGCCGCGGCGCAGGTGCTCGCCAGTCATCTGAAGGTCTACTTCGAGCAGGTGGACAAGGTTTTCGAGCGTTTCAAGATAGAGCCGCTTATCGATCCGGTGGTGCTCCCCGCTCAGGAACGACGCCGCGCGCCACCCAGTGCGGCGCCGGATGCGCCTTACCGGGCAATCGAGCATTTGCGCGCGGTAGGCGCGGATTCTGCGAGCGGCTCCGATGCGGCCGAGGGCGGGAGTGCCGCTGTCGAGGCCGCCGCAGATGCCTCCTTGCTGCAGGCTGCGCTGGGCAAGCTGCAGCAGCTCACCCCGCCTGAGCAAGGCTGGTCACCGGAAACGTTTCTGCAGGAGTTGAGCGCGGCCGGCGCCGTGCTGTCGCCGCGTCAGAGCGCGGATGCCGGGGTGGTGGCCGAGTTGTTCCAACACATCGAGCAGGAAACGGCGATTGCCAGGAATGTCAAACCGGCCCTGCGCCGGCTCATGGTCCCGGTCGTTCAGGCCTCCATGCTCGATCCCGCCGCCTTCGCCGACTCGACCCATCCAGTCCGCGCCACCCTGGACAAGATGATGCGGCTCTGTGATTTTTCCGAGCCACCCAACCCGATTCTCGAGGACCGCGTCCAGCAGTTGATCGACGGCATCGTCGCCGACTACAGCGGTGACAGCAGCGTGTTCATGCGCTGCGACCAGGAACTTGAGCAACTGCTGGCGGTGCAACAGCGCGCCTACAGCAATAACGCCGATCGCGTGCGCCAGTATATCCGTGGGCGAGATGTGCTTGAGCAAGCCAGGCAGCATGTTGGGCGTGAGCTGTCGAAACTGTTCGGCCAGCGGGCGCCACATGTACTGCTCGACTGGCTGGACATCGGCTGGCGCGAATTGCTGGTGCACGAGCTGATCCGCCAGGGCGAAGAGAGCTTTGAATGGCTCGATGACCTGGCCGTGTTGCGCCAGCTCAACGGCTGGTTGCAGGCCGACGCGAATGCCTGGGGTTACAGCGCCAGCCGGGTCGAGCGGGCGTTCGAGACCGAACCGGTGCTGGAGCTGCTGCGCAAGCGCATGGAGAGTTTCCTGCCCGGACAGTTCCGCCACACCCCGGTGCTCAAGCAATTGCACGAGCAGCTGGTCGGCGATCAGCCGGTAGAACTGGTCGACTTGCCGTCTCCCGCGGCGACGCCGCCCGCACCGCGTTACTCGCCTGACCAGCAACGCTGGCGGGAGCGGGTGCAGCAACTCAGCGCCGGCGACTGGTTGGTGACCCAGAGTGGTCAGTACCTGCAGTTGGTCTGGGCCAATTCGCTCACCGATCACTACATCCTGGTGGACCGCCAGGGTCGCGAAGCCGGCAGCCTCACCAGCGACGAATTGATCGCCAGATTCGCCTCCGGCTGGCTGGGGGCCTCGGAACCCGAACCGCATGGTGTTGGCGTGATTCAGAAACACCTGGAGGATATCGTCGGCAATCTGTACCGCGATATCGCCCATGCGCGCAGCCACGACGAGCTCACCGGCTTGCTCAATCGCCGCAGTTTCGAGACGGCGATCGCCCAGGCCCTGGCGTCCCAGCAGAAGAATGCCTTCATCTATGGGCATATCGACCAGTTCGGCCTGTTGAACTCCCGCTTGGGACATGTGGCCGCCGACGCCTACCTCAAGCAGATTGCCGAGTTGCTGGCAGCCCAGTTGCCCGAGACGGCGACCTTGGCGCGCATCGGCGGGGCGGATTTCGCCGTGGCCCTGACCCAGCCGGATGAACTCCAGGCCGGCCAACTGGCCGAACGCCTGCGGGCGGCTACCGAGGCCAATGTATTCGAGTGGGAGGGACGTTCGCACACGGCCACCATGAGTGTCGGGATCGTACTGATGAGCGAGCGCCACGATGTGGTCAATCTGTTTCGCGATCTGCAAACGGCATGCGCCACCGCGAAGGAATCGGGGCGCAACTGTGTGCACACCTACACCGATGAGATCGATGGCGTGCACACCGGACTGATGGCCATAGCCGGGCAGGTGGACGACATCATCGAACGCGGTGAACTCAGTCTGCGCGTGCAGCAAATTGCCCCTGCCAGAGGCTTGCACGACCAGTTGCCACATTATGAAGTGTTGTTGGTCATGGAGAATGAAGTCACTCTGCTCGACTTCATTACCGCCTCCGAGCGCTATGACCGCATGACCAAGGTCGACCGCTGGGTACTCAAGCGGGTGTTCACCGAGCTGGCGCAACACCCGAACTTCTGGACATGCTCAAGCGGGGTATCGATCAATCTGTCCGGCAGCAGCCTGAATGACGACAAGCTGCTGCAGTTCATCGAAACCCTGTTCGAGGATTACGCGGTGCCGCCGGAGCGAATCCGTTTCGAAATCACCGAAACCGCCGCGGTGGCCAACCTGACCAAAACCGCCGACCTGGTGCGTTACCTGCAGCGTTTGGGCTGCACATTCGCCATCGACGATTTTGGCACCGGTTTTTCCTCCTACGAGTATCTCAAGCGGCTGCCCGTGGACTTCGTCAAGATCGACGGCAGTTTCGTCAGGGAGATCGAACGCTCGCCAAGTGATCTGGCGATGGTCAAGTCGATCAATGAGATCGCGCATTTGCTGGGCCGCAAAACGATTGCCGAGTACGTCGAAACCGTCGGTATCCGTGAGTGTCTGGCCGAGTTGGGCGTTGACTATGTACAAGGCTACGGCGTCGAGTACCCGCGGCCCTTGAGCGAGTGCCTCAAGGGTATGCAGTGAGAGCTTGTGAAAAATTCTCGCCTACTGCTACCGCCTCTGCGAACGCCTCCAAACGCCCGCGGCCCGTCGTTCAGCCATTGATTGCTCTGTGCTTCAGCGCGGCTGACGATCGCCGGATTCGCACTCGGCGAGTTCGCGCAACCAGAGCAGGCGTTGATGCAGTTGGGCGGCAAAGGTGCGCGCCGCCAGTTCCTCATGAAAGGTTACGCCGCGAGGGCCCATGCGCACCTTGCCAAAGTGTGCGGCCCTGGCGTTGCAGGTTCTCGATTCGTACATCCATCCAGCGCCCCTCATAGCAACTTGTTGCGAGTCTTCAATAGGGAAAGCAGCACCCCACTTGCCAGTATGCAGAAGGTTACGCCAAGTGAGACCACAGCGGGAATCTTGCCGATAAACCCATGCAGGAAAATCTTTCCGCCGATAAAGATCAGCACCAACGCCAACGCGTATTTCAGGTAGATAAAGCGGTGCATCAGCGCAGCCAGGGCGAAGTACAGCGAGCGCAAGCCGAGGATCGCGAAGATGTTCGAGGTATAGACGATAAACGGGTCCTGAGTGATGGCGAATACCGCGGGCACACTGTCTACCGCAAATATCAGGTCAGCCAGCTCGATCAGCACCAGTGCCAGCAGCAGCGGGGTGGCGTAACGCCGCAGCCTGTCGCTGGCCGGGTCGTGCAGGCGGACGAGAAAGCGCCCCTCATGCAGCTCATCGGTGACCCGGATATGCCGGCGCAGGAATTTCAGCACGGGGTTCTGTGCCAGGTCCGGGTGCTGGACTTCACGGCTGAACAGCATCTTGATCCCGGTCAGCAGCAGAAAGGCGCCGAATACGTAGAGAATCCAGTCGAACTGCTGCACCAGCGCCGTGCCCAGGCCGATCATGATCGCGCGCAGCACGATGACCCCGAGGATGCCCCAGAACAATACCCGGTGCTGGTAGCGCCGAGGAATGCCGAAGAAGCCGAGAATCATCGCCATGACGAACACGTTGTCCATCGACAGCGATTGCTCGACCAGAAAGCCGGTGTAGAACTCCAGTGCCTTGCTCGCCCCGAGTTGCCACCAGATCCAGGCGCCGAACAGCAGGCCCACACTGAAGTAGCCGCTGTACAGCAGCAGGCTCTCGCGCATTTCAATCTCATGCTGGTCGCGGTGGAGTACGCCGAGGTCGAATACCAGAAGTGCCAGGACAATGGCGATAAAGGCCAACCAGAACCAGGCAGGCGTGCCAAGAAAGGGGCCGGTAAACAAAGCCTGCAGAGCGTTCATGAGCCCTCCCTGCAATCGGCCTAAGTTGAGAACCAACTTAGTGACTCCGACATCACGGTGAGCAACTCACCGCCAGAGGGGCCCGGTGTCACATAGGACTTAGGCTAGAAGCTGTGAGCGCCGCCTGCAAGCGGCCGGCGAGCACCACTCGACTGGCGTAGGAGCGGGCCATGCCCGCCAGGGCAGCCGACGCACAAGCTTCGCGGGCATGGGCTAGACGCCCCTGCTCGGCCCCCCGCCGCGCCTATGTTTCCTCGGGCATGAACGCTCTATTGCCAGCCCCGCGTCAATACACCCAGACCTCGACGCGGCGGTTCTTGAGCCGGCCGTCATCGGCGTTGTTGGCGGCTACCGGCAGCTCGTCGCCGAGCCCGGTTACCTGGCGCAGAATCACTCCGTGCCGGGCCAGTTCGCGGCGCACGGCCATGGCCCGCAGCTTGGACAGCAACTCGGCCCTGGCCGGATCGGCCTTGGCGTCGCCGAAACCCACCAGTACCACTTTGCGCTGCAGCTTGTCCTGCGCTGTCAGGTAGCTGAGTAGCCGGTCGAGGTCGTGCCGGGCCTTGTTATCCAGCATCGCGCTGCCTTGCTGGAAGCGGAAGTTCAGCGACAGGCGTTGCGCCTCACGGGCCAGGGTCTGATAGGCCTCGGGCATGGCGCTGTCCGGGGCGACTGTTATCGCTTGCACGGTCTGGGCGATAAAACCGCTGTGCGCGACTATGGCCTGTCCGCGTGGACTGTGGGCAAAACCGACCAGCGCCTTGGCCCAGGGGTTGGGCAGGTCCGGTTGGTTGTAGAGAAACAGCCGCCGTGACAAGGGATAGTCCTCGGTCGCGATCAGGGTTGCGCTGGGCAGCATCGCCTGCGACTCGCCGGCAGCGATGGCCACGGCTTTGGCCTGGCGAATGTAGGGCAGGCCGATAAAGCCGATGCCGTGCGGGTCTTGGCTGACCGCGTCGGACAGTGCTTCGCTTGATTCGAAGCGCCGCGCGCTGGCCGCCAGGGTTGTGCCATGGGCAGCCAGTACCAGTTCCTTGAAGGTATCGTAGGTGCCCGAATTGTCATCGCGAGCGTACAGCGTGATCGGTCCGGTCTTGCCGCCCAGTTGCGCCCAGTCCTGCAGCTCGCCAGAGAATATCTGCGCCAACTGGTCGATGCGCAACGCGCCGAGCGGATTGCTCGGGTGCAGGATGATCGCCAGGCCATCGATGGCAATGACTTGTTCGGCATCCCGGCTTTGCAGGTCGCCCAAGGCCGCCAGGGCGCTGGCTTCACTGGCCTTGATCGGCCTCGAGGAGGCGGCCAGGTCGGCGCTGCCGTCTTGCAAGGCGGTGAAGCCGGTGCCGGAGCCGTGGGCGGCGACGTCGATGGCAATGACTTGTTCGGCATCCCGGCTTTGCAGGTCGCCCAAGGCCGCCAGGGCGCTGGCTTCACTGGCCTTGATCGGCCTCGAGGAGGCGGCCAGGTCGGCGCTGCCGTCTTGCAAGGCGGCGAAGCCGGTGCCGGAGCCATGGGCGGCGACGTCGATGGTCACGCGGCGACCGTCGCTGCGGGTGCCGATGATCTTCTGTTCGTTGTCGGCGGCGCCGGCTTCGATGCGGATTGCGCTCAGGCCCTGTTCTTCGAGCAAGCCCCTGACCAGTGCAGGGCCAAGGGTGGCACCGATGGTGTTGGAACCCTGGATACGCAGGGCGCTGCCGTTGTCGGCAGGGATCGGCAGGGCCGCAAATACTGACCAGGGCAGGGTATAGCAGATGAAACCGAGCAACAGGCCGGCGCAGGTAATGCTCCAGATTGGCTGATCACAAGCAGGCAGGGCGCGCGGCATGCGGTAGGCACCTTATAAGGCAATTGAAGGTGCCGCGACGATAAGACCAACAGATGACTGGAATATGACAGTGGGGCGTCGGGCCGGCGGCGATCCGCTCGGTGCACAGCGACAGCCCGCCAGCTTTGCGCCGCGCCGGCGAACTCTGGTGCACTGCCTGCGGCGAGTGACACCCTGCGGATTACTCGAGGAAATGGGGCTAAGCCTAGGACGCTTGGCGGCAGCCGCAGCAGGCGAGAGTATTTTCACAACCTCTTGGTTCAGCTCAGTTCCAGCCAGATCGGTGCATGGTCCGAGGGCTTTTCCATGCCGCGTAGCTCGTAATCGATGCCTGCATCCTTGAAGCGCGATTGCAGAGGCGACGAGGCCAGGATCACATCGATGCGCAGGCCGCGCTTGGGGTCGTCTTCGAAACCACGGCTGCGGTAGTCGAACCAGCTGAATCGATCGTTCACCGTGGGGTTGAGTTGGCGGAAGCTGTCGACCAGGCCCCAGTTCTTCAGGCTGGCCAGCCATTCGCGCTCTTCCGGCAGAAAGCTGCATTTGCCGGTTCTGAGCCAGCGCTTGCGGTTCTCTTCGCCAATGCCGATGTCGCAGTCTTCCGGCGAAATATTGATGTCGCCCATCACCACCAGCGCTTGCTCTGGCTGGAAGTGGTTGTGCAATAGCTGCTGCAGGTCGGCATAGAAGCGTTGCTTGGCGGGGAACTTGATCGGGTGGTCGCGGCTTTCGCCTTGCGGGAAATAACCGTTCATCACGGTCACCGGATTGCCCTGCGCGTCGGCGAAGGTGCCATAGATAAAGCGGCGCTGGCTGTCCTCGCCATCGTCGGGGAAGCCCTTCTGCAGCGCCAACGGCTCCTGGCGCGAGAGCAGGGCGACGCCGTAATGGCCTTTCTGGCCGTGGTAATGCACGTGGTAGCCGAGGTTGCGAATGTCCGCTTCGGGGAATTGCTCGTCGGCGACTTTGGTTTCCTGCAAGCCGATCACGTCCGGCTGGTGTTTCTCGATCAAGGCCGCCAATTGATGTGGGCGCGCACGCAGTCCGTTGATATTGAAGGAGACGATCTTCATGGGCGGCAAGTCCTGGGGTCGTTGTAGCAGAGTTGCGATGCTAGCCGATCCGGCGACCGTACGGCCAGTTCTGGCTGTCGCCGGATTGCGGTGCTAGGGTGGCTACAGGCCAAGTAGATCAACAATAGCCAGAGGTCGCATCTTATGCCGAACAGTCCTGCTGAAGTCCGTATGCTTGATAGCGGTTATGCTCGCGAAGCGCGCTCGCTGCTGTACCACGCCTATCGCCATGAGCCGACCTTTTCTTACCTGTTCGAGGCCGAACGCCCTGGTTATGACCAGCGCGTGCGTGCCACCGTACGGGAGTTGGTGCAACAACATTTCAACGAGGAGTTGCCGGCGATTGGCCTACTGATCGATGACCGCCTGATTGGCATGGCGCTGATCGCACCCCCGCAGCGGCGCCTGGATATCACCGAGAGCTGGAACTGGCGCATGCGCATGCTGCTGACCACCGGTTTTCGCTGTACCAAACGTTATCTGGCATACCACGATGCCATCCTCGCCTGCCTGCCGCCCGGGCCTTACCACGTGCTGCCCTTGCTTGGCGTTCATCCCGAGTTCCAGGGCAAGCACCTCGGCGAGCAGTTGCTCGAAGCCCTGCACAACTGGTGCGCCGAGGATGCGGATTCACTCGGCGTGGTGCTGGACACCGGTAATCCGCATTACCTGGACTTCTACAAGCGCCATGGCTACGAAGAAATCGGTGAAGTGGCGGTTGGGCCGATCATCGAGCATGTGTTCTTCCATCCCAACCCGCAGCAGGCCGTCAAAGCCAGTGCCTGAGGGCGTGCAGGCCACGCTGTGCAGACTGGCGTTCCCTCGGGTGGGCTGAATCAGCCCACCCGAGGGGGCTGGAGTGCAGCAATAAAGCCTAACTGCATAGCCGGCGAGAACACGGCCAGGCGCTCTAGGCTGCGGCGCGCCACGTGCTAGCATCGCGTTCATGAGAACCTTTCCCACATTTTGCGCCGGATTGGCGCTGTTCCTGCTGAGCGCGTCGGTAGTGGCCGAGGCGCGCCTGGTGGTTCGGGTGCAGCCTGCCAATGCCGCGCTCAAGGAGAACGTGGAAAGCTATATCGGTAGCCTGGGCGAGCGCGACCTCGACGCCTTGCAGCGTTATCGCCGAGTGGCCGAAGCGCTGGCCGAGAAAGCCGCGCAGGCCCTGGGTTACTACCAGGCGCAGATCGTCAGCGAGGTCAGCGAAGGCGACCCATTGCGCCTGACCATCCGTATCGTTCCCGGCGAACCGGTCAGGTTGCGGGAGGTGACCCTGCGCATCGACGGACCGGCCAACCAGTTGCGCGCGTTTCGTCTGCCCGGTGATGCCCGACTCAAAGCCGGCGCAGTACTCAATCACGGCCGCTACGAAGCGGCCAAGCGACAGATCCAGAACCAGGCCTCGCGTTATGGTTTTTTCGCCGGGCGCTTCACCCGCCAACGCCTGAGTATCGACCCGCGTGCCGGGGTCGCCGACATCGAACTGATCTATGCCAGTGGCCCGCGCTATCAGCTGGGCGCCGTGAGCTTCGAGGGCGATGCACCCTTCGAGGCGCAACTGCTGCAACGCATGGTGCCCTTTACCGCCGCCACGCCCTATGACTCCGAACTGATCGCCGAGCTGTACCAGGCGCTGCGCTCCAGTGGCTATTTCGAGACGGTGAGCGTCGATGCCGACCCGAGTGCCGCCGTGCAGCAGCGGATTCCGGTCAACGTCCAGTTGCACACCCGCACGCCACGCAGCGTGGGCCTGGGGCTGGGTTTTTCCACTGACGTCGGCCCCCGTGGCCGGGCCAACTGGACACGCCATTGGGCCAACCCGCAAGGCCACAGTTACGGCGCCGAGATGGAGTTGTCGGCGCCGCGGCAGAACGTCGGCCTGTGGTACGACGTGCCCGGCGATCCCCCCCTGACCGACAAGCTGCGCTACGCCGGCGGCTACCAATATCAGGAACTGGCCGACACCGACAGCCTCAGCCGCTTGCTGACGGTGGGCCCGGAGTGGCACAGCAAGCTGGACAGTGGCTGGCAGCGGGTCATCTCGCTGAAGTGGCAGCATGAGCAATACCAGCTCGGCGACGACTCCGGGTTGAGCACCTTGCTGATGCCCGGCATCAGCTACGCGTATCTGCACAGCGACAATCAGGTCGATCCGAGTCATGGCTATCGCCTGCAATTCGATCTGTCGGTGGCCAAGCGCGGCTTGCTCTCCGATGCCGACGTGGTGCATGGCAATGTCCTGCTCAAAGGCTTGACCACCCTGGCGGACAAGCATCGCGTGCTCGGCCGGGTGCAGTTCGGCGGCACCGAGTCCGGCGGTTTCTCCGCGGTACCGCCGTCGTTGCGCTTCTTCGCCGGCGGCGATCAGAGCGTGCGCGGTTACGACTACCAGAGCCTGTCACCGGAAAATTCCCAGGGCGATAAAATCGGCGGCCACTATCTGTTCGCCGCCAGCGCCGAGTATCAGTACAGCGTGGCCGAGCGCTGGCGCGTGGCGACCTTTGTCGACCAGGGCAACAGCTTCAACTCGCTGGACTTCCCCTCCTTGAAAAGCGCCGTCGGTATCGGCCTGCGCTGGGTCTCGCCGGTCGGTCCGCTGCGCCTCGACCTGGCTCATCCGCTGGATGACCAGGGCGGGGTGCGGGTGCATTTCTCCATGGGGCCGGAGCTGTGAGGCGCGGGCTGAAATACGGCCTCTATGGTCTGCTTGGCGTCCTGTTGGCGCTGATGCTGGCACTGACCTGGATACTTGCCAGCACTGCCGGCAGCCGCTGGGCGCTGGCCCGGGTGCCGGGTTTGCAGGTTAGCCATTTCAGCGGCCAGTTGGGCGGGCAGTGGCGCGCCGAGCAGCTGCGCTGGCAGCAAGGCGAGCGCCTGGTGGACCTTCGTCTGGCCGAGCTGGCCTGGTCGCCGCTGTGTCTGTTGCGCCTGACCCTATGTGTCGAGCGGCTGCGGATCGAGCGCATCGAGTTGCGCCTGCCGCCTGGCGAAGATGAGCAGGGCGACACGCCATTGCGCTTGCCGCAAGTGCAACTGCCATTGGCACTGCAACTGGGAGAGGTGCACATCGGCAACCTGCACCTCAATGGTGCCGAACAGCTGCAAGGCCTGCAACTGGCGGCGCGCTGGACCCGTGCGGGCGTGCAGATCGACAGCCTGCGCCTGCTGCGTGGCGACTTGGCCCTGGACTTGAGCGGCCAATTGCGCCCCAGCGGTGACTGGCCTTTGAGTCTCGCCGGCAAGCTGCAGCTAGCGGCGCCCGAGCAACAGGACTGGCAGCTTGCCATACAGATTGTCGGTGATGTGCAGCAGAGCCTGCAGGTGACGGCCGATAGCATGGGCTACCTCAATGGGCGTCTGCACGGCGCTGTGCAGCCGCTGGCAGAAAATCTCCCGGCCAGCCTGCAGTTGCATGCCGATGGCTTCAAGGCCAGCAGCGAGCTGCCGGATACCATGCGCCTGAACAAGATTGAACTGACGGCCAGCGGCGATCTGGACGACGGCTACCAGGTCAGTGGCAACGCCGAGTTGCCGGGCGAGGGCGGGCCGCTGGCGTTGACCCTGCAAGGGCTGCTGAAGGCTGATGGCGCCGAGATTGCCGGGTTGAGTCTGAGTGCCAGTGCCGAGCAGCAGATGCGTCTCAGTGGCCAGATGGACTGGCGCGAGGGGGTCGGCCTGGACAGCCGTTTCGACTGGCAGGACTTTCCCTGGCACCGCCTGTATCCCGATGTGAAACAACCGCCTGTGGCATTGCGCCGGCTCAGCGGTGAGCTGGCCTATCGCGACGGCGACTACCTGGGCCATTTCGCCGCCGCGCTGGATGGTCCGGCCGGGGCGTTCAGCCTGGAGAGTCCGCTCAGTGGCGATTTGCAGCAGCTGCACCTGCCCGATCTGCAATTGCGTGCCGGTCAGGGGCGGGCCGATGGCCAACTGACCCTGGGCTTTGCCGACGGCCTGCGCTGGGATGCGCGTTTGCAACTGCACGACCTCGATCCGGCCTACTGGCTGGCGGAATTTCCGGGCGCCCTGGGCGGGCCGCTGCACAGCCAGGGCGAGCTGAGCGATCAGCAGCTGAGCCTGAATGCCCAGATCGACCTCAATGGCCGTTTGCGTGGCCAGCCGGCGCAGTTCCAGGCCGAGGCCACCGGCAGCGGCGAGCACTGGGCGCTGCAGCGTCTGGATCTGCGCCTGGGCGACAATCGCATCGACGGCAGTGGCGAGCTGAATCGGCGCCTGAGCGGACAGTTGCGCGTCAACCTGCCGCGCCTGGGCCAGCTCTGGCCGCACTTGCAGGGGCAGCTCCAGGGCCAGCTCGACCTGGCGGGCACCCTGCAGGCGCCACAAGGCCAGCTGAGCCTGCAGGGACAGCGCCTGGCCTACATCGACCAGCGTCTGCAGCGCCTGCAACTCGATGCGGCGCTCGATAGTGCCCAGCAAGCACGGGTCGAACTGGACGCCCAGGGCATTGTCCTGGGTGAAACCGAGCTGGGCCGCTTGACGGCCAGCGGCCAGGGTGATCGGCGCCAGCAGCGACTGCAGCTCAAGCTCGCTGGACCCTTGCTGCAGAGCGCCCTGGCCTTCGCTGGCCGCTGGCAGCAAGGCGCCTGGCGCGGGCACCTGAACAGCGGCGAGGTACAGAGCGGCGGTCAGGATTGGCGTTTGCAGCAGCCTGCCGGCCTGGTGCACCTGGCCAACGGTCAGCTCAGCCTGGCGGCGCACTGCTGGCGTTCCGGCGCGGCCAGCCTGTGCGGCGAGGATCAACGACTGCTGCCCGAACCCCGGTTGCGCTATCGCCTCAGCGACTTTCCCCTCGACAGCCTGGCGCCATGGCTGCCCCGGGACTTCGCCTGGCAAGGCCTGTTGAATGCCGAGGTGCAGCTCGACTTGCCGGCGACGGGGCCGAGTGGCCGGGTCGTGCTGGATGCCGGCAGCGGCACCTGGCGTATTCGCGATCGGGGCCAATGGCTGGACTTCGCCTACGACAGCCTGCGCCTGGAGAGCCAGCTGAGCCCGCAGCGAATCAATACCCGGCTGGATCTGCGCGGGCCGAAAATCGGCCAGCTGTTGCTGCAGGCGCGCCTCGACCCGCGGCCGGCGAACAAGACGCTGGCCGGCGATTTTCGTCTGAGCGGCCTGGACCTGGCGCTGGCGCAGCCGTTCCTGCCGATGGTCGAGCATCTGGCAGGCCGGCTCGACGGCAGTGGCAACCTGTCCGGCAGCTTGCTGGCGCCGCAGATCGATGGTCGCCTGCAGCTCCGCGAGGGCCAGCTGTCCGGCGGTCAATTGCCCATGACGGTCGAGGCGTTGCAGATGGACGCGCGGATTGCCGGGGAAAGCCTGCAACTCAGCGGTGGCTGGCGCAGTGGCGAGCGGGGCCAGGCCAGCCTGGCCGGCGAGCTGTCCTGGCGTGCCGGACTATTGGGTGAGTTGCGCCTGCGGGGTAGTCATCTGCCGGTCGACATCGAGCCCTATGCCGAGCTGCAGGTCGAGCCGGATTTGACCCTGCGCATCGCTGCCGAGCAGTTGTCGATAGCCGGCAAGGTGCTGATCCCGCGCGGCAAGATCGTCATCCGCGAGTTGCCGCCTTCGACGGTCAAGGTTTCCGACGATGCGGTGATTGTCGGCCGTGAGCGCGTTGAGCAGCAGCCGGTGGCGATCGCCATGGACATCGATGTCGCGGTGGGGCAGGAGCGCCTGAGTTTCAGTGGCTTCGGCCTCAATGCGGATCTGGCCGGACGTGTGCATGTTGGCAATGACCTCGACACCCGCGGCGAGTTGAGCCTGAACAATGGCCGTTATCGTGCCTATGGCCAGCGCCTGACCATCCGCCGTGCGCGTTTGCTGTTCGCCGGACCTATCGATCAGCCCTACCTGGATGTCGAGGCGATTCGCCGGGTCGATTCGGTCGTCGCCGGCCTGCGCCTGAGCGGCAATGCCGAACAGCCCACCAGCGAGGTGTTTTCCGAGCCGGCCATGAGCCAGCAGCAGGCGCTGTCCTACCTGGTGCTCGGCCGGCCGTTGGGGCAGAGCAGCGGCGACAACAACCTGCTGGCTCAGGCGGCGCTCGCCATGGGGTTGGCCGGTAGCGCGTCCTTGACCGGCGGCCTGGCCCAGGGATTGGGCATCAAGGATTTCCAGTTGGACACCGAAGGCAGCGGAGCGAGCACCAGCGTGGTGGCCAGCGGCAGCCTGTCGGAGCGCCTGAGCTTGCGCTACGGGGTCGGTGTGTTCGAGCCGGCGAACACCATCGCGTTGCGCTATGAACTGAGCAAACGCGTCTACCTCGAGGCTGCCAGCGGCCTGGCCAGTTCTCTGGACCTGTTCTACCGGCGCGATTTCTAGTCACTCCGGGGCGCGTCACATGTTCGCTGGCGATCGAGGTGCGGAGATGATCGTTGAATGTGCGGTGACTTAGCGATACCTGGCTAGTTATATCTGGTTTATTCTGTTTTTAACGGTAATTACAGCTAAGCATTGTCTTCTAAATAGTGAAATAGACTACACGCCTCTTCATATACTGGCGCCCGCTAGAGCAAGGCCGAACGTTTCCCCGCGTTGGCCCTTGCTGGATGTATAGCTGATGGCGTCACACTGCCTACCCGGCGGTCGAGCATGCGATGGGTACCCAACCTCGCAACTACTACAAGAATAAGGAACCTTAGATGGAATCCCTCAACAGTTTGGTCAATCAACTCAATGGTCTCGTCTGGGGCCCACCGATGCTGGTGATGATCCTCGGCACCGGTCTGTTCCTGATGCTGCGCCTGAAATTCATGCCGCTGAGCAAGATCGGCGCCGGTTTCAAACTGATGTGGCAAGGCCGCAAGAAAGACGACGCCGAAAGCGGCGAGATCACCCCGTTTCAGGCATTGATGACCTGCCTGGCGGCCACCGTCGGGACCGGCAATATCGCCGGCGTCGCCACTGCGATTTTTCTCGGCGGCCCCGGTGCGCTGTTCTGGATGTGGTGCACCGCCCTGGTGGGCATGGCCACCAAGTACTGCGAAGTGGTGCTGGCGGTGCATTACCGCGAGAAGGACGAGCGCGGCGAGCACGTCGGCGGGCCGATGTACGCGATCAAGAACGGCCTGGGCAAGAAGTGGTTGTGGCTGGGTACTGCGTTCGCCATCTTCGGCGGCTTCGCTGGTTTCGGCATCGGCAACATGGTTCAGGTCAACAGCATGGCCGCGGCCCTCGAGGCGACGTTCGCCGTGCCGCTGTGGCTGACCGGTCTGGTCACCATGCTCATCGTCGGGATGGTCATCCTCGGTGGTATCCAGCGTATCGGTAAGGTCGCCGCTACCCTGGTTCCCTTCATGTGCGTGGCCTATGTCATCGCCGCCATCGTGGTGCTGGTGGTCAACGCCGCGCAGATTCCCGCCGCCTTCGAGATGATCTTCACTTATGCCTTCACCCCGGTTGCCGCCACTGGCGGTTTCGCTGGCGCGGCAGTCATGGCGGCAATTCGCTTCGGTGTGGCGCGCGGTATCTTCTCCAACGAAGCTGGCCTCGGCACTGCCGGTATCGCTCAGGCGGCCGGTACCACCACCAGCTCGGTGCGCTCGGGCATGATCGGCATGCTCGGCACCTTTATCGACACCATCGTCATTTGCAGCCTGACCGGCCTGGCAATCATCTGCTCCGGCGTCTGGACCAGTGGCCTCAGCGGTGCGGCACTCTCGGCGGCAGCCTTCGAGTCGGCCATGCCGGGTGTCGGTGGTTATATCCTGACCATCGCCCTGGTGGTCTTCGCCTTCACCACCATCCTCGGCTGGAGCTATTTCGGCGAGAAATGCTGGGAATTCATGGTCGGCACCAAGGCCATCCTGCCGTTCCGCATCCTCTGGGTGTTGGCTGTGCCGTTCGGCGCTGTCGCCCATCTGGATTTCGCCTGGTTGGTCGCGGACACCCTCAACGGCCTGATGGCAATCCCCAACCTATTGTCCCTGTTGCTGCTCAGCCCAGTGGTGGTCAAGCTGACCCGCGACCACTTTGCCCGTGAGGTTCGCGTGGGGGGCGTCGAAAGCCTGCAGCGTTAGGCACTGGGTTCTGCCCAGAGGCTGGCGGTCTGCTGCACTGAAAAGCCCGGCAGTCAGACCGTGTGAAAACGCCCTGCTGCAGGGCCAAGCAAACGCCCCGACTGGTTCGGGGCGTTTGCTTTTGGGCGGACGAAAGGTAAAGAAAGACCTTTCGGTCCATCAACTGGAGCCGTTGGCGCGCACCGAGCACCTTGAGGTCCAGCCAAGCCACCTAGGCATCGATCAGTCGAACCAGGAGGTCGTCGGCAGTCGAGTCGTCCAGCGCAACCGCTAACAGACAGGGCTGGTCTGGCGCCTCGCCCTGGCTGCACGCCATAACGAAAAATGCCCGTATCTTTCGATGCGGGCATTTTCTTCAACCACCGATCAGCGTGTTAGGTTTTCACCCGGTCTGGATAAGCGGCCTTGTTATTGCTCATGGCGTGGCAATCAATCTTCCATGGCACCCATGGCGGTGGTGTTGAAGCCACCGTCGACGTACATGATTTCGCCGCTCACGCCCGAGGCCAGGTCGGAGCAGAGGAAGGCGCCGGCGTTGCCGACTTCTTCGATGGTCACGTTGCGGCGTAGCGGGGTCTGCTTCTCGTTGGCGGCAAGCATCTTGCGGAAGCTCTTGATCCCCGACGCGGCGAGCGTGCGGATCGGGCCGGCGGAGATAGCGTTGACCCGGGTGCCTTCCGGGCCGAGGCTGCCGGCCAGGTAGCGTACGCCGGCTTCCAGGCTGGCCTTGGCCATGCCCATGACGTTGTAGTTGGGCATGGTGCGTTCTGCACCCAGGTAGGAGAGGGTGAGCAGGCTGCCGTTGCGGCCTTTCATCATTTCGCGGCCGGCCTTGGCCAGGGCGACGAAGCTGTAGGCGCTGATGTCGTGAGCGATGCGAAAGCCTTCACGCGTGGTGACGTCGGTGAAGTCGCCATTGAGTTGATCGCCGGGGGCGAAGCCGACCGAGTGAACGATGCAGTCCAGGCCATCCCATTGCTTGCCCAGGGCTTCGAATGCCGCGGCGATTTCCTCGTCGCTGGCGACGTCGCAGGGGAAGCACAGCTCGGGACCTGAGCCCCAGCCGGCGGCAAATTCCTCGACGCGACCTTTGAGTTTTTCGTTCTGATAAGTGAAGGCCAGTTCGGCACCCTCGCGGTGCATGGCCGCGGCGATGCCCGAGGCGATGGACAGTTTGCTGGCAACGCCAACGATCAGTACGCGCTTACCGCTTAGAAAACCCATGTGTGCTCTTCCTCTTCCTGCTTTAAGGATTTAGTCAGCAGTGCCCGGAGCCAATAAGGCGGCTTCGAGCAACTGCTGGGTATAAATATGCTGTGGCGCGGCAAAAATCGCGGCTGCCGAGCCTTGTTCGACTGCTTGACCCTCCTTGACCACTATCAGGTGGTGGCTGATAGCGCGGACCACCGCCAAATCGTGGCTGATGAACAGGTAAGTCAGGTTGTACTTGGCCTGCAATGAACGCAGCAACTCCACTACTTGACGCTGAACAGTACGGTCGAGCGCCGAAGTCGGCTCGTCCAACAGTATCAGCGCCGGTTTCAGCACCAGTGCGCGGGCAATGGCAATCCGCTGCCGTTGCCCCCCGGAAAACTCGTGGGGGTAGCGGTGCCGGGTATCCGGGTCCAGGTCTACCTCCAAAAGTGCGTCGATGATCGCCTGTTCCTGTTCCGCCGCCGTGCCCATACGGTGAATGCGCAGGCCCTCGCCGACAATCATGCCCACCGTCATGCGCGGGCTCAGGCTGCCGAAGGGGTCCTGAAAGACCACCTGCATCTGCCGGCGCAGCGGACGAACCTGGTGCTGGGTCAAGCCATCCAGTGCCTGGCCTTGAAAGCGAATGGCGCCCTGACTGCCGATCAACCGCAGGATTGCCAGACCCAGGGTGGACTTGCCGGAACCGCTTTCGCCAACGATACCCAGGGTTTGGCCCTGGGGCAGGCTGAAATTGATGCCATCCACCGCTTTCACATAATCGACGGTACGGCGCAGCAGTCCCTTCTTGATCGGGAACCACACGCGCAGATCGTCGACTTCCAGCAGCGGCTCGCCGGCAGGGTTGGCCACCGGCTCGCCGCGAGGCTCGGCACCGAGCAGTTCCTGGGTATAGGGATGCTGCGGCGCATGGAACAGCTGTTCACACGACGCTTGTTCGACGATCTTTCCCTGCTGCATGACACATACGTGATGGGCAATTCGTCGAACCAGGTTGAGATCGTGGCTGATCAGCAACAGCGCCATGCCCAGGCGCGCCTGCAGATCCTTGAGCAACTCGAGGATTTTCAGCTGTACGGTGACATCCAGCGCGGTGGTCGGCTCATCGGCGATCAGCAGCTCCGGCTCGTTGGCCAGGGCCATGGCGATCATCACGCGCTGGCGTTGGCCGCCGGAGAGCTCATGGGGGTAGGCCTTGAGACGCTTGTGCGGTTCGGGGATGCCGACCAGCCCGAGCAGCTCCAGGGTTCGCGCAGTGGCGGCCTTGCCGGACAGCCCTTTATGCAGGGCCAGCACTTCATTGATCTGTTTCTCGATGCTGTGCAGCGGGTTCAGCGAGGTCATAGGCTCCTGAAACACCATGGCGATGCGGTTGCCGCGAATGCCGCGCAGCTTGTTCTCGCTGAGCTTGAGCAGGTCTTGGCCGGCATAGTGAATGCTGCCGCTCGGATGCTGGGCCAAAGGGTAGGGCAGCAGGCGCAGGATCGAGTGGGCGGTGACCGACTTGCCTGAGCCGCTTTCACCAACCAGGGCCAGGGTCTCGCCGCGGTGGATATCGAAGCTGACGCCTTCGACCACGCGTTGCCTGGAGTCGCTATTGACGAATTCGACGGCCAGGTCGCGTACTTCGATAAGGGTATCGGAACGGGTCATCTTATTTCCTCGGGTCGAAGGCATCGCGTGCCGCTTCGCCGATAAACACCAGCAGGCTGAGCATCAGCGCCAGCACGCTGAAGGCGCTGATACCGAGCCAGGGCGCTTGCAGGTTGGATTTGCCCTGGGCGACCAGTTCGCCCAGCGAAGGTGCGCCCGGCGGCAGGCCGAAGCCGAGGAAGTCCAGTGCGGTCAGGGTGCCGATGGCGCCGGTGAGAATGAAGGGCATGAAGGTCATGGTCGAGACCATGGCATTGGGCAGGATGTGATTGAACATGATGGCACCGTTCTGCATGCCCAGGGCGCGGGCGGCGCGCACGTACTCCAGGTTGCGCCCGCGGAGGAACTCGGCGCGCACCACATCGACCAGGCTCATCCAGGAGAACAGCAGCATGATGCCCAGCAGCCACCAGAAGTTCGGCTGCACGAAGCTGGCGAGAATGATCAGCAGGTAGAGCACCGGCAGGCCCGACCAGATCTCCAGGAAGCGTTGCCCGACCAGATCGACCCAACCGCCATAGAAGCCCTGCAAGGCGCCGGCGAACACGCCGATGATCGAGCTGAGGATGGTCAGGATCAGGGCGAACAGCACCGAGATGCGGAAACCGTAGATCACCCGGGCCATGACATCGCGGCCCTGGTCGTCGGTGCCCAGCCAATTGTCGGCGGAAGGCGGTGCCGGGGCGGGCACCTGCAGGTCGTAATTGATGCTGGAGTAGCCGAAGGGGATCGGCGGCCAGAGCATCCAGCCGTCTTTCTGCTCGATCAGCTCCTGGATGTAGGGGCTCTTGTAGTTGGCTTGCAGGGGGAACTCGCCGCCGAAGACGGTTTCCGGGTAGCGTTTGAGCACCGGGAAATACCAATCGCCGTCGTAGTGGACAACCAGGGGCTTGTCGTTGGCGATCAGTTCGGCGCCGAGACTCAGGCCGAACAGGGCGAGGAAGATCCATAGCGACCACCAGCCGCGCTTGTGCGCCTTGAAGCGTTGCAGGCGTCGTTGATTGAGAGGGGAGAGCGTCATTTCAACCCTCCCGGCTTTCGAAGTCGATGCGCGGATCGACCAGGGTATAGGTGATGTCACCGATCAGTTTCACGGCCAATCCCAATAAGGTGAAGATGAACAGGGTGCCGAACACCACCGGGTAGTCGCGGTTGATCGCCGCCTCGAAGCTCATCAGGCCAAGTCCGTCGAGGGAAAAGATCACCTCGATCAGCAGGGAGCCGGTGAAGAAGATACCGATAAAGGCCGAGGGAAAGCCGGCGATGATGATCAGCATGGCGTTGCGGAACACGTGGCCGTAGAGCACGCGATTGTTGCTCAGGCCCTTGGCCCTGGCGGTGACCACATATTGCTTGTTGATCTCGTCGAGGAAGCTGTTCTTGGTCAGCAGGGTCAGGGTCGCGAAGTTGCCGATCACCAGGGCGGTCACGGGCAGCGCCAGGTGCCAGAAATAGTCGAGGATCTTGCCGCCGAGGCTGAGCTCGTCGAAGTTGTTCGACGTCAGCCCGCGTAGCGGAAACACGTCGAAATAGCTGCCGCCGGCAAACACCACGATCAGCAGAATGGCGAAGAGGAAGGCCGGAATCGCATAGCCGACGATGATCGCCGAGCTGGTCCAGACGTCGAAGGCGCTGCCGTGGCGGGTGGCCTTGGCGATGCCCAGCGGGATGGAGACCAGGTACATGATCAGGGTGCTCCACAGCCCCAGGGAGATGGATACGGGCATCTTCTCGATGATCAGGTCGATCACCTTGGCATCGCGGAAGAAGCTCTCGCCAAAGTCGAAGCGGGCATAGTTTTTCAGCATGATCCAGAAGCGTTCGGGGGCCGGCTTGTCGAAGCCATACAGGCGTTCTATCTCGGCGATCAGTTCCGGGTCGAGGCCCTGGGCGCCGCGGTAGTTGGAGCCGGCGATTGCCACTTCCGCACCGCCGCCGGCGATGCGGCTGGTGGCGCCCTCGAAGCCTTCCAGCTTGGCGATCATCTGTTCCACCGGGCCGCCTGGGGCGGCCTGGATGATGATGAAGTTGATCAGCAGAATGCCGAACAGCGTGGGAATGATCAGCAACAGGCGACGGAAGATATACGCCAGCATCTTATTGCTCCGTGCTCGCCGCTGCGGTGTTGTCCGCGGCGGGTTCCTGTTGCGGGCGAGCCCACCAGGTGTTCAGGCCGATGTCGTATTTGGGGGTGACTTTCGGGTGCTCGAAGCGGTTCCAGTAGGCCACGCGCCAGGTCTTGATGTGCCAGTTGGGGATGACGTAATGGCCCCACAGCAGCACGCGGTCGAGGGCCCGGGTGTGGGCGACCAGGCTCTTCCGGGAGTTGGCGTTGATCAGGCCTTCGACCAGTTGGTCGATGGCTGGGTCTTTCAGGCCGATGAAGTTGCGGCTGCCGGGGTTGTCGGCGCTGCTCGAGTGCCAGTACTCGCGCTGCTCGTTACCCGGCGAATTGGACTGGCCGAAGCCGCCCACGATCAGGTCGAAATCCCGCGAGCGCAGGCGGTTGATGTACTGCGAGACATCGACCCGGCGAATCACCAGTTCCATGCCGAGATCGGCCATGTTGCGCTTGAACGGCAGCAGTACGCGCTCGAATTCGGTTTGCGCGAGGAGAAACTCGAAACTGACCGGTTTGCCTTCGGCATCGAGCATCTGGTCGCCTTCGATGCGCCAGCCGGCTTCCTGCAACAGTTGATAGGCGCGCCGCTGCTGTTCGCGGATGATGCCGCTGCCGTCGGTGACGGGAACGCGGAATTCATCGGTAAACACCGCGGGGGAAATCTTGTCGCGCAGCGGTTCGAGGAGCTTCAGCTCGTCGGCGCCGGGCAGGCCGCTGGAGGCCAGTTCGGAGTTGTCGAAATAACTGCGGGTGCGGGTATAGGCACCATTGAACAGCTGGCGGTTGGTCCATTCGAAATCGAACAGCAGGCCCAGCGCCTCGCGCACCCGTTTGTCCTGGAACAGGGGCCGGCGGGTGTTGAAGATGAAGCCCTGCATGCCGGTGGGGTTGTGGTTGTCGATCTCTTCCTTGATCAGTTGGCCATTGGCCACGGCGGGGCTGTCGTAGGCGGTGGCCCAGTTTTTCGCACTGGTTTCCAGCCAATAGTCGAATTGCCCGGCCTTCAGGGCTTCGAGGGCCACGGTGTTGTCGCGGTAGTAGTCGAGCTGCATGGTGTCGAAGTTGTAGAAACCGCGGTTGACCGGCAGGTCCTTGCCCCACCAGTCCTTGACCCGCTCATAGCGAATCGAGCGCCCGGCTTTGACTTCGGCAACCTTGTAGGGGCCGCTGCCCAGCGGAATCTCCAGATTGCCCTTGCTGAAGTCGCGTTTGGCCCACCAGTGCTTGGGCAGTACCGGCAGTTGTCCGAGAATCAGCGGCAGTTCGCGGTTGCCGGCATGCTTGAAGATAAAGCGTACCCGGCGCGGGCCTTCGACTTCGACCCGCTCGACATCGGCATAGTAGCCGCGGTACGTGGGCGCCCCATGGGTCATCAGGGTTTCGAAGGTGAACTTGACATCTTCGGCGGTCACCGCCTGACCGTCGTGGAAGCGTGCCTCGGGGCGCAGGTAGAAACGCACCCAGGAATTGTCCGGCGCCTTCTCGATTTTTTCTGCGAGCAGGCCGTATTCGCTGAAGGGTTCGTCCAGGCCGTGGCGAGTCAGGGTGTCGTAGATCATGCCGATATCATCGGCCGCCACCCCTTTGTTGATAAAGGGATTGAGACTGTCGAAGCCGCCAAAGCCGGCCTGGCGCAAGGTACCGCCCTTCGGGGCGTCGGGGTTCACATAGTCGAAATGCTGGTAATTGGCCGGGTATTTCGGCGGTTCGTCATACAGGGTCAGGGCGTGCTTGCCGGCGGCCTGGGTCAAGCCGGCCAGGGCGAGCAGCGCGATGGTGCTGCCGAGCAGTAGAAATGAGCGCAGAGGCGGCGTCATCGGGCATTCTCCGTGGGTTTCAGCCACCAGGTACGCAGGCCCAGGGTATAGGGCGGCGTGGTGACGAAGGCAAACCGATTGCGGTAGGCCAGGCGGTGATAGTTGATGTACCAATTCGGGATGGTGTAGTGCTGCCACAGCAGCACTCGATCGAGGGCGCGGGTGGCAGCGATTTGTTCATCGCGGGTTTGCGCCGACAACAGTTTGTCGAGTAGGGCGTCGACCACCGGATGGTTTACGCCTGCGTAGTTCTTGCCGCCTTTGATCGTTGCCTGGCTGGAGTGGAAGTACAACGATTGCTCCAGGCCCGGACTGAGGGTTTGTGGCAGGGTCAGCAAAATCATGTCGAAATCGAATTGATCCAGGCGCTGTTTGTATTGCGCACGATCGACAGTGCGCAGATTGGCCTGAATGCCGATGCTGGCAAGGTTCTCGGTGAACGGTTGGAGGATTCGCTCGAGGTTTGGATTGACCAGCAGAATCTCGAACTGCAGCGGCTGGCCCTTGGCGTTCAGCAGATACTCGCCGGACGGTTTCCAGCCGGCCTCGGCCAATAGACCGAGGGCGCGGCGCAAGGTTTCCCGGGGAATGCCGCGACCATCGGTTTGCGGCACGGTAAAGGGTTCGCTGAACAAGCGTTTCGGCAGTTGCTTGCGATAGGGCGAAAGCAGCAGCCATTCGGCGCCTTCGGGTGTGCCCGTGGCGGAGAACTCGCTGTTTGGGTAATAGCTCTGGGCGCGCACATAGGAGCTGTTGAATAGCGCGCGGTTGGTCCACTCGAAATCGAACATCAGCCCCAGGGCTTCGCGTACCTTGCGTTCGGCGAAAGCCGTGCGCCTGCTGTTCATGAACAGGGCCTGGGTCTGCGTGGGGATCTGGTGCGGGATCTCGGCACGGATCACCTCGCCACGCGCTACCGCCGGGAAACGGTAGCCGTTGGCCCAGTTCTTCGCTTGTTGCTCGATATAGAAGTCGAACTCACCGGCCTTGAAGGCTTCGAAGGCAACATGGCTGTCGCGGTAGAACTCCACCTCGACCCGATCGAAGTTGTACTTGCCGCGATTGACCGGCAGTTTCTCGCCCCACCAGTTCTTCACCCGCTCGAAGGTCAGGCTGCGCCCCGGATTGACCTGGGTGATGCGGTAAGGGCCACTGCCCAGCGGTGGTTCGAAGGTGGTGGCCTTGAAGTCGCGATCCTTCCAGTAATGCTGCGGCAGCACCGGCAATTCGCCCAGGCGCAGAATCAGCAGGGGGTTGCCCGAGCGCTTGAACACGAAGCGGATGCGGTGGCGATTGAGGATGTCGACCCGCTGCACTTCCTGCAGGCTGGTGCGGTACTGCGGGTGGCCCTCTCTGAGCAGCAGCCGATAGGAAAACGCCACGTCATAGGCGGTGATCGGCTTGCCGTCATGAAATTGCGCTTGCGGGCGCAGATTGAACACCACCCAGCTGCGATCCTCGCTGTACTCGACCGATTTGGCGATAAGGCCGTAGCTGGAGGTCGGCTCATCGCCGGAGGGGTCGTAAGAGCCGGTGCCGGCCATCAGCGGTTCGTTCAGCCCGGTGACGCCGTATTGGAGGAAATTGGCGGTGGAAATCGGGCTGGTACCCTTGAAGGTGTAGGCATTGAGGGTGTCGAAGGTGCCCGTGCCCATGAAGCGCATCGTGCCGCCTTTCGGGGCCTCGGGATTGACCCAGTCGAAATGGGTAAAGTTGGCCGGGTATTTGAGCGCACCAAATTGCGCATAGCCGTGGCTTTCGCTGACGGTCGCCCACGCGGGAAAGCCGATGACCAAGCTGAGGATTAGCGAGAGGAGGGGACGTATCAAGTGAAAGATCCGATCCGGAGCGGCTTTTGGGCTTCTTGTCCGGTACAGTAACAGCTTGTATCCGCAGGAAAAAGGCCAAGTCTATTGGCAGGGCATGCTGGCATTATTACTCTCTTTCGATTTATCACCACGAGGCCTTGAACTTGGATACACGTAGCCATGGTCTGCAGTCATGGATTGATCGTCTGAATCAGGCCGAGTTGCCGGCCCTGGCCGCGGTGGTGCAGGATCTGCAGCGCCTGGCGCAACAAGAACACGCGTCTGTGCAGCAATTGGCGGACGTCCTGCTGCGCGATGCTTCGCTGACCTCCAAGGTGTTGCGGGTCGGCAATAGTGCTTACTACAACCCTTCGCAAGAAACCATCAAGACCATCTCGCGGGCCATCGTCCTGATCGGCTTCGACAATGTACGCCTGATCAGCCTCTCGGTGAGCCTTATCGATGGCTTGCTCACCCGGGCTCCGCGCGAGCAGTTGCAGGAGCTGCTCGCGCGTTCGTTTCACGCGGCGGTGCAGGCGCGCAATATCGCCGGCTACGTGCTGGCAAGGCATGAGGAGGAGGTCTTCATCGCGGCCCTGCTCTATCACCTGGGTGAACTGGCTTTCTGGGGTTGTGGTGGTGAACAGGCGGACGAACTGGCCTGTGCCCTGGCCCAGCCAGGCGCCAATGTCGAGGAAGCGGTGCGTGCGGTGCTTGGCACCAGTTTTCGCCAGTTGACTCAGGGGCTGGTGAAAGGCTGGAACATCGGCGAGATCGCCAGCTTGGCGCATAACAGCGCCAACCATAACGACCCGGCAGTGCGCGCGGTCAGTCTGGGTGCCCGCATCAGCGAGGCGGCGCTCGACGGCTGGGACTCGCCGGCGATGGAGGCCCTGGTCGGTGAGATGGCGACATTCATCGGGGTCAGCCCGCAAGAGGCCATGCAGCAAGTGCTGGCCAGCGCCGATGAAGCGGTCAAGGTGGCCGCGACCTTTGGCGCCAGTCAGCTCTGCCGCCTGATCCCCAATACCGATCCCGAACAGATCCGTCTGCAGCAAGAGCAGCGCAAGGCGCGCCTGTTGCAACCCAACCTGCAGCTGTTGCAACACGCCCTGCGGGATCTGGGGTTGCTGGCGTCTCGCCGCGGCGATCTCGGCTTGATTCTCGATACCCTGCTCAAAGGCCTGCATCAGGGCGCGGGGCTGGAGCGCGTGATGCTGGTGGTGCTGGCCGATGGACAGCGTTGTTTTCGGGCCAAACGGGTGGTGGGCGAAGGGACCGAGGGCTGGATGAGCGATTTCCTGCTGCCTGTCGAGCCGCGCGAGCAACCGCATATATTCAGCTACGTACTGCGCAATAAAGAAGCCTTGTGGATGGGCGTACCGGCCAGCTACAGCCTCAACGAACTGGTGACCCAGCCGATACGTCAGCGCCTGGGCCCGGGCATGTTCTTTATTGCCCCGCTATTGGCCGGCAACCGCGAGATTGGCGTGATCTATGCCGACAATCGGGTATCCGACCGCGCGTTGAAGCATGAGCAGTTTGTGGCCTTTCAGCGCTTTACTCAACTCGCCCGACGTTGCCTGGAGGCGCTGAGCCAGCGCGCTTGAGTGCTGCTCGATCAGGGCAGACGCAGGGTCAGGGTCTGCCCCGGCTTGATGGCGCTGCCCGTGCGCGGATTCCAGCGTTGCAGGTGCTGCATCTCGACCTTGAAGCGCTTGGCGATGGCGTACAGCGAATCACCTTTGCGCACCTTGTAATAGGTGGTAGCGCCACGTCCGCCAGCGCTGGATGTTGCTGGAGCCTGGCCACCGTGTAGCGCCAGGATCTGGCCGGCGCGCAGGTTGTGGCTTTTAAGGTTGTTCCAGCGCTGCAGGTCTTTGCTCGAGACCTGGTGGTTCTTGGCGATTTGCCAGAGGTTGTCGCCGTTTTTGACCCGATAACTGCGTGATTGCGCGACAGAACGGGCCGCAGGCTGGAACAGCGGTTCTTTCGGCGTGAAGCCCGGTTGCGCGGGAATGCTGAGTACCTGGCCGATACGCAAATGGTTGCTGGACAGCTTGTTGATATCTTTGAGGGTACTGACTGTCAGGTGATAGCGGTTGGCGATGCTGTTGAGGCTGTCGCCGGAACGAACGTTGTACTGCTGCCAGTCCACCAGATCCTGGGGCTTCATCAGCGCCAGGTTGGCAGCCAGCAGTTCCGCGTTGGCGGTCGGTACCAGCAGATGTTGCGGGCCGTCCAGGGTGATGCGCTTCTTAAAGGCCGGGTTGAGCTGATACAACTCATCTTCGTCCAGCTCGGCCATGGCCGCGACCCTGGACAGGTCCATGCGCTGCTTGAGCACGACCGTCTCGAAATAGGGCTCGTTGGCAATCGGCTCAAGGTTGACACCGTAGGCTTCCGGGGACATCACCACCTGTGACAGGGCCAGCAGCTTGGGCACGTAATTCTGCGTCTCTTTGGGCAGTGGCAGGTTCCAGTAGTCGGTCGGCAGGCCGAGTTTCTGGTTGCGTTCGATGGCCCGGCTGACGCGGCCTTCGCCCGCATTGTAGGCAGCCAGGGCGAGCAGCCAGTCACCGTTGAACATTTCATGCAGGCGTGACAGATAGTCCATCGCCGCATTGGTCGACGCCATGACGTCGCGGCGCCCGTCGTACCAACTGGTCTGGCGCAGGTTGAAATGACGGCCGGTGGAGGGGATGAATTGCCACAGGCCGACTGCATTGGCGTGGGAATAGGCGAAGGGGTTGTAGGCGCTTTCGATCATCGGCAGCAACGCCAGCTCCATCGGCATATTGCGCTCGGCCAGACGTTCGACGATGTAGTGAATATAGGGGCCGCTGCGCTCGCCGGTTTTTTCGACAAATGAAGGATTGCTGACGAACCACAGGCGCTGCTGCTCGATGCGCGGGTTGACGCCGATCTGATCCTGCATCTGGTAGCCGTCACGGACACGCTGCCAGATATCCTCGGGCTCTGTCGTGGCGATGCTGTCGGTCAGCCAGACCGGTTCCCGCTCCAGACCCACCGTCAGATCGGTGTCATTACCGCTGTCCTCGGGAGTTTTGCCCGTGGTCTGGCAGCCGGCCAGGGTTACACAAAACACCACCACCAGCGCTTGTGCGCCCTGTGCCAATGCCTTTAAATTCAAGGTCTTGCGTGGTGATAAAGGCATTGGTTGGCTGGGGCTTCCCGGGGTAAAGGTCGGGCGATTCTAGGAACCGATGCCGGGGTGGTCAAGTTTTAACCACTTTTTTGCGGGGTTATCGACTTTTTAGAAATTATCCTTCCATGCTCGCAGACGCGCGAAAACCTCGCTGGGCGAACGTTTCTGCGGGCCGTCATGCTCGTCTATCTTGGCCTTGACCGCTTCTTCGGCGCTGCGCAAAAAAGGGTTGGTCGCGCACTCCAGGGCCAGGCTGGAGGGCAGGCTGATGCGGCCTTCGGCGCGCCAGGCGCTGACTTCCTGCAGCCGTTGGGCGATCTGTGGGTTGTCTGGTTCGACAGCCTGGGCAAACCGTAGGTTGCTCAAGGTGTATTCATGGGTGCAGTACACCTGGGTCTGCCCGGGCAGGGCGGCCAGGCGGCTGAGCGAGTCGTGCATCTGTGCGGGACTGCCTTCGAACAGACGGCCGCAGCCGGCGGCGAACAGGGTGTCGCCACAAAACAGCCAGTGTTGCTCGGCCTGGTAATAGGCGATATGCCCCAGGGTATGACCCGGTACTTCGATGACGCGAAAGCGCTGCCCGAGCACCTCGACTTCGTCGCTTTCGCGCAAGGCCAGATCCCGCGCGGGGATATTTTCCTGCGCCGGGCCGAGTACCCGCGCCCCGGTGGCCGCCTTCAACGGCTGGATGCCGCCCACATGGTCGGGGTGATGGTGGGTGATCAGAATGTCGCTCAATTGCCAGTCGGGATGGCTGTTCAACCAGGCCAGTACCGGCGCCGCATCGCCGGGGTCGACCACCGCGCAGCGGCGCTGTTCGAGGTCTTGCAGCAACCAGATATAGTTGTCCGAGAAGGCGGGCAGGGCGTCGATCTTTATCATCAGGCAGGTCGCTAAGCAGGTCATAAAGGTGCATCTTAGAACTCATTGGCGGTGCTGACTACGCAGGTAATTCTTTATGTCCGATCATCCTTTCGCCCAGGCCGATGCCGATTGGCTCAAGCTTATCGGTACGGCGCGCCATTGGTTCAATGGGCCCTATGGCCAGTTGCTGCTGGAGGACGAGCAGCGTTTGCTCGAGGAAGAGCTGGCGCGCTTCTTTGGCGGTTACATGGTGCATTACGGCCCTTCCGCGCAAGCCTCGCCGAATGCCGCGCAGATCCAGCGCAGCGTGCGGGTCGGCGCGCCCTTCAGCGGGGTGGAAATCGTCTGCGAAGAGCAGGCCTGGCCGCTGACCGAGTATGCCGCCGACGTCGTGCTGCTCCAGCATGGCCTGGACTTCAGTCTGTCGCCCCATGGCCTGTTGCGCGAGGCGGCCCACAGCGTGCGCCCGGGCGGCCATCTGCTGGTGGTCGGGATCAATCCGATGAGTGCCTGGGGCGTGCGCCATCTGTTCGCCCGTGACGGCCTGCGTCAGGCGCGTTGCATTGCACCCAATCGGGTCAGTGACTGGCTGCACCTGTTGGGCTTCGCGCTGGAGAAACGCCGCTTCGGGTGCTATCGTCCGCCGCTTGCTTCCACTGCCTGGCAGGCTCGTCTGGCGCCGCTGGAAGTCTGGGGCGACGCCTGGCAATCGCCGGGAGGCGGCTTCTATCTGTTGGTGGCGCGCAAGCTGGTGATCGGCTTGCGCCCGTCACGGCAGCCGCAACGCGTGCCCATGGGCAAGTTGGTGCCGATGCCGGTGGCCAAGGTCAGTCGCCGCGACGCGAAGCCGTAATACGTTCTAGAGCCTGCCGAGCGGAATTTATTGAGAGATTGGCTCTGCATGAATGAACAAGTCGAGATTTACACCGATGGTGCCTGCAAGGGCAATCCCGGCATCGGTGGCTGGGGCGCGTTGATGATATTCAAGGGCGTGGAAAAGGAGCTCTGGGGCGGCGAGGCCGAAACCACCAACAATCGCATGGAGCTGACCGCGGCGATTCGCGCCCTGGCCGAGTTGAAGCGCGCCTGCGACGTGCGTCTGGTGACCGACTCGCAGTACGTCATGCAAGGTATCCAGGACTGGATGCCGAACTGGAAAAAACGCGGCTGGAAAACCGCCGCCAAACAGCCGGTGAAGAATGCCGATCTGTGGCGCGAGCTGGACGAGCAGGTGAATCGGCACAAGGTGACCTGGCAGTGGGTGCGCGGTCATACCGGCCACCCCGGTAACGAGCGTGCCGACCAACTGGCCAACCGTGGCGTCGACGAAGTGAGAGGGCTGCAACGTGCGTAGCGTAGTACTGGATACTGAAACCACCGGCATGCCGGTCACCGACGGTCACCGGATCATCGAGATCGGCTGTGTCGAACTGATGGGCCGGCGCCTGACCGGGCGGCATTTCCACGTCTATCTGCAGCCGGATCGCGAGATCGACGAGGGCGCCATTGCGGTGCACGGCATCACCAACGATTTCGTTCAGGACAAGCCGCGCTTCAAGGAAGTGGCCGACGAGTTCTTCGAGTTCATCAAGGGCGCCCAGCTGATCATCCACAACGCGGCGTTCGACGTTGGCTTCATCAACAACGAATTCGCCCTGATCAAGCAGCAGGATCGCGCCGACATCAGCGAGCATTGCTCGATCCTCGACACCCTGCTGATGGCCCGTGAACGTCATCCGGGGCAGCGCAACAGCCTCGATGCCCTGTGCAAGCGCTATGGCGTCGACAACTCCGGCCGCGATCTGCACGGCGCCTTGCTCGATGCCGAGATCCTCGCCGATGTCTACCTGACCATGACCGGCGGGCAGACCAATCTGTCCCTGGCCGGTGACGGCTCGGAAGGCGACAGCAATGGCCGTCAGCAGCCCAGCGCGATTCGTCGTCTGTCCGCCGATCGCCAGCCCACCCTGGTGGTGCGCGCCACCCAGGCCGAGCTGGAGGCGCACGCCGCGCGCCTGGCGGCGATCGAAAAAACGGCCGGCAGCCCGGCGTTGTGGGCGACGCTGGAGCCTTAGGGCGAACAGGTTCGCATAGCCAGATGCCAGCCCACATGGCAAACCGGCTGGAGGAGGGCCCGGATATTTTCGAGCGTTGTCTGGCCGCATTGGCCTGAGCGGTCACCCGCAGTGACGGCCACGGGTGTGCGTTGGTCCTGCGGATGTGTCCAGCGGCGGGCGGGGTGAGTCTAGAAAGTTCTAGGTCACCTTTTCCGAGCCGCAGAGAGTCGCCATGCACCCGCTACGAGAAAGCCTGC
>Ga0209343_10001049_pt1 | contig 38207 bp, 42 predicted proteins | sample RifCSPlowO2_02_FD_184026 | JGI IMG/M metagenome (GOLD analysis project Ga0209343, IMG submission 184026) | Groundwater microbial communities from Rifle, Colorado - Rifle CSP2_plank lowO2_0.2 (SPAdes) (version 2) | ecosystem: Environmental > Aquatic > Deep subsurface > Groundwater | place...
ATATCAAGGGGCGGAGCCCCCTTGGCTGGTTTCGATCCGGCTCCACAATGCCCGTTGGCCCTGCCATGACGCCCCCAGCAGGTGCATCGCCTCGGTGAAGGCAGGCCACACCGTGAGGAGGGGATCCCGGAAGCTCTTGAGGGTCTCGACGCATGCCTCGTGCTGCGGGTCGTCCGCGTCGATCAGGGCGACCAGCGGCCCCGCGTCAACGAGGACGCCGCGCACGGGCCTTGCCGGCGACGAGTGTGGAGAACGACTCGCCGGTCGTCTTATCCGGATTTCGCGCGCCTATCCGAACGAGGCCGATGACGTCAGCCCACATCTGATACGGACGCTCTTCCTGCGTGTCGCCGTCGGCGGTGGCCGTGTAGTACTCGATGGCTTCGCGGACGATGTCGGACCGCGTTTGCCGGCGACGTCTGGCGAGGGCGTGCAGGGCACGCTCCGTCTTGGGAGTCAATCGAACGGTCAGTGGCATGACGGCTCGTCGTACAAATAGGTATTACGCGCACAGCCGGCGCGTGCAAGCGGCCCTCGAGCTCGAGATCCTCGTCGCTCGTCTTGCCGGCGCTTCGGGCCTTCTTCGAGCATCCCTTGTCCGGAGAGACGGTCTGGAGAGCCGACGGCCGCGCGGGTCTTTTTCTACCTTCGCGGGGGAGGCGTGACGCCGAAGCGGGACAAGACATCGACACGAAGCTCGTCCCGCCACGCCTGATAGGTATAGACCGGGTACGACGTGTCGAGCGGATCCGGCGTGGCCCGGATGTCGTACTGCGACGATCGAAAGAGGCCGTAGTTCAGGGCGGTTCCCAGGAGGTTGAACGCCAGGATGCCGACACCGGCCATCCGCGCGGGCCGGTGAAAGCGTGCCGCCGCCGCCACGGCGAGAAACGCCAGCACAGCCGCGCCGCCGGTGACGCGCACCTCGGAATTGAACGCAAAGGGCCCGCACATCGCCAGCGCCAGGCCGATGATCCAGCCCTCGACGCGCGCGCCCGGTCCCGGCAGCGAGCGGATGATGACGAACCAGCACGCCGCGTAGGCGAACAGCGCCGCGATCGGCGCCCAGGGCGACCAGGCGAACATCGAGACCGGAGCGAAGATAATCACGATCCCTTCGAGCACCTTGGCGAGGCCGATCGGAACCGCGAGGGCCGTTCCCACTGCTGTGACGACCGGCGGAGTTCCGTCACGAACCGTGAACGCATAGTTCGTGATGTAGCCGCCGTACGCGAAGACGCCCATCGCGACCAACGACACGGCGCTCGCCGTCAGCGATCGCTTCCGCGCGAACTGCAGCGAGAAGACGAGATTCTGGAGCACGAAGGGTGTCTTTGACGCACACGCGGCAATCGCCCAGAGCAGCCTGATGGGCGTACGGGTCGTCGACAGGGCGAGCAGGAGGCATAGAACCAGCAGCAGATCGTTGCGCTGGTTGATCCACGTGACGCTCCAGAGAAACGACGGGTGAAAGAACGACGACAGTGCCAAGAAGGTCGACCACTCGTCGAGTTCCATCCGTCGGCACAGTCGCCACATGGTCCAGAGGCACGCGAGATACAGCAGGAGATTGGCCGCATGTTGGACGGAAGCCTCGTTGGGCAGTATCGCAAGGGTGAGCGTTTCCAAAGGCCGCCCGTAGTTGATGAAGGGGTTCGCCACGAGCTGACGCCACGTGAGCGGAACCTTCTCGAAATCGTCGGTGGAGAACCCGCGGCCCAAGGCCGGCAGCCAGATGGTCGAGAGAAGTCCGACGCAGGCGAGAGGCCAGCCCCTCCCGAACCTCGGTGAAGGGACGCCGCTCATTGGTGGGGGCGCGCCGCCGCAGGGCGCGTTAGGCGGGATGTCGTTGCGTGTGCATCCTGGAGACACCGAGCAGAGTGTCGCGGCCCGCCGCTACCGTCGAGGGTAGCGGCGGCGCCGCGTGCCTGCCTCTCGTGCGGTGCGACCGCGGGCCGCGAAGGGCTCCGGGGGTGCGGCGACGTCAACTGGATTCAGGCAGCTGCCAAGCCTGGATCCGGCCGCACCTAGAATCCGGGGCAGAAGCGGTCTGAGGGCGCGTCGCCCGCTTCCTCGACCTGGTCGCCGTGCCCAAAATGCCCCACCATCGCTCCATGGCCGACGACGAGCAGACTGTACTCACCGTTCCCCTTCTGGTGGCACACGAACCACCAGTTGCCCGGTATAGCCATCGAGAGCGACGCGTTCGCCAAAACCGCAACGAAAACTCCGAGTATCAGTCGTGCGCGCATGAGGCGTACTCCTTCTGCGATGATCTATACCACCGCTGGAGGTGTCTAAACTACAAGAAAGGGCGTGGATTACAAAATCGTATTGCCGAGGTGTAAACGCCCGCAGTTCCCGTGTGAGCGGGGTTAACCGTGCGGTTCTTCATGACAAATTTAGGATCGGCTAAAGGCACGAAGATGTTCGCGCTCGCGCTGGCAATCGGCGCCGCTCTTCGCCTCGGAGCGCTGCCCATGGCCGCGTCCTACGATGCGATGAAGGGGTGGAGCCACGTTGCGGCGACGCGCGGCGAGGCACGGCTGTACGACTGGGCCGCGGCGCCTGACGACCGCAGCCTGCGCCGCGTGGACGGCTTCTACGCGCAGGGGGACTACCCGCCGCTCTCCCTTTACGCCCTTGGCGCCGCGGGCCGGATCTACTACCGCGCCACCGGCGGCGCGTATCCCGATACCCCCGCACTGACGGCGACGGTCAAGGCGCCCGCGCTCGTTGCGGACATCGCGCTCCTCGTCCTGTTGTTCGTCGTCGTGCGGGGGTCGGCCGGCATCCGCGCGGCGCGCACGACGGTGCTGGCCTGCTGGCTGAACCCGGCGCTCGTCCTCGGCACCGTGCACGGCCTGCTCGACGCGCTGCTCGTGCTGCCGGTCGCGGGCGCCGTGATCGCCGCCGCCGCCGGCTGGCCGGCGCTCGCCGGCTCGCTCTGTGCCGCGGCGGTGCTGACGAAACCGCAGGGCGTGCTGGTCGTGCCGGTCGCCGCGCTTGCGATCTGGAACGCCGCCGGCACCAACCGGACCTCACAGTTGGCCCGCGCAGCCGGCGGCGCGGCGCTCGCGGCGGCCGTCATCCTGCTGCCCATTGTGGTGGCCGGCGCGGCCTGGAACATGGTGCTCGCCGTGGGGTCGAACGCGCTCGGCGGCGACATGCTGTCGAACGCCTGCAACCTCTGGTGGATCGTCGGGCACGCCATCCAGGTGGCACAGGGGCCAGACGCCGGCGTGCGCTCGATGCTGACGACGCAGGCGGTGCTGACGCCGATCTCGGCGGTGATGGATTTCGAGTCACCCGCGGTCCGGATCGCGGTACGCGTGCTCGGGGGAACGCTCACGATGGCCGCCGGCGCGTGGGGCGTGTGGACGGCACGCCGGGCGCGCGACCTCTGGCTGCACGCTGGCGCCGCCGCATTCCTCGTGCACGCCTACGTCGTGCTGACGCCGCAGGTCCACGAGAACCATCTCTTCGCCGCTGTGCCGCTGCTCGCGCTCGCCTCGGCGGGGCGGCGCCGCTTCCTGCCGCTGCTGGTCGTGGTGAGCATCGTCGCGGCGCTCAACCTGAATCTGCTGTACGGCCTTGGAGAGCCCGACCTGCGGTACGCGATCCCGCGCGGTCTGATCGGCGTCGACCTGATGCTGCTCGCGTCAGCCGCCAACTGCGCCGCGCTCGCGTGGCACGCGCTGGTGCTCGCCAGGGAGTCGCCGGGCCATCCGGAGCTGTCCTGACGGAGCGGGCGCATTCGTGATGATGAGCTCGTCGACGGCTCCGCGCAGGGCTGCCCGGGAGTTGATCGCGCGCCGCGCCGGGACGCGGCGCACCAGCAGGCCCGCCCGGCGGGCCGCGCGCGCCGTGTAGGCGCGCTCGATCTCCGGCGCGCTCGAGTTCGACACGAGCACGATCGCGCCGCGGCCGGCCGCGGCGATCACCGCGGCCTGCAGGCGCTCGTGATCCGGCGCGCCGAAGCCCCGCGCGGTGTACTGGGCGAAACTGGCGGTGCGGCTGAGCGGCGCATACGGGGGATCGCAGTAGACGAAGTCTCCAGGCCCGGCGGCCCCAAGCGTCTCCTCGAACGGCGCCAGGTCGAGTGAGACTCCCGGCGCGGCGAGGGCGCGGGCCACGGTGCGGACGTGCTCGGCGTCACAGATCCTCGGATTGCTGTAGCGTCCCACGGGCACGTTGAACGCGCCCTGCCGGTTGAGCCGAAACAGTCCGTTGTACCCCGTGCGGTTCAGGTAGATGAGCATCGCGGCGAGGGCGGGCGTATACGCCGCCGCGCCTGGTGCTCCGAGCGATGCGCGCATCGGGTTGAACCGGCGGTCGCGCACGTCGTAGTAGCACGCGTCGCCCCGCTCGCGATGCTCCCGCTCGAGCGGGGCCAGCGCCGTAATCACCGCCTCCGGGTCGTCACGCACCGCCCGGTAGCAGCCGATCAAATCGGGGTTCACGTCGGCCAGGCGCACCGTCGGGCCGTCGAAGCGGCCGGCCGCGTGCAGGTCGAAGAAAACGGCGGCGCTGCCGACGAACGGCTCGATGTACCGCTCGAACCGGGCGGGATAGTAGCGGCGCAGCACGGGCAGGAGCTGGCGCTTCCCTCCGGCCCATTTCAGCAGCGGACGACCCACGCCTCCATTATCGGCATCTGACGGCGACCTGCACGGTCCGGGATCCGATGAATAATGAACGGTGGCATGTCGATTCCGGTCTGGGACTATCGGCGCGAGTACGAGGCCGAGCGGGACGATGTCCTGGCGGCCGTCGACCGGGTGTGCCGATCCGGACGCCTGATCCTCGGTGAGAGCGTCAAGGCGTTCGAGCAGGAGTTCGCCGCCTACTGCGGCGTTCGCCACGGCGTCGGCGTCAATAGCGGCACGGATGCGCTGACGCTGGCGTTGCGCGCGCTCGACCTTCGTCCTGGCGATGAGGTGATTACCACCTCCAACACCGCGATCCCGACCGTATCTGCGATCGTGTCGGCCGGCGGGACGCCGCGTTTTGTCGACATCGAGCCCGACACGTATCTCATGGACCTGTCGCGGCTGGAGGCCGCCGTGACGCCCCGCACGCGCTGCATCATCCCGGTGCACCTGTTCGGGCAGTGCGTCGACATGGACGGCGTGCAGGCAGTGGCGGCGCGGCAGGCCGTCGCGGTGCTCGAGGACTGCGCCCAGAGCACGGGGGCCGAGTTTCGCGGCCGGCGCGCCGGATCGATGGGGCAGATGGCGGCGTGTTCGTTCTATCCGACGAAGATTCTCGGTGCGTACGGGGACGGCGGGATGATCGTCACCGGAGACGAGGCGCTCGCGGCGCGGCTGCGGCGGCTGCGCGTGTACGGCACCGACGGGTCTTACTACGCGGAAGAGCACGGCTGCAACTCGCGCCTCGACGAGCTGCACGCGGAGATCCTGCGCCGCAAGCTGCGCCGAATCGACGCCTACATCGCGCGGCGCCGCGATCTGGCCCGGCGGTACGACGAGCAGCTATGCGGCTCGGGCCTGATGCTGCCGGCGGTCGGGCCGGGCAGCACCCACGTCTATCATCTCTACGTTGTCCGCCATCCGGCGCGGGCGACCATCGTGGAGGCGCTCAAAGGCCACGGCATCTCGGTGGGGATCCACTATCCGTGGCCGATCCATCTGATGCCGGCATACGCGCACTTCGGCGGCGGGGAAGGGTCGCTTCCGCGGACGGAGCAGGCGGCGCGGGAAATCTTCTCGCTTCCGATGTACCCGTCGCTCACGAATGCCGAGCAGGACCGCGTCTGCGGGACGTTGCTCGAGGCGCTGGCGACGGTACGGCTCGGCTCCTAGTCCTCGATACGGGCGCCGCACAGCGCCTTCATCACCATGTGACCGAACATCAGGTGGAATTCCTCGCAGAGCTGCATGTCGAAGGAGGGAATCCAGACGGCATGCTTCGCCGTCTGTTTCAGACGGCCCCCGTCGTAGCCGACCACGGCCAGGGTTTCCGCTCCGTGTGCGTTGGCGTACTCGACCGCCCGCACCACGTTCGGTGAGTTGCCGCTGCCGCTGACGGCAATCACGAGATCGCCGGGCTCGAGAATGGCCCGGAGCTGGCCCGCGAAGATCTCGTCGAACGCGGCGTCATTCGCAAACGCCGTGACGAGGCCGATGTTGTCGCAGAGCGACATCCCGCGACACTTGCGGCCGGTCGCGAGGTTCACCATCTTGTTCCAGTCGGTGATGAAGTGCGACGCGGCGTACGCGCTGCCGCCGTTGCCGCAGGTGATGATCTGTCTGCCCGCCTCGAAAGCCGCTCTGACGACGTCAACGCCCGTCTGGACCGCTTCGAGATCGAGCTTTCCAGCCAGGTGGCTGTGGGCATCGAGGTATCCGGCGACGGTGAAGCTCGCGCTCATCGAGGGGACTCGACCAGTATCCCCGGTTCACCGGCCGGCCGCAAGGTCGGCTGGTCGCCGGTTCGGCTGCCAGCCTGCGATCGAGACTCAGCGCGTCCGCGCGCCGTTCCGGAAGCAGAGCACCAGCGCGAGCGCGATCAGGGCCAGATTCGCGGCCGCGCGCGAGTAGCCCTCCGACGACGTGAAACTCAGGGACTCGACGCCGAAGTTGGTGATGACGGCGAGGACGAACGCCACGCCTGACAGCCCGACAAGGGCCTGCGCCAGTGGAATCATTGTCTTCTCCCTTGCTGAACGGCTTCATTATGAGCGCCACCATGGACCGACGTCCACACAAAGCGGCAGGCCTTAGAATTGATCAGGAGCGCCTCGCCAGGCGTGCCCTATGAAGGTCACCGTCATTCCGGCGCGCGCCCTCGCCACCGAGCACATTCACGCGTGGTCGGCGTTGCAGCAGGCGAGCCCGGAGCTGTGCAGCCCGTTCCTGTCGCCCGAGTTCACGATGGCCGTCGCGATGGCGCGCACCGACGTGTGTGTCGGCATCCTCGAGCAGAACGGCCGCCCGGTGGGATTCTTCCCCTACCAGCACTCGCGGCTGGCGATCGGCCATCCAGTCGGAGGTTTGTTGAACGACGTCCAGGGCGTCATTGTTGCGCCCGGCGTGGAATGGCGTGCGATGGACCTGGTTCGAGCATGCGGCCTGGCGGCGTGGAGGTTCACCCGCGCGCGCGGGTCACAGGCCGCCTGGCAGCCGTTTCACTACGCCCGGCGGATCTCCGCTGTCGTCGATCTCTCGGACGGATGGAGTGCGTACGCGGACACCATGCGCCACGGTGTGAGCGCTCAGGCGCTCGACCGCAAGTCGCGCAAGCTGGAGCGCAAGGCGGGGCCGCTGCGGTTCGAGCCGCACAGCGACGATCCGGCGGTGCTTCGCAGGCTCATGGACTGGAAGCTGCGCCGGTACGGCTCCCACGGCTATCTCGACGCTTTTGCCGTTCCGTGGGTGCGCCAGCTGCTCGCGCGGATCCATGCGACGCAGACCGCCAGCTTCGCGGGAATGCTCTCGGTGCTCTATGCGGGAGACGAGCCGGTGGCGGCAAATCTGGGATTGCGGTCGCGCGACGTGTGGCACTACTGGTGCCCCGCGTACGACCGGCGGTTCTGGCGGTGCTCGCCCGGGCTGCTGCTCCTGCAGCGCATCATTCAGCACGCGGGGGAGGCAGGCATGCGGGAGGTCGAGCTCGGCGGCTGCGACGAGTATCCGTACAAGCGCGTCTTCATGAACGACTCCCGGATCCTGCTGGAAGGCACCGTCGGTGGCGTGCCGGTGATTGCGACCGTCGATCGATGGCGCCACTCGAGCGAGGACTGGATCCGCCACTCGCGGCTGCTGCGTCCCCCGGCACGGCGCCTGCTGCGCGCGTACCGGCGAGCGAAGCATAGCCTGCTGTATGGAGGAGCGGCCGCTGACGGCCGGCCGCACGGCGATGGGCGTTCTGCGCCGGATTAGGGAGAAGGGCGTCGCCGGCGTGTCCCGCGCGGTGTGGGACCGCCTGGAGGAGCGGCTCCTGGAGGGGTACTACGAGCGGTCGCTCGGGATTGCGACCGCCGGGCGGATCTCGCGGCAGGCGCTCGGCTACGAGAGCGCTGAGTGGAGTGAGTACGGGGCGTCGACGTACGGCAACATCCGCCGAATCATGCGGGCCATGGAGGTCGACCCCGACAGGGACGTGTTCGTCGATTTCGGATGCGGCAAGGGGCGCGTCGTCATTGCCGCGGCCTTCTACCCGTTTGCGCGGGTGATCGGCGTCGAGCGGTCGCCGGCGCTCGGCGACGCGGCACGCCGCAACGTGGAGCGCGCCCGGTCGCGCCTGGCCTGCCCGCGCATCGACATCGTCACCGCCGATGCCTCAGCGTACGACGTGCCGGACGAGGCCACGATCATCTACTTCGCGAGCCCGTTCAGCGGGGCGACGCTCGATACGGTGCTCGACAATGTCAAGGCGTCGCTCGTCCGATCGCCGCGGCGGCTGCGCGTCGTCAGCCACGGATACGACGCGGCAAACCCCTTCGAGCAGCAGATCCGCCGGCACGAGTGGCTGGCGCTGTCCGCCGAGATACCCCTGCAGCGGAGCAACTCCGCCTGGGTCTACGTGAACTCGCGCTGGACCTGCGGTCCGGTCCAGCCGGCGGCCTGAAGCATCAGGTGGCCGAGGGCGGACATCGCGCCGGCCGCGAGCGTCGCGCGGCGCGGCGCCGCGAGGCACCCGTGCACGAGGCGCTCGATCTCTGAGACGTACGTCTCGTGTCCCCAGGCTTTCACCCGCTCCCGCCCCTGCTGTCCCATCGATCGGCGCAGTGCGGCGTCCGCAGCAAGAATACCCATGCGCTCGGCGAGCGCCGCGGAATCGGCCGCGGGGACGACGAATCCGCTCACCTCGTCTTTCACCCGATTCCGCACGTCGCCCGCGGCGTCGGTCGCGACGACCGGCAACCCGGCGGCGTGCGCTTCTTCGACGACGTGGCCGTGGGGATCGCCGAGCGTCGGGAAGACGAAGACATCGGCCGCCGCATAGTACGCCGGCAGCTCGGTCCGTTGGACGAACGGCCAGAACACGATTCCGTCGGCGCCGCGTGCCGCCTCGCGAATGGCGCTCTCGTCGACGCCGTCGCCCACCAGCAGCAGTGAGCTCTCGGGATAGCGCTGACGCACCTGCCTGAAGGCCTCGAGCAGGAAGAGCACGCCCTTCGGCTTCCAGAGCCGTCCGACGTAGAGGAAGACACACCCGCCGACACCGAGACGGGTGCGCAGGCGCAGGCGCCCCTCTGGCGGCAGGGCTCGACCGAAGTGCGCCACGTCCGTGGTCAGCCTGACGACGAAGATCCGATCCTGAGGGAAACCGTAGCGCCGAGCGTAGGCGACAGCGCCCGGGCCGGCGTGCGCCGCGTCGGCGGACCTGAACAGGACCGACTTCGCGATCTCCTTCCACACCGACCGGCGCACCCACGCGTCGAACGACGCCTCGACCACCAGGACGACCCGAATGCCGAGCGCCTTGAGCATCGGATGGCCGGCGACGAACGGGCGCTCGTGATACAGGCACACGATCAGGTCGGGTCTGGCGGCGCGGCAGCGCTCGGCGAAACGGGCGGCTCCCGCCCGTCCGCGCGACGGGTCTTCGATATAGACGCCGGTGAACCGCCAGTCGGCCTCCTTGACGTCCCATCGCCGATCGGGGACGGTCCGCTGCGAATACCACACGGTGAAGTCGAGGCTGCGCCTGTCGGCCAGCGCGTTGTATTGTTCGACGCCGTACGGGGCGGGCACGTTGTCCCAGAAGATGACGCGAGGAGCAGATGCCACGGCTCTACCAGGAGGACGCGCGCCCGGCCGCGACGCCCGCGGGCCAGTCACCCGCTGCGCCAACAGCCTCGCGAAATGCCACTGCGTGGGCCGATGCGACCCGGTCGATGGCGTGCGCCGCCAGGATCCAGCGGCGGGCCGCCGCCGCGTGGGCCACGCGCGCGGGGTCGGACAGTACCGCGACGAGGGCTGCGGCGAACGCCTCCGGATCGCAGTTCGCGACACGGCCGCCGCCGGTCGCCTCGAGGCCGGGAATCTCGCACTGCCGGCTGAGCACGCACGGCGTGCCGCACGCGAGCGCTTCCATGGCCGCGAGCGACGTTTCTTCGTAGATCGTCAGCGAGGCCGCGAACGCGTCGGCATCGACGTACGCCTGCAGCCGGGCGCGGTCGAAGGCGGGCGGCAGAATGCGCAGGGCGTTCCCCAGGTCCAGCGCGCGTGCCACGCGCTCGACCGTCCGCAGCGCGCCGTCGTCCCAACCGATCAGCACGAGCTGCAGGTCGGGGTACCGCCGTCGGGCAATGGCGACGGACCGCAGGAGTACGTCGAGCCCCTTGGCTGGATGAAATCTGCCGAGGAAGAGGATCATCGGCTGCGAACGCCCGATACCGAGGCCGTCCCGCAGCGCTCCTCGCGGCGGCAACGTTTGGAACGCTCGTTCGTCGACGCCCAGACCGATGATGCGGATCCGGGAGGGCCACGCACCCAGCCGCTCGACCACGGACGCCTCGTGGGGGGACTGGGCGATTACGATCCGCGCCTCACTCATGAGCCGCCGCGTGCGATGCAGGCGGTCGTACAGCCGGCGGTACGGCCGCCGCAGGCCGACGCCATCGGCCAGCGCTCCAAGAGGCGACCAGACGATGGGCACCCCCGCTCGCCGGGCGGCGTCGAAGGCCCACCGGACGTGCGCCGCTCGTCCCTCGGTGACGTGCAGGAGGTCGAACTCGGTCACGCGCTCATGCAGGGCCTGCCGGAGGCCCAGCGGATACATCGCCAGCCACTGCGCCCGGTCCGCCGCGTAGTTCCAGGGGGTGGGGAAGCGGTGCACGTCGACTGCTCCAAGCGTTTCCCGCCGGAGGGGAGCGCGACGCGATCCGTCGATCTGATCGGAGGTGTAGACGGTCAGGCTGAAGCCCTGACGCGCGAGCGCCGCGTCGAGGTCGTGACTGTACCTGACGCTTCCACCGTATTGCCACGCCGGCGCGTAGCGGCCGATGACGCGCAGGATGCGGATCGGCTGTGTCATCGGGGACCCAGGTCCTCGAGCGCGGCCGCGACCGGCTCCTCGAGGAGTGCGGCGATGATTCGATGCCCCTCTGCGGTGTAGTGATCGTCGCCCGGGATGAACAGCGCGTCGAAGGGCACGCGACTTCCGGCAATCGCGTCCAGCGCGTCGATGCAGACCACGCCGAGCGACGCGCAGAGCTCGGTGAGCGCCTCACGCAGCAGCATGGAGGAGGCTTTCGGCCGTTCCGTCGTGATCGCGCGCCGGTAAGCGACCTCCTCCATGGACGGCAGCAACAGGATCACGGGCACCGCGCGCTCGTTCCTGACGGCCGAAACGAACTCGCGGTAGATCGCCACGGCGAGCGATAGCGGAGGAGGCTGGCTCGCCACGGCCGCCTCGATGCGCGCGTACTCGGGCAGATCGAACAGCGCATAGCGAATCGCGATCAGCAGATGTGAACGGCTCGCCACCCAGCGGTACAGCGAGCTCTCGGCCAGTCTCTTCGAGACGGGAGGCTCGAACGGAATGTAGGTGAGCCGCTCATCGTCGAGATGGAAAGCGGTATCGGGCCGCGTCAGATCGTCCAGATCGTTCATGAGCGACACAGCCACGACGCAGATCCGTGGCGAGTACCTCAGGCTCTCCTCGACGAACAACAGGTACTCGTTGTCCGGGCCATGCCCGCTGACGCCGAGATTCAAGACGTCGACCCGGGCATCGCGGCGGCGCAACGCCGTCTCGAGGCGCTGGACGAAGGTCTCGCTGTTGTCGATGCCGACGCCCAGCGTCATGGAGTCGCCGTGAACCACGACGCGGATCTCTTCGGGGGAGCGGTACGGCTCGTCGCGATCGGCCCGCAGGCCCTGGTTGTTCGTGCGCAGGCGGTACGGCGTGCCCCAGTGTCGCATCTCGTCCATGTCGGGGTAGTGCCGGAACCGGTAGATCGGATGACTTTGGTACCAGGGCGCGCGAAGTCCCACGTCCTGCGGGAGGACCATGCGGGTTGCCGCCTCGGCCGCTGCCAGGGCCGCCGCAGCCGACGCGCAGGCGAGCGTGGCGCGCGCGAAGATCGTGCGGAGATTGGTCAGGTCGTGGGCTGCTTCAGGCCCAGCGTGCGCATGACACGCTGGATGGCGCCGGGCTGCCGCTCGAGGCTGGCATCGACGTCGAGCAGCAGGTCGAGGCACTCATGGGTCGAGCGGACGAGATGGATGCCCATCCGCTGCAGCACGACGGGGGGAGGCGACTGCATCCGGAAGACGGCAATCGTCCGCGCCTTCGAATCGGAGGCGACGTCCACGCAGTTCTCGGGGGTGTCGTCGATGACGATGTCGAGGGTGAGCGCCGCGGCGATGAGCCCGCGCGAGGCGGTCACCACGTACACGCTGGGCAGACGGAATCCCTTGGCCTCGAGCCACCGCTGCGACTGCATCTGGGCGGTGGCGCCGGAGGTCTGCGGGCGCCTGGTCAGGAAGACGATCTCCCATCGGCGGTCCTCGGCGAGGCTGGCCAGGCGCGAGACGACGCCGGGCTCGACCTCGTCGAGCGATTCCCAGAAGTTGTCGATGGCGCGGACGTGCTGCCAGAGTTTCCGGCGCTGGCGCATGTTGAGCTGCAGCTCGTGACGCAGCGGCGCGTTGTCGGTCAATTCCTCGGGCACGAGGTCGGCCATCGAGGCTGGAAGCGAAGACGGCCCCGGCCGCTCGTTCCTGACCTGAGCGCCGAACAGCCTTTCCGCCTCGCGGATGAGGGCGAGTTCCATGTCGGCGAGGACTCCGTCGAGATCGCAGCCGAGCCGAAGCGCCATGTTACGGCTTGACCTCGGTCTCGGAATGGAAGCGATCGAGCTCCTTCAGGTCGAGACTGCGGGAGGCGTCCTGGCGCGCCAAGGGCGTTCCCCTCAGATTGGGCGGCTCCGGTGCATCGTGACGTTCTCCGCCGATCTGGCTGTCGGTTTCGAGCGGGCCGATCGGCTTCCACCCACGCCACTGGCAGGTGCGGCAGCGGTACGGCCGTTTGCCGGTAATCTCTTTCCGCCAGCGCTCCCACCGGTTCCGGGTCGGCGACCGCCGCAGCTTCGTGGAGTTGCACTTCGGGCAGTGGTGCACGTCACGCGTCCTTGGTCACGGTGATGGTATCACGCGACACCGGCGCCAGGGCGAGGGCCGCCAGGGTACAGAAGAGCAGCGCGTTGACCGGAATCTGCAGGCTGAACTCGGAGATCTCTTGCAATCCGATGGCCACCATACCAACGGCCGCGCCGACCCGGATCCAGTAGCCGCGGGTTTCGCGGCGGGCGTCCCGCAGGTTGCGTCGGATGGCGCCACCCAGCGCCAGCACCAGCACGGCTGCGGGAATCGTGACGAGGAGTCCTCCCTCGGCCACGAGCTGCAGGTAGTCGTTGTGCGCCTGCGCCACGAACTCGGATCGATTGCGCGTCTGGTAGAACAGCATCGCGGTTGGATACGTGTTCAGGCCGGTGCCGGTGACGGGGAAGTCGCGGATGAGGTCGAGGCCGTCGCGCCACGCCTCGAGTCGACCGCTGAAGCTGGCGTTGTCCTGAAACCACGAGATCAGGCGATCCGCTCCGCGCCAGGAGACGCCCGCGGTCAGCGCGATCGCGAGCGCGGCCACTGCCAGCCTGCGCCGGCCCGCGTCCAGTCGCCGTCGCGTGAGCGTCAGCCACGCGAAGATGCTCGTACTCGTCGTGAAGGCGATGATCCCGGAGCGAGATAGCGACCAGAACACCGACGTTGCGGTGGTCAGAACGACAACGGTGGTCAGCAGGATCGTGTTTGCTTCCGCGGACGACAGCCACGAAAGCCGCCGCCCGCGGCGGCCCCTGTTGTCGGGGGAGGCTCGTTCGACCAGCCCGAACAGCCATCCGATGAGCACGCAGGAGGTCATCAGCATCCACCCGGCAAAGTGGTTGCGATTGACGAACGGACCGGCCTGATTCGATCCGCCGCCGTCCTGGGGTTGCCAGAACCCGTACAACAGGCCGTTGTTGTACTCGCGTGTGTAGATGCCGAAGAGCGCCAGCGGGATCGCGAACACCGCCAGCCTGGCGGGCACCGACCGGAGACAATCCCGGCCGAGGAGCGCCGGCAGCCCGACCAGGTAGAGTCCCAGCGTCGCCGCCGCCAGGAGCGCAACCTGCGTCGCGGCGGGGTCGATGGACAACGGCCGCCAGCGAGCAGGGTCGGCGCCAAACGCCAGATCGCGGCCGGCCAGCACGGCGTCCGCTCGCGGGGTAAGCGTCTCGTGTACCGACGGCGGAAGCGGCAGGAGCTGCACGGCGATTGCCGCGCAGACGGCCGAGGCGGCGAGTCCCACGAACCGGAGATGGGTGGGTCGGAGGCCGCGTCGCAGGCCGGCGGCGCCGATGAGCGCCGCCGCAGCGAACAGCGGCAGGTAGGCCCACGGGTACACGGCGCCGAAGGCCAGCGTGCCCGCGACAATGAGCGTCACGACCAGCGTGGCCATATCAGCGGCTGCCGCGCATCGCCGCCAGCATGAATCGCTCGTGCGCCGCCACGACGGCTCGTTGATCGAAGTGGCGCTCGGCATACGCGCGGTTGCGCGCGCCGCAGGCGCCCAGGGCGTCCGGCGGGGCGGCGGCCAGCCGGCGGGCGCCCTCGGCCAGCGCCGCCGGATCGTCCGGCGCCACCAGGATTCCGCCGTCGGCGTCGCGCACGATCTCGGCCGCCTGGCTGGTCGGGTTCACCGCCGCGAGGACGGGACGGCCGGCCGCCATGTAGGTCAGGAGCTTCGACGGGATCACGGTGTCTTTCATGGCGCCGATCTGATTGAGGACGAGCACGTCCGCGTCGGCGAACATCCGCGACATCTCGGCCTCGGGCTGGAACGGCACGAACCGCACGTCGGCCTCGAGGCCCTGCTGTCGCACGGCGTCGACCAGCTCACCCTGCATCTCGCCGGAGCCGACGAGCACCCAGCAGATGTTCGCGCCGCGTGTGAGGGCGGCGGCGGACACGACGTTCATCAGTCCCTGCTTGCGTCCCATGCTGCCGGCGACGAGCGCCACGCACGCCGAGGGCGGAATGTCGTAGCGCGCGCGAAACGCGCCGTCGCGCGGGAGGGGACGGATCGCGTCGAGATCGGTGGGATCGCGCACGAGGTGGATGCGGCTGGCGGGGTAGCCGTGCTCGATGAGCGCGTCGCGGAAGCTGGCGGTCAGGACGCCGGCGCCGGCCGCTTTCCGGTAGGCCGCGAATTCGATCCTCTCCAGGACCTGCGACACGGCTTGGCCGGCGATGCCGACGTCGAGCGCCGCGCGCGCGGCGAGATCCGTGATGTTCACGAAATAGGGACAGCCGGCGAGGAGGGCGACGATTCTGGCGACCATCGCGATCGCTGGTTGCGCGCCGATGTAGAGGACCGCGTCGGGACGGGCGCGCGGGCGCGGCAGGCGCGGTGCGATCGCCGCGAGCGCCGCCAGGCTGAAGGATCCCTCCATCGCCAGGCGCTGCAGCAGGGAGGAGGGACGCCGCGGGATGAAGTGCGTCAGGCGGTGGACGGTCAGCGTGCCGGCCCGCTCGCGCGCCCAGAGCCGGCCGCGGTCTTCCTCGCGCCGGCGCCACCGGGGCGCGAAGGGAAAGCCGGTGAACACCGAGACCTGGTGGCCCTGGCGGGCGAGGTGCTCGGCGAGGGCCGCCGCCTTGGGCGCGAATCCGGTCGGTTCCGGCGCGTAGTTGATCGAGAGGATGAAGAAGCGGGCCACCGCAGAAGGGGAGCGCGGCGTCGATCACGCCGGATCGAAGGCGTAGCTGCGGTCGTCGAGAAACAGCGGAGCGTCCTCGCCGCGCACCGGATCGACGGCGACCGCGTGTTCCGAGTAGCCCGCCTCGCGCATGAGCGCGAGCAGACGTTCGCGGCTGACGCCCGCGTGCAGTTCCACGACCACCTTCGGACGCCAGCGCGCCAGCGCCCCGGTCATGCCGGCGAGCGTTTCGATCTCCATGCCCTGCACGTCGATCTTCACGCCGTGGATGGCCGGATTGCCGCCGCAGACGCGCGGCCACAGCCAGTCGAATCGCGCGAGCGCCACGAGGACGGAGGCGGACCCGTCGGCGGGCCTCAGTGTCGTATCCGCCATTCCGCGGGTCAGCGGCAGCCGGCGCGTCTCGATCGTGTCGGGTGCGCCGAGGCCGAAGGGAAGGACCGTGACCTGATCGAACCGGTTCAGCACGCGGCCCTGATCGACGCAGCCGGCGGTCGCGGGAACCGGCTCGAAGGTGAAGACGCGCCCCGGCGGCCCCACCAGCCGCGCCAGCGCAAAGGCCGTGTAGCCGTAGTGCGCGCCGATATCGAGCCAGGTCTCGCCCGTGTTGACGTGCGAGGCGAACCAGCCGAGGAGCGGCCGTTCGGTTCGTCCTGTCAGGCCGGCGGGATAGTCGTGCCAGGAGGCGACGAGCCAGACGCCGCGCAGCGGGCCGGCGAGGATCCGGCGCGGCCGGATCGCGTGGGGCAGCAGCGACCGCGCCACTCTGTTCATCGAACCGGTGTCAGGCGTAGATCCGCCGCCGCTCGGACGGCGTAGTCATCTGGTCGTAAATCCAGCGGTACGTGGTGTCCATGCCGTAGCGCAGACGCGTCGACGGCGCCCACCCGAGCTCCCGCCGGATGCGTGTGTTGTCGCTGCTGCGCCCGCGCACGCCGAGCGGCGCGTCCAGTGTGTGGCGCCGCGTGAGCCGTACGCCGGCGATCTCCTCGACAATGTCGATGAGCTGGTTGATCGTCACGAGCTCGTCGCTCCCGACGTTGATCGGATCGCGGATGTCGCTTTCCATGACTGCGTACGTGCCGAAGAGACAGTCGTCGATGTACATGAAGCTGCGCGTCTGCTGACCGTCGCCCCAGACCTCGATCTCACTCCCCCCGGCCAGCGTGGCGGCGATCACCTTGCGGCAGATGGCGGCCGGCGCCTTCTCGCGTCCCCCTTCGTAGGTACCGTGTGGTCCGTAGACATTGTGGTACCGGACGATCCGTGTCTCGAGCCCGAAGTCCTCGCGGAAATGGCGGCACATCCGCTCGCTGAAGAGCTTCTCCCAGCCGTAGCCGTCTTCGGGCATCGCCGGGTAGGCATCCGCCTCCTTGAGCGGTGTGACGTCGGTCATCGTCTGCTTCTCGGCCGCGTACACGCAGGCGGACGAGGAATAGAAGTAGCGCTCGACGCCGGCCTCGTGCGCGGCCATCAACATGTGCGTATTGATGAGCACCGACAGCATGCACTCCACTTTGTGCGTCTCGATGAATCCCATCCCGCCCATGTCCGCGGCGAGGTTGTAGACCTGGCGCGCGCCCCGGGCCGCCTCGCGGCACGCCTCACGCCCGCGCAGATCGAGGATGCGATTGTCGGCCTCCGGCAGCACCTGAAACCACTCGTCGAGCGGCTTGATGTCGACCGCGCGAATGCGGCGGTGGCCGCGCCGGCGCAGTTCGCCGACGAGATGGCCGCCGATGAACCCGCCGGCGCCGGTCACCAGCACCAGATCGTCGCGGCCGACGACAGGACTTTCAGCCATGGCGTACCTCCCGCGCGTCGTCGCGACGCAGCGCAGGCCCCGCATCCGCTGACCGGTTCTTCACGGGGCCTCTCCCTACCATCCTCGACAGCTCCTCGAGCGAGATCTCGTTCGCGCGAACCTGCGCTCGATAGTTCTCTATATTGACGTCGACCAGCAGCCTGAACCAGAACGTCTGAAACCCATGAAACACGAGCCCATTCCATCCGTCGAGGAATCCGAGCCGGACGAGGTATCGGTAGAGGAAGAAGAGGACGGCCCGCAGGTAGAGCGGGGTTCCATACCAGACCTTCTTCAGCCAGGCCGACCGCTCGTCAGGATGACCGAACACCCTCGGACTGACCGCGGCCTCGCCCCCGACGGCCGCTTCGACACGCAAGATCTCTTCGATCGCAATCCGACGGGCGAATTTCTGATGCTTGTCGATCCAGAAGTCGATGTCGAGCTCCTTCTGGTTGTTCTCGATGATCGCACCCGGCAGCTTCGCCGTGGGCCCATCGACGATCAGGCGGCCGTCCACCAGATCGGTCTCGTCGATCCGAACGCGGCTCCGTCGAACCAGTTGGAGGTAGTAGCGCTTGAGACCCCTGACGCGACGGTTGCGGAAGTAGTGGATGTGCCGGTTGTAGTACCCATGGACGCGGCGGCGATCGGTGTGCAGCATGCGCTCGATCGCCTGCCTGAGGTCCGGTGTCACCACGTGGTCCGCGTCGAGCAGGAGGAGCCATTCGTGCCGCCACGGGATGGAGGTCAGCGCCCAGTCCTTCTGCGTCCGATGATCGACGTAGGGATGAAACACGGTTCGCACCCCTCGCTCTGCGCACAAGTCGGCCGTTCGATCGGTGCTGCCGCTGTCGACCACGACGATATCGGCCGCCCACCCCACGATGCTGTCGAGGCACGCCGCGATATTGAGCTCCTCGTTCATCGTCAAGACGAGCACCGAGAGCGGCGCGGTCATGCCCGGATGACCTCCTCGTAATGCCGGACGAGCGCGGGGACGACCGCGTCCCAGCTGTACCGCGCGCGGACCAGATCCGGCCCCAGCGCGGCGATGCGCTGACGCGCGCCGGTATCCGCCAGGGCGGACTCGATGCCGTCGACAACGCTGTCGACGGTGCACCTCACCATCGTGGCAGCGCCTGCCGCGGCGAGATCCGGATAGATGTTCACCTGGTTGGAGATCACGACGGGCAGCCCGCACGCCAGCGCCTCGATGATCGTCATACCGAAGTTTTCGGCGTATGACGGCAGGACGAACAGCTCCGCATCGACGAAGGCGGCAAGCTTGCGTTCACCCGTCAGCAGCCCCGTGAAGACCACGCGGTCGTCGAGACCGAGCTCTCGCGTCAGTTCGCGGACGTGCGCCTCGTAGCCCTCGTGGTCCGGTCCTGCGAGCACGAGCCAGAGATCGGGCCGGGAGCGCGCAAGTCGTTGAAACGCGGGGAGCAGCAGATCGAGCCCCTTCTGCCGGCTCAGCCGCCCGAGAAACAGCAGGAACGGCCCCGTGACCTGTGCATATGCCGCACGAAAGCTCCCCCGCGGCGGCAGGCGTTCGAATGCCGACAGGTCGACGCCGTTCGGCACGATCCAGGCCGGACGCGCGACCGGGTGAGCGGCCAGGTCACGTTCCCGTTCGGCCGTGAAGACCACCGCCGCAGCCGACGACAGCAGCGGCCGGCCGGCGGTGGCCAGGTAGAGCCGCTTCAGCAGCCGGTTCTTCCTGAACATATGGGGGTCGAGACTGGCGCGCGGCTGGACCACGAACGGCACGCGGGCGATGAGCGCGGCCCAGGCGGCCACGATGCACGGAAAGTTGTACAGCCAGTGAATGTGAACCAGATCGCAATGTCCGATCATCCGGCGGAGTGTCAACAGCAGCGACGGGGCCAGCGCCCAGTGGCCCGCAATCGCCCACACCCTGTGAAAGACGTACGCCACGCCGTCCCGGACGACGCGCTCGTTGAACGGAACGTCGAATCGCCGCACCGGGTCGTCGTTCGTCGTCACCAGCGTCGCGTCGATGCCGGCCGCGGTGAGTGCCCGCACGAGCCCGGGAACGTTGCTCGGACCGCCAAACCCGACGGCGATGCTGGGGACGACGTGGAGGACGCGCACTACACGGCTGCGATGTGGCCTGTGACGTTCGACTGCCGGCTCACATCGAACAGCTGCGTCCATACGAGCATCGCCTGCTTCACTTTGTCCCAGTACGGTCCTTCCATCGGAAGCGTGGCGGCCAGTTCCGCGTAGCACTCGCCGAACGTCGTGCCCGTCAAGGCGACGGCGTCGACGACGCTCCACAGCCGCTCGTTGATCTCCAATCCGGGCACTTCCTTCTTCAGGTTGCTCCAGACATCGGACGCGCGGGCGTGATGCACGAGGGGACTGCCCGAGTGGACGAAGAGTCCGAGATGATCGCAGATGCGTTTGAGAAGCACGCCCGCCCAGATGTCGCCAAACCGGTCGAACGTGTATCCCTGTCCCATCAGCAGAAAGTAAAACGCCGGAACGACCTTGGTCTTGACGGCGACGTTCATCCCGCACATCGGGAAGTAGGTCGCGCGCGGGATGAACTGATCCTTGGGAACGGCGGCGTGCGGATGGCGCACCGCGGCCAGCTGCGACACGGCGTCGAGATCCGGCACGTTCTGCCACAGCCCGTGGCTCAGCACGCATTCGCCCTCGCGCATGGTGCGGTGATACGGAACGCCGCGCGGGACAACGCCGTCCATCGTCGACAGCCACGCGGCCGATCGCGCCGGCTGCGTCAGCCGCGCGTAGTGCTGCTTCAGAAAACCGTCGTCCAGCGGGTAGCAGTCGTCGTCGAGCGACACCACGAAGTCCGGCTGCAACTGGTACGCCTTGTAGAAGCCGAACGATCGGATGCAGTCGGTCCGCCGCGGAATGATCCACGACAGCTCGCCGAGCTCCTGATCGATTTCTGTCCACGAGTAGTGCCTGACGTTGGCGCCGTCGATTCCAAAGCTCTTGGAGGGGTTGTCTTCGATGACCAGCACCGTGTGGTCCGCGAATTCCCGCCGCCATTCCCGAAGGAACCGCGCGATCGATTCCTCGCGGATGGTGGGGACGACGATGCACGCTCTCATGTCAGCTCGCGGAACGGCGCGCGGCGGCAGGGACCGGGGGTCGCCTCAGGCGTCGGACGGGCATAGCCAGCGTACGCTTGAGGCTTGGGGACGAGACGGCCGCGCGGGTGGCGGCCAGCCTCGGAAAACTCAGGAGCGCGCCCGCCCAGAACCAAAAGACCACCCGGCTGGGCGGGAAGTGGAGCGGATCGTAGGCCCAGCTCTGCAGGCAGATCGCCACCTCGAAGGCGACCACCGCCGCAGCCAGTAGACCGAGATCGGTATGACGGCAACGGCGCAGCGCCCGCAGGCCACGGAACAGTAGAGTCGCGATGAACACCACGAACAACAGAAATCCCGGCACCCCGGTCTCAAATATGAGGGCCGCCGTGAAGCTCTCCGACGGCTTTATCGACGCCGCAGGGGTGAGCAGCTTCATTCCGAGGGGAACGTTGACACGCGCTGCGCCGGGCGCCGCAATCCCCAGTCCACCGCCGACGACTGGCGTCCGCAGCGAGTCGGTGATCCGTTCGAGCGGTATATTGATCAGAGAATTCTGCACGTCGATCGAGATTGACGCAACGCGCGCGCTGAACGCCTGACCGGCCACGCGGCCTCCGATCGCGGCACCGGCCCCCAGCACGCAAAATGCGATCAACACGTTTCTCACAGCGTGTTTCTTTCGGGCCAGTAGGACCATCAGTGGCAACACCCCCACCAGGAGCACCATCGTGGCTCGTTGCGTGTTTACCATTAGCGCCACAGTCGCACCGACCAGGCCAGCCGAGAAAATCGTGCGTATCACCGCGTTGACGGTCAATCCCAGCAATCCAATCCCGACTGGCACGGCAAACAAGACATACATACCGAGGTGGCCCGGCGCCGAGAATGTTCCCGGTGGGCGGAGGATGCCGACGTCGCTGAAACCGAGGGGAAGTTCAAATGCGCGGCCGCTACTTGTCGTGTACTGCATGAACTGCCAGGCTGTCACCAGTGCGATGATGGGTAACTGCAGCATCATCATCGTGGCGACATTCTTGAGTTCACGTCGGTTTTCAAACGCGCGATACCCAACCCAGACCAGCGGCAGCGGAAGCACTAACGCACGGAGTCCCAGTAGGGTCACGAGCGCCCCGTTCGCCTCCACACTGTACGGAATCAGCATGAGCGCCCACACAACGAACGGCGCAGCCAACCACACCTCTTTGGGCGGGCCGTAACGCTGCGGACTGCGCAACGCCTTGATCCCGAGCACGAAGTAGATTCCGATCATCTGGAATTCGTAGATCAGGACTGTTGTGCTCGAATCATTGAGGACATTGAGCTGGAACCATCCTTGGACCGGGATCCACAACAACACGAACCATGCAACCTGGCGCGGGTATCGTGCCGCAAGGGCCAACCATACCAAGCCGGCCAGCATTGCGGCGGATAGTAGTGGGGTGTTCACGTTACAGCTCCTGCGTGCTGATCGGCGGCACGGACGGCCGTCGCATCAGACGATGCGCGACGTGGACCACCACCAACCGCAACGCCATCGTGTCGGCTCGCGTCGGTACATACAATCCCTTTGGCGTTGTGCCAAGGATCACTCCAGCCTTGCGGACCAGGTACACATGGGCAGCGCCGTATGCCAACAGTGACGCCACCGCGGCTCCATAGATCCCGTATCGCGGCAGAAAGACTACGAGGGCGGCCACGGTCACGAGAAGACCGATTCCTTCGGCCCTGCTACCGATCTCCGGTCGTCCGATGCCCTGGAAAGCAGTCGACAACACCTCGTTCATGCCAAGAATCGCCGCGGCCGGGACGAGCAGCATGGCGACGGGAACCGCGCCGCGAAAGTCCTGGCCGAAGGCCAGAGGGACGACGACAACGGCCAGGGGTGCCAGGGCGGCGCCGGCCGCCAGCGTCGTCCACCAGAGCCGGCGATACCACTGCTCGACGCACTCCCGCACCAGCCCCGCACGATGCCGATCGACGACGTGGGGCAGCATGACGAAGGTGGCCGAGAATGGAATCGGGACGAGCAGCCCCGCATAGCTCACGCCGACGACGTAGATGCCCAGCGCGGCTGCCGGGGCCAATATCGACAGGAGCAGCTGATCGAACCGCACGTTGGCCGCGTTGGCCCAGCTGCCGAACTGCATGCGGCTGCCATAATGCGCCATCCGGCCCGCCAGCGACCACGATGGCCGCGCACACAAAGCCGCTCTGAACGGTCCCTGCACTCCGGCCACGATCCAGCTGGCGGCAACGCCGATCAGCATGGCGGTTGCGAACAGCCTGACCGACCGACTGCCGGCCGCGAACAGGACGATCGAGCCCGCCGCGTGCACGGCAGGCACCGTCGCACGACTGATATTGAAGCTGCGTATCGCCCCGACGCCCTCGAGCCAGGCGCCCGCGCAGAGGGAGCCCATGCATGGAACAGCAAACCACAGAAGGTACCAACGTGTCGAGTTGGTGAGAGGCGTCCCGTCACCGAGGATCATCGGGATGCCCCACCAGCCCGCGAGCGTGATGACCACGCCGAGCGCGAGAGCGGCCGCCTGCCCCGTCGCCCAGACACGCTCCCGGGCGGTACGCTCGGCCGGCCGCCGCGAAGTACGTCACCGCCTCGGGAATCCCAAGCGTTCCGGCGTACAACAGCGTGCTCGCCCAGGCAATGATTGCCGTCAATTCTCCACGTCCCGATGGTCCGAGGCTGCGCGCGGCGGTGAGCCCGGTGATCACGCCACACCCCATGATAATCGCCGATGTGACCGCGGTTCCGACAACCGCGTGCGTCGAGACCCGTGCCGGATCGCTCATGAAGGACCGCGTCCCGTTGCTGCGACGTACCTGCTCACGATCGCCCCAGCCCATTGGTTTCCCGCTGCGGACCAGTGCGGGTCGCACGGGAGAAAGAGCGGAGTGACATCGGACGGCAGGTGCTGCGCCAGGTCGACGAAGGTCACGCTGGGAACTGATTGCGACAGTATCTGCAGCTCGCGATACCAGAACTGGTCCATCACCTGGCGTCGCGAACCGCGGAGCGCCCGAATATCTCGCTGATCGGGGATGGCCACGATAACAACGTGTCGATCGCCTGCCACGCGGATTAGTTGCCGCAGGAAGAAGATCGCTGCCTGCTGCTGCTCCGCCGGTGCATCGAAATAGCCTGAAAACGCCCGAGCGTCCGGTCGCCCGCTCAGCAGATATTGCATCGTGCGGAGGGTATTCTTCGACCAACTGTATTCGTTGACGAACCATTTGATCGCGCCCCACGTCCCGCCCGGATAACCGTCGTACACATCCTTGGACGGAACTGCGGCTGGAGGGTAGAACACGTCGAAGTCGTCGGCGCCTATCCGTTTCCAGTACGGCCGGTACCTCGTGTTGCGATCCGGTACGTCCTGCCACGCCGCATAATCGTTGTCCCTGAAATCGGTAGCGGGAAGGAAATACAGAATGACGGTGTCGTGTTCGAACTGGCGCGCGAGGCGTTGGTACAGCAAGTAGTAGTGCACGGGTCCTGTCTCGCCGGCCGATCCGAAATTCAGCACGTCGACACCCGCGAACTCCTCAATGAATGTCTGCGAAGCCGACCCGATATCGACGCCGTACCCCTCCGCGAACGAATCGCCAAGGAGGATTGCGCGACGGCGGCCCGGTGTCGCTGCTGGCGAGAATTCCTCGTCTCTGGCGCCGATGCTGTTCGAGCGATAGATGACGTCAAAACATTGCGTAACATGGCGGTCTATGGCGTTCGCCTTGTGCCATCCACCCCACGGCTCGCGCTCGTTTCGCCACCGCTGCCCGTAGTGATTACCTGGCGGTTCGTTGAAGAGCAGCAGTCCGGCCTTTGTTGCCAGAAGACTCACGGCTTCCAAAGTGCCACCCGCAGCCACCAACGTGATGAGCGGCAGGAGAAGGCAGGGTCGGAGCCAGGAGTACCGCATCATTGCAGCGCGCCTGGATCTATCGTTTCGAGGCGACGTCATGTTCGAACGTCATCGCAGATACGAAACAGCGACGCTCAGGGGCTGGCGATCTCGTCATAGACTGCGGCGGTCCGGGCCGCCGTCTGCTGCCACGTGAACAGGCGGGCCCGTTCGAGGCCGCGCGTGCGGAGCGCTGCGGCGCGCGCCGCGTCGGTCAAGACGCTCTCGGCGGCGGAGGCGATCGCCGACGCATCGTGAGGCGGCGCGAGAACGGCGGCATCTCCCGTAACCTCTGCGATCGGGTCGATCTGCGACGCGACCACCGGCGTCCCGCACGCTATCGCTTCCATTGGCGGCCACCCGAACCCTTCTCACACTGACGGGAACACGAGGACATCGGCAGCGTTGTACCACTCGACGAGAACACGATCATCGACAGTGCCAACATACCGTATTAACGCGCTGACACTGAGGTGACTGGCCAGCTTCGCTTCGTCCGGAAACAGCGGCGCGCCAATCCGGACGAGCAGCACGTCCGGCAGACGGCGTCGCAACAGCGCGAGCGCGCGCAACAGCACTGGAGTGTTCTTGAAGCGGGCAGCCGTAGCGACTTGCAGGATGACGTGTGCGTCGTCACGAATGCCGGCAGACTGCCGCCGCGGCGCGCGAGCACCACGGACCGGCCGAAAGAGCTCACCGACGCCGTACGGGACGACGACGATCCGGTCGCCGGGCACCCTGGTGTACCGCTCAAGCGTGACCCTGGTCGCATGAGAGCCGATGATCACCCGCCGGGCCCGCGCCAGATAGCCGAGACGCATTCTGAACGTGCGGGCGACGGTCGCCGGCACCCGGATGGGAATGACGCCTTCAGCGGCGAGCAACGGAATCAGATCGTGGCACGTCACCACCGTCCGCTGTGGGTTGAGGTCTCTTATCAACTGCGCGTATCCATGATCGAGAATGTGAAACACATCGGCGCGGTACCGTCGCAGTAGTTGCGGGTAGCTGACGTAGCGAAACCAGGCGCTGTCGAGGCGACGTGTCTGTGGATGATCGAACACGCGTGAGAGGCAATGGAAGTGCCTCGGGCGCAGAGCGGTGACCGCATGTGCGGTGATACGGAACGTCGCGCGGGACAACGCCGTCCATCGTCGACAGCCACGCGGCCGATCGCGCCGGCTGCGTCAGCCGCGCGTAGTGCGTAAGCGTTCGAGTTGTTCAAGACATTGAGCTGGATCCAGCCCTGTATCGGGATCCAGAGCAGCAGCAGCCAGGCGGCCTGACGGCTGTACCGCGCCGCGACCGCCAGCCACAGCACCGCAATGAAGACGACGGGAAGCAGTTGAGAGCCGTTCATCTCAGAGCTCCTGGGTCCTGATCGGCCGCACCGGTCCCTTTCGCATGAGGCGCAGCCCCGTCTTCACCACAGCCTTGCGCAGGGCGATCCTGTCATCACGTGTCGGCACGTACAGCCCCTTCAGTGTGGTCCCGAGAATGATCCCAGCCTTTCGCACCAGATACAAATGGCCGGTTCCGTATGCCAGCAGCGAGGCGGTCACGGCCCCGTAGATGCCGTATCGCGGCAACAGGACGCCGAGCGCACCCACGGTGACGAGCAGACCGACGCCTTCGGCCTTGCTGCCAACCTCCGGCCGTCCAATGCCGCGGAACGCGGTCGAGAGCACGTCGTTCATGCCAAGAATCGCTGCGGCGGGCACGAGCAGCATCGCCACCGGGATCGCCGATCGGAAATCCTCGCCAAACGCCAGCGGTACGACGACCAGCGCCAGCGGCGCCAGCGCCAGCGCGGCGCACCAGGTCGTCCACCACAGGCGCCGATACCACTGTTCGACACAGATCCGCACCGCGGCGCCGCGTCGCTCGAGGACGTCGGGCAGCATGACGAATGTCGCCGACGAGGGGAGTGGAATCAGCAGATTCGCGTAGCTGACGCCGACGACGTAAATGCCGAGCGCCGCGGGGGGCACGAGTATCGACAGCAGGAGCTGATCCAGACGGACGTTTGCGGCGTTCGCCCAGCTGCCGAACTGCACGCGCAGGCCGTACTGCGCCAACGGCCGCGCCAGCGACCACGACGGCGGCGTGCTCAGGAACGACCTGAACGGTCCCTGCACGGCTGCCACGACCCAGCTCGAGACGACGCCGATCAGCAGGGCCGTGGCGAAGTGGCGGACGGATTGACTGCCCACGGCAACGAGGACCGTCGCACCGAGTGCATGAACGACCGGCACGGTGGCGCGGCTGATGTTGAAGGCCCGGTTCGCGCCCACTCCCTGCAGCCATGCGCCGGCGCAGAGGGAGCCCATGGCGGGTATGGCGAACCAGAGAAGGTACCACCGCGTGGCATCCGTGGCCGGCGTGCCGGGCTCGCCGAGGACGATCGGGATCACCCACCAGCCCGCCAGCATGATGAAGGCGCCGAGCACGACGGCGGCTGCCTGTCCGGTGGCCCAGACGGCCTCCCGCGCGCGGCGCTCGGCGCCGGCGAGGTACGCGACCGCTTCGGGAATCCCGAGATTGCCCGCGTACAGGAGCGTGGTGGCCCACACGACGATCGCCGTCAATTGCCCCCGGCCGGAGGGGCCGAGGCTGCGCGCCGCGGCGAGGCCGGTGATCACCCCGCAGCCCATGATGACCGCGGACGTCACGGCGGTGCGAACCACGGCCGCGCCGCGTGGCGGCGAATCCGAAGGAACCGGCATCAGCGTGCAGCGCTCTGCGTGCTCGTGCCGCGCCTGCCCAGCGCCTGCGTGCATGCCGCGACAACGCTGTCGGCATATGCCCCCCAGCCGCGGGCTCGCTCCATCCGCCGGCGCGCCTCGCGTCCCATCTCGGCGAGGGCGTCGCGACGCTCGTAGCAGCGGGTCAGGGCCGACACGAGCGCGTCGACGTCGCGCGGCGGGACGATGAAGCCGTTGACGCCATCCTCGATCAGGTCCGGTCCTCCCGTATGCGTCGTCGCGATGACGGGTGTGCCGCACGCCAGCGCCTGGCCGATCACCAGACCGAAGCCGTCTTCGATCGACGGCAATACCACGACAGACGCGTTGGAATACGTCTGCTTCAACTCGGAGCGCGGCTGAGGAGGAATCACCGACAGTGGGATGGCGCCTCGGTAACCGGCCAGCAGCGAGGGATCGCCTTCCGCCTCACGGCCCCGAAACGCCAGTTCGGCGTCACGCCATGGCAGTCTCGACACCGCCTCCAGCAGGTACGGCACCCCTTTGCGGATGGAGATGTTGCCGACAAACAAGATACGGAACCGGCTGTTGGTTCTCGGCACCGGAGAGAACTCGCGGCAATCGACGCCATACGGCGTCAGCGCCAGCTTGGCTGCGGGCACGCCGTGGCTGACGAAGCTCTGGTACGCGAAGCGCGAGGGCGCCAGAATCAGATCGCTTTCCGCGTACTCGGCCTCGACCGATTCGATCTTCCGGTCGTCGAAATCTTCGACTGGTCGCCCCCATCTCGCGTATTCGTCCTGCAGGAGCGCCTTCCGGTATCTCACGTGCGTGGTGGGGGAATCGCACACGGCGAGCGCGCCCAGCCGCTGCTTCGCGGCCCGACGCAGACGCCGGCCGGCGCCGGCGAGCGCGTGCACTGCGTCGGCCGGGACGAGATGCCGGCTGACCCAGCGGTCGAAACGCTGTTCGATGAGGCTTTCGAGCCGGTACTCGGATATGGGCGACCAGCCCTTCATCAGCGCATAGAGCGGGACGAGCAGCGCGAGGTGCCGGTGCACGAGGCCGGGCGGTACTCCCCGCGTGCGGGACGGCGGGAGAGCGGTGTAGTACGCCGCGAGCGCGCCCTGGGCCGCAAGCTCGCGGGCCAGATACAGCGGGTGCGTCCCGGTCAACCACGCAACGCTGACCGCCAGAGGGGGCTTCAGATCGAGAATCCCGCGGCGGCGGCGTCGTTGAAGAACATTTTCACCGTCTCGAGCGAGTACTGGTCCAGCGGCGTGCCGACGAGCGACAGCTTCCTGAGAATGTCGTGCGTGACGGTGATGATGTGACAGCCGATGCCGTTCGCGTGGAAGATGTTCAGGAGTTCGCGCGGGCTGGCCCAGATGAGCTCCGCGGAGGGGGCGCGCTCCATGATGCGGAGCGCCTCGGCCATCAGCGGCACGGGATCGCGGCCGGTGTCGGCGATGCGCCCGGCGAAGACGGAGATGCAGGACGGCGCACCGCCGGCCAGCGCGCTCGTGACGCACGTTACCTGCTCGAGTGTCATGAGCGCCGTGACGTTGATCTGCAGCCCATCGTGCGAAAGCCGCCGGATCAGCTCGTAGGACGGCTCGTTCCGGGTATTCGAGACCGGAATCTTCACGTAGACGTTCGGGCCCCAGCCGGCTATCTGCCGCGCCTGCCGTTCCATGTCGCGGAACTCGTCGGAAAAGACCTCGAACGAGATCGGCCGGTCGGGGATGGCGCGCACCACCTCGCGCGCGAAGGCGGGGTAGTCGGTCACGCCCGCCTTGCGCATCAGCGTGGGATTGGTCGTGAAGCCCTTGATGTAGGGCTGGCGATAGAGCTCGAGCATCCCCGGCAGGTCGGCTCCGTCGGCGAAGATCTTGACTCGGAGCGCTTCAGCCCACTGCATCGCCCGCCTCGCTGCGCGAGAGAATCCACAAGGCCGCCTGGCTCAGGTCGTCAACGCTGACGTGCGGCTCGACCGTGGTGGCTTCCCGCGGTCCGGTCACGAGTATCGTGGTGCAGCCCGCCCGGCGGCCTGCGGCGATATCCCGCCATCGATCGCCGACCATGTAGCTGTCCGCCAGCCTGATGCCGCGCTCCACGGCGGCCGCGTAGAGCATGCCGGGCGCCGGTTTTCGGCACGCACAGCCGTCCTCGTCGTCGTGATAGCACACACGGATGTCGTCCACGGACAGCAACGACCGCAGCCGTGCGTGAATCGCTTCCACCGCGTCGCGCGAGGTGCGTCCCCTGGCCACCTCCGGCTGGTTGGTGACGACAATCAGCAGGTACCCGGCCTGTCGCAATGCCCGCAGGGCGTCGGGCACGCCTGGCAGCACGTCCACCTCGGCAAGGCGTGCCGGCGACGAGGGACCGTCCTCGCGGACGACCCGCCTGTTGATGACGCCGTCGCGATCGAGGAAGACGGCGCGCCTCACCGCGTCGATTCCCACTTGGTGTTCGCGGTCTTGACCTTCGGATGCGAGACGAGCAGATGCCAGACGATCGCCTGGCACGCTTCGGTGTGCGGCGTTACCCGGTCGGGATTGACCGTGGGCACGATGACGCACGCGTCGGCCACCGTCGCCGTGTATCCGCCGTCCCGGCCGACCACGCCGACGATGGTGGCCCCCACCGTCTTCGCGTATGCGAGCGCCTTCACGAGATTGGGGCTCACGTTGTGCTCCAGGCTTCCGCCGCCGACGGAGAACACGAAGACCATGTCGTCGGCCCGAAGCCGGCTCCCCTTGAGCCAGTTGACGAAGACGGTGTCCCATCCTTCGTCGTTGGCGCGCGCGGTCAGCTCGGCCACGTTGTCGACCGGCGTGTACGCCTCGATGCCCGCGAGCTTGCGGAAGTCGTTGACGGCATGCGAGGCGTTGGCGGCGCTCCCGCCGACGCCAAGGAGGAAGAGCCGGCCTCCCCGTTCGCGCAGGGCGGCCAGCCGTGTGGCGATCTCTTCCAGCACGGCCGGATCGAGCGCCGCAACCAGACGCGCCGTTTCCTCGAGGTGCTCGCGGGCGTAGGAGGTCATGCGGCGCCGCCGAGATGCCGCCGGGTCTCGGCGAGCCCGGCGAGCGATCCAATCTCGTAGAACCTCGTCGTCACTTCGTACGCCGCCAGCTCGTCACGCGCCACCAGGTCGCTGTAAATGCGCTCCAGATCGAACGGCTCGCCGCCGGGATAGGGCCGCAGCGCCGCGGCGCGGATCGCCGCAAGGCCGTAGTCGACGTGCCGCATGTCCGGCGTCGGCTGCGACTTGCTGTAGCCGACGATGCGCCCGTTGCGGCAGGAGACGTTGCTGCGGTCCCACCGGTTGTCGTTCGGGAGGACGGTCAGCAGGGCCAGCCGGGCGCTCGCGAGAAACGCCCGCGCGATGGCGGCATAGTCGCACTCGAGATACGAATCGCCATACAGCACGAAGAAGGCATCGCCGAGGAGCGGAAGCGCCCGACGCAGGGCGCCGCCCGTGCCGAGAGGGCGCGGGCCGTCGGGTGAATACCGTATGCGGACGCCGTGCTGCGAGCCGTCGCCGAGCGCCTCCTCGATGCGGACGCCGAGATGGCCGGTGCACACGACCACGTGAGTGATCCCGTGCCGCCGGAGCAGGTCGAGCTGGTGCGCGATGAACGGCCTGCCCGCGACCTCGACGAGCGACTTGGGCGTGTCTTTCGTCAGATCGCCGAGCCGGGTCGCCCGACCGCCGGCCAGGATGGCCACGGGCAGCGTCACGAGAAGACCACCTTCGTGCCCTCGAAATCGAACCGGAATCGAAGCTCCTGCAGGCCGGCGCTCCGCATCGCCTCGCGCAGTTGCCGATGACGTTCCGTATAGAAGAGCAGGACGCCGCCGCCGCCCGCGCCGACCAACTGGCCGCCGAGCGCGCCGCTCGTGCGCGCCAGCTCGTACCATTCATCCACCTGACCCTTGCTCATCTGCGCCGAGCGCTTCTTCTTGTGTTCCCAGTGCTCGTGCATGAGCGCCCCGAATTCCTCCAGGCGCCCGGCTTCGAGCACCCGCCGGCTTCGCAGGCCCAGCTCTTTGACGTAATGCAGATGCGCCAGCAGTGGTCACCGGAGGTGGAGGTTCGTATGTCCTGTTTCCGCAGGATGCTGGTGGCGCGACGTGCGGGCCAAGGCTCGACGTCGTCATGGTGCCGCTGACTCGCAATCGGCGGGTGAGGTCGCTTGTCGCGACGACGTTCAACGAGCGAAACGCTGATCTCGGCGACAAGGCGCTCCCCCAGGGTAATCGCCGCGACCGTCCACAGTGTCAACGCGAGCTGACGGCGCTCCATCGCCTCAGTTGTGTGAACAGTTGAACCCCACGCGTGACGAACCCGAGTGCCTTCATGCTGGAGGTGCCGGCGCTTCGCGGCCTGAAGTGAATGTCCACCCAGTGGATCCCATGCCACCGCTGCTGCAGCACGGCCACCAGGACGTTGGCCAGGTGGAAGTCGGACGGCACCTGACCCACGATGTCCTCGAGCGTGCGGGCGTGCATCAGCCGGTAGGGCACGTTGGGGTCTCGCACCCACGAGCCGGTGGCGGCACACACAGTCAGACTGACGACGCGCGAGATGAGATGCCTCCAGTGGCCGTCGCGGCGGATGCGGCGAAAGCCGTACGTCACCGGATGCCGCGATGATGCTTTGACGAACAGCGGGAACAGCGACGCATCGCATTGCCCGTCGCCGTCCACCTGAAGGATCCACTTCGCGCCGTGCGCAAGGGCCGTCCGATAGCCTTCCACGCAGGTTTGTCCATGTCCGCTGTTGGGCTTGTCGATGACGACAAGCTCACGCTCCCTCGACGCCAGTTCGTGGAGTATCCGCAACGTGTCGTCGGTCGACCCGTCGTTCAGCAGGCACAATGTGAAATCGATCGCCGCGCCGCGCAACTCCGCGAGCCATTCCCCCACGACGGACGCGACGCAGTCCCGCTCGTTGTACACGGGCATGACGACCCAGAGGCGATTCATGGAGCATGTCCCGATTCCCGCCTGATCTCCTCGAACATCTGCAGCGCGCGCTCGATCGCATCGTCGGGACGATAGACGATGAGGAACTAGTTCATGGCCAGCGCCAGAAGACGATCAACAACGTGGCCGCCGATGAAGCCGGCTACGCCGGTGACGAGAGCTCTTCACCGCACGTGCAGCCTCTCCAGCACTCTGATAAGCGGCATCATTGAAGCCGATCCCACCCCCCGGCCGAGTCGGGAACGATTACATCCCAAGCGCCACGATCCACTGCCACGCTCACTTGCGTAGGGGAGTGAAACGTAACAGGACCGACGCCGTTCAGCGTCGTGTGGACGCGTGCGCCTGGCGCCGGCTGGCCACGATAATTGGGGAGTGCGAGCTCACACGGCGGTTGCGTCGTGGCCCTTACCACCGACGACGCCTGGTGCACGACGATGGGACAACGATCCTCCGGAGTCTGCGATGCAATCAACCCGACAGCCGGCTGCTGCCTCTGCGGCATTGTGACCTGCAGCGCGTCGTCCAAGGACCGATGGAACACGGCCATCCCTGCGGCGTCGCCCGGATAACCGACGATGAGGGCAGGACGGGGGGATCCCTCTAGCAGCGCTGTCAGTGCGGCGAGTTCGGCAACTGTACGGCGACTGGCCGACTGCATGTTGCGAAGCTGCGTTCCATAGACGAATAGGAACTGTACGAGAAGTAATGACGCAGCCCCGGAGGCGATGACCCGGCGTGCATGCGAGCCGGGTGCCGACACGACGATCGCAATTATTAGTGCGAGCATACCTGCGGGGATGAATAGAAGCCGCGCATAGGTGTGGGTCACGAGGGCCGGCACACTTGCAGCGACCGCAATGAAAACGATCCATCGAAGACCAGGCGTCACGTTCTCCATCGCCGCCCGGAGGATGAGTATGAGAAGCGCCGCGGCGGCGGTCACGACCGCGGCGGTTACCGGCAAGTTGGCGACGAATTGCTGCCGATTGAAGAACAAGAGTCCCACGGCAGTACGTGCCACGTTCGCCGGCACATTGACGACACTTGGGGAAATCGATCCGTACTGCCCGCCAACGCTGTCGAACAGAATCAGCCGCACGACAAAGTAACCGGCCAGCACGCAGGTCAGGAGGATCGTTTCGACGAAGAACGCGCGGCGTCGACGGCGCCAGTCACCGAGAACTACCGCCTGTCCGGTGAGAATCCACGGGGCAAGGGCAGCCGTTTCCTTGGAGCCCATTGCCGCAATGCAGGCAGCGACTGCCGCTCCAAACCATGCCGTTGCGCTGGTTCCTGAACCCGCCAACCGGCATCGGTGATACGCCAGGAGCGCCCACAAGAGTGACAAGCCGGCCAATACATCGGGGTGATCGGCAATCGCCAGTTGCGGCGAAATGGCTCCTGGACTGATCAAGAAGACGACGGCTGCGGTAAGAGCTACAGCGGATGGCAGCTGAATCATGCGCGCGCAGCTGTAGAGGGCCCAACCAGCAAGCGCCACGAGCAGCACGTTGCCCGCAGCCAGGCACCTGGCGGTGGGACCGCAGATCAACACGTTGGCATAGAGCCATACTCCGGTCGTTGGCCTGAACAACTGTTCGGGGTGCCCTGCCACCCACGGTGAAGCGAACAGCTCGTCCCACGTAAAGAACACGTTACGCAACTCACTGAATGTGTGGATCAGGCTGAAATCGTCCCCGCGAAGCGCGTGCGCCCGGATCGCGAACGCCATACCGGCCAGCCCGCACGTGCCTGCGATGGCCGCGATTGCCGCGAGCATGCGGGTCGCCGGATGCCTGCAATCCGCGGCGCTCTGCACAGCGGCTGTGCCTCGCGTGGTCGGCCGCATAGCGGACTTCGGTTAAGAGGCCATTGAAGGACGATTGATTATGCAGCCACTGAGGACCATGAGGCGCCCGCCTCGCGTGGCCGCACCCACATCCGGCCGTCGTGTCGTGCGCGGCTTGGCAACGGACACCGGTCGGCGAGACTCGGCTCCCATGTCAGGCCGTCCTCGACAGCAACGTCGGCAAAAGGCATTCGGGCTAACCGGCGTCGACACGAAATCGCGGCTTGTACGCCTCGAGGCGAATCGAGAAGTAGGGCCACCCGAGCAGGCGGGTGACGGGTCGATCCACTACTTGGAGGGCGCGAAACGGCAATGCGACAGCCCACCCGACGAGCGGGTGAATCCGGGCGAACATCCTCTGAATGAGTGTGACCTCTTGGCTGATGAATCCCGAGCCGAACGAGATCGCTTCGGGGAGCAGGTTGGCCTGAGCGCACAGTTCCCGAAGCATCATTTCGGTATACCCTCTGCGTACGTGACCGCCGTCTCCAACGGTCGACCAGGGTCCGTTGTCTGGCCCGGTAATAGCGCGGTTGAGCAGGTACGGAGTCGTCAGAATCAGACGCCCGCCCGGCTTCAAGCACGCAGCAACGTCACGCATCAGCTTCCGATCGTCGAGCACGTGTTCGATGACTTCGAGACAGAGCGCCACGGCGAACACACCTCGGAGCTCGTGTCGAGTGTCAAGGTGACGGACATCCAGCACCTGAAACTTCGCTGTGTGCGCATTGCAGATGCCCGCGCGTTCAGCGGCTACGCGCTGGTTGCGCTCGTCCCAGCTCAATCCCAGAGCTTCGTAACCCCTGAGCGCTGCACCGATGGAAAAAGCGCCGCTGCCGCATCCCACATCGATGATTCTTTCTGCGTTGCATGTCTTCGGCAGTCGCGTTCGGACCCACAGCCATCGATCCAAGACGCCCGGATCGCCGTGCAACACCGTCGCGGCAAAGCCGAACAGCCTGACCAACGTTGATTTGTCCATTCGAAAGCGATCACGGCCTCATCGATTCATCGGTGAGCGAAGCCCTGACTCCTTTCATTTCGATGTGATGCAAGGGCGGCAACCTGTGGGCCCTACTGGACCGCTGTCCGGGGGAGTCGGATCTCCGGCGACCATACAATTCGGAGCCTACTCTCATGCCTTTCGGAAGTCCGCTGATGTGAACACCGTGTTGCTCCTTACACGTGCACTATCCGCGGCACAAATAGGGCATTGGTCAACAGGTGGTACCGAAAGGGCTGGTGGCGACACCGCCGGTGAGAACGGCCACGGGCAGCGTCATGAAAAGAGCACCGTCGTGCCCTCGAAATCGAACCGGAATCGAAGCTCCTGCAGGCCGGCGCTCTGCATCGCCTCGCGCAGTTGCCGCTGTCGCTCGGTGTAGAAGAGCAAGAACCCGCCGCCGCCGGCGCCGACCAGTTTGCCGCCGAGCGCGCCGCTCGTGCGCGCCAGCTCGTACCATTCATCCACCTGACCGTTGCTCATCTGCGCCGAGCGCTTCTTCTTGTGTTCCCAGTGCTCGTGCATGAGCGCCCCGAATTCCTCCAGGCGCCCGGCTTCGAGCGCCTGCCGGCTTCGCAGCCCCAGCTCCTTGACGTAGTGCAGATGCGCCAGCATGCCGTCGTCAGAGGCGGAGGTTCGTGTGTCCTGTTCCTGCAGGATGCTGGCGGCGCTGCGCGCGAACCCCGTGAAGAACAGCAGCAGGTTGTCTTCGAGCTGGTGGAGCAGTTCGTACCGGAGGTGCAGGGGCTCCACCGTCACGCTGTCGTCCTGATTGAAGGTGAAGCAGGTGAGGCCGCCGATGGCGGCCGCGTACTGGTCCTGCCGGCCGATTGGCTCGTGCAGTCGATTGATTTCGATCTCGCACGCCAGTTCGGCCAGCTCGGTGGGATGGAGCAGCCGCCGGCGGTGGGCGTGGAGCGCCTTGAGCAGCGCCGTCGTGAAGCTTCCCGACGATCCGAGCCCGGTGCCGGCGGGAATATCGGCAAGCGTCGTGATCTCGATCTGCGGGCGCTCCCCGTCCACGAGCCTGAGCGCCTCGCGGACGATCGGATGCTGCACCTCGGAAACAGTGTCCACCTTCTCGAGCTGCGAGTATTTCAGGTAGATCCCCTTCGTGAACGGTCTCGTCACCGTGACGAACACGTACTTGTCGATCGCCGCCGTGATCACGAACCCGCCGAAGCGGCGCGAGTACGACGGGAGGTCGGTGCCCCCTCCGCCGAGCGTGATGCGAAGCGGGCTGCGGGTGATGATCATCTGGATCTGACCGGTCCGGCCGCGCCCGCGAACACGGCGCCCGACTGCCGGTAGACCGCCTCCACGATGCGCAGCGCGGCGCGGGCGTCGGAGAGTCCCGCGGCAGGCGGCCGGCCGAGGCGGATGTCGTCGAGAAACTCCTCGAACTCCATCTCCCACGACCGATCGCCGCCTGGATACTCCCAGACCTCGGTATCGGGAGGCCCCATCTCAGGCCGCATCCTGAAGTACGTCAGGCGCTCCAGGCCATAGCTGCCGCCGAGCCCTTCCACCTGCAGCTTCCCGGTTCGCCCGTAGATCTCGAACGAGAACAGGTTCTTCCATTCCGTGCAGCTCACGTGGAGAAAGGCCGCCCGTTCCGAGGGGGTCCTGAGCAGCAGGAACGCGTTGTCGTCGACGGGCATCTCCCAGAAGTAGGTGTGCGCAAAGCCGCCGACGGTGGTGAACTCGCCGAGCATCCAGCGCGCCAGATCGATCAGGTGCACGCCCTGATCGATGAGCTCACCGCCGCCTGACAGCGCCGGGTCGGCCCGCCATTCGCGCTCGTAGCCGAGTCGGCCGCCATGGCCGTACCGGCCCCGTACGAAGAGCAGCGGTCCCAACGCCCCCACATCGACGAGCTCCCGCGCCTTCCTGAGCGCTGGATGATAGCGGTGGTTGAATCCAACCCGTACCCGCACGTGTGCCCTGGCCGCGGCGGCAGCCACAGGCTCCAGTTCGGTCGACGTCCGCGCCGCCGGTTTTTCCACGAGCACGTGCTTGCCGGCTTCAACCGCCGCCAGCGTAATCGGCGCGAGCGCATCGTTGGTCGTGGCCACCACGACGATGTCGATGTCGGACCGGGACAGCAGGCGCTCCCAGTCGCGCTCCACGTCGACGCCGCCGGAGGCGCGCGCCAGCGCCTCGGCCCGCGCGGGATCGCGATCGGCGCACGCCACGAGACGGGCGGTTGCAAGCGCTTCGGCGCGGCGGCGGCCAATCCGCCCGCATCCGACGATCCCGACGCCCGCGCTCACAGCCCCCGCCACGACAGCGCGCGATCCTCGGGAAGGATGCGACGTATCGTATACACGTCGGTGGCGCCCAGATCGGCTCGATGCTCGCCGAACGATTCCCAGGGATCCCAGATCGCGCTGATCAACTTCCCGGTGATCCCGTCGCTGGCGTCGGAGGCCAGGAACGCGCACAACTCCGCCGCGCGGAGCCGCCCGTCGGCCGCCTCCTTCAGGACGCGTTCAGCCTTCCCGTGCTCCTCCGGGCCGGCGCGCTCGGGGCCGGCATCGAGCACGGCCTGGCTCATCCGGCTGCGGAGCACGCCGGGCGCGATGCAGTTGACGTCGACCGACCGATCGGCCACTTCGTGCGCCAGCGTCTCGGAGAAGCGAACGAGCGCGGCCTTGGCGGCGGCGTATGCCGAGAATCGAGGCCGCGGCGAGGTGGCGCCTCCGCCGGCCACGTTGATGATCTTTCCGCGGCCGGCGCTGCGGGGCATGGACCGAACGCAGAGCTGACAGAGGCGAGCCGGCGCGCAGAGGTTGATGTCGATGGCGCGGGTCCACTCCGCCCAGTCCACTTCCCAGAGGGGACCGACCGGTCCGAGCACGGCAGCGGCGTTCACCAGAACATCGAGGCGGTCGAACAGGCGGCGCGCTTCGTCGGGCAGGCGGCGGATATCGGCGGCGTCCGACAGATCGCACGGGTGAACGGCGACCTCCGTCGAGTATCGCGCGGACAGTTCACCGGCCAGCCCTTGCAGTGGGGCGTCGTGGCGGGCGGACAGGAGCAGACGCGCTCCGGCGCGGGCGTAGGCGTCGGCAATCGATCGCCCCAGCGTGCCGGTGGC
>Ga0209343_10001051_pt1 | contig 38183 bp, 38 predicted proteins | sample RifCSPlowO2_02_FD_184026 | JGI IMG/M metagenome (GOLD analysis project Ga0209343, IMG submission 184026) | Groundwater microbial communities from Rifle, Colorado - Rifle CSP2_plank lowO2_0.2 (SPAdes) (version 2) | ecosystem: Environmental > Aquatic > Deep subsurface > Groundwater | place...
CGCCTTTGGTGTTCCAGTTAATATCAACGCATTTCACTGCTACACTAACTGTTCCAGCATCCCTGACAATCCTCAACCCCGATAGTATCGTGCCAGATTCTAAGGTTAAGCCTTAGTATTTAAAGCATGACTGATCGGGGCGCCTACGCACACTTTACGCCCAATGAATCCGGATAACGCTTGCCTCCTACGTATTACCGAGACTTCTGGCACGTAGTTAGTAGAGGCTTATTCTACCCGCCGTGAATGGCGGGTCAAAAGGAGTTTACAACCCGAAGGCCTTCTTCCTCCACGCGGCGTCGCTGGGTCAGACTTTCGTCCATTGCCCAATATTCCTGGTTGCTGCCACCCGTAGGTGTACTGCCCGTGTCTCAGTGCAGTTGTGGCTGATCGACCTCTCAGTCCAGCTACCCGTCATCGCCTTGGTGGGCTTTTACCCCGCCAACTAGCTGATAGGACGCAGGCTCATCCCTTGGTGCACCGTTAAGTGCTTTACTCTTACGAGAAACTATGGACTATTACCCCCTCTTTCGAGGGGCTATGGTCCGCCTAAGGGGTAGATTCCTACGCGTTACTCACCCGTCCGCCACTCTCGTGCATAGCACGAGAAAATCCGAAATTCGAAATACTAAACAAATTCTAATTTTCTAAGTCCAAATGTTCCAAACGTTTAGTATCTTGGTCATTCGAATTTTGATATTGTTTCGAGTTTCGATATTCGTGCTTCGAATTTCCTTGTGCTACGTACAAGCGTTCGACTTGCATGCCTAAGGCACGCCGCCAGCGTTCATCCTGAGCCAGGATCAAACTCTCAAAAAAAATTGACTCGGTCAATTTTTTGCAGTCTCGCCATAAATCGCTCTTCGAACCGCAGTTCAAATGAACTAAGGCGAGAAGTAAGATTAGGCGGACAAAAAAATTAACTTTGTCATTGGATTGTTTTTTAAGGAACCAATCCAAAAAAATTCCTACCACTTTCTGGTTGAGAACTTACACCTCACGCGTAAGTTCTAAAATCCTGAATTCAGTTGTTAATGTGCAAAATTGGTTTTAAAGATGAAAAAACCTCGCCAAAGCGAGGTATTAATCTCAATTCTGCTTATGCAGAACTTTGGCGAAACTTTTACATACTAAAAAGAGTATAGAACCTTTTTACTTCCATGTCAACCCCCCAATTTTTATGAAAGTTAAGCAGACCGTGGAACTGCTTGGGACGGCGGCGGTGGTGCAACCGGAGGCGCTGGTTGTTCAACGACAGGTGGTGCTGCTTGAGCCGGCGAAGTTGGTAATTCTGTATGGGAAGATGTTGGTGGTATTTGATTTATAAACTGGCTGATATCCGGAGCAGGTGGAATAGGTGGACTAACCACCGCCGGAGGTTGATAGCGTGCTGGTTCTGTCGGAACTGGTAAATTTATTGGAGCTTTTGCCATTTGTTCTTCTTCGTACCGGCGAACCAGTCTGACTATATCATCAAAAAAACGTTCTTCGAAAGTGCGTTTGCGAACAGTTTCGGGAACAGTTGGCGAAGCTTCTGCTTGAGATGCTGGCAGAACTCCTTCTTGTCTTGTATTATCCATGTAATTAGTGAATCATATTTGACATTAACTTGTCAATAGCAAAATTTTTTGCTTTTAGTGTTTGTATAAAGTTTTTACCAACCGAATAGGATATTCAATAAAAAAAGACTGCGGCCTTTTTTTGATTCGCCTGGCTGACACTTTGACCACCAGTGATTTGTCATACCCTATTACTCCTCCGATTTTACCAGCGTGCAAGGCCAAATCAAAATCTTCGTGAACTTTTCTGTCATCAAGACAAATCACTTTTTTTATTTTTTCCCAAAACGCTTTGGTAATAATCATGTTTGCGCCAATAGTGAAATGCTGTTTTTTTAGTTTTTTAAGCGCAAACAGAAAGAGCCTGGAGGGAAAAGAAGTTTTTATCGGACCGTCGTAAAAGCTAACCGGTCCTGCGAGCAAATCAATGTTTGATTTTCTAAAATCAGCTTTTATTTTTTCAATCCAGTCATAAGGAACAATAGTATCTGCATCACACCGGGCAATGAGATCAAATGCGGCTTTGTCAAAACCGGCGTTACGCGCAGAAGTTATGCCTTGAACAGGTTCATAAACTATCTCAACCGGAAATTCTTTACAAATCTTAACTGTTTTATCTGTTGAATTATTATCAACCACAATAATTTCATCCGCTTTTTCTTCCTGCTCCATTAAGCTTTGAAGACATCCTTTGATAAACTTTTCCTCGTTATATGCCGGAATTACCACCGAAACTTTCATAAAAAGTACACCTGGGAGGTGGATTCCTATTGACATCTAGGGATTTTTAGAACTCCCCATCACTTTAAAAAGAACTATTCCCAATGATACCATAACATTAAGAGATGTATTCACTCCCCACATAGGTAGTTCAACTATGCAATCTGCGATATCTAAAACTTCTTTTGAAACGCCATGTGTTTCATTTCCCACTACCAACGCGATGGGGAAAGTATATTCGACCTTATCGTATGGCACACTCCTTGCATCTTGTTCTATAGCAATAATTTTTATACCTGATACTTGATGCTTAATACTTGATGCTGCGGAAACCGCGGTTTCCGCATATTCCCAAGCTACCCACTCGGTTGTATTAATTGAGGCTTTTTTAATTCTTGTGTGCGGTGGAGTTTCTGTTTGTCCGCATAAAAAAACTTTTTCCGCAGCCGCTGCATCTGCTAATCGAAAAATTGAACCCACATTATAAGTATCCAATACATTATCAACAATAATATATACCGGGTTCTTTTTGATTTTCTTTAGATCTTCAAGGTTTGGAACCATTGTTCGGAGTTCTTTTGCCTTTAACGTAATCATGGAGGTATTATACAAAATTCGAGGTTTATTTTCTTTAAGATTTTATTCCTTTGAACATATTTAGTCTTTGCTACTTTTACCACTGCCGGAAGATCCTTCCCCGGAGGTGCTTGTCACCGGTTGTGTTTTTACTTGATTTACTTCTTTTCTGGTTGAATTAAGTTTTAAAGCTGCCTCTTGCGCTTTTTGGACTGTTTCCTTTACTTCCAAAGCTTCCTTTGCCTCAAGTTTTAAGAGTTCATCATTTTTCTTTCTTTCGTATTCTAAAAGTCTTTCTTCATCTTTTCTTAATTCTTCATTTTTTTCTTCAATTGCTTTTTTAATAGCTTCTTCTCTTTTTTTAAGAGATTTTCTTGCAGCCTCTTTTTCTTGCTCTTGCAATTCCTCCAGATATTCAACCACGTCACGGGCAGAATCTGATGTCTTTTTTATACCGCGGTGTACATTTCTTTCTAAATCATCTTCTATTTCTTCTTGGAGCTGGTCTTCGGGAAGAGCATCTTCTATTTTAACTTTTGATTCTAAAACTCCTTGGGAAACAACTGCAACTTTCGCTTTTAGCTCTCCTCCTGCTTCCTCTTCTAAAGAATCTAAGGCTTCCTGCTTTTTTTTGATACTGTCATTTATTTCTTTTGCTACCAGGGTCACATTTTTTCCTGCTAACTGTGCCCGCTCTATCTCTGCTGCTGCTTCTTTAATATTGTCCGAAACACCAGAAAGGGCAATATCTATTCCTTTAGGATCTTGTTTGGCAAGCATAAAACGAAGCTCTGCAAGACGTTCTCCAGCAATTTTAGAACGAACCTTTGCTTTTGCTTCAGGAGTTATAGCAAGAAACAAATTAACATCTTGTTTTAATCTGTCCAGAAAGAATAAAGGACTATCAGGCAAAATAAAACCAGGCCCTTCAACCGTCGGAGGCAGGCTTGGAACACCAACCGAAGTACCGAGCACTTTTGACCTATGACGAGCTTGTGCTTCATCAACTCTGACTATAAGAAAGAAAAAAATCGCGCACAAAAGAATAATTCTACTTCTTTTCACAGTTCTATTGTGGTCACGTTTGAATAAGTTTGTCAAGCCCCTTGTAACACCCCCAGCACTATGCTACGCTATTCTTTTATGACGGCAACAGCACACGCACTCATAGGAGCAATCATTGCTGCAAAAATTCCAAATCCGTATATCGCAATACCGTTGGCTGTAATAAGCCACGTTGCGGCAGATATATTTCCCCACTGGGACTCTGGAACCAATGGCGAATCAAAAACCAAACAACGGCTTCGAATCGAAGCCACCATTGACGTCTTGCTTGGATTTTTACTTTCGTATATTGGTATCTTTTGGCTCTTTCCCAATACCGATCCTATATACACCTTTATAATAATAATTGCTTCTCAATCATTAGATTGGATTACCATGCCGTATTACTTCTTCAATATTAAATATCCCGTAGCATTATGGATGTACAAAATGCAAAAAGGATTTAATTCGAAATTGGATAAACCGTGGGGAATTATTAATCAGGTTTTGGTAATTGTATTCATTATCATTTTAGCAAAATTGTTTTAAATCTTGTTGTTTGTTTTTACACCCTTGGGGTGGAATAGGCACGCACCCGCGGATTTTTAACCTCCTTAAGGTTCCAAGCAGCAAAATCGCATTTTGGATAATTTGCGCACCCGTAAAACTTTCTTCCTTTTCTTGTTTTTCTGACAATAATGTCTCCTCCGTCTTTAGGACATGTGAATTTTGTTTTTTCAACAAATGCTTTTTTAAAATCACATTCGGGGAATTTCGAACACGACAAAAACTTACCAAACCTGCCGATTCGAATAACCAAAGGAAAAGAGCACTTCTCGCACTTTTGGTCAGTCTCTTCGGTCTGAATTTGCACCCTGGCAGCTCCTTTTACTGTTTCTAATTTCCGAGAAAATGGACCATAAAAATCTTTAATTATAGGTATCCATTGTTTTTCTCCGCTGGCAATCTCATCCAATTGTTGTTCCATGGTTGCTGTAAAAGGAATGTCGTCAATATCGGAAAAATGTGCCACCAAAAAATCATTTACCGCAACTCCAACAGCAGTTGGTTTAAACCTGTTTTCTTCTCTTTCGATATACTGTCTGGCTTCGATGGTCGAAATAATCGTGGCATACGTCGAAGGTCTGCCGATTCCATCTTCCTCAAGCGATTTTACAAGCGATGCTTCATTATATCGCGGAGGCGCCATGGTTTCGTGAAACACCTCATAAGCTTTCTGTAAATCTAAAACTTCGTTTCTTACAAACTTTGGCAGTTTTGTATCTTGCAATGCCTGCGGATTAACTTTTAAAAACCCATCAAAAACAAGTACCGACCCATTGGCTTTAAGAAGACATGAACTGTCATTGCGAGGATTCGAAGAATCCGCGGCAATCTTTTTTGTGCTCGCAATGACAAATACACTGGTCGACTCAATCACCGCATCTGCCATTTGCGTTGCCACTGCTCTTCTCCAAATCATCTCATATAGCCTAGCATAATCTCTACCCAATGCATTCTCAATTATAGATTCTGAATTCTGAACTCGTGTCGGGCGAATCGCTTCGTGGGCTTCTTGAGCAAGTTTTTGCTTTGTCTTATACAAACGCGGTTGAACATACTTTTCTCCAAATTCTTTTTTTATAAACCCGATAATTGCTCCCCGGGCAGAAGTAGACAAAACAACCGAATCGGTACGATGATACGTAATATACCCTTCTTCGTAGAGTTTTTGCGCCAGGCTCATGGTTCTTTTCCCGGAAAATCCTAACCTTCTTGCTCCGTCTTGCTGAAGTGTAGACGTGATATATGGAGGAGAAGGCGAGCGCTTCATTTCTTTTTGAGTAACATCACTGACAATGAATTGTTTTTTTTCTAAATCCAAAACTATTTGTTTTGCCTTACCTTCGGTATTAATAATTGTTTTAGTAACTGTATAGTCTCCGTTATAGAGCTTAAACTTCTCTTGTTGTTCTATCTTTTCTCCATTAATCTCGATTAACTCAAATTCTACGTTATTATTGTCATTGCGAGGAATCCGCGACGAAGCAATCCCTGCCTTGCCGGCAGGCAGGTCGAGACTGCCGCGTTCTCCTTCGGCAAGCTCAGGATCACTCGCAATGACATGAGATGGCCGAGCTAATATCGCATGAACAGTAAAGTATTCTTCTTTTTTAAACTTCTCAATTTCTCGTTCTCTTTCCGCAATCAACCGCAAAGCCACCGACTGAACCCTTCCCGCAGAAAGTCCGCGTCTGACTTTTTGCCATAACAGGGGGGATAATGTATAACCAACTAATCGATCAAGAACACGACGCGCTGTTTGCGCATTTACCAAATTCATATCAATTGAACCCGGATTACTAAGCGCATGTTCAATCGCTTCTTTTGTTATCTCATGAAAAACTATTCTTAAAAAATTTTGACTTTTGACTTTTGACTTTTGACTTTTGCTTAGCATGTCTTTGACATGCGAGGCGATGGCTTCTCCTTCCCTGTCCGGATCTGTTGCTAAAATAATCTGTTCTGCGGATTGAGCTGCGGATTTTAATTCCGATATAGTCTTTTTTTTATCCTTCATTATCTGGTAATCAGGTAAAAAATTATTTTCCGTATCAACCCCAAGAGTACTTTTTGGCAAATCCATAACATGCCCCATCGAGGCTTTGATGGTAAATTCATTGCCCAAAAACTTTCCGATCGTACGGGCTTTAGTTGGCGATTCCACTATAACTAGTTTCATAGATTTCTTTATGTCATTCTGAACGAAGTGAAGAATCTTTTCCTTAAACTAACGAAGAGATGTTTTGCTCTGCTCAACATGACATGATGACAATTGTAGCATTTCATTATACAAGAGGTGTCAAGCCCCGATTTACTCCTGATAAGAAGAAAACATACCTTGCGAGTTTTTTATCATCCCTTTCATTTCCATAAGCGTAAGCAAGCTTCCGAGCTTCGAACTGGAGAATCCAGTTTCTCTGGCAATCGTATCAAAATGCAACGCCTCATTTTCAAGCATTTCTAGTATCTTTCTCTCCTCCCTCGTCCCCGCTCTTGGTTCTTTCAGATTTGAACTTTGAGTTGTAGTTTTAACATTTAAGACTTGAGATTTGAGTTCTTCGGCAATATCTTTTGCCGAAGTTACAAGCTTTGCTCCTCTTTGGATAAGCCTGAATGGTCCCTTCGACATTCCCGAAGTAACTGGTCCTGGTACTGCAAAAACAGGACGGTTAAACTTAAACGCGTAATCTGCGGTAATCAACGAACCGCTATCCTCTGCTCCTTCGGTCACCAAAACTCCATCAGATAAACCCGCAATAATTCTATTCCGAGCCGGAAAAGATCCTTGAGTCGGCGGATGATTTAGAGGAAACTCCGATACAATAGCTCCACCTTTTTTTAAAATTTCATTATATAAAAATTGATTCTCTTCTGGAGTGCAACAATCAACTCCGCACCCCAAAACCGCAATTGTATATCCATTATTTTCAAGAGTTGTTTTGTGGGCAAGCGCATCAACTCCAAGAGCCAAACCGGAAACAATGGTAATTCCATTTTGAACAAGATCCCGAGTAAACAACTCAGTCACTTCCCTCCCGTACTCGGTAATCTTCCTTGTTCCAACAACGGCCAGAAAACTGTCATTCTGAACTTGATTCAGAATCTCTTTATTACCCTTAGCATACAAAACAAACGGTGGTTTTATGATTTTCTTTAAAAGTTGGGGATATTCTTTGTCTTGCAATGTAACAAACCATACATTTTTTCTTTGCAACTCGTTTTGATATCCATCGAATGGAAATGAAGATCGAAAGTCTATGAATTTTTTCATATATCTTTCTTGAATAAATTCTTGTAAGTCAGACTCCGAAGCATTCCACGCGTTTTTTGCAGAGCCAAATCTTTGAAGAAGTTTTTTAAATGTTACTGTTCCTATTCCCGGAAAAACAGAAAATGCCAGCCAATATGTTCTTTCTTCCATACTGAATATAGTAAAAGTATTAAAACTATTTGACAAGAACAAGAATTCCTGAAATACTTTTTTTATGGACCCAAATGCCCAGCCAATTCAGCAAGCTCCAACTCAATCAGCTCCGAGTCCACCTGCTCAACAACAGCCTCAACAACCAGTTCAAATACCCACAGCACCTCCCTCCCCGCCCCCGCAAGCACCTATTTCAAAAAAAGGGCATTCATTTCCTTTACCATTACACTCCCTGTCTTTAAAAATTATTTTAGGAATTATTCTTGTAGTAACACTGGGTGGTGGTGGCGTATTTGTACTATCACAGGAGTCTAATCCTCAAACAAAAGTTACTCCGACTCCTGCCCCCGGATGCAGATATCAGGAAGTTACGTGTATACAATCACCTTGTCCGAAAGTTCTTATTTGTACGCCAACACCGGTACCCGAAGTGCCCACTCTTATCCCGACTTTTGCCCCTCCAACGCCAACAGCAGTTCCAACTACTCCCACAGCAGCGCCAGTTGCTACTCCTTCTGCAAAAATGTACACCAATGCAAACGGGTATTCTCTTACCTATCCTTTTGATTTTAAAATTTCCTCAGACTCGGCAACCATATTTGAAATTCAAAACCCAGCTCTTACTATGACTTTTATCTCCGAAACCGCAACCGACACCGCAAAAGCTACTCTATTAAAACGGCCGAAATTTTGTCCCATAAATGTAGCAGACACAGATGCAACTGTTTCTGGAAAAGTCGCGTATAGAAGAAACGGAACATTTGCAGACGGAGTAAACTGTCTGGAAGTTGTAATTCCCAATGTAAATAAATTACTGGATATCAAAGGAAAACCCGCATCCGCTTCCCAATCTGCCGGAACTGACCTCTTTAACGAAATCCTGTTAAACCTCAAATTCACTCAATAATTTATTTCGGGGAAGTTATTTTTATGTCTTTTATGGGGAAAACTGACGTATTGTTGGTAACTAATGTAAGATCCTGCTGTTTTGCCTGTGCAGCCAAAAAAACAATCTACTATAAGAATTCGTTTTGTTTTTTCCAATGATTGTTTCCTATATTCTGCTGCCAAAAATGCAGCTTCTTCATTAACCGGCAGCACTCCAAAACGTGCCATAAGTTTTTTAAATACTGCTGCCTCTTTTTGTGATGCCTTAGCGAGATATTCCGCAACAACAACAACTACGGAAATATGGAGAAGATTCTTTTTGACAAGTTTTGTTAAGAAAGAAGATTCTGGCTGATGTCCTTCTAATCCTTGTTTTAGTAGGTTTAAGCGATGCGATAATATCTGCAAGTTTTGCTAAATCTTTTTTCTTTCTTTAGGCGCTCTTGAGCTGCAGCCCGAAGGTATTGTCCAAGACTTTCTCCGGTAAGCCGGCGCTGTCTGTCTATGTCGTTACGAAAATCTTGCGGTAAATAAATTTGGGTGCGATTGAGGATTGTTGCTCATGCATCACTTTACGATGTCTGTCAAGAACCAAAAATTGAAACAGGTCACAGTTCTAACATAAAACTGTCATTCTGAGGCTGAAAGCCGAAGAATCTTTTACCGAATAGATCCTTCGCTACGCTCAGGATGACAATCCTTTGTCAAGTCCTGAACGGGTACCCAGATTTGACATCCACTTTTTAAGATGAAATACTATTTATAATGAACCGGCAAAACCCAGCTCAATCGAATGAACAATTTTCAGAGCCCAAACCCTCTTTTCTCTGGATAAAAATCCTATTGATTGTAATTATTTGTGCGGTTCTATTTGGATTTGGCGGATATTATTTGGGAAAACAAAACAATAAATCTGCACCGGTTACAACTGCGTATCCAACTTCTACTCCCTCTCCAATTCCAACCATTGGCCCCCGGGTTGCACAACCGGGCGGACAGTGCGGCACAATCGCAGGAATTGTTTGCCCAACAGAATACGTATGTAAATATGAAGGCAACTACCCCGACGCGGCCGGAGTGTGTGTAAAGTAGCCCTATTGCCCAAACCACTCCTCAAGTATTTTCTTTGCCACTGGAGCTGCAATATTTGACCCCTCTCCGCTTGTTTCTGCTAAAACCGTAACCACAATCTGCGGGTCATAAGCCGGCGCAAAAAGCGTAATCCACGCATGCGGCAAAGTAGTCTCTCCACCATGCTGCGCGGTCCCCGTCTTACATGCAACTGTTATATGTCTTTGATCTTTAAATTGTGCTGAACTTGTAGACTGTGCTGTTTCCAAAATATTCCTTCCGTCTATTTGCAATTTACTGTTTACTATTTTAAATTCGAACAGCGGCCACGCCACTCCTCCCGGACTACAACTCTCTACCATTCCCTCTCTTATTAATTCTAAATTCTTTGAACTTACTAACTTTGAACTTTTAACTTTTAATTTTGAACTTTTTAAAAGGTGTGGTTGATACAGCGTTCCTCCACTGGCAACCGCCCTCGTCCAACCATTCACTTGAAGCGGTGTAGTTAATAAAAACCCCTGCCCAATGCCATAATGGTACGAGTCTCCCAAATACCAGCCCTCCCCCAATTCTTTTTGTTTCCATTTCTCATCCGGAACCAATCCCTCTGCTTCTCCTTCCAAATCAATGCCACTTTTTTCTCCAATACCAAAGCTACGAGCGGTTTTAGAAAGTTTATCAACGCCAATTTTATCCGCAAGAACATAGAAAAAAATATCATTACTTCTTTTGATTGCTTTTACCACATTAACCAACCCTTCTGTTCTCCCGTATTCGGTAAAATACCAATTCGAAAAAGAAAACGCTCCTACTGTTATAACTCCATTGTCTTCAACTTCAAACTTTTCATCAATAACATTGTTTTCCAAACCAGAAGCAGATGTAACGAGTTTAAATGTAGACCCGGGCGGATATACTCCGCCAATGCTGCGGTTTAAAAGCGGTTGATTATCGCCATCAGTCAATATTTGATCAACTGAGGCATAAGCGCTCCCCGAAGAAGTGAGCTCACCCTGAGGAACGAAGCGACGAAGGGTAAACAAATTAGGATCAAATGAGGGCTTAGAAACAAGCGTTACTACTTCTCCTTCTGGAGTCGTAACCACCACTGCTCCTTTTTTGACGTCTTTTAATCCTTCAAAAGCCGCAGTTTGAAGTTTTACGTCAAGAGTCAAAGTAATATCATTACCAGGTATTGGATCTGTCTGGCCCAACGTTCTAATCGTCTTTCCCATTGCGTCAATTTCAACCAATTGTTTTCCGTCATTTCCTCTAAGCGTTGCTTCATACTGCTTTTCTATGCCTGATTTTCCCAGCAAATCCCCTGTCTTATAATCAGAATACACAGTGTCTTTTAACTCGTCTTTCGAGATCTGTCCGATATATCCAAGCACATGGGCCATCGCGTCTTTATAAGGGTACTGTCGTAATGAATCAATTTCTAAATTTTTTTCTCCTTGTGCCAAAACCTGCAATGCTAATTCCTGCGTCAATTGAACTGTTCTTTTCTCCTGTATACCTCCCGACGGATCTTCTATTTTTCGAAATCCGGGTGTGTTAAACACCAAGGGAGTATGGTTCCTGTCAAAAATAATACCCCGAGGGCTATGGATTACAATGGTTTTAATCCTGTTTTCATCAGACAGACCTCTGTAATAATTTCCACGTAAAACTTCGACAAAAAAAACTCTTACCAACAAAACTCCTATTGCTAAAAAAAGCAATACGGGAAGTAAAAACCCGCGCATTCGCATGCTCCCAAAAGGGGTATCGTCATAATTTCTTCTTTTTGATACTTTTTCCGTAGAAATAGAATCAGAAAAAGCAACACCAACCTTCATACGTTTATTTTTGTCATCCTGAACTTAGATATCAGAATCTACTCCTAATGGGATTCCGAAATAAATTCGCAGTGACATGGAAAGTTGTAACTGCCAGTATTGAGCTCACTAATGCTCGAAACAAAATTTCACTGCTATTAACAAGAGCAAGATATCCTAAACTTCCTAAAAACGAAACAATAATCACAAACGGAATTGTCTTAATTTCGAATTTTCGCTCATATAAACTTACCAAAAACAAAAAGATTATATAATATGTACTGCTTATTCCCAGCTGACGCAGTTTTAAAACATCGATTAAAATTCCAACTCCAAAAGCCGCCAAAAAGACTCGATTACTTCTCCGATAGGTAAAAAAAAGGAGCAAGCTCGTCAATATAAGAGGAAGAGAAGTAATAATTCCTTCCAAAAAAAAAGCTGTTACCAACAGTACCCATACCATATTATTTATTGATGATAATAAAAACAGTTGATAATCTTGAAAAATCGAGTAAACTTTTTACTTTCGCGCTCTGGAACAAGCTGCTTGGTTTTTTATCAATTGAGAGTATTTTGCCGACAATAAGTCCCTTTGGATACCCTACTCCCCCTTTGTTGCTATCTCCTTTTGTAACGACGATATCCTCAATAGAAAGATTCTCTGAAAGTAATACATTTTCTAAAGTCATTTCTCCATTTCCTCCTCCTTTTATAATTCCTAACGCATTTGATGACAGAGTAAATACCGCAAAAGAGGAAGACTTGTTGGTAATAACCTCTATCTTACTAAGATGTTGGGTAACTTCTCCGATTTTTCCAACAACCGTATCTTTAAATATAACTCCCACTCCTTTTTTAACTCCATTCGCAAGTCCTTTATCTAAAATAAAACTTTCTGGAATTGATACTCCGGGAATAAAAACAGAAGTAGCAATCACTTTTGCAGGCATAAGATGGAAAGGAAGAGACAAAGAAGATTCAAATTGGTCTTTTAAAGCTTGATTTTCTTTTCGCAATTCGGTTTGGTCAACTAATTTTTTTATTAACTCTCTATTTTCTTTTTGTAGTGCAGTTTCAGATTGTTTTGAAGAAAAATTCAACACTGAATACAAACCATAAAGCGGAGCAAAAGATTTCTCAATTATTGTTCGAACACTTTGCAATCCGTCTGTTGCTGAAAGTAAATAGATAATAAAAGAAAGAAATAAAAAAAGAAGAAAATAGAAAAAAGTATCTTGTCCTCTTCGCACGCTTCTATTGTAACCGCTGAGCCTTAAACTTACAATCCTGTTATCTTTCACCCTTGGGGTGGAAACGTATTGACACCCGCGGAAATTTTTGTTTTACTAAACTTATGCCATCACGAAGTATCCCTTTTGCAAATGGAGAATATTACCATGTTTTTAATAGAGGAGTTGCGAAAATCCCAATATTTAATCAAATACGAGATTACAAACGCTTTGTTAAAACAATGCTTTATTATCAAATTGATGATCCAAAACCAAAGTTTTCGCAATTTAAGCCTGAAAAAACAATTCTAAATACAGATAAGAAAATTGTTGATATTATCTCCTATTGTCTTATGCCAAATCATTTCCATTTTCTGCTTAAACAAAATAGGGAGAATGGTATTACTGAATTTGTCAGTAAATTAAGTAATAGTTATACAAAATATTTCAATACGAAATATAGAAGAGTTGGCCCTCTGCTTCAAGGTGAATTCAAATCAGTTCATGTGGAAACGAATGAACAGCTTATCCATCTAACCCGCTATATCCATCTTAATCCACTTGTAGGCTTTAAAACCAAAAATTTGGATACCTATTTGTGGTCTTCTTGCTGTGAATATGTGAACCTTACAAAATCTGATATTTGTTCTAAAGAAATTATTTTAGGGCAATTCAAATCTTCTGATGATTACAAACAATTCGTTTTAGATCAAGAAGATTATGGAAAAAAATTGGAGATTATAAAACATCAGCTTTTGGATTTTGAAGAATAATCTGCCTAATCCGCAGGTGCGTGCCTATTCCACCCCAAGGGTGTAAATTGATGAACGGCAGATTAACAAGACTATTGTAATCCTCCGATGACTTTTACGCGGTTAAGTAAATCTTGATCTTCCAAAACTTTTCCCGTACCTTTTGCAACAGTTGTTAAGGGATCCGAAGCGTGAACTACCGGCATCCGGGTTCTTTCGACAACTAAATGATCAAATCCTGGTAGTAAACTTCCTCCTCCGGTAAGCAATATCCCGTGTTCTAAAATATCGTTGGTTAATTCAGGTGGCGATTCCTCCAAAACACCAGCTACTTCTTCGATAATTCTTGTGATTACAGGTGATAGTGCTTCCCTAACTTCTATTTCCGTGATTCGCAAACTTTTTGGTAACCCGGTTTCTATATCCCTTCCCCTGACAATTGCCATTTTCTCCCTTCCTTCAACTTCTATTTTAACATTTTCTTCGCTCTCTTTTGCTTTTTCGGTTAACTTTTCACTTTTAAATTTTAACTTTGAACTTTTCTTATACGCGCTTCCTATCTTAATTTTCAAATTCTCAATTGTTGCATCTCCCAATAATATTCCATGCCGAAGTCGAATGTAATGTCCTAATGCCTGATCCATATTATCTCCTCCCAACCGTAAAGACCGAGATACTACAATCCCGCCTAATGAAATGACAGCGATTTCCGTTGTTCCACCGCCAATGTCTACTACCATGCTTCCTGTTGGCTTAAAAATCGAAATCCCCTCTCCAATTGCCGCAGCCATCGGCTCTTCGATTAAAAATGCTTTCCTGGCTCCCGCGGTTAAGGCTGCTTCCCATACGGCTCGTCTTTCTACTTCGGTAACAGACGAAGGAATCGCAACCACAACTTTTGGCCGGGCAAAAGAAACAGGTACTGGCGTGCCGACTTTATGAACGTCGGACAGGAGATACGAAAGAAGTACAACCGTTGCGTCAAAATCAGAAATTATTCCGCCTTTTAAAGGCTTGATGGTAATAATATTTGCCGGAGTTTTACCCACCATTTTTTTTGCTTCCGTGCCAAACGCGACGACTTTTTTGGTTTTTTTATGCAGTGCGATAACCGATGGCTCTCTGGCAACAATCCCTTTTCCTTTTACAAAAACCAATGTATTGGCAGTACCCAAATCTATACCAATATCATGACTAAACAAACTAAAAAAATGGTCAAACATAACTTCATTTTAACACCTTGTTGATGTGTTTCCAATATGCTACATTAAATTAATCTAATTACTAAATCCTAAATCACAAATCCTAAATTCTAAATAATACCCAAATTCAAATAACCAAATTTCAAAACTGTTTAGTATTTAAAAATTAGATATTGGAATTTATTTAGGATTTAGGTATTAGAAATTAGGATTTTCTATCATGCCGGAAATAATTAATAAAATTTGTAGCTTTGTAATCGAATACTCTTTTTATCTTCTCTTTTTTCTCGTCCCATTAGTTTTTACCAGCAACACTTCGGAATTATTCGAATTTAACAAAATGTGGGTTACCTTTGGCATTACTACTATTATTGTTGCCGCGTGGACAGTACAAATGATTGTTTCCAAAAGATTTTTTATCCAAAAAACTCCGTTGGATATTCCTATACTATTATTTTTAGCCTCTCAATTTTTTGCCACACTTTTTTCCTGGGACAGGCATGTTTCGATTTGGGGATACTACTCAAGGTTTAACGGTGGCTTCCTGTCAACATTATCCTACATCACATTATATTATGCCTTTGTTACTTTCCTTCCGAGGAATAAGAAAATTGAACATAAAGGCACACCGTTTATTCTCAGAATCTCTCTTTTCATTGGCGCAGTTTTATTAATCATTGCTGGAACTTATTTATCGACTGCTTTCCCCAATCACCAGGCAGAAGAAAACGCAGTATTGTTTTTTATTTTTATACTCATCTCGTTTTTTCTTTTTATATTTTCTCAATCAGGCGGATTTTTAAAACGGCTCCTTATTATTAATCTAGTCAGCGGATTAGTCGTTGCCCTGTGGGGACTTCCGTCACATTTTGGCTTTGACCCAACGTGTCTTTTGTTTCGGGGAACTTTTGATGTTTCGTGCTGGAACGAAGCGTTCCAGCCAAAAATCAGAATCTTTTCTACCCTCGGTCAACCCAATTGGCTGGCAGCATACCTCTCTGTTTTGATTCCAATTGCTTTAGCATTCGGACTCAAAACAATAAATTTGAATACCAAAGCACGAAATACGAAACAAAACCAAAATTCAAATAATCAAAACTCAAAACGTTTGGAACATTCGAATTTTGGAACTTCGAATTTGTTTCGGATTTCGAATTTCGGATTTCTTATTTTAACTGTTTTATTCTATATTGACGTAATTTTCACCGATGCGCGCTCAGGATTTATTGGTTTATTGGCAGGACTCGCTGTCTTTTCTGCAGGCATTGTCTTTGTATTAAGAGGTGAACTGAAAAAATATGTCTTTTCCTTCATTACTATCGCACTGATATTTTTAATTGCCACATTTTTCTTTGGCTCGCCCATTATGTCTATCCGAAAATTTACGTATCCGGTATTGAAATTGAACTGGGAAAAAAAGGATTCTGGACCGCGCCAAACGCGGCTGACGCAACCTGAAAAACCACAAGGACCCGCTTTGGAAACCGGCGGTACAGAATCCGGATCTATCCGGTTAAATGTTTGGCGTGGAGCACTAGACGCTTGGAAAGATAATCCGCTTTTTGGCACCGGAGTAGAAACATTTGCCTTTGCGTATTATAAATACCGGCCTCAAGCGCATAACCTTACGTCCGAATGGGATTATTTATACAACAAAGCCCACAATGAATATTTAAACTATCTTGCAACTACCGGGTTATTGGGGCTTGGAACATATGTAGGAATGATTGGAATGTTCCTTTGGATTGTTTTTAAAACATTGATTGAAAACCGTCATCCTGAATTCATTTCCGGATCTTCTCCTAATGAGATTCCGAAAAAAGTTCGGAATGACACTGTTTTAGCTTTAGCCTTGCTAAGTGGATATATTTCAATTCTTGTTAGTAATTTCTTCGGTTTCTCTGTCGTCATCATCAACCTCTACCTTTTCCTCATTCCTGCAATTGTTTTTGGCCTTTTGAACATATTTTACGAAAAGGAAAATGAACAAAATAATGTATTACGTAGCAAGTATCATGTATCAAGTATACAGTGGGTAGGAATTGCATTAATACTACTTACTGCATACTACATACTAAATACTCTATACTTGTTCTGGCTGGCTGATACCGCGTACGCATTAGGATCTAATTTAAACAAAACCGGAAGTTACGACAGGGCGTATATTCGTCTTCGGCAAGCTGTTGCTACTCGCCCGAGTGAGCCGACATTTAAAGATGAACTAAGCATTAACGAAGCAATTTTGGCAATTAAATTTGCCAAAGAAAAAGAAGTCAAAACAGCTACCCAGCTTGTCCAGGACTCCATGGAATTAAGTAACCAGTTAAACACCGATTACCCGAATAACATTGTATTTTTAAAAACCAGAGTCAGAGTTTTTTCTCAACTGGCTCAGGTGAATGAACAATATTTGCAAATTGCCCTCGATGCTTTAATAAAAGCCAAAGAACTTGCACCAACTGACGCAAAAATTGCTTACAATCTAGGAGTAATATTTGGAGAACTCGGCAATAAAGACAATACAATTTACGAACTGAAACGAGCAACAGAGCTCCGTCCTAATTATCTTGATTCCTATTATGCCTTAGGTTTGTTTTACCACCAACTTTCTCTTGATAAAAATGGGAAAATTGAAAATCAGCAGTATTTTGACAAAGGAGTTAAGCAAATGAGATATATAATTTCCCATTTCTCAAATTCCGACTCAGCCAAAACAGCTCTTAAAACATGGGACGTAGAACTCTAGCATGTAATCAATAGACCTGGTTGTGGGTTCCGATGTCGGTAAAAATGACACGTTCTTTAGATATTGGAAAATACACGATTCTAATATTTCCTGTTATTGAAAATGCTCGATATGTTCTCTTCTTTCCTGTAAGCTGATGATCTTTAAGTACTGGGTTTTGAGGATTCTGCCGAAAAAGAGCAATTCTTTCTTTAACTTTTTTTATAAGCTTTTGATTTTTTTTCTATTCGTGTTTTGTATGACTTTTTAAACTGCGGATGAGGTTCTATTCTTATGAATTGAGATATTCCATTAGAGAATCAACATCTGTAAAGCTTTTTGTTTTTACTCTTCCGCTCTAAATATCATCTACCATTTTATTGTATCTTTTTTCAGCTTTAGAAGATAGTTGGACAGATTCATCAATCTCAAATGAAAGAACTCCTTTTGCCAACTTAGTTAAAATAAATCTAACCGCATCCTGCAGGGAAGAAAATCCTTGTTTTAATGCTTCTTTTTCAGCATCTTTTCGAAGTGCATGGTTAATAGGAATTTGAAGTACTGTCCTGCTCATATTACAATTGTAATACTTTTGTAATATTTGTCAAGAAGTATGTTATAATTCTTTCCATGTTAGACATTGTAAAAGCACCAAGTGAGGTTTTATCTCAAGTTACAAAAAAGGTAATTAAAATTGACAATTCTATTCTTAGTCTTATCCGGGAAATGAAGGAAACGCTAGAAAATACCCGTGATCCGGAAGGCGTTGGCTTGGCAGCTCCTCAGGTCGGAAAATCTCTGCAAATTTTTATTATGAAACCAACTCCCAAATCTCCTATTACCGTACACATTAACCCGGAAATAAAAAATGCATCTGGTGAGCTGGCTAACATGATTCGGCCCAAAAAATCAAAATCTCCGGCCAAACTCGAAGGCTGTCTTTCTTTACCCAGTATTTGGGGCACTGTCTTACGACATCCTTACTTGTCTCTGACTTATATGGACGAAGATAGTAAAACTCACACAAAAAAATTTAAAGGTTTTTCCGCAACTATTATCCAACACGAAGTCGACCACTTAAACGGAAATCTTTTCCCCAAACGGGTTTTGGAGCAAAAAGGCAAATTATATAAATCCCATAAAAACGAAAAAGGCGAAGACGAGTTTGATGAGATAGAAATTTAACCGCTTTGTCATGCCGAATTTATTTCGGCATCTCAATTATTGAAAAAATAGATTCTGAAACGAGTTCAGAATGACATCGAATGTGTTAAGGATGACATGAATATTAACATAGTTTTTTTCGGCGCTTCCAAACACGTAATTCCCCTATTGGATGTTTTAAAAGAGAATCATACTCTATCTCTTATAATTACCACAGAATCGCTTCCAACCGAACCAGTCAGTACCTATGCTAAAACTCACACCATTCCCCTCCTAACAATAAAACAATGTAGCAATATAACAATTGAAGAAATTAAAAAAACAAATGCACCAATAGGAATATTAGCTTATTTCGGCATCATTCTCCCACCTACTGTTTTGAACTTGTTTCCCAAAGGAATTCTCAATGTCCATCCTTCCCTTTTACCCTTATACCGCGGCTCAACACCAGTCCAGACAGCGATCTTAAATGGCGACAAAACAACCGGCGTAACGTTTATTAAATTAGATGAGCAAACCGATCACGGTCCTATTATTTCGCAAATTAGTGAACCTATTCATGAAGATGATACTGCAGAAACACTGTATCAACGGCTTTTTAAACGAGGTGCCAAGATTTTGAAAAAAGACTTACCACCTTATCTAGAAGATAAGGTTAAACTTAAAGTTCAAGACGACGCAAAAGCAACATTCACCCAAGACTTCACCCGCCATAGCGGATATTTTGATAGTAATAATCCACCGAGTCCCCAACAATTGGATCGCATGATCCGCGCATACCATCCCTGGCCCGGATCGTGGACTCGTATTACTACGAACGATGAACGAATAACTGTGAACAAAATTATTAAATTTTTACCCGCTTCTAGTCATCCTGAACTCCTGCCTGTCGACAGGCAAGGTGATTCAGGATCTTTAAAATTTGTATTACAAATGGAAGGAAAAAAACCAATAAGTTTTAAAGATTTTATCAATGGATATCCCCAGCTTGCTGAGATAATAAAATCAATAATCCAGTAATCAAATTCTTATCTAATCAAAAGTTTTTCTGCAAAGGAAAAAAGCGAAAAAACAAAATTTCCTAGGGAAAAATTCCCAATGGGAAACAATAACAGAAAAAACAAAATAAACATTCCAATCGAACTTAATGACACATACGCATTTGCCTCCCGTTCGGGAAGTAAAAGAGCAAATACTTTAGACCCATCAAGAGGCGGAATTGGAAGCAAATTAAAAATTGCCAAAAGAAGGTTTATGTCTATAATTTTAATCAGGATGTATGACAAAAATGCTGGAAAAAATCCATAGCCTAGTGCTTTAAACAACAAGCTTGCAACAATTGCCAAAAGCGCGTTTGTCAAAGGACCAGAAAGAGCAACTAACGCTACATCTTTTCGTCCTTCTTTTAAGTTAAACGGGTCAATAGGCACTGGTTTGGCAGCTCCAAAAATAACAGACGACCCTGACATAAGCAAAAGTAAAGGCAGGATTATACTCATAAACGGGTCTATGTGGCTTTTGGGATTTAAAGTGAGCCTGCCGGATAATCGTGGAGTCGGGTCGCCAAACCTGTCAGCAACAAATCCATGAGCTACCTCGTGCAAGATTGCTGAAAAAACAAGAATTGCCAAAGAAATTACTATATCCATATTGTTTTAAACGTGTTTCTATGATATCATATTTTTTGCAATGAAGTGTTTTTTGTGTAAAAAAGGAATTCAAGTTGGCAGATCACACACTCATCATCCGGGTGTGGCAGGCCAAAGGTGGAAAAAACGCGCTCCTCATACAAGAAAGGTCTTCAAACCCAATCTTCACGTAGCACATACTCTCATAAATGGAGCCAGAAATAAAGTAAAACTCTGCACAAAATGTTTAAGAAAATATAAGCAAAGTATTAAACCAAAAGTTCAAATATCTTCAGAACAACCAGCAATTGCATCTATTTCCGCTTAGTTCATAAAGTTGTCATTGCGAGCACGTTCGACAAGCTCAGTGTAAACCCCACGAAGCAATCTCTACTTGACAATACCATACAACTTTTGTTCTACTATAGATATATGTCAAAATCCGGAAGATACGCTACCTTACTTTTAATCCTTACCATTCCCCTTCTCCTTTTTGCCATCGGAATTATCAAAATCCCCAAATCTCAAAAGAGTGGAACTTCAAGTCCTTCGCTTCCCTTTTCTCAACCAAACCAAAACCAACCGCAACCCAATAACGATCTCCCTGTCCAACCAGACACTAGCGCCGGGTCTGACTTATTATTTCTTTCCTATTCCTTTGCCGGATCGGTTGTAAATATTTCCCCGACAACGTTGACTATGCAAACAAGAAATTTAAAACCAATACCTGAATTACCAATAACTAGTACCACGAAAATCGACAGGATTACTCCAACTGCTTTGGAAGTAAAAGAAGAGTCTGCAAGTATATCTGATATTAAAAAGGGTGATGAAGTAAACGTCTCGGCTGTATACAACTACACCAAAAAATCCTGGACCACCCATCGCATCGCAATCATAACCCAATCAAATTCTAAATAATTACTATGGAAACTCAGCAACCAGTCCTATCATCACCAATTGAGCAAACAGAACCAACAGCTTCAAAAAACCCCTTGACAATAAATCAAAACCTATGTCATATTAAATTAATGTCTAAATCAAACTTACTTCTTATTGTTCTTCTTATTATCACTACTGCTCTTTTAGGAATTGAGGCTTATTTTGCTCTTAAACCCAAAACTTCTCCTTCTGCACCCCAAGCTATACAACCTAGTACAACAACTGTTGTTGACAGTAAGCGTTCACTACCAATTCCCCTAACAAATCCTGCAATTAGAAACGCTAGTATTAACTATACTCTAAGAGGAATTATACGTGAAGTCAAAAACTCACCTCAAGGACTAGAACTTATAACAGACATAAAAGGAAAAGAAGTGCCGCCATTAATTGTTACATCAAAAACTAATGTCTTATCTTATGATGAAAAAGGTAAAAGGACAGAAGTTACTTCTTCGGCATTAAAACCAGATAAGATTGTCAATATAAATATAGTATATCAACCTCTTAAAAATTCCAACTACGTGTCTCAAGTTAATATATTGCCAGAAAGCGTAAAATTAAGCCCGACATCTTCTCCTAAAACCACTACAACTTCTACTAAGATAACCATAACTCCTACTAAAACAAAATAATTTCTATTTCTGTTTAGTATTATTAGTGGTAAAGATTAATAAAATAAGCAGCAAAAGTGTTTTTAGACCTATATAAATATCTACTCCTAGATTTTTTTTCTTAATATATTCAAGATCTAGATTCATCCAGTCCTCAAAATTTAATCTATGCGCTCCATTAAGAATCCAAGAAGATGTTATTCCAGACAAGACAGAAAATCTGGCCCGATATTTAGAAGGAACTTTTAAGGCCTCCTCTACTGGCAATGGTCGTGGCCCCACAAAAGACATCTCTCCTCTTACCACATTAAAAAGTTGAGGTAGCTCATCCAAACCTGTGTGTGATAAAAATTTACCAACTTTAGTATATCTTGGGTCATGTCTTATCTTAAAGACTGGCCCATCTGCTTCGTTAAGATGAACATAGTTTTTTTTAATATTATCCGCCTCGTCAACCATTGTACGAATTTTATATAATGTAAAAGGCTTTTTATCTTTTCCCAATCTTCTTTGTTTATAAATAAATGGGCCTCTGGATGTAGCTTTAACAATAATATATAAGAAAAACCATATGGGAGTTAATAAAAGCAAAATTGCTAGAGCTAAAAAGCTAGATATTAAATTAATTTCTGCTGTTTTCACCTAATAAATATTATAGTATAATTACATATAGATAATATAGATATTTAATGAATCTAAAAAAAATCCTCGCGTTTATATATACCAATTATCTATTATCACTATTTGCGTTAATACTTGTTTTTGTTGGAATTGCCATTCTTTTTAAAGTTATTTTATTTAAACCTGTCTACCTTTATGCAAAAATAAAAGTAGGAGATTACTTGACTGGAGAATCAGTAGTAAAACCTAAATTATGGTTAGCTTTTGCATTAAAAAAGGGAGATGTAGAAAAACCTCTTATAGGAAAGCCTACAGCAGAACTATTAGGCTTTACTTACTATCCTTTAGAAAAAGGCAAAGGGCTCGATATCTATCTAAATGTCAAGCTCAAAACAAGTTTAAACAAACAAATTCATAAATACAGTTTTAAACGATCTACTATAGCCATAGGATCACCAATTGATATAGAGTTTACCTCAACTCAAATAACAGGAACCATAATAGGCTTGAGTGAAAAAGAATTTAAAGAAACATATGTTGATAAAATTATATATTTAGTATTTCAAGGTGGATATGGCAAAGATCACCCATATCGTTACGACAATATAAAAACTGGTGAGAAATATTATGATGGTCAAAACTACGTTTTTGAAGTACTAGATAAACAGCTACAAAAAAACATATGGTCTGTAGTTAACAATTTAAATGCTCAGATATATGAACGCGAAGTAGAAACTACCCAGGATATAATAGTTAAGGCAAAAATAAAAGCAAAAAAAATTAATGATCAGCTGTTCTATGGTGAAGAATACCCTATATATGTAAACGCGCATATACCCTTTTTAACCTCCAATTTTACTTTTGAAAATTTTGTTATTAGAAAAATTGAATAGCATTAAAAATTTTTGATAAAATATTAAAACAACAAAAAGCGTGCCATATAACATATATCTCTTCCATAATCTTCCAGGCTCACACATGAGTCTGAATAACCATTCCAATCCTTTATTTTGCATCCATTGAGGCGCTTGACGTTTTACTTTGGAAATAAAATCGAAAGCAGCACCAACTGGAATTATAACTTTAGTTTTTTTAAAGCTAGGTTCTTGATATAACATTTTGTAAGTAAAAAACTCCTGACGTGGACTACCCAATCCTACAAAAACAATATCTGTCTTAGTTCTATCGAGATAATCAACAATTTCCTTCTGCTCGTTTTTATTCAATTCGGTAGATCTCGTATAAAGCCTTCCAACTATTTTAATCTTAGGAAATAAATCTGTTAAATTATTTTCCAGCTTTTGCAGGGTTTCTTTTGACGATCCATAAAGAAAGATTCTATAACTTCTTTTCTCTGCCAACCTACATACATCAAGCATTAATTGAGGACCATATACTCTATCTTTTAGTAAAACTCCATATAGAAAAAATAAAGACCATCTAACCCATTGACCATCAGGAGCTATATAATCAAATTTATTCAAAACCTCCCTTAGTTTTTTATTCAACAGGGCAACGACTAAAGTCTGAGAAGCTATTGGTGATACCAGAAAGTTTTTTTTTGTCCTGATGCTTTTCTCTAAGTTAGCTAAAATAAACTCATAATCACAAGCTGAAACATAACTATTTAGTATCTTGTATTTGCCTAAAAATATCATAGCACTTTTCTCTACATAGTTTTGTAAACTAAACCCCTTAAAAGCCAAAATAAACCCAGGTAAGAAAATGTATATTGTGGGTTAATAAAAGAAAATAAAAATATAAGCCAAAAACATATGATTATAGACAAATTCATTGTTAACTTTTTTTTTATAAATTTTATATCTGATTTTAAAAAATACCCAATTAAAATAAGCTGCGATAACAAGCCCAAAAATCCTGTCTCTGCTAAGGTACCTGATAAAATATTATGTGGATGCATGGCTGATATTTCTGATAGTTTCTGACGCCAATCATTATATAGTTTTTTAGGTCTATCTGAAAAAGACAAGTTATCATAAAAGTTGCCCAAGCCCACGCCTAAAATTGGAGAGGATAAGACCATCTCAAATGAAATTTCACTCCACCATAACCTACTTTTTATAGAATGAACATCTTCTTTAGTCGACAGCATAAATCTATCTACTAAATTAGACCCTAAAAAGCTATTTGAAGCTATGTAGCCTACATACAGAAAGAATATTATAAAAACTAACTGAAATAAAGAAGCTTTAACTTTACGCAAAAAAAGAACATGGCATGAAATAAAAGCCAAAAATACAATTAACAATTGACCTCTAAAATTAGATAAAAATGAATTAAAAGAAATCAACCCTATTGCCAGAAAAAAAAATATTCTAACTAGATTTCTTTTATAACTGTAAAAGTAATAAAACAGTAATGGAATCAATCCCGCATCATAAACATCAGAAAAGAATCTATGCCTCTTAATGTTTATTTCCATCATTTCTAAATATTTATCATATAGAATATATTTTGAGAAAGAAAGGAAAAACTCAGGGAAAAAATAAACTATAATATTATAAAGAATTCCGATGATTATAGTTACAAGCAAGACTCTAATAACCATATTAATTTTTTCAGAAGAATCTAGAATAATCATCGAGAGAATAAAAATCAATATGCCTGCGATAACATCTTTATAAATTAAAATAAAACTACTTATATTAACGGCAGACAAAATAGAAATGCTTTGTGTAAAAAAGAAAAATGATAACATCATAGCTAACTTACGATCTATCTTGAAAAATAGCTTTTTTTCGTACAACAGCCATCCTGTAAACACAAACAACAATATTAACAAAAATCTGGCCAAGCTATGAGAAGTAACTAACGCATTCCTAACTGGTAATAGATAAAATGGTGGAAGACGCAAGCCCAAGACAACTAGACAAAAAATGATAAAATTGATTTTCTGCTGGGTTTTATATATATTCTTCATATGAAATGTGATATTTCTTTTATCATACCAGTTTTAAATGAGGAAGAAAAAATAGGAAAATTACTTAATAAAATACACCAAGCTTCTTCAGATTACAACACAGAAATAATTGTTATAGATTCCGGATCTACGGATAGTACAGCTAAAATTGTAAAACTGTACCAAAGAAAAATTTCCAATTTACACCTTATATCCAAAAACAAGACTGACTTTAACAGATCAAAAACACGAAATTTGGCAATCAGAAAAGCTAAAAGTAAGCTTATCTGCCTCTGTACTGGGCATGCGATACCTACTAATAATAACTTCATAAAATACTTTTTAGATGATTTTAAACTTAATAATAAAGTTGTTGCTGTATTTACAGAAGACATACTTTCCCAATATACTCCTATTATTCCCAGAATAGAAGTAATGTGCAAAATGGAACGACTTAACAAGTACTGCAACAGAAATGGCGTGCTTCTGCAAACACTTAAAGCTCCATTTATTGATTATAACGAAAACAATAAATTTCTATGGTATTTTATGTCTAATATATTTACCTGTTATAAAAAATCATTTCTACTTAAATACCCTTTTCCTAATACAGAATACGGAGAAGATGCCCTGCTGGGTAAAATACTAATAGAAAAAGGTTATGCTAAAGTCTATGACAGACGTTGCGCCACCATACATTACCATAAATTTAGCCTTCTACAGTACTACCAAAGAGAAAAAGAGGACCTAAAGCTAAGAATATCAAAGCTTAAAGTAAAAAATAGAGTTAATATTTCTGCAAAAATAGCAAAATTATTAAATATGAGAGTAAATCCTATCCAAAAAATCTATTTTCTATTACAGTTACTCTTTTATTACAGCCTAAAACTTTTTATATTTGCCAGCTTATTCATTAAAAAATAAAATAAGCTATTTTTCTATCACTAAACCTTCATAAATCTTTAAAAGAGAATTGTAGTGCTTTTCTGCTGAATATTTACTTTCATATTCCATTCGGACTACTTTGTTTAATTTTTTGAAGAGGGCTTTATTATTCCATATGTGCAATATCTTTACTTGTAAATCTTCATCGTTATTATATTGAAAAAATAGACCTCCTTTTCCATTTTTAACTCTTTCTTTGAATACTCCAAAACTAGGCACTAAAACCGGAGTCCCGTTTGCAAAGGATTCCAACACAACCAATGGACCAACTTCATACCAAAGAGACGGAACAATTGCACACAAAGCACATCCCATATATTTAAATACTTGTTTAGAAGAAAGAAAATTCCTAATCAGAATATTTTTATATCTGCTATATTCAGCCACTTTCTCCTTTAATGGACCATCACCAATAACCACTAGTTTAACTGTAGACAAACGGGAAAAAATCTCAAGAAGCTGCATTATCCCCTTTTCTTCAGAAAACCTACCAACAAACAAAAAATAATCTTTTTTTTGTTTGAAATTTATTAATTTATCATTGTCCCCTACAAAATGATTTATTACTGTAGTTTTGTCTAAAGATAATCCTAATTTTTTTATATAATAGTTTCTGGTAATCTTTGCTGGAAACACATACATATCTATTAAATTAAAGTCGCCCTTAACTGAATAAAAGAAAAAAGATAAAGTAAAAATAAAGGAAGCAATAAAAGAATTGTTATAATAATTACAAAATATTGACAATAAAGGCGTCTTCTTTGAACCGCAAATAGCACATATGTTGTTATTAAAAAAAAGACCTTTATGAGGAAATCTGTAATTATGTATAGTCTGTACAGTTGGCACATTAAATTTTTTGCAAATTTTATAAATAGAAGGACTAATTAAGGGATAAATGTTATTTAAGTGAACTACTTCTGGTTTAAACTGCAAAATAGTTTCAGAAAATTCATCCTCCACTTTTCTATTCCAAAACATTCCTCCCGCTGCTTTAGCTTTTTCTACTAAACTATCAGAAATATCTTTGTTCTCTTTGGTAAAGAGTTTAACTTGATGACCTTTTCTCTTTAGAAGATCTGCCAAAGATAAAAAATAGACATCTTCTCCCCCTTTGTATTTATAAAAATTATGTACTAGAAGTATTTTCATTAAGCATTTGTAAGTTATTATATACCAGAGGCGCTTACTTTAAAAAAGAAGCAATATCAATACTCTAAATTAAATTTAGATGGATTTATATTTAGTGCCTTAAGTCCATTATTTTTTTTGAGCCTGCTTACCATTTGATTTAAATCTGCTTGTTTTTTTAGTATTAGTGACATTGTTAGCTCTGTTTGTTTTTCATCTTTAGTAGTTTGTATATTTAAAATATCTTGTTTAACAACATATTTTTCTAACGACTCGGAAACGTCAGACATACTAGTCTTTGAGCCCTCCAATATACACGCTAATATATAACTACTATCAGAAGATTGACCAAAGTTTACGATCTTTAATAAATAAACCATACCTGAAACAACTATAGTAGAAAGAAAAGCTGAGGGAATCTGGTCTACACCAATTATAAAACCGGTTGCCAAAACCCAGAGAACAAAAAACATATCTTTAGCATCTTTTATGGCTGTTCTAAACCTAATAACAGAAAAAGCACCAAATAGCCCTATTGCCCGAGGAATACTATTGGAAATAAAAATTATAATTAATGCAATAACAGGTAAAATCAAAACTAGACTATTTACGAAGGAATGTGAATAAGAAACAGACCTACTTGTTTTTTTGTAAACATAGGCAATCAATAATCCTAATATGAATGCAAATAATAATGAATAAAAAATATTTATGAAATAACTTAACTTGGAACCAAAATAAGTTAAAGGCATCTGGAAAAAACTATCTATATTCATGTTTGTTTATTTTACATGTGTTCTACAAGGTTATCAATAGCAGCAGTATATTTAGAAAAAGCAGTCCTGTTAAAACTGTACAGTTTAATCATATCTCCCAACCAACTTGGCAGTAGACCATTGAACTTAATTTCCAAAAGAGTCAAAGGAAGAAAAGAAAATAAATTCCCGTGAATCATTTTATTTCTTAGGTGCATTACTCCAATATCGTAGTCAATAGTTATTCTTAGATTTTTATTTATGGCCGAAACAAAAGGTTTTCTTTTATAAACAACTTGCGCCATAGGATGCAACTTCATGCTAAAGTAATCATTAATGAGTTCACTGCGTAAAGCATTATCCACTATTTTATTAAGAATATTTTTTTTAACTTCCATGTCGTTATTTAAAGAACTTAGATTTAACTTACTGCTTAATAAAGCCCTATCTTTATAAACAATATCTCCTTTCTTTCTTTTAATCTCAAAAAAATAATATCTTGGATCATTGTTATAATACCTAATTCTGTATTTTTTTCTAGTAAAAACTCCTGCCAGTTTTTGATGATAGCAGTGCAAATCAGGAGAATCAAAATAGACACTATTAACAGTATAATAATTTCTATCTTTTATATATTTATCCAAAGACATGTGGAACGAAATAAATGGAATTACTATTTCTAGCATGTCAGCTGGCAAAAAATATTTAAACTCTATTCTTCTAGAATGAAACTGCATATTTTTAATGTCTATTATTATACCTTAGCTTATCTATCAATGTATAATCAGATAACCCTATACTGGAAAAATCATTTTTTTCATTTAAATAAACAGGATTTGCATTGACAAAAAAAGTATTGTCTAGCGACCAATTCTTATTTCTGAAAAAGTCCAAATTGAAGTCTCTAATAATATTAGTAGTTATATCTTCCCTTTTATCATCAGCAGATAATAATGAATAATAAATATTTATACTTGAGTTATCAGATGATTTCCTGTTAGGAAAAGTGTTTGTTACAACTGAGTTTTTCCCATTTTGAAAAAAAATAGAATTATTTACAACTATTTTTCCTCCTTCAAAAAAAGGCTTTTTTATATAAACATTTAATACTTCTTTATTTTTAAAAAATACACTGTTTGAAATATAAGCTTCTGAAGAATCTTTAGAAGCTATACCAATATTACATTCCTCAAGAAAATTATTAGAAATATCTATTCTGCTGCCCTCGCCTACGCTTATACATTTATCTTTAGACCTGAATATATAATTATTTTTTATAATTGTTGTACTACCCGAAAGATCAATTCCATCTTCGTTATTCTCTATAAAAGTATTACCTATTATTTCTCCGGACATGAAATCTTCGTCAATAGAATCAGCATGATTTCTATAAAAGTAAGAGTCATATACAGAAGCATTAGAATACTTAAGGTTTACTGCATCATCTCCATGAGCAAATGTAAACGAGGAATTTTTAATAATTACATCATTATTATGATACGCGCTAAACATACCGCTAAAAAAAATACCATTAATGTAAGCGTCTTTCCCATTATCGATATTAAAGTATTCAAAGGTACTTCCTGATGCTCCTTCATTGGCTAAGGCAAATACACCAAACGACTTATCTAGCTTATCTACTTTTACCCTGATTGGCATTTCTTTTGTACCATCAGCAATTACTTTCGAATAAGATACAAAAGAAACTCCCGGTGCCAAAATTAAAGTCGTACCTGGTTCAATAATAAGCGGAGAATTTTTAGGAATGATTAAGGTCTGGGTAATCTTGTATTTTCCCCTTCCCAAAACTAAACTTTTCTTTTCTTCGTTGTATTTAAAAAACTTGTGCCCCTTTAAAAATTCATCAAGCGGTTGATTGATTAAATCTAAATCTCTGAGCAGTTCTTGATTAATATAGCGAAAAGAATATGTTGCCTTATTATTTAAATCATATAAATTTTCAATAGTTACTTTTGGTTCTTTAGCAAAATTTATAAATTTATTGACAGGCGCTCTATCTTCTGAAACTATAAAATAATTATATGATTCCTCTGGGAGATCCATGAAGTAACTAATCTTTTCATATTTACCTGTTACATTGCTTATCATTAAATTTTTGTCTACCTCAAAACCTACATAATCTTTATTATCTTTTGTCCAAGATTCATACGCTATTCCAAGTAGAATATCTTCTTTATCGAAAATTTGATTTTTGTTTGCATCAACATACAGTTTTAATTTGGCCATTTTAACTTCCTGGTTTTTATAAAATTTAATCTTTATTAATCTAATTCCAATATTACGAGGAAATTGGGCATTCTTAATTTCGACAAGTTTTTTTGCCATACCCTGAACAATCATTTCCAGACTCACAATTTTACCTTTATCTCTTGCAGTCATCAAAAGTCTCACTGGAGAATACTCCTCGGCTTCACCAATTTTAGGCGATCTAATCCTATAAAATGAAATGGCAGCTAATATTAATAAACAGGTTAAAAAAAACAAAGCAAGGCCAGCTATTTTTTTTACACCAACTAATGTTTTTCTTTGACGCTTCATAACTTCACAACTTTAACCCCGCCTGTAACATTGTTTTTGAATACTATTTCGTTCACACAGGACATCAGATTAGAATCGAGGATAAAATTATATGTGGTCTTCTCTAAAGAGTAATAAGAGTCATAAACTTTATCTACTTGAATATAATTTGACCAAAAAACAGGAAGGTCCTCAACATTATATATTTTAAAGTTAGAATATTCTTCAAGGTCACCACCTAAATTATTGTTATAAGTCAATTGTCCTTTATTTAAACATGGAAATTTCAAGATGGAATAATCGCTTTCGCTCTTAATCGTTACTTTTAAAATCCTTCCTTCTTTGGTAGCCTGTATTTCTCCTTCTGATAGTATTTCCTTGAGATAATTAGCGTTATTAACTATTGTCTTTCTTATGTTTCCAACTATTTTATGATATTGAGTATTAGAATGTACTTTTTGTAAATCTGCCTCAATAAACTCATTAACTTCTGATACGATTTTATCGTAATAAGCTAAATCGTCTACAATATGGTTACTATTCAAATAATTCCATAATAAAATATTTCTTTTATGCCTGATTTTCTTGCTCATTAAAAGAGCTCTAGAAAAAATATTGTTTATAGGGGTAATTGAGTCTCTCTCTTTGTATTTATTTATTTCAACATCCCATGGTATTAATTCAAACTTACCCTTGGTATTATTAAAGTATAGCCTTAAATTCTCGTAGTCATTTTGATGATGGTCTTTTGAGAGTACTGAATGGATATGCCAACTATAAAAACTATCCTCATCTAGTATATCAAATATCTTTTGTTCTATCTCTATAGCCCTGTAATTTTTGAGTAAGTTAAACGTATAATCCAAAAAAGCGAAGTTTGACTGAAGATGAGGATCTTTAGTGTTTTTTTCCCAAAAATTCATATTTGCTGTAATCGTTTCAAACCAAGATATATCTATATTATTGTTAATGGTAGTAAGAAAATCAGAATCAGAGATTCTTTGTTTAGTTTCTAGATATTTCTTATCCCAGTCTTCGATTTGGTAGTAAACTCCGGCAAAATCGTTATTAACAAATAGCAAAACAAATCGAGTATCTGGTGGCAAAAGACCAAGCTTTCTTGCTCTGTAATTATGGAATGCATCTGCGAAATAATATCTATCCGAGGAGATAAAAAGTTTTAATTTATTGGTGCCATAAAATGAATCTTCCTGGGTAAATCTTATTACCCATGATTTTTGTGGATATCTCCAGTGATTAGCAAAATCACCTCTATAGCGGACATTAACATCATATACCTTATTCTGGTAAATAAATGTGGCATTAACATATTTTTTGCTGCTTTCTGACATTGGTTGCTTATTAAACCAGTCATCATTTTTATCAGGAGATACGTAGGGCAAATTTTCGTCAAGCTTTTTTCTGTTTTTCTTATCAACTAATAGTTGATAAACTGGTAAATTAGTTTTTTTTATAAGCGGAGAGTTTATCTGTATTTTTGTTTTGTAGTTATGAAGTTCTACCGGCTCTTCAACTACTTTATCCTTAAAAACTTTTACATACGAAAATATTAATCTGCCAGAAACAGGATCAGAAGTCATAGGAAAACCATTAATAATTCGCGTGATATTTCTTTTATCTGTACTTTTTGCATAGCTGTATCCATCTCCGGCCCAGATAAAAGCATTAGGTGGCAAAAGGGGTTCGATCTCGCGGTTCCATTTATTAAAATCATAAATTTGATTTGTCTTGGAAATGTCTGTAGAAATATGCTCAAGCCACAAAGGATGATGAGTAAAAATAAATACATTTTTATACTGTTTTGAATTCTGTAAGGCATTCTTGAAATAATTTACTTGTCCCTTATCTACCTCATAACCTCCCATAATTACTCTACCGTTCTCTCCTGTTTTTATTTTTTTATAATCCTCATTGGTTGTACTTAAAGTAACAAAAAGATTGTTCTGTTTAACAAAACTAAAATATAATTTATTAAACCTTTTTATAAACAAATTTCTAGAATTACTACTTCCTACATCATGATTTCCTGGAACAAAGTAATAAGGAATTTTTGTAACTTTAAGTTTTTCTTCTAATAAATCCCATTCCTGCAGAGTACCATTTTTAACCATATCTCCTGTAAAAATAATAAAATCTGGCTTAAGATCTACTATTTTTTCAAGAGCAAGATCAAACCCATCTGTATTTATCTGCGGATATATATGCCCAAGAACTACAAAAGATAACTCAGGACTTGAGTTTTTTTTAGAGATAAACGTTCTATTTGCAAAAAGCACTAAAGAAAAAGAAAGGGAAAAAGATATCAGAAGAATTAAAACAATCGTGGATCGATATTTTAACATCATAATAATCTACAATTTAACACGAATTTCGCAGTTGTCATTGCGAGGACTCAGAGCGAAGCGTGGGGGACGAAGCAATCTCCATCAATGAGATTGCCACGCTTCATTCCATTTCGCTCGCAATGACAGCAAGTGCTAAACTTGTATTTAATATATGCTCTGGTTAAACATAAGCTTTCACTGTCAAATTAATCCTGTCAATAACCAGAAAATAAAAAATACTGTTGGCAGTTGCCAGTCAAAATCAACTAAAGCATTAAGGGCTGAGGATAAAAGACTCAACCACAGCATTAAAAAGAAAAATCTCTCGTTTGCTTCCAATTGTTCAAACACTCTTTTTCCACCTTCCCACAGGGCTGAAATAATAAGCATTATGCTCATAACAAAACCAAAAATCCCTGTATCAGAAAGCATTTGAAAGAAAAAATTATGGACATAAAATGTTTTAGCTAATCCCAAACCGCTATTAAAATTAATTAACTTATAAGTATCTAAGCCTGTTCCGGCAAAAGGAACCAATCTGGCGCTCTCCACTGCCGACTTTATATACATAAGCCTAGCGGAAATATTTAAATCATAAATTGCAGACTCCAACTGTACCATTCCTTGCCTTGATAAGATAGACCATACTACAATAGCTACAACTAAAATCCAGAAAACAAATATAAAATTGATCTTTTGTCTTGATCTATATGAATACCCCAAAAAAAACAAGTAGCTCATAATAGAAAGTGAGATTAAGGATGCTTGAGCCGATGTTAAAATTAAAGAATATAGCAAAAATATAAAAATTAGAGAAAAAATAATTCTATAACCTAACTTATCCCAATTAGTTTTCAAAACAAAAAGACACAAAGGGATGGCAAAAATAAGTAAGGCGGACAGATGGTTGTGGCCAAAATAGATCCACATAAAACTCACTCCTCTTGATAGCTTGCTTGAATAATGCAAAATAAGCGTATTGTATAAAGAGATGGTGGAAAGAACTACTGTTACAAAAATAAGAACTCCAGCCAAGCGTTCTTTTTTTTGCAAAGTGTTGAACACGGAACCACTCGTAACATAGATTACAAAATAGGAAAAAAACAATAATAACTGAACGTAACTTGTTTGAAGATTGGTGGAAAAAATAGTAGAGATGAACGAAACTGTGAGGAAAATCAAAAATATTTTGATTATTCTGTCATTGCGAGGAGCTTGCGACGAGGCAATCTCATGAGACTGCTTCGCTCCGCTCGCAGTGACAAGGCGACGCAATGCCAACGGCAATAAATACACCGCATACGCAAATACAATGTATCTTACCCATATACTATCCTGCTGCGGAAAAAACGGAAGATTTATTAAAGTAATAAACGTAATAATCTCGTAAAAAGACATAGATATATACATATCTATCATAAAATGATAATCCGTTTCTTACAATGAGGAATATTGCACTTGACACTCAGGATGACAGAAGAATTCCTCAGCATGACAGGTTTATGTTAGGAGTGTAAACAGTACACACCCATACTTTTTTTGACTTACTTTGATATTTTTGATTATCTTGTAAATCTTTGTGAAAGTATTTATACTTTTTGTTATGTTAACAAAAACAGATTTAAAACAAATAGAAGGAATTGTGCAAGGTGTCGTTAGGAATGAGACAAGACAAATTATTCAGCAAGAACTTGAACCTATTAGAAAAGAGACAAGACAAATTATTCAGCAAGAACTTGAACCTATTAGAAAAGATACGAAAACCTTAAAAAGGGATATGCGATATGTAAAAAAGACAATTGATATTATGGTGAGAATGTTTAATGAAGATGACGTAAAACTTAGGAAAAGAGTTGAGAAAATTGAAGATCATCTCGGTTTTGTTCAACCATAAGAACCCACCCAAGATTTTCCAAATACCCTTCATTTTGTCAAATCCTAAACGGGCACGCTGGTAACTGTTCACGCTTCCGACACGATCTCGTCATCCTGAGCGTAGCCGAGTCAGACTCGGCGTAGTAAAGGATCTATTCGGTAAAAGACTCTTCTGCTTTCAGTCTCAGAATGACAGTTTTATGTTAGAACTGTGAACTGTTACTTCAAATTCAGAGTCTTGACAGTATTATCAATAATCATGGTATACTTAGCCCGTAAAACAGAAAAGCGTTGGATGGGACAATATTTTAGAAAAACTGGATTAAATAATCGAACTTAATAAGAACAATAAAAAGAAGCTACCTTTTTAGAAAGATATATGGAGAAGCAAAGCAAAAATAAGACAACAGGTTTAGCCACAAAGAACGATCTTAAAAAAGTTGAGAAATCGCTTAGAGTTGAATTACAAAAAGTTGAGAAATCGCTTAGAGTTGAATTACTGCGACTGGAAGAACGGATAGAGAATTCAGACGAAAATGCCATCGAATACAGAGACCAAATACTGACAAAGCTTGATAAGGTGATGGGAGAATTACAAACAATGCGGGAAGAAAATACTGTTGGAGCATATCAAATACGAGAACTTAGAGAAAAGGTTGATGGTCATGAATTGAGAATTACTCGTCTTGAAAACTGAAATTTCATACCACCGCTTAACAACCAGAAGAACTCTTCTTGGCATTGGCGCTGCTACAGTTGCAGCAAAAGCAATGCCTGATATCCCCTTTGTATCAACACCAAAAGTTGCAAAAGCCGAGGGAGAAGAAGTTGCCGGAGTTAATACAGAATCCGCTATGGCTCCAAATACGATAACCGCTGCCTTTACTCCGGAAAATCCAGGAATCTTTCCCAATTCAACTTCCAATTTTGCAGACGCTCTTATCAAAGATAATACTATTGATGGAGCTTTGACAGCAATAGACAGATTATCACAAGGTTTTCCTGTAAATGGAAACCTCCTATTCAACGTTACTATGCGTATTGATAACCCAACTAACGTTTCTTCATCATCTAGTGGTTTTAAGCTACAGATCGGACAACCAAAACAGGACGATTATAATAAAGTTGTACTTGTCCTAGATAATGGTGAATGGAGATTAAGACAGAGGGTCGGTAGAACCGATACCCCTGTTTTAGATGCTTTTATTAGTAACGATGTATCTTCTAATACCGGTACATTTTCCCTTGATTTATCCCCTGAAGGAAATTCAATATCTATTGGAAAAGCAGATGGGTCTGTTGTACCTGTTGCCTTACCAAACCCTATATTTCAAAACGACAATACTCTAAAAGTATTGCTTCAACAAGCCCCTCGAGAAACTATTACGCTTACTCAACTGGAAGTAACTCCCACAGGCTTTACCATCGAAGCCCCTCCAGTCCCCGAACCCGTTCCCACCCCAGAACCCACCCCCGACCAAGAACCCGTTGTTGAACAAGTTCCTCCTGCTCCCATCGAACCCCTTTTCGGCCAAATGCCAAAGGAAGTAATTGGAGATATAGCAAATGATGGATTTACAGTATACAATATGGGCAGAAATATACGATTTAATGTAAAAGAAATAGAAACAGTTAAAAAAGCTTTTAGAGAACATGCATTAGCTTTTGGCAGAGATGTTCAAATTGCTTTATACGATAAACCTTCTGACATGCCAGGAATTATAAATGCTAAAGAAAGACTAACTACAGTAATGCCAAGAGGATGCATGACTGACAGATTAGATCGACAAATAAGCTTTTATGAAGGCCTTGCTTTTGCAGAAAATAGAGTATTAAATGCTTTCGCACCAAATGAACCATTAAATGCACAAGTAACTTTAATTGAATCTGGAAATTCTGCAACAATAATAGAAGTTTTTTCACACGTATTTTCTATGCTAATTGCAGGCAGTTTATTACGTACTGATCGTCCGAGAAAGAAGGGTCTACTGTGCATGGTAATTAGTCCAGAAGAACTCTCTATCACTCAAAATGCTCTTTTTGAACTCCAGCAAGTACAATCGATCGGCAAATAAACCTCTTTCATTCCTCCTTTTTCCTTGACATCCTAAAAACCATATCCGTATAATCATTTTATGACCCATATACCCCCTTCTCGGGATTTGTTTCTGTTGAATTTTAAATCTATTTTTTCTTCATATCAAAAATTACTAACTGTTTTAGTACTTCTTTCTTTTTTGGTAATAATAACCACAACTTTTTATATTTCTTACAAAGAAGATAAAAGTAAGTCAAACATAGATAAAAAAATTACAAGTTTTTCTAACTCAATTAGAAATGAATTTTAATATTGTTTGAATTAAAAATATTTCTGCTATAGTATTGATATGACTAAGAATGTAGTTGAATATGACCTTTTATTTGAAGTTAAAGATGTTCTTGGAAGAAAAATACGCACAACTAAAGATTACTGGCAAAAGATTAAGACTTTAAAGCATAGAGAGCTAAGATATGGTGTGGAGGGAGTTAAAAATACCCTTCAAAAACCAGATGAGGTTAGAAGAAGTGTCACAGATGCTACAATCTTACTCTACGCACAAAAGCAAAAAAAGTATGATATACTTATCGTTGCAGTCAAAGTTTTAAATGGTGATGGTTTCTTAGTCACTGTTTATCAAACAAAAGAGTTTAAGAAAAAAGGAGAATTATTATGGCCAAAACAAAAAGAGAAGCTCGCCATGAACGAAGCCGAAGAGTAAAAATCTATTTAGACCCTGTTGCAAATACTTTTAATATTTGGTGGGATGATCCTGAAAAAGCCTATTCTTCTGAAGAGGTAGACTCTCCCAACAGAAATGATGTCATTGTCAAAGATAAAGAAGGCAGGCCAATTAGCCTAGAGGTGATTGGTATTTTCCCTAGTGAGTTAAATATTGCACAAAAACTTAAAAAAACAATTGGCCAAACTAAAAACCCAGTTCTTCTTCAGACAATCTAAGGAGGGTGGCAATTGGGGAACTACCGCAAATTCTTGACAACACCAAAGAAAAAGTGATAAAATTTTGTGAGCATAAGCATAATTGCGAATGAATATGCCAAACGCAGAAAACAGACCTTTTAGAACAACCAAA
>Ga0209343_10001055_pt1 | contig 38115 bp, 30 predicted proteins | sample RifCSPlowO2_02_FD_184026 | JGI IMG/M metagenome (GOLD analysis project Ga0209343, IMG submission 184026) | Groundwater microbial communities from Rifle, Colorado - Rifle CSP2_plank lowO2_0.2 (SPAdes) (version 2) | ecosystem: Environmental > Aquatic > Deep subsurface > Groundwater | place...
GTCGCTCATTTGGAACAACCAAATCACGCTCCTCGCGCCTTGCCTCGCGCAAAAACCGGCTCCGGCGCGGCCGCGAATGAAACGGGAACAGACCCTAGGCGAGGCAGGCAAGACAAGGCAAAAACGGCCGAAAAAGCGGAGTTTACAGTTGTAAATGAGCATTTTGAGGCCGTTTTTAACGCAGTATTGCCAACGCAGGTAGTTTTTCAACGGCCTGCTAGAGGCTCAGGCGCATCGACAAATCCACCGCCTTTATATCCTTGGTCAGGGTGCCCAGGGAGATGTAATCCACGCCGGTTTCGGCCACGCTGCGCAGGGTGCTGGCGTTGATGCCACCGGAGGCTTCCAGCTTGGCGCGGCCGGCGCTGAGGGTGACCGCGGTGCGCATGTCGGCCAGGCTCAGCTCATCGAGCATGATGATGTCGGCGCCGGCGTCCAGGGCTTGTTGCAGCTCTGCGAGGTTCTCCACTTCCACTTCCACCGGCTTGCCGGGGGCGATCTGCTGGGCGCGGTGGATCGCCTGAGCGATGCCGCCGCAGGCGGCGATGTGGTTTTCCTTGATCAGAAAGGCGTCGTACAGGCCGATGCGGTGGTTGTGACAGCCGCCGCAGGTGACGGCGTATTTTTGCGCCAGGCGCAGGCCGGGCAGGGTCTTGCGCGTATCGAGCAGTTGCACCTGGGTGCCGGCCACCAGGTCGGCGTACTGCTGGCTGCGGCTGGCGACGGCGGACAGGGTCTGGAGGAAGTTCAGGGCGCTGCGCTCGCCGCTGAGCAGGGCACGGGCCGGGCCTTGCAGGGTAAACAGGGTCTGGTCGGCCGTGACTCGCTGGCCGTCTTGTACCCGCCAGTTGACGGTAACCCGCGGGTCCAGTTGGCGGAACACCTCATCGACCCAGGCGGTGCCGCAAATGGTCGCGGCCTCGCGGGTGATAATGCGTGCGCTGGCGTGGTGTTCGGCGTCGATCAGTTGTGCGGTGAGGTCGCCGCTGCCCAGGTCTTCGCGCAGGGCGGTCTGGACGTTGGCGGTGATTTCGCTGCTCAGGTCGGCAAGCATCAGATTGGGCATGACGGGCTCCGCATTCAGAATGGCGCGATTATAGGGGCTGGCGACCCGCTGTGCAGCGTCGCCGGTGTTGCCGGGCGGGCTTTCTGCTAAACCCATAACTGTTGGTCGTGCGTCAGCGACCGTTCGCAGGTTGCTGGTGCGCATCTGTGACGCAGGTCATGTCTGCAGGTCTGCCAGCTTGGTGGTGGCGTGCTCGTCCCTATAATGAGATTACTCATTTGATTTGACGCCAGGCCCTTGACGTTATGGACGACGCCCTGTCGATCGCTGTGCAGTGTGGTTTGCCTTTGTGGCCCGCTCTGCGGGAGACTCGCAATGACTGATGCGAACGTGGTGCGCCTGAATAAGGTCGCCCCTCAGCACCCGCCCATTTCGCCGGTAGGAAGACTGCCCGTGGCGTTGACTCAAGTGCGTGACAAGGCTGCCCAGCAGCTCAAAGAGGCCCTGCAGGGACTGTTCGACAGTGCCGACGACGCATTGTTTGAAATGGCCGATCGGGCCACCAGCAACGTCGAGCAGAATGCCTTCTTTGAGGCCATGCGCGATTTGCGCCTGAAGCGCAAAACCATCGAGCGCGGCTTCCTGCAGAAGATTTTCGCCTCGTTCGCCATCCTCAACCAGTATGAAATCGGCAAGCCGCCGCAGCTTGATGCGGTGTCTTTCGACGGCCTGTCGCTGGTTCAGGAGGAGCAGCTGGAGGAGGCGGTGGCGGTCGACGCCATGGTCGCCAAGGTGCTCAGCCGCGATGCCGTCGCCCTCGGTCATCTGACCACGCGCCTGAATGCGCTGGTCAGCAAAAAGGTCGATGACAAGAGCAATCCGCTCGGCCCGCGGGCGCTGTGCGAGGCGTTTCTGGATGCCTGCCGTGACCTGGGCGTGGAAATCAAGGTCAAGCTGATCATCTTCAAACTGTTCGAGAAATCCCTGCTCGGGGATCTCGATCAGCTGTATGCCGAGGTTAATCAGTTGTTGATTGCCGCAGGCGTGCTGCCTGAGTTGCAGTCCGCCCCGCCGCGGCGCAACCCCGCGCGTGGCAACGCCGGGCGCAGTGCGCGCGGTGCTGCTGCGACGCCCGCGGGCGATGGCGCTGGCGGCCATAGTGAAGAAGGCATGCAGGAGGTCTTCGGCGTGTTGCAGTCGTTGCTGGCCGAGGTCCGCGGCAACGGCTTGCCGGCCCGCGAGCTGCCGGCCGGAGCGGTGCCGATCTCCAGCAATGACCTGCTGCGCTTGCTCTCCCATCTGCAGCAGCGCTTGCCCGAGGCGACGGCGCCGGCGGCCACGGAGGTTGACCTGCGCAATCAGCTGGAGTCGCTGCTCGGCCGCGCCAGCGCCAAGAGCGGCAAGACGCGGGTGGTTGGCGAGATCGACGAGGATGTGATCAACCTGGTGTCGATGCTCTTCGAATTTATCCTCGATGATCGCACCCTGCCCGATTCGCTCAAGGCCCTGATCGCGCGCCTGCAGATTCCGATGCTGAAGGTGGCGGTGCTGGACAAGACCTTCTTCAGTCGGGGCAGTCACCCGGCCCGGCGCCTGCTCAATGAAATCGCCTCGGCGGCCCTGGGCTGGGGCGATCAGGACGATGCCCAGCGCGACACCCTGTATCAGCGTATCGATCAGGTGGTGCAACGCCTGTTAAATGATTTTGTCGATGACCCGGCCATCTTCGCCGAGCTGCTCGCCGAATTCGTCGCCTTTACCGGCGATGAGCGGCGGCGCAGCGACCTGCTGGAACAGCGCACCCGTGACGCCGAAGAGGGGCGGGCGAAGTCCGAACTGGCCCGCCAGCAGGTGGAGCAGGCATTGAACCAGCGCTTGCTCGGCAAGACCCTGCCGGAGGCGGTGGTGCGCCTGCTGCAGGAGGCCTGGAGCAAGGTGTTGATGCTTACCTGCCTCAAGCACGGAGTCGCCTCGGCGCAGTGGCAGGCGGTGCTGGCGACCATGGATGAGCTGGTCTGGAGCGTCGAGCCCCATGACGATCCGCAGGCGCGCCTGCGCTTGCTGGAGCTGGTGCCGGGCCTGTTGCGCAATTTGCGCGAGGGGCTGGATGGCGCGGGGATTGACCCCTTTGTCACCAGCGACTTTTTCACCCACCTGGAGGCCTTGCACGTGCAGGCCTTTCAGCGTTTCAAGCGGGCCATGCCGGCCGTTGTTGAAAATGCTGAAGCCAGTGTGCCGACGTTGGTCGAGGAGGCGGCCCAGGTGCTGCCGGCTGCGGATGTGGCCAGCGTGCTGCCGTTGCTGGAGCGGCCCGCCGATAGCGTGCCGGAGCCACTCGATGCGCCGGCGATGGTGGCGGTGGTCGAGGAGATTGTCCTGTCGGCACCCGGCGAGCGCCGCGAGCAGGAGGCGGAAATCACCTTGCCTGAGGATGACGAGGCGCTGTTGCAGGTCGATGGCCTGCGGGTGGGCAGTTGGGTCGAGTTCCAGGAAGATCAGGAGCACAAGCTGCGCTGCAAGCTGGCGGCGGTGATCAAGCCCAGCGGCAAGTTCATCTTCGTCAATCGCACCGGCATGAAGGTGCTGGAGAAAACCCGCATGGGCCTGGCGGTGGAGTTTCGCCGCAGTGCCATTCGCTTGCTCGATGATGCCCTGCTGTTTGATCGGGCCCTGGAATCGGTGATCGGCAATCTGCGGCGGCTCAAGGCGACCTGAGGGTTATTGCGCGGTTTGCGGCGCCCGGCTTTGGCCGGGCGTTGTCGTTTATAGGGTGCGCTACAATCGCCGGCAGGCTGTTAAAGTGGCGGCTCAGAGGGGTGGTTATGCGGTTAGATCCTGTCACTGGCTGGTGTTCCGGCGTGCGCCATTGCCCGTCGACCCATTGCAACGAGCGCCCGCAGGGGGAAATCTCCCTGCTGGTGTTGCATAACATCAGCCTGCCGCCGGGGCAGTTTGGTACCGGCAAGGTGCAGGCGTTCTTCACCACGGGCCTGGACGCCAGCGAGCATGCCTACTTCGCCGGGATCGCCGACATGCGCGTGTCGGCGCACTTCTTTATCGAGCGCGATGGCCAGGTGTACCAGTTCGTCTCCTGCCTGCAGCGCGCCTGGCACGCCGGGGTGTCGAGCTTTGCCGGGCGCGACAACTGCAATGATTTCTCCCTTGGCATTGAGCTTGAGGGTACCGACCAGCTGCCCTACAGCGATGCCCAGTACGCCGCCCTGGTGGCGTTGCTGCACCAGTTGCTGGCGGCCTATCCGGCGCTTAGTGTTGAGCGTATCTGCGGGCACAGCGAGATTGCCCCTGGGCGCAAAACCGACCCCGGCCCGGCCTTTGACTGGCCGCGTTTGCGCAAGGCCTTGCTGGATACGCCAGCGGCCGCGCCGATCAAGGAGTAAGCGATGAGTTTTCTGGTGTTGTTGCTGGCCGTATGGGTCGAGAAGTTCTCTGCCGGGCGCCAGCGTATTCAGCAGGATGGCTGGTGGCTGGAGCAGTTGCGCCGAGTCGAGGCGGCCCCGGCCTGGCAGGCTGCGCCCTGGCTGAGCCTGGCGCGGCTGGTATTGCTGCCGGTGCTGCTGTTGGCGCTGCTGTTGTGGCTGCTCACGTCTGTGGCTTACGGCTGGCTGGCCTTGCCGGTGCATTTGCTGGTGCTGATTTACGCCCTGGGGCGCGGCGATGTGCTGGCCGCGCTGGGCCCTTTTCGCGATGCCTGGCGCCGTGATGATGTCGAGGCCGCTTACCTGGTGGCCGCCCGTGATCTGGACTTGCAGGCCGATGCGCCGGATGAATTGCTGGCGCGGGTACAGGGCTATCTGCTCTGGCAGGCCTATCAGAGCTTTTTTGCGGTGATTTTCTGGTATGCGCTGCTCGGTCCGGCCGCCGTATTGGCCTACCGACTGCTGGCCCTGACCACCGAACGGGCGCAGCAGACGGCCCTGGCGGAGCGCGCGCAGCAACTGCGGCATGGCTTCGACTGGCTGCCGGCGCGGGTTCTGGCCAGCAGCTTCGCCCTGGTCGGCGATTTTGTCGCAGTCAGTCGGGCGCTGTTGCATGAGCTGCTGAACTGGCAGATTCCGGCCGTTCGGCTGATCGAGCATGCCGGCCGAGCGGCGGCCAATACCCCGGCGTGCGCCCCAGGGGAGGCCGGTCTGCACAGCCTCGATGCCTTGTGGCAAATGCTGGTGCGCAGCGCCCTGCTTTGGTATGCGGGCTTTGCCGTGTGGACGCTACTGCTCTAACTCGGCCTGTCGCGCGCTGGCTGGTCCTGGCGCGTCGCGCCTGCTTAACCTTAAGTTACAGAGTCGCGGGCCGATATGCGCTATACAGGCTCGGCGGCTTGCCGGGCATGCAGGGTGCAGCGCGCTCTGCGCTACGTCCTTGCTCGCGCTAGTCGGCAGCAGCCTATAAAAATAATGGTAACAGGAGGCGTCTAGTGAAGACCGTGTTGTATCCGGCCATCGCGCTGATGAATCGACTGAACTTCGGCATGAAGTTCAGCCTGATAAGTGTCTTATTTTTTCTGCCCATGGCGGTCACCAATTACTACCTGGTGAGCGATTCCTATGACCAGTACGTGCGCACCAATACCGAACTGGAAAGCCTCGAGCTGCTGGGCAACAGCCTAAAAATTCGCCGCGATCTGGAAGAGCTCAACGACCTCGCCCTGATCAGCCGGATGCTCGGCGAGAGCAGTTCGGCGGAGGCGGATGCGCGGATTGCCAGGCTGGAGCAGGCGCTGATCGAGCAACTGGGCGCCTTGCAGGCGGTCAGCCAGGACGCCCAGCAAGTCGAGCAATTCAATGCCCAGCGCGATGAGCTGCTGAATGCCATGCGCGCCATCAAGGCGCAGGTTGCGCCGGTCAGCAAGCGTGCCCAGGGCGAGGAGCTGCTGGCCAAGGTGCAGTTGTTTATCAAGGCCGTGGCCTCGGATTCCGGCCTGAGCCAGGACGACAGGCGTGACGTGCGGCAGATGGTCGAGCTGGTGCTGAATGTCACCCCGCAGGTGACCGCCGTGCTCGCCACCGGGCGCTCGGTGGGTGCCTATTCCCTGGGCGTTGGCTTCCTCGACTCCGGCGCCAGCGTCAAGCTGGAAGATGCCTTGCTGCTGATGGAGAAGCTGCACGCCGAATACGGCCTGAAAATCAAGGAAACCCTCGCCGCCAGCCCCGGCGCCCAGCGTGCCCTGGGCAATCGCGCGGTGGCCAGCCAGGAAACCCTCAAGGCGCTGGCCAAGGTCTTTGAAGACAAGGTCATTCTCGCCGAGTCGCTGAAGGGCTCCTGGCAGGAGTTCTTCGCCGAGATCAGTGGCGAGATGGAAAAAACCTATCAGGTCAACGATGCGACTCTGGTGTTCTTGCAGGCCGAGCTGTCCGAACGCCTGCAGCAGAAAGGCTCGCAAACCATCCTTCTGGTGGTCGCCTTGCTGGTGGTGTTCCTGTCGATTGTCTACCTGTATGGCGGCTTCTATGCCTCGACCCGCACCACCCTGAAAAGCCTCGGTCAGGTCATGGACAAGGTGGCGGCCGGCGATATGACCGTCAGTTACCGGGTGCAGAGTCGCGACGAGCTGGGCGAGTTGGGCGATGTGTTCAATGGCACCGTGGTCAAGATCCACGACCTGATCGAGCGGGTCGGCCATACCGTGGTTGAGGTCGAGCGCCAGGCCGACCGGGTTGAGGTGGTCTCCGGGGAGAGCAACCAGGCGGTGGCCGGGCAGCGCTCGCAGATCGAGCAGGTGGCCACGGCCATGAATCAAATGTCCGCCACGGCCCAGGAGGTGGCGCGCAGTGCCGCCGCCGCCGTGGGCAGTGCGCAGAGCGTGAATGATGAAACGGTGAGTGGCCGTGAACTGGTGGACTCCCAGGTCGGCAGCATTCAGCGCCTGGCCGGCGGCATCGACCAGTCGGTAACGGTGATCAACCAGTTGGCGGCCGATAGCGCCTCCATCAGCCGGGTGCTGGAGGTGATCAAGGGGATTGCCGAGCAGACCAACTTGCTCGCCCTCAACGCGGCGATTGAGGCGGCGCGGGCCGGCGAGCAGGGCCGCGGCTTTGCCGTGGTGGCCGACGAGGTGCGCACCCTGGCCAAGCGCACGCAGCAATCGACCGAAGAAATCGAGCAGATGATTTCCAAGTTGCAGGGCGGCGTGGCGGCCACGGTGAAGGCCATGAGCGGCAGCCACAAAATGGCCGACGATACGGTCAGCCAGTCGTCCCAGGTGCAGCAGGCGCTGGAGAACATCCTTGGCGCCGTGGGCATGATCGTCGATCAGAACCAGCAGATCGCCGCCGCCGCCGAGCAGCAAACGGCAGTGGCCCACGATATTGACCAGAATATCGTGGCGATCAACGCCGCTGGCGAGCGCACGGCCGAGGGTTCAAGCCAAACCGAGCAGGCCAGTCGCGAACTGTCCGAGCATGTCTCGCGCCTCAAGCAACTGATCAGCGCCTTCCGCGTGCGCAGCCAGGCCTGATGCCGGGCTGATGTGCCGGATCATCCGTCTCCCGGATTTCATCCGGGCTACCACCATGCCGCTCACTTGGCTTAAGTGAGCGGCATGGCTCGGCAACGCCAGCAGATAAAGTCGCCGTCAGCCCACTGCCGTCTATCTAAGGCGCTGCCGGAGTAGCCCGATGCAATCCGGGGGCGAATCTTGCGGCTAAATAGTGCAATGGCCTTTTATCCTTGCGGCCAGCCAAACAGCTGGCAACTATTGGCGCGGCTGGCGTTGGCCAGCGCCTCGGCGGGGAGGCCCTTGAGTGGCGCCAGGGCGCTGCAGATGTCCGGCAGAAATTCCGGGCTGTTGCGCTGCCGGGGGTGCATGGTCGGGGCCATGTCCGGGCTGTCGGTTTCCAGCGCTATGGCGTCCAGGGGCAGGGCGGCGAACACCTTGCGCAAACGCGAGGCCTGCGCCCAGGTGGCGGCGCCGCCAAAGCCGAGTTTGAAGCCCAATTTGAGGTATTCCCGAGCCTCCTCAACGCTACCGGCAAAGGCGTGGATGATGCCGCCGCGGTTCAGGCGATAGCGCTTGAGGGTGGCGATGGTCGGTGCGTGGGCGCGGCGCACATGCAGCAGGGCCGGTAACTCAAGCTCGGCCGCCAGGCTTAGTTGCGCCTCGAACAGTTGTTGTTGGCGCGCCGGGTCCAGCTCCGCCAGAAAGTAGTCGAGACCGAACTCGCCGACGGCGCACAGCTTGGGATGGCCGGCCAGGCGTTGCAGCCAGTCGCGCAACTGCGGCAGATGCTCCGGCCGATGCTGGTCGAGATAAATCGGATGCAGGCCGAAGGCGGCATACAAACCGTCTTCGACTTGCACCAAGTCCCACAAACGTTGCCAGTTGGCCTGCGCGACGCCGAGCACAACCAGGCGCTCGACACCCCGTTGCCGGCAGCGCGCCAGCACCTCGTCGCGGTCCGCGTCGAAGTCGGGGAAATCCAGGTGGGTGTGGGTATCGATCAGGCGCATGGGCTAAGCATAACGGCAGGAGCCAGCTTGCTGGCGATCGGCTCTTGCGCAAAGCTGATCGCCAGCAAGCTGGCTCCTACAGATTGGTGTGGCGCTTAGCTCTTGCGTCGGGACGATTGCCAGCCCTGCGGCGGACTGCATGCCCCGCATCCAGATGGGGCACACGCTGGCTCCTACAGCCATATGGCGTCCCACAAGGGGTAGTCGCCGAGACGCTGAGTGAGTCCGGCGCGCAGTGGGTTAGCCACGATATAGCGTGCAGTCGCCAGTAAGTCCTCTTCCCGGCGTAGAGCATGATCGTGGAAACCCTTCTGCCAAAGTCGGCCGTGGTGTATCGGGTAGGACTTGTTGATGGCAATGGCGCTGCGCGATTTGAGCTGCTGCATCAGCGTTGCTAGCGCCACGTGGTCAAGTTGTACCAACCAATGCAGATGGTCGGGCATAACTACCCAGGCGTATGACTCGACAAGCTTGGCATCGTGCAGGCGACGCATCTCGCTAATCAGCAGGCGGGCGAGTTGCCAGTCGGCGAAAATCGGTTGGCGATTATGGGTGACGGTTGTCAGCAGATAGGCTCGGCCGGGTTCGCAGATCCGACCCCGGCGCAGCGCATGGCTGCGATGGCTGAACAGGCTGGAATCCATTCCAGGGTCTCCACAGACGCATTTTTTGTAGGAGCCAGCTTGCTGGCGATCAGGCATCCAATAAAGCCAAGCTGGCGTTATTTGCAGATCAACAGCAACGGTAGGAGCCAGCGTGCTGGCGATCGGTTAATCGCCAGCGAGCTGGCTCCTACAGCGTAGCGCGGCGCTTAGTGATGCTCGCGGGTGGCGCGGAAGTTGACTTCCGGCCAGCGCTCTTCCATCAGCGCCAGGTTGACGCGGGTCGGGGCCAGGTAGGTGAGATGGCCGCCGCCGTCCAGGGCCAGGTTTTCCACGGCCTTGTTGGCGAATTCCTCAAGCTTCTTCTTGTCGCTGCAGTCGATCCAGCGCGCCGACCAGACGGTGATTGGCTCGTAGGCGCACTCGACCTTGTATTCCTCCTTCAGGCGGCTGGCGACCACATCGAACTGCAGCACGCCGACGGCGCCGAGGATGATGTCGTTGCTGCGCTCGGGGAAGAACACCTGGGTCGCGCCTTCTTCGGCCAACTGCTGCAGGCCCTGGCGCAGTTGCTTGGATTTCAGCGGGTCTTTCAGGCGCACGCGGCGGAACAGTTCCGGGGCGAAGTGCGGGATGCCGGTGAAGCCCAGCGCTTCGCCTTCGCTGAAGGTGTCGCCGATCTGGATGGTGCCGTGGTTGTGCAGGCCGATGATGTCGCCGGCGTAAGCCTCTTCAAGCATCTCGCGTTCGCTGGAGAAGAAGGTCAGCGCATCACCGATGCGGATGTCCTTGCCCAGGCGCACGTGGCGCATCTTCATGCCTTGCTCGTACTTGCCCGAGCAGATGCGCATAAAGGCGATGCGGTCGCGGTGTTTCGGGTCCATGTTCGCCTGGATCTTGAATACGAAGCCGCTGAATTTTTCCTCGTTCGGCTCCACCGTGCGCTCGTTGGCGACCCGCGCCAGTGGCTTGGGCGCCCAGTCGACGATGGCGTCGAGTACGTGGTCGACACCGAAGTTGCCCAGCGCGGTACCGAAGAACACCGGGGTCAGTTGGCCGTTGAGGAATTCATCCTGGTCGAATTCGTGGCAGGCGCCCTGCACTAACTCAAGCTGCTCGATAAAGCGCGCGTACTCGTCACCCAGGTGGGCGCGGGCCTCGTCGGAGTCCAGATGCTGGATGATCTTGACCTCGGTGCGCTCGTGGCCGTGACCGGGGGTGTAGACGATGATGTAGTCATCTTTGAGGTGGTACACGCCCTTGAAGTCGCGGTAGCAGCCAATCGGCCAAGTGATCGGCGCGGCCTTGATCTTCAGCACCGCTTCGATCTCATCCAGCAACTCAATCGGGTCGCGGATGTCACGGTCGAGTTTGTTGATAAAGCTGACAATCGGCGTGTCGCGCAGGCGGCACACATCCATCAGGGCGATGGTGCGCGGCTCAACGCCTTTACCGCCATCGAGCACCATCAGCGCCGAGTCCACCGCGGTCAGGGTGCGGTAGGTGTCTTCCGAGAAGTCTTCGTGGCCGGGGGTGTCGAGCAGGTTGATCATCTGCTCGCGGTAGGGGAACTGCATCACCGAGGTGGTGATCGAGATGCCGCGCTGTTTCTCCATCTCCATCCAGTCGGAGGTGGCATGGCGGTCGGACTTGCGCGACTTCACCGTGCCGGCCACGGCAATCGCCTTGCCCATCAGCAGGAGCTTCTCGGTAATCGTGGTTTTACCGGCGTCCGGGTGGGAAATGATGGCGAAGGTGCGGCGTTTGGCGACTTCGGTGGCCTGGATGCTCATGCTCGGGAAACCCATCGACGGATAGTCGGATTGTCAAAAAAGGCGGCGATTATAACGGTAAAAGCCGCCCGCGCGGCGCCCGGTTGGCGCATAGGTTTGGTGCGGGTTTGTGCAGCATTCCGGACGTTTTGTTGAGGATTAAAAACGGTCAATCAAGCACGCGACAATTGGGGGTAAAAGCGCGGCAATTATTGATTGATCTACGGCGGCCATGGTCCTAAAGTTCGCGCCCGAACGCTCATGCTGGCAACGATCCATGCGGCTCAAGTACTGAGAATCTGCTCAATGTCTGCTGCGCTTGGTCATGCGGCGTTGAAAACCGGCTCGGACTGCTCATTTACAGCTCGTAAACTCCGCGTCCTCGCCTGTTTTCGCCTTGCCTGACCGGTGCTCGCGACGACCTTGAACAAATTCTGCCGACGAGAGATTGATTCTCGACGGCATACCTTGAGAAGTAGGCGAACCAAAGTGGGGATACAGATACAGGCGTTCGCGGCTTCTTAACCGAAGTCACCCCTTTCGAGCACGCCGTGCGTGCTTTTGCCCATATGGAGTCCCCAGCATGTCGATCAAGGTCGAAGACTACTACCCGCGCGCCACCTTTCAGAAGATGAAGGCCTTTGCCGACACCCAGCAAACCCCGTTCGTGGTGATCGACACCGCGATCATCGCCCAGGCCTACGACGACCTGCGCGCCGGTTTCGAGTTCGCCAAGGTGTACTACGCGGTCAAGGCCAACCCGGCCACCGAGATCATCGAGCTGTTGCGCGACAAGGGCTCGAACTTCGACATCGCTTCTATTTATGAGCTGGATAAGGTGCTGGCCACCGGCGTCGAGCCGTCGCGCATCAGCTACGGCAACACCATCAAGAAAGCCCGCGACATTCGTTACTTCTTCGACAAGGGCGTGCGCCTGTACGCCACCGACTCGGAAGCCGACCTGCGCAATATCGCCAAGGCCGCGCCGGGCTCCAAGGTCTATGTGCGCATCCTCAGCGAAGGCTCGACCACCGCCGACTGGCCGCTGTCGCGCAAGTTCGGCTGCCAGACCGACATGGCCATGGACTTGTTGATCCTCGCCCGCGACCTGGGTCTGGTGCCTTATGGCCTGTCCTTCCACGTCGGTTCCCAGCAGCGCGACATCAGCGTGTGGGACGCGGCGATTGCCAAGGTCAAGGTGATCTTCGAACGCCTGAAAGAAGAAGACGGCATCGAACTCAAGCTGATCAACATGGGCGGCGGCTTCCCGGCCAACTACATCACCCGCACCAACAGCCTGGAAACCTACGCCGAGGAAATCATCCGCTTCCTCAAGGAAGACTTCGGTGACGACCTGCCGGAAATCATCCTCGAACCGGGTCGCTCGCTGATCGCCAACGCCGGCATCCTGGTCAGCGAAGTGGTGCTGGTGGCGCGCAAGTCGCGCACCGCCGTGGAGCGCTGGGTGTATGTGGACGTGGGCAAGTTCAGCGGCCTGATCGAAACCATGGACGAGTCGATCAAGTTCCCCATCTACACCGAAAAACAGGGTGAGATGGAAGAGGTGGTGATCGCCGGCCCCACCTGCGACAGCGCCGACATCATGTACGAGAACTACAAGTACGGCCTGCCGCTCAACCTGGCCATCGGTGATCGCCTCTACTGGCTGTCCACCGGCGCCTACACCACCAGCTACAGCGCCGTGGAGTTCAACGGCTTCCCGCCGCTGAAGTCGTTCTTCCTGTAAGCCCAGCAGCCGCCTGGTTACGCCCAAAACCCCAGCTTGCTGGGGTTTTGGCTTTTCTACGTCTGGCGAAAAACCAGGCCGGGAGGCTAATGCCGATCAGTTAAGAGGCTCGCCCGGAGCATTTACCGTACCCCAGGCGCCAGAGGCGTAGCCCAGTGCAATCCGGGGGCGGATTTGCAGGGCAACCAGCGCCCCGGATTCCATCCGGGCTAGCAAAAGCCATTCCCTTGGCTTAAGTGATCGGCATTAGGCCGGGAGGGTTGGCACTGTCTGCGCGCCTGCAAATAGCATTATTTCCTAAAGGCGGATGATCATTTGTTGCGATAGCTAATGATAATGTTTAGCATTCGCGCCGCTTCACGCTTCCGGCACTTTGCCAACGCACACTCGGCATTCCAAGACCGGGGTGCGGTAGAGGCTTTCTCTCGTTTTGAGTTGGGGAAATACATGTCCATTCGCAGCCGCAAACATCACCAGACCTGCCACCTCGCGACCCTGATCGCCGCCGCCATTCCGGCCATGGGCATGGCCGCTCAGGGCGATGCCAGCCAGGCCGGGCTGAGCCTGCCGGGTACCAATGTGACCTCCACCGCCGAGCGTGAAGTGCCGTACAAGGCCAAGCGCAGTGCCAATGCCAAGATGACCGAGGCCCTGCTGGACACGCCCAAGACCGTGCAGGTGATCAAGAAGGAAGTGCTGCGCGAGCAGGGCGCCAACAGCTTGATGGAAGCGCTGCGCAACACCCCCGGCATCACCATGCAGCTGGGCGAGAACGGCAACACCTCGGCCGGCGATACCTTCACCATGCGCGGGTTCTCCACCCAGAACGCCACCTTCGTCGATGGCGTGCGCGACCTCGGCGCGATCAGCCGCGACGTGTTCAACCTGGAGCAGGTTGAAGTGGTCAAGGGCGCCGCCGGTTCCGATATTGGCCGTGGCGCATCGTCGGGCTATATCAACTTGATTTCCAAGTTGCCGACCCTGGATAACGAGGTGTTCACGACTGTCGGCTACGGCACCTCAGACAAGAGCAATCTGACGGCCGACATCAATCAGCAACTGAGCGACAACTCTGCCCTGCGTCTCAACCTGATGCGCCGCGATGGCGATGTAGATGGTCGTGATTACGTCGATAACAGCAGCTACGGCGTAGCCCCATCGATTGCCTTTGGCCTGGATACTGCGACGCGTGTGTATGTGTATAGCCAGCATGTACACCAGGACAACACCCCAGATGGCGGCACACCGACCATTGGTATGCAAGGTTTCAAAAGCACCTTGAGTAACGCAACCCAGGCCGCGCGCCTGAATTCTGGCGGCAAGGTTGATGCGCAGAACTTCTACGGCTCCAAGAATGACTACGAGCGTATTGATGCGGACATGCTGTCGCTCAAGCTGGAGCACGACCTCAACGACGTCACCACTATCCGCAACATCTCCCGCTGGGGCGTCAGCGATAACGATCGAATTCTGACGGGGATCAATGCCATGGCCGCCCCTTCGGCTGACCCGGACAGCTGGACGGTGGCTCGCTCGCGTCAGTTGCTTGATCAGCAGAATGAGATTCTTGCCAACCAGACCAACCTGACCAGCGAATTTATGACCTTCGGCCTGCGCAACGACCTGTCCGCCGGCATGGAGTTGATGAGCGAGAAGCAGCGAACCGAGAATGGCGCCACGGCGTTGCAGGTTATCGATGGCGTGACCTATAGCGCTGTTACGATTCCCGCGGCCAATTTGTACGACCCGGATGCCAATCAGTTCCTCGGTCGGCCCTACAAGAATGGCGTTTTTGTCGATGGCAAGACCGAGACTGCGGCTCTCTACGCCTTTGATACCCTGCATCTGGACGAGCAGTGGTCGGTCAACGCCGGCATGCGTTACGAGCACTACACGACCGAGAGCGACGGTGCAGCGTTGGTGCCCATCGCCGCCACGCCAGCCAGCAACGATTACCTGCTGACCCCCTATAGCCTGAACGCCTCGGACAACCTGACCAGTTGGAATGCCGGCCTGGTGTTCAAGCCGCTGGAAAACGGCAGCATCTACCTGGCCTACGCCAACTCGCAGACGCCGCCGGGTAGCGGCAACTTCTCGCTGTCGAGCAGTGCCAACTCGGCGGATAACCCGGATCTGGAGCCGCAGGAAACCAAGCACGTTGAACTGGGTACCAAGTGGGACCTGCTCGATGAACGCCTTAACGTGACCCTGGCGGCCTACCGTACCGAGAACGAAAACCAGGTCTCCTACGACTCGGTCAGCCAGGTCTATTTCCAGGAAGGCAAGACTCAGGTGGACGGCGTCGAACTGGGAGTGGTCGGCCAACTCACCAACTTCTGGCAGGTTTCCGCGGGCATCGCCCATATGGAGACCAAGCAGGTTGATCAGGCCAGTTTCAGCACGACCAACGGTGTCTCGAAGACCTCGGGCGTGCGCTGGTCGCCGGATCTCACCGCGACCCTGTGGACCTCCTACACCCTGGACGACCTGACTCTGGGCGGCGGGGCGCGCTATGTCTCCGAGCAGGATCGCTATGTCGTTTCGGGGGTTGATTCCGGCACCCAGAACATGCCGCAAATCCCATCCTACTGGGTGGCCGATGCCATGGCGGCCTACCGCGTCAGCGACAACCTCAACCTGCGTCTGAACGTCTACAACCTGTTCGACGAGGAATACATCGAGTCGTTGAACAACAGTGGTGCGCGGATGCGTCTGGGTGCGCCGCGTTCGGCGATGCTGACCAGCGAACTCAGTTTCTAATCCCCTTGCGGCTTGCCCAGGCCCTGCGCAACTGCAGGCGTCTGCGGCGGGCCAGGAGTGCATGCGATGTTGTTACATATTCCCAACGTCCTGAGCCCGGCCGAAGTGGCCAGCTTGCGCGCCGAACTGGCCAGCCATGCCTGGGTGGATGGTGCGCAAACCTCCGGCGCCCAAGCCGTCAACTTTAAGCACAACCTGCAGTTCCCACCGGCTTCGCCGGCCTTTGCCGCGCTCTCGCAGCGGGTCGCCGACGCCCTGGCGCGGCATCCGCTGTTTGTCTCGGCGGTGTTGCCGCGGCACATGCTGCCGCCGATGTTTAACCGTTACGAGGCCGGCGGCGAGTATGGCAAGCATGTCGATAACGCCTTGCAGCGCGACCGTTTCAGCGGCCTGCAGGTGCGCACCGATGTGTCGACCACGGTGTTTCTCAGCGAGCCTGAGGAATATGAGGGCGGCGAGCTGATCGTCGAAGACACCTACGGTGAGCACGAGGTCAAGCTGGCGGCCGGTGATGCCATCGTCTATCCGGCCACCAGCCTGCACCGGGTCGAGCCGGTCACGGCCGGGGCGCGGGTGGCGGCGTTTCTGTGGAGCCAGAGCTGGGTGCGCGATGCCTGGCAGCGCAAGCAACTGTTCGACCTGGACATGAACATTCTCAAGCTGCGCGGCCAATTGGGCGACAGCGAAGAGGTGCTCGGCCTGACCAGTACCTACCACAACCTGCTGCGTCAGTGGGGCGAGTGAACATGGACCGGCTGCCGCCCCTCGATGTGCTGGCTGCTGATCTGGTCGCCGCCGCCGATTACCAGCGCTATGCCCGGTCGCGCCTGGATGCCAATGCCCTGGCGTATCTGGAGGGCGGGGCGGCGGACGAGCTGACTTGCCAGGCCAACCTGAATGCCTGGCAGGACTGGGCGCTGCTGCCGCGCCTGCTGCGCGACCTGCGCGGCGGACACAGCCGTTGCCAACTGCTGGGCGACACCCTGCAACACCCGATCCTGCTGGCGCCGGTGGCCTATCAGCAGATGTTTCATCCTGAGGGCGAGCGGGCCATGGCCCTGGCGGCTGGGGTGATGGGCGGCGCGGCGGTGCTCAGTGCCTATGCCTCGACGCCGCTGGAGGCGGTGGCCGAGGCGGGCACAGGGCCATTGTGGTTTCAGCTGTATTGGCAGGGCGATGGCGCACGCACCCTGGCCCTGGCCGAGCGCGCCGCTGCGGCTGGCTACAAGGCCCTGGTGCTGACGGTGGATGCGCCGGTGGCCGGGATGCGTAACCGCGAGCAGCGGGCTGGCTTTCATCTGCCGGCCGGGATTAGCGCCGTGAATATCGCCGCGCCGGCGGAACTGCCGGCGCTGTCCGTGGGGGGTAGTGCGGTGTTTGATGGCTTGCTGGCGCTGGCGCCGCACTGGGCCGATGTGGCCTGGCTGTGCCGACACAGCCGGCTGCCGGTGCTGCTCAAGGGCATCCTGCATCCCCAGGATGCGCAGTTGGCGATGCAGGCCGGCGCCGCCGGGGTGATCGTCTCCAACCACGGCGGCCGGGTGCTGGACAGCCAGTTGCCGGCCGTGAAGATGCTTGCGGCCATTCGTCAGGCTGTCGGGCCAGACGCCGTGCTGCTGGTGGATGGCGGTATTCGCCGCGGCACCGATGTGCTCAAGGCCATCGCCCTGGGCGCCGATGCGGTGCTGATCGGCCGACCCTATATCCATGCCCTGGCCACCGCCGGTGCCCTGGGTGTGGCACACCTGCTCAAGCTGCTGCGCGAGGAGCTGGAAGTGGCCATGGCCCTGTGTGGCTGCCGCGAATTGGCGGATATAGGTCCCGAGCTGCTGCAGCCCGCCTAACCCCGGCCGGCCGTCGGCTGCACAGCCTGCGCGAGCACCATCCAGGGGGTTGGTGCAGGGCTTGGGCCTGAAGGTAAAGGCTGGGTAAAACCGCATTGGATGCAAACGCTTCGCATCTAGACTGTGCCCCGTCCTGGGCCTGGCCCACTGATCAAGGTGTTTTCCGTGTTCAAGAAAGTCCTGTTTCAACTGCACTGGTTGTTCGGTATCAGCGCCGGCCTGGTGCTGGCCCTGATGGGCGTGACCGGCGCGCTGTACGCCTTCGAAGGCGAGATCATGGCCGCCCTCAACCCCGAGGTGCTCAAGGTCGAGGTGCGCGAGTCGGGCATCCTGGCGCCGGCCGAGCAGGTGAGCAGCATCGAGGCCGCGGCCGGTCAGACGGTCAGTGGCCTGTGGGTCGATACCCGTGCCGACAGCGCCGCACGGGTGTTCTTCATCCCCAAGCCCGGTGAGCGGCGTGGGCCGATGCGCTTCTTCGATCCCTACAGCGGCGAGCTGCTGGCCGAGCCCAGCGGCAAGGCCTTCTTCGACCTGATGCTGCAGTTGCACCGCTTCCTGGCCATGGGCGAGACGGGTCAGCAGATCACCGCCGCCAGCACCCTGGCGCTGGTGTTCTTCTGCCTCTCCGGGCTGTACCTGCGCTGGCCGCGCCAGGCGCTGAACTGGCGCGCCTGGCTGACCCTGGACTGGGCGAAAAAAGGCCGCGCCTTCAACTGGGACCTGCATGCCGTGGCCGGCACCTGGTGCCTGGCGTTCTACCTGTGCGCCAGCCTCACCGGCCTGTATTGGTCTTACGGTTGGTATCGCGACGGCCTGACTCAACTGCTCAGTGACGCCCCGGCCGGCCAGCAGGGCGGCAAGCCGGGAGAGCGCCGTGGTCGTCCGGGGGAGGCGCCCCAGGGGCCGCCGCCGAGCGTTGACTACCACGCCCTGTGGAGCAGCCTGCAAGCCGCCGCCGGGCCGCAGTTGGTGGCCTGGAACCTGCGCCTGCCACCGGTGGCCGGGCAGCCGGCCGCGGTGTTCTACCTGCTCAAGGATGCCGAGCATCCGCGCGCCCTTAATCAGTTGACGCTCGACCCGTTGAGCGGCCAGGTGCAGCGCCATGAGCGCTATGCCGACAAACCTTTCGGCGCCCAGTTGCTCGCCAGCGTCTATGCCCTGCACGTGGGTGACTACTTCGGCCTGCCCGGACGCATCCTGATGGCCCTGGCCAGCCTCGGCATGCCGCTGTTCGCCATCACCGGCTGGCTGCTGTACCTCGATCGGCGGGGCAAAAAGCGTGCGATCAAACGGGCTCGCGGCGCCCTGGGCGTCTCCACCGAGGGCCAGCATTGGCTGGTCGGTTTTGCCAGCCAGAGTGGCCTGGCCGAGCAACTGGCCTGGCGCACGGCCGGGCAGTTGCAGGCTGCCGGCATCGCGGTGCAGGTGCAGCCGTTGGCGCGGGTGGATGCCCAGGCGCTGCGCCAGGCCAGCCGCGCGCTGTTTGTGGTCAGCACCTTCGGTGATGGCGAGGCGCCGGACAATGCCCGTGGATTCGAGCGCAAGCTGCTGGCCGGCGAGCTGGCCCTGGGCGAGCTGAGTTACGCGGTGCTGGCCCTCGGTGATCGGCAGTATCAACAGTTCTGTGGTTTTGCCCGGCGCCTGCACGACTGGTTGCAACAGCAGGGCGCCAACAGCCTGTTCAGCCCGGTAGAGGTGGACAACGGCGACGCCGTCGCCCTGGCGCACTGGCAGCAGCAACTCAGCGGTTTGACCGGCGCACCGCTGCCAGCCATGGCCGAGCAGCCGTTCGCTGAGTGGCGCCTGCTCGATCGTCGATGCCTGAACCCCGGCAGTAGCGGCGCGCCGACCTTTCTCCTGCGCCTGCAGCCGCCGAGCGCCGCCGACTGGCAGGCCGGTGACCTGCTCGAAGTGCTGCCGGGCAACCTTGCCGAAGCGCCGGTGCGTGAGTATTCGATTGCCTCGCTGCCTGCAGATGGCGTGCTGGAGTTGCTGGTGCGCCAGGAGCGTCATCCAGACGGTAGCCTGGGCCTGGGTTCCGGCTGGCTGACCGATGGCGCCGCGCTGCAGCAACCACTGCTGGCACGTCTGCGGCGCAACTCCGGCTTCCACGCCCCTGAGGCCGATTGCCCGCTGATCCTGATCGGCAATGGCACCGGCCTGGCCGGCCTGCGCAGCCTGCTCAAACAGCGCATCGGCGCCGGGCATTTGCGCAACTGGCTGCTGTTCGGTGAGCGCAATGCCGCCCACGACTTCTACTGCCGTGAGGAGCTGGGCGGCTGGCAGGCCAGTGGTGAGCTGGCGCGCCTGGACCTGGCGTTTTCCCGCGACCAGGCCGCCAAGCTGTATGTGCAGGACCGCCTGCGCATGGCCGCCGAACACCTGCGCAACTGGGTAGCCGAAGGCGCGGCGATCTACGTCTGCGGCAGCCTCGACGGCATGGCCGGCGGGGTGGATGCGGTATTGCGCGAGGTGCTGGGCGCTGCTCGGGTCGAGGCGCTGATAGAACAAGGCCGCTACCGGCGCGATGTCTACTGAGTCGGTACACGGCTAGCGTAGGCGCGGTCATTGGTAGGATGGGTATCGCTGCGCTCCACCCATCCTACGGCAGCGCACTGCGTGGCTAGCCCGTAGCCCGGATGCAATCCGGGTGACCAATGTCGCCTGCATGCCCCGGATTGCATCCGGGCTACGAGGTTGACTCGGTCGGCTAAATCCGTGGCAGCGGCTTTAGCCGCGAAGCCTTTAAGCGCCTGCGCCGGCATTTGTCCGGTTGGGCGCTTCCCGGCTTGGCGTTGCCCCACTAAGCTTGGCGGATGAATAGAATCCTGTTGAATTGCGACATGGGCGAGAGCTTCGGCGCCTGGCAAATGGGTGACGATGCCCATGCCATGCCGTTGATCGATCAAGCCAACCTGGCCTGTGGTTTTCATGCCGGCGACCCGCTGACCATCCAACGCAGCGTGGCCCTGGCGGTGCGCCATGGGGTGAGCATCGGCGCCCATCCGGCCTATCCCGACCTGCAAGGCTTCGGCCGTCGCCACCTGGCCTGTTCGGCCGAGGAGGTGCAGGCCCTGGTGCTGTATCAGCTGGGTGCGCTGGATGCCTTCTGCCGCGCGGCCGGCACCCAACTGGCCTACGTCAAGCCCCATGGTGCCCTGTACCACGACCTGCTCTGCAGCGACGAGTTGTTCGCGGCCGTGCTGGCGGCCTGCGCCTGCTATCGGCCGGGCTTGCCCTTGATGGTGCTGGCGCTGGCCGACAATCGTCGCGAGCAGCGTCTGGCCGCGGCGGCCGGGGTGCCGCTGTTGTTCGAAGCCTTTGCCGACCGCGCCTACCAGGCCGATGGCCAACTGCTGCCGCGCAGCCAGGCCGGGGCGGTGTATCAGCACAGTGAGCAGATCCTTGCTCAGGCCCTGGCGCTGGCCACCGGCCAGGCGTTTGCCGATATACATGGGCAAGCTCTGCAACTGCATGCCGACAGCCTCTGCGTCCACGGTGACAATCCCCAGTCGCTGGCGGTGCTGCGGCGCCTGCGCGCCCTGCTGGATGGGCAGTGATCCGTATCGAACCGGCCGGCGCCGAGGCGCTGCTGCTGGTTCTGGCCGAACAGCCGGATGCCCAGTTGGCGGTGCGTATTGCCGTGCTGGCCGAGCGCATTCGCCAGCAACTGGGGCCTGCGCTGGTTGATCTGGTGCCGGCCTGGACCAGCCTGTTGGTGCATTACGACCTGCTACGCATCAGTCATCCGCAGTTGGTGCAGCAGCTCACGCCGCTGCTTGAGGCCTGGTTGGTCGAGGCGCCGCAGTTCGCGCCGACGCCTTTGCTGGAACTGCCGATCTGGTATGCCGGCGAGGATCTGGCCGCCGTCGCCGCGGCCTGTGCGCTGAGCGTGAGTGAGGTGATCGGCGCACACAGCGGCGTCGAATATCGGGTCGGCGCCATCGGTTTTGCGCCGGGGTTTGCCTACCTGAGCGAGCTGGATGGGCGTCTGGTATTGCCCCGGCGCAGCACCCCGCGCACCCATGTGCCGGCCGGCAGCCTGGCGATTGCCGAGCGGCAAACGGCGATCTATCCCCAGGCCTCGCCCGGCGGCTGGCACTTGCTTGGGCGTTGTCCGTGGCGCTTGTTTGACTGGCAGGCCGCCCAGCCCTGTCGTTTGGCCCTGGGCGAGCGGGTGCGTTTTGTGCCCATCGACCGGCTCACCTATCTGGCCGAGGGCGGCAGGCTATGAGCGGCTTCGAGGTGCTGCAGCCTGGCCCTTTGAGCCTGTTGCAGGACGCCGGGCGTCTGGGCTGGCAGCACCTCGGCGTGTCGCCTGCCGGGCCGCTGGATATGCAGGCCGCAGCCTGGGCCAATCGCCTGCTCGGCAACCCCTGGGGCACTCCGCTGCTGGAGGTCGCCCTGGGTGGTTTACGCCTGCACAGCCGGGTTGCGACCTGGCTGGCGGTGTGTGGCGCCGAGCTGGCCGTCGAAGTCGATGGCGTGCCTCAGGCCAATTGGTCACGCTTTGCCGTGCGTGCCGGCCAGCAACTGCAGTTGGGCTATGCCCGTAGCGGTCAACGCGCCTACCTGGCGGTGGTCGGTGGTTTTCACGGGCGGGCGCAACTGGGTAGCGTCGCCACCCAGCAGCGTGATGGCCTGGGCGGTTTACATGGCGATGGCCGGGCCCTGCAGGCGGGCGACTGGCTGGGCTGCGCGGCGGCCCACTTGCCTGGCGTGGCCAGCGTGCCCTGGGCCTATGTGCCGGACTATCAGGCCCGGCCCCTGCTGCGGGTAATCACCGGCGGCGACGCCCTGAGTTTTAGCGAGGATCAGCTGCAAGGCTTCTTCGCCCAGCCCTGGCACCTCAGCCCGCAAGCCGATCGGATGGGCGCGCGGCTGTATGGCGCGGCGCTGACGGTGCCGGCCCCGGCGCGGCAATGGTCGCAAGGGGTGAGTAGCGGGGCGATCCAGGTGCCGGCCGATGGCCAGCCGATCATCCTCCTGGCCGATCGCCAGACCATGGGCGGCTACCCGCTGCTCGGCTGGTTGCATCCGCTTGATCTGCCGCGCCTGGCCCAGTGCCCGGCGCACCAGGAGCTGCGCTTTACCGCGGTCAGCCTGAGTGATGCGCAGGCTGAACTGGGCGAGTTTTATCGCTTCTTTCGCGGCTGAGGCGGCAGGCCTGTTGACGGTTCTATGGCAACAAGACTTCGATCACGCCCTCGGCGCTGACGCTGACCTGGCTGCTACCGGCTTCGATTTCCGGGGTGGGAGCGGCGTCGGCCATGGCCATGCTCTTCATCGCGCCCATGCGCATCGGCATCGGCGGTTGGAAGCCGCCACCGTTGAGGCTCAGGCTGACCAGTTTGTAGTCCTTGCCGCCGAGGGCGCTGGTGGCCAGTTGGGCGCGGGCCTTGAAGGCGTTGATGGCGTCCTGGAGCAGGGCGTCCTCGCTGTTCTTCTGGGTGGCGCTGGCGATGCTGAAGCTCATATTGCCGATCTTCAGGTGCTCCAGCAGTTGCCCGGTGAGCTGCGACAGGGCGGCAAAGTCGGCGCTTTCCAGGCGCAGCTCGGCCCGTTCGCGCCAGGCGCTGATCTTGCGGTTGTCGCCGCCGTAGATCGGGTAGCTGTTGCGGTTGCCGAGGCTGACGGTGACGCCCTGGCTGGCGCGGGCCTGGGTCAGGGCCTGGTTGATGGTCTGGGTGATCTGGGCCGCCAGCTTGGCCGGGTCCTTATCTTGGGCTTCGCTGTACAGGCTGACCTGCATCAGGTCGTGGGCGACTTCCTGGCTGACCTCGGCGCGCAGGGCCACCTGGTTGTAGTGGCCAGGCTCGGCCAGCAACGGCTGACTGACCAGGGCGAGAAGGCTTAGGCTGAGGGCGCTGACGCTATGGCTTGGGTTGCGCATGGGGATTCCTTGTAGGCAGGTGCCCTATTCTGACCGCGCGGCCGGGGCGGGGTTCCTGGGTTGACCGCCTGTTCAGCTTATCGCTTGTTTTGGCTGCGTCGAGTTGTCGCGGCGCAGCGCGCAAAGCCCCGTAATAGCGGCGCCTTGGGTATACTCGGCGAGCTCTGGCGCGGAGCACCCGGAGGATTCATGCACGCCCCCACGCAGCTGTTGTCCGCAAGTCGGCAAAATCTATGGCGCCTGACGCTGATCCGCATTCTGGTGCTGATCGCCCAGGCCGGCTCGGTGAGCTTCGCGTATCTGTCGAACTTGCTGCCGCTGCCCTGGTTGCCGCTGAGCATGACCCTGAGTGTCTCGGCCCTGCTGTGCATCCTTACCGGCCTGCGCCTGCAAGGACGCTGGCCGGTGACCGAGCAGGAATATGCCCTGCAACTGGCCTGCGACCTGATCATCCATAGCGTGCTGCTGTTTTTCGCCGGCGGCTCGACCAATCCCTTTGTGTCCTATTACCTGGTGCCCCTGACCATCGCCGCGGCGACCTTGCCGTGGCTGTACTCGATGGCCCTGAGCGGGCTGGCGCTGAGCGGCTACACCGGCCTGTTGATCTGGTATCACCCCCTGGCGCTGCAAGGTGTCGAGCATGAGGCCACGCTGATCAGCCTGCATCTGTTCGGCATGTGGCTGAACTTTGCCCTGTCGGCGGCCTTTATTACCTTCTTTGTGGTCAAGATGGCCGGTGCCCTGCGCCGTCAGGACCAACTGCAGGCCGAGCGGCGCGAGGAGGCCATGCGCGATCAGCAGTTGCTTGCCGTGGCCACCCAGGCCGCCGGTGCCGCCCATGAGCTGGGCACGCCGCTGGCGACCATGAGCGTGCTGATCAAGGAGCTGCGCCAGGAGCACCCCAACCCCCTGTTGCAGGAGGACCTGGCGGTACTCCAGGAGCAGGTGCAACTGTGCAAGCAGAGCCTGCAACAACTGGTGCGCGCCGCCGAGGACGACCGTCGCCAGACGGTCCACGAACAGGCCGCGCGCGAGTGGCTGGAGGCGGTGTTGCGCCGTTGGCACCTGATGCGCCCGGAGGCCAGCTACCGCTTCCAGGTGCTCGGCCAAGGCAACTCACCACGCCTGAAACCGCCCACCGACCTGACCCAGGCGCTGCTCAATCTGCTGAATAATGCCGCCGATGCCTGCCCGGACAAGCTGGATATTCGCCTCGACTGGGACGCGCAGTGGACCCACCTGAGCATCCGTGACCACGGCGCCGGGGTGCCCTTGGCGATTGCCGAGCAGCTCGGTCGGCCATTCTTTACCACCAAGGGCAAGGGCTTCGGCCTGGGCCTGTTTCTTAGCCAGGCCAGCGTCACCCGCGCCGGCGGCACGGTAAAACTGTATAACCACGAAGACGGCGGCACCCTGACCGAGCTGCGCTTGCCGCGCACCTTTGGCGCCGGCGTTGGGCCAATCTGAAGAGCGAGGATCTATGAGCGAAGAAGCCCTGATCGACAGCGAAGAGCTGCCCCACCTGCTGCTGGTGGATGATGACGAGACCTTTACCAGGGTCATGGCGCGGGCCATGGCCCGCCGCGGTTTCCGGGTGAGCACGGCCAGTTCGGCGGAAGCCGGCCTGGCCCTGGCGCGCGAAGATGTGCCCGAGTACGCGGTGCTCGATCTGAAGATGGAAGGCGACTCCGGCCTGGTGTTGTTGCCGCGCCTGCGCGAGCTGGATGGGGAGATGCGCGTGCTGATCCTCACCGGCTATTCGAGCATTGCCACCGCGGTGGAGGCGATCAAGCGCGGGGCCTGCAACTACCTGTGCAAGCCGGCGGATGCCGACGACGTGCTGACCGCGCTGCTGTCCGAGCATGTCGATCTGGATGCCCTGGTGCCGGACAACCCGATGTCGGTAGACCGTTTGCAGTGGGAGCATATCCAGCGGGTGCTGGGTGAGCACGAGGGCAATATCTCCGCCACCGCCCGTGCCCTGGGCATGCACCGCCGCACCCTGCAGCGCAAACTGCAGAAGCGTCCGGTGCGCCGTTAAACCTGCCGCAACGGCCGCTCAGCCGTTGCGTTGCACCTCGTCGAGCACTTCCTGGGCGGCGCGGAAGGCATCGATAGCGGCCGGCACGCCGGCATAGACGGCGCAATGCAGCAGGGTTTCGCGGATTTCCTCAAGCGTGCAGCCGTTGTTCAGGGCGCCGCGCACATGGCCCTTGATCTCCTGGTTGCACTTGAGGGCGGTCAGGGCCGACAGGGTGATCAGGCTGCGGGTCCGGCGGTCCAGGCCCTCGCGGTTCCACACGCCGCCCCAGGCGTGCTGGTTGACGAAATCCTGCAGCGGCTGGCTAAACGCCGTGGCGTTGTTTAGCGCCCGGTCGACGAAAGCGTCGCCCATCACTTCGCGGCGTACCTGCAGGCCGCTGGGTTGTTCATTGCTCATCGAATAACTCCTAAATTCAGTGCTGGCGCTGGCGCTGCCAGGCGCGGGCGCCAATCACCAGCAAGGTAATGGCCGTCAGCGGCAGGACGAAACTGTACATGGCCTGTTGCAGGGCGCCGAGCCAGGGCGCCGCTGTGCTGTGCAGTACCAGGTAGGCGGTGTACAGCGCGTAGTAGGCGACAAACACGGCGCCTTCCCAGCGGTTGATGCAATAGCCGTTGAAGAAGATCGGCAGGCAGGCGATGGCCACGGCGATCATCACCGGGAAGTCGAAGCTCAGGGCGTTGGCCGCCACCGGGATGGCGCTTGGCGATACCAGCGAGGCCAGGCCAAGCACGCAGAGCAGGTTGAAGATGTTGCTGCCGACGATGTTGCCCACGGCGATGTCGCGCTCGCCCTTGATGGCGGCCATCAGCGAAGTGGCCAGCTCTGGCAGGGAGGTGCCGATGGCCACCACGGTCAGGCCGATCACCAACTCCGACAGACCGAGGGCGCGCGCGAGGCTGACGGCGCCTTCGACCAGGAAGTTGGAACCGCTGACCAGCAACACCAGACCGACCACGATCAGCCCCAGGTTGAGCAGCCAGGCATAGGGCTTGGCTGTCTGGTTGAGGCCGAACTCGGTGGCGAACTCATCATCCGCTGCTGCGGTCTTGTCCCGGCGGCTGCTGATGATCAGAAAGGCGGTGTAGGCCAGGATGCCGGCAAACAGCAGGGCGCCATCCAGGCGACTGAGGCTGCCATCCCAGGCCAGCGCCCAGGTCAGCAGGCTGGCGCCGATCATGATCGGCACATCCAGGCGGATGATTTGGCGCGAGACCAGCAGTGGAGCAATCAGCGCCGTCAGACCAAGGATGAACAGCACGTTGGCGATGTTGCTGCCGACCACGTTGCCAATCGCCAGGTCGCCCTTGCCATCCAGCGCGGCCTGCACGCTGACTGCGGTTTCCGGCGCACTGGTGCCGAAGGCCACCACGGTGAGGCCGATGATCAGCGGCGGGATGCCAAACTGGGCGGCCAGGCGGGCGGCGCCGCGCACCAGCACTTCGGCGCCGGCCACCAGCAGGACCAGGCCGGCGATCAGGTACAGGTAAGTGATCAGGGACATGTTAGCGCTCCAAAAAAGTCCGCCCAGCTTACCCAATCCGCAAGCGCTCGCCAGCGTTCACGGCAGGGCATTGTTGCCTGATGTTGCCTGGGCTTCAGTCTTCCAGCGGCGGTTGCCAGAACAACTGCACGGCGCCATCGTCGCGATGGGCCAGGGTGACGTTGTCGTTCTCGGCGATTTCGCCCAATAGCTGTGCCCAGTCCTCGTCCGACTCATCGGCATGCTTGCTGATCAGCGCGGCTTTGGCCTTCTGGGCGTTGGGCGAGTTGATGATTTTCTGCACCCGTTGCGCCAGTAGTTCGTAGGCGCTTGGGAGTTTGATGGTGGCGGATCTGGCCTTGGCCATGGGCAATGCTCCTGACAATTAACTGTTTGGATATACAGTATATTGGCAGTTGCGGTCTGCTCCGGCAAGCCTGGCAGGCGGATAGCACAACGCCGGGCAGGCCCGGCGTTGTGCGGTGGTGCTGGTAGCCCGGATGCTATCCGGGCTACCCCTGTGGCGGCTTAAGTGCGCCGCTTGGGGCTTTGCGCGAGGGCGCCGGTGGTCAGCCTTCCAGCTTCTTCTTCAGCAGCTCGTTGACTTGCCCTGGGTTGGCCTTGCCTTTCGAGGCCTTCATCGCCTGACCGACGAAGAAGCCGAACATCTTGCCGCGCTTGGCTTCATCGCTGGCGCGGTATTGTTCGACCTGCTCGGCGTTGGCGGCCAGCACTTCGTCGAGCATCGACTCGATGGCGCCGCTGTCGGTGACCTGCTTGAGGCCTTTGGCCTCGATCACTTGGTCAGCGCTGCCTTCGCCGTTGGCCATGGCTTCAAAGACCATCTTGGCAATCTTGCCGCTGATGGTGTTGTCCTTGATGCGCAGAATCATGCCGCCCAGTTGCTCGGCAGACACCGGCGATTGTTCGATCTCCAGGTTGCCACTGTTGAGCAGGCTGGAGAGGTCGCCCATCACCCAGTTGGCGGCCAGCTTGGCGTCGCCACATACGGCATTCACGGCTTCGAAGTAGTTGGCCAGTTCGCGGCTGGCGGCCAGCACGTCGGCGTCGTAGGCGGACAGGCCGAACTCGGCCTGGAAGCGCTCGCGCTTCTGCACCGGCAGTTCTGGCAGGGTGGCGCGAACTTCGTCGAGGAAGCTCTGCTCGATCACTACCGGCAGCAGGTCGGGGCAGGGGAAGTAACGGTAGTCGTTGGCTTCTTCCTTGCTGCGCATGGAGCGCGTCTGGTCCTTGTTCGGGTCGTACAGGCGGGTTTCCTGCACGACTTTGCCGCCGTCTTCGATCAGCTCGATCTGCCGTTGCACTTCGTGGTTGATGGCCTTTTCGATAAAGCGGAACGAGTTGACGTTCTTGATCTCGGCACGGGTGCCGAACGCGGCCTGGCCTTTCGGCCGTACCGAGACGTTGCAGTCGCAGCGCAGCGAGCCTTCGGCCATGTTGCCGTCGCAGATGCCGAGGTAGCGCACCAGGGCGTGGATGGCTTTGACGTAGGCCACCGCTTCCTTGGCCGAACGGATGTCCGGCTCGGAGACGATTTCCAGCAGCGGGGTGCCGGCGCGGTTGAGGTCGATGCCGCTCATGCCGTGGAAGTCTTCGTGCAGGCTCTTGCCGGCGTCTTCTTCCAGGTGCGCGCGGGTGATGCCGATGCGCTTGCTGGTGCCGTCTTCCAGAGTGATGTCGAGGAAGCCTTTGCCGACGATGGGGTGATCCATCTGGCTGGTCTGGTAGCCCTTGGGCAGGTCCGGGTAGAAGTAGTTTTTACGGGCGAACACGTTGCGTTCGGCGATTTCGGCATCAATCGCCAGGCCGAACTTGCAGGCCATGCGCACGGCCTCGGCGTTGAGCACCGGCAAGGTGCCGGGCATGCCGAGGTCAACCAGGCTGGCCTGGGTATTGGGCTCGGCGCCAAAGGTGGTGGCGCTGGCCGAGAAAATCTTCGATTGGGTGCTGAGCTGGGCGTGGATTTCCAGGCCGATTACGGTTTCCCATTGCATCTTGCGTATTCCTCGAATGCGTTGCGGGCGGCCGCCTCGTCATCGTGCATGTCTTCTGTAGGAGCCAGCTTGCTGGCGATGCTTTTTACCTTATTGATCGCCAGCAAGCTGGCTCCTACAGCGGTGCGCGAGAGCTGTGCGGGCTATGCCTTAGAAGCCTTTGGGTGTCTGTTGATGCCAGTCAGTCACCTGCTGGTACTGGTGGGCGACGTTGAGCAGGCGGCCTTCCTGGAAATACGGCGCGAGCAGTTGCACGCCCACCGGCAGGCCATCGACAAAACCCGCCGGCATCGACAGGCCGGGGATGCCGGCCAGGTTGGCGGTGATGGTGTAGATGTCTTCCAGGTACTGGGCGACTGGATCGTTGTTCTTCTCGCCGAGCTTCCAGGCCAGGTTCGGCGTGGTTGGGCCGAGGATCACGTCGACGTCATTAAACGCTGCGACGAAGTCGTTTTTGATCAGGCGGCGAATCTTCTGCGCCTTCAGGTAGTAGGCGTCGTAGTAGCCGGCGGACAGCGCGTAGGTGCCGACCATGATGCGGCGTTTCACTTCCGCGCCGAAGCCTTCGCCACGGGAGCGCTTGTACAGGTCTTCGAGGTTGACCGGGTTTTCGCAGCGGTAGCCGAAGCGCACGCCGTCGAAGCGCGACAGGTTGGAGCTGGCCTCGGCCGGGGCGATCACGTAGTAGGCGGGAATCGCGTGCTGCATATTCGGCAGGCTGATGTCCTTGACGCTGGCGCCGAGCTTTTTCAGCGTCTCGACCACGGCCATGACCTTGTCGGCGATGCGCGCATCGAGGCCGGCACCGAAGTATTCCTTGGGCAGGCCGATGCGCAGGCCGTTAAGCGGCTGGCTGAGGGCGGCCAGGTAGTCGTCGAGCGGTTGATCGACGCAGGTACTGTCCTTGGCATCGAAACCGGCCATGGCTTGCAGCAGCAGGGCGCAGTCTTCGGCGGTGCGGGCCAGTGGGCCGCCCTGGTCGAGGCTGGAGGCGTAGGCAATCATGCCCCAGCGCGAGACGCGGCCGTAGGTCGGCTTGAGGCCGGTGAGGTTGGTCAGCGCGGCGGGTTGGCGGATCGAGCCGCCGGTGTCGGTGCCGGTGGCGGCCGGGATCAGGCGGGCAGCCACGGCGGCGGCCGAGCCACCGCTGGAGCCGCCCGGTACACGGCTCAGGTCCCAGGGGTTTTTCACCGCGCCGTAGTGGCTGGACTCGTTGGCCGAGCCCATGGCGAACTCGTCCATGTTCAGCTTGCCCAGGGTCACGGTGCCTGCCGCGGCGAGTTTTTCGACCACGGTGGCGTCGTAGGGCGCCTTGAAGCCGCTGAGGATCTTCGAGCCGCAGCTGGTCAGCACGTCTTTGCTGCAGAACAGGTCCTTGTGGCCGATCGGTGCGCCGAGCAGGGCGCCGCTTTCGCCGGCGGCGCGGCGGGCGTCTGCGGCCTTGGCCTGGCTCAGGGCCAGCTCGTCGGTGAGGCTGATAAAGCTGTTGAGCTGCGGGTCGAGGGCCTTGATCCGGGCCAGCAGGGTTTGCGCCAACTCTGCGGCGGAAAACTGTTTGGCGGCCAGGGCGCGCGCGATCTCGGCGAGGGTCAGTTGCTGCATATCCATTACTCGATCACCTTGGGAACCAGATACAGGCCGTTTTCCACGGCCGGGGCGATGGCCTGGTAGGCGTCGCGGTGGTTGCTTTCGGTTACCCGGTCGGCGCGCAGGCGCTGGGTGGCTTCCAGCGGGTGGGCCAGGGGCTCGATGCCGGTGGTGTCGACCGCCTGCATGGCGTCGATCAGGCCGAGGATGTTGTTCAAGGTGGCGGTGGTTTGCGGAATATCAGCATCATTCAGGCCGAGGCGGGCCAGGTGAGCGATTTTTTCCACGTCGGAGCGTTCAAGCGCCATCGGGGGTCTCCAATTAATAAGAGCGGCCAATCAACAAGCGTTGTCAGCGGGGGTGTGGCGGGCTGACCGGACAAAGAAAATTAAGCGGCGTGAGCACGATATGCGGCTCTGGTGGTCATATGCCGCGATACAGGGCTGCAAGACCGGGGAAAGCGGCAATCTACCATATTGGCGCCTTGCCCAAAATCCCTGTCGTTGTTAGAGTTTGCCGCACTTTTTACCCGTGCATTTATACCAGCGCGTTGCTTAGGGTCCCTCTCCCATGTTCAAGAAATTGCGTGGCATGTTTTCCAGCGATCTGTCGATCGACCTGGGCACTGCCAATACCCTGATTTACGTGCGCGAGCGCGGTATTGTGCTCAATGAACCGTCCGTTGTGGCGATTCGCACCAGCGCCAATAACCAGAAGAGCGTGGTGGCCGTGGGAACCGAGGCCAAGCGCATGCTCGGTCGCACGCCGGGCAATATCGCCGCCATCCGGCCGATGAAGGACGGCGTAATCGCCGACTTCAGCGTCTGCGAGAAGATGCTCCAGTATTTCATCAATAAAGTGCATGAAAACAGCTTCCTGCAGCCCTCGCCGCGGGTGCTGATTTGCGTGCCGTGCAAATCCACCCAGGTCGAGCGCCGCGCCATTCGTGAATCGGCCCTCGGTGCCGGTGCTCGCGAAGTGTTCCTGATCGAAGAACCAATGGCTGCGGCCATCGGCGCCGGCCTGCCGGTTGAAGAGGCACGCGGCTCGATGGTCGTGGACATCGGCGGCGGCACCACCGAAATCGCCCTGATCTCGCTGAATGGCGTGGTCTATGCCGAGTCCGTGCGCGTCGGTGGCGACCGTTTCGACGAAGCCATCATCACCTATGTGCGCCGTAACTACGGTTCGCTGATCGGCGAATCCACCGCCGAGCGGATCAAGCAGGAAATCGGCACCGCCTATCCAGGCGGGGAAGTGCGCGAAGTTGACGTGCGCGGCCGTAACCTGGCCGAAGGCGTGCCGCGCGCCTTCACCCTGAACTCCAACGAGGTGCTGGAAGCCTTGCAGGAATCCCTGGCGACCATCGTCCAGTCGGTGAAGAGCGCCCTGGAGCAATCGCCGCCGGAGCTGGCCTCCGACATCGCCGAGCGTGGCCTGGTGCTGACCGGCGGTGGCGCCCTGTTGCGCGATCTGGACAAGCTGCTGTCCCAGGAAACCGGCCTGCCGGTGATCGTTGCCGAAGACCCGCTGACCTGTGTGGCGCGCGGTGGCGGCAAGGCCCTGGAGATGATGGATCGTCACACCATGGACCTGCTCTCCAGCGAGTAAGCTGCGCGCGGCCCGCCCCAGCCGCCGCGTGAGCTTAGCCTCGCCCGGCGGTTTGCTTCGGCCTCCGGCCTTGCGCCTAATTCTTGCGGCTTTGAGGAGCTCGCCATCAAACCGCTATTTGCCAAGGGACCTTCACTGGGTGTGCGCCTGCTGGTGCTCAGCGTGCTGTCAGTGGCGTTGATGCTGGTGGACGCGCGCCTCGACACCCTCAAGCCGGTGCGCAGCCAACTCGGCCTGGTGTTGACCCCGGTGTACTGGCTGGCCGACTTGCCGGTGCGCCTGTGGCAAGGGGTGACCGAGCAGTTCAGCAGCCATAGCGAATTGCTCGCCGAGAACGAAAAACTCAAGGCCGAAGCCCTGTTGCTGCAGCGTCGCCTGCAGAAGCTGGCGACCCTCACCGAACAGAACGTGCGCCTGCGCGAGTTGCTCAACTCCGCAGCGTTGGTGGATGACCAGGTGCTGGTCGGCGAGCTGATCGGCGTCGATCCCAATCCGTTCACCCAGCGCATCCTGATCGACAAGGGCGAAAAAGACGGCGTCTTCCTCGGCCAGCCGGTGCTTGATGCGCGCGGCCTGATGGGCCAGGTGGTGGAAGTCATGCCCTATTCGTCGCGGGTATTGCTGCTTACCGACACCACCCACAGCATTCCAATCCAGGTCAATCGCAACGGCCTGCGCGCGATTGCCGGCGGCACCGGCAACCCCGAGCGCCTGGAACTGCGCCATGTGGCCGACACCGCGGATATCAAGGAGGGCGATCTGCTGGTCAGCTCCGGCCTCGGTCAGCGCTTCCCGTCGGGCTACCCGGTGGCCACGGTGACCGAGGTGATTCATGACTCCGGCCAGCCGTTTGCCATCGTCCGCGCCATGCCCACCGCCGCCTTGAACCGCAGTCGCTATGTGCTGCTGGTGTTTACCGATGAGCGCAGCCCGGAGCAGCGCGCCAGCGATGCGGCCGAGGCCCAGGAGGCGGCCGATCAGGCCGATGCGGCAACGCCCGCCGCACCGGCCGCAGCGAGCACGCCAGGGGAGGCACACTGATGGTCGGGCCACGTTCACGCAATCTGTGGGTTATCTGGCTCAGCTTCGCCCTGGCCTTGCTGCTCAGTGTGGTGCCGCTGCCGGCCTTTATGGAAACCGGGCGGCCGCTGTGGCTGGCGCTGTTTCTCAGCGTGTGGACCCTGGAGTTACCCCACCGGGTGGGCATGACCACGGCCTGGGTGCTGGGCCTGGCGGCGGATGTGCTGTACGGCAGCTTGCTGGGGCAGAACGCGCTGATCCTGACCTTTATTACCTTCCTGGTGCTTAGCCTGCACCAGCGCCTGCGCATGTTCCCCATGTGGCAGCAAAGCCTGGTGCTGCTGGTGGTGTTTGGCCTGGCGCAGCTGGTGCAGCTGTGGCTCAACGCCCTGACCGGCAATCGCCCGCCGACCCTGCTGTTTATCCTGCCGGCGCTGGTCAGTGCGCTGTTGTGGCCGTGGGTTTACGCCGCGCTGCGGATGATCAGGCAACGCCTGGGTGTCAACTAAACGCCGCTTGGCGACGCAACAGGGAGGGGCGCATATGAGCAGGCTTTATCTGGCCTCGGGTTCACCGCGGCGGCGCGAGTTGCTGGCGCAGATCGGCGTGCCGTTCAGCACCTTGCCTAGCGTTATCGATGAAACGCCGTTGCCCAATGAGGCTGCCGATGCCTACGTGCAGCGCCTGGCCTGGGCCAAGGCGCAGGCCGGGTTGGCCGCACTCGCCGCGTCGGATGCGGCGGTGGTGCTGGGTGCCGACACCAGTGTGGTGCTGCACGGGCGGATTCTCGGCAAGCCCGAGAGCCGTGCCGATGCCTTGGCCATGCTCGCCGCCTTGTCCGGGCAAACCCATGAGGTGTTGACCGCCGTGGCCCTGGCCAACAGCCAGCGCTGCGCGGTGCGGATGGTCAGCAGTCAGGTTCGCTTTCGCCCCCTGAGTACGGCCGAGATCGAGGCCTACTGGGCCAGCGGTGAGCCCCAGGACAAGGCCGGCAGTTATGCCATCCAGGGCCTTGGCGCGGTGTTTGTGGCTGATCTGCATGGCAGTTTTTCCGCCGTGGTCGGCCTGCCATTGTGCGAAACTGCGGCATTGCTCGCCGATTTCGGCATCCCCTGCTGGCAGCGTCCAAGTGAGACCGTGCAATGAGCGAAGAGATTCTGATCAATATCACGCCGATGGAATCGCGGGTGGCGGTGGTGGAAAACGGCGTGCTGCAGGAAGTGCATGTCGAGCGCACGCAAAAACGCGGCATCGTCGGCAATATCTATAAAGGCAAGGTGGTGCGGGTGCTGCCGGGCATGCAGGCGGCGTTTGTCGATATTGGCCTGGAGCGTGCGGCCTTTATCCATGCCGGCGAAATCGCCAGCCGTGACGGCACCTCCAGCGACAACATCAGTGCCCTGGTTCACGAAGGCCAGAGCCTGGTGGTGCAGGTCACCAAGGACCCGATTGGCACTAAAGGCGCGCGCCTGACCACCCAGTTGTCGGTGCCCTCGCGCTATCTGGTGTATATGCCGCGCACCAGCCATGTCGGCATCTCCCTGAAGATTGAGGAAGAGGCCGAGCGCGAGCGGCTCAAGCGCGTGGTCGCCGAGTGCGTGGCGGCGGAGGGGATTGTCGAGGTCGGCGGGTTTATCCTGCGCACCGCCGCCGAAGGTGCCGGCGCCGATGAAATCCTCATGGATATTCGCTATGTGCGCCGCCTCTGGGAGCAGATCCGCGGGCAGATGCAGAGCGCATCAACGCCCACGGTGATCTACGAGGACCTGAGCCTGGCCCTGCGCACCCTGCGCGACCTGGTCAACCCGAAGATCGAGAAAATCCGCATCGACTCGCGGGAAACCTTCCAGAAGATCGTGCAGTTTGTCGAAGAGCTGATGCCGGAGATTGCCGATCGCCTCGAGCATTACCCCGGCGAGCGGCCGATCTTCGATCTGTACGGCGTCGAGGACGAGGTGCAGAAGGCCCTGGAGCGCAAGGTGCCGCTGAAGTCCGGCGGTTATCTGATTGTCGATCCGGCCGAGGCCATGAGCACCATCGACGTCAACACCGGGGCCTTTGTCGGCCATCGCAATCTTGAAGAAACCATCTTCAAGACCAACCTCGAAGCGGCCATCACCATTGCTCGCCAACTGCGCCTGCGCAACCTGGGCGGGATCATCATCATCGACTTCATCGACATGGAAGATGAGGAGCACCAGCGCCAGGTGCTGCGCACCCTGGAGAAGCAGCTGGAGCGCGACCACGCCAAGACCAATATCATCGGCATCACCGAGCTGGGCCTGGTGCAGATGACCCGCAAGCGCACCCGCGAGAGCCTCGAACAGGTGCTCTGCGAGCCGTGCAGCAGTTGCCAGGGCCGCGGCAAGCTGAAGACCCCGGAAACCATCTGCTACGAGATCTTCCGTGAGATTCTGCGTGAAGCCCGTGCCTATCAGGCCGAGGGTTATATGGTGCTGGCCAACCAGAAAGTCATCGACCGCCTGCTGGATGAGGAGTCGGGCAATGTGGCCGACCTCGAGGCCTTTATCGGCCGCACCATCAAGTTCCAGGTCGAGGGCATGTATTCCCAGGAGCAGTACGATGTCGTTCTGCTCTAAGGCCGGCGTTTGATCTCGCTGCTGGGGCGCTGGCTGGCGCGCCTGTTGCGCCTGGGCCTGACCCTGTGCGGCCTGGGCCTGGTGCTGCTGGCCCTGTATGTCAGCCTGGGCCGTGAGCTGACGCCGCTGCTGGCCGAGTATCAAGCCGAGCTGGAGGCCCGCGCCCAGGCGGCGCTGGGCATGCCGCTGCGCATCGCCCGCCTGGAGGGTCGTTGGCAGAACTTTGCTCCAGTGCTGGTGGCCCATGATGTGAGCCTCGGCGAGGCCGACAGCAGCTTGCGTCTGGAGCAGGTGCGGGTGATTCCGAATGTGCTCGGCAGCCTGCTGAGCCTGCAACTGAAGATTGCCGATGTGCAGGTCGAAGGCTTGCAGATCCACCTGCAACAAGGCGCAGACGGCCAGTGGGCGGCCCAGGGTTTGCCGACGCGGGCGGCTGCCGAGCCGCTGGCGCCTGCGGCGATCCTGACCAGCCTGCAGCGCATCGGCTGGCTGTCGCTGCTCAACAGTCAGGTGATTATCCAGGCCCATGGCCAGGCGCCAGTGGCGCTCACCTATGTCAACTTCAGCCTGCGCAGCCAGGGCAGTCGCCAGCGTCTGGATGGCCGTCTGGTCTTGCCCGATGGCCAGCCGTTGGCCCTGCGCCTGAGCAGCCGCCTGCACCCCGAGATCTGGCGCGAAGCTGAGCTGGCCTTGTATCTGAACGTGCCGCAAAGCGATTGGGCGCGCTGGTTGCCGGCGCAACTGACCCGCCAATGGCGGCTGGAGCGGCTGCAGGCCGGCGGCCAGTTCTGGCTGGACTGGAGCCGCGGCAGCGTGCAGCGGGCGGCCCTGCAACTGCATGCGCCGCAGGTGCTCGGTGGTTATGCCAAACGCCCGGCCGTGGGCCTGCAGGACCTGGGCCTGAATGCCCATTACCAGCGCACCGAGACGGGCTTCCAGTTACAGGTTGATTCACTGGCCGCCACCCTGGGCGAAACGCGCTGGGGCGATGCGCGCCTGGGGCTGGAGTATCAGGCCGAAGATGCCGAGCACCAGCCACAGTGGAAGCTGCGTGCCGACCGCCTGCACCTGACCCCGCTGGTGCCGCTGGTCAAGGCGCTGGCGCCGCTGCCGGAGAACCTGGTGAACGTGCTCGACGGCCTGCAACCGCAAGGGCTGGTGCGCAACCTGCAACTGGACTATCGGCCCCAGGCCCTGGCCGATCAACGTCTGCAATTCAGTGCCAACCTCGACCAAGTCGCCATCCGCCCGTTCCATGGCGCGCCGGGGGCCAGTCAGGTCAGTGGCAGCATCAGTGGCGACCTGGGCCGGGGTGAGCTGCGCCTGGCGGCGGATGATTTCGCCCTGGAGCTGGCGCCGCTGTTTGCCAAGCCCTGGCAGTACCGTCGGGCCAATGCCCTGTTGCAGTGGCGGATCAGCCCGGACGAGGTGACCATCAGCAGCCCGCTGATGCAGCTGGATGGCGAGGAAGGACAACTGGCCGGCGATATGTTGATTCGCCTGGCCTTCGACCCGCAGGTCGAGGACTACATGGACCTGCGCGTCGGCATCCGCGCGGGCGATGCGCGCTACACCGGCAAATACCTGCCCGAGGTGCTCAGCCCGGCGCTGCGCGAGTGGCTGAATACGGCCATTCGTGGCGGCAAGATCAATCAGGGCTTCTTCCAGTACCAGGGCTCCCTGGCGAAAAACGCCGCGCCCACGGCCAGCACCCTGAGCCTGTTTTTCCAGGTTGAGGATGCCGAGCTGGCCTATCAGCCGGGTTGGCCGGCGCTGCGCGGCGGCGTGGGCGCGGTATTTATTGATGACCAGGGCGTGCGGGTGCAGTTGGCCAAGGGCCAGGTGCTGGACAGTGAAGTGCGCAACGTCAGCGTCAACATCCCCCCGGCCAACAATGGCGGCCCCGTGCGCCTGGCCCTGGACGGCGAAGTGCAGAGCAGCGTGGCCGATGGCCTGCAGATTCTGCGTGAGGCGCCCTTGGGCGTTGCGCCGACCTTTGCCGGCTGGCAGGGCGAGGGCGCCCTGAGTGGCCGACTGAAACTGGATATTCCCCTGGCCGCTGGACAGACACCGTTGGTCCAGGTGGATTTTGCCACCGAGCAGGCGCGCCTGCAGATCAGCGAGCCGGCCCTGCGACTGGATAACCTCAAGGGCGCCTTTCGCTTCAACAGCGCCACCGGCCTGAGTGCGCCGGATGTGCGGGCGCAGGTATTCGGCCGTCCCGTGCGGGCAAAAATTGTCGCCGAGGGTAAGCGCGGCCAGGCCCGCACGCGCATCGAGGCCACAGGCCAGGTGGCCCTGAAGAGCATCAGCGACTGGCTGGCGATCAGTCAGCCCTTGCCGGCCAGTGGCGAGTTGCCCTATCGCCTGGCCCTGACCCTGGACGGTGCGGACAGCCAGTTGCGCATCGAATCGACGCTCAAGGGCCTGGCTCTCGATCTGCCCGCGCCGTTCGGCAAGAGCGCCGCAGAGGCCCGTTATATCGATTGGCGGATGACCCTGCAGGGCCCGGAGCGGCGTTACTGGCTGGCCTATGAAGACCTGGCCAGCCTGGCCCTGGCGGCGCCGCCCGGTGCCTGGTCGGCCGGGCGCGGGCAACTGCTGTTGGGCAAGGGGCAGGCCGTGCTGCCGAGCAGTCCTGGACTGACCGTTGGCGGCAGCCTGAGC
>Ga0209343_10001061_pt1 | contig 38007 bp, 38 predicted proteins | sample RifCSPlowO2_02_FD_184026 | JGI IMG/M metagenome (GOLD analysis project Ga0209343, IMG submission 184026) | Groundwater microbial communities from Rifle, Colorado - Rifle CSP2_plank lowO2_0.2 (SPAdes) (version 2) | ecosystem: Environmental > Aquatic > Deep subsurface > Groundwater | place...
CCCGACGTGATCGCCAACGCCGGCGGCGTGACGGTGAGCTACTTCGAGTGGGTGCAGGACTTCTCCAGCTTCTTCTGGAGCGAGGACGAGATCAACGAGCGCCTGGTGAAGATCATGAAGGGCGCGTTCGCCGCCGTGTGGCATGTGGCCGAAGAGAACAAGGTCAGCCTGCGCACCGCCACCTTCATCGTGGCCTGCAAGCGCATCTTGCACGCACGCGACCTGCGCGGACTGTATCCGTAATCACCCCTGCGCCGCCTGCGGCGTCACCCCCTCAAGGGTGCAACACCTGCGGCCCGGCAAAGCCGGTTCCGCGGTGTTCTGGGTGGGGCACTTCGCTCCGGTGGGGTTGCTTACCCGGTCCAGACAGTGATACACGCCGGTTCCGCGTGTGCACGGGACGCTTTAGCTATTGCAGGGTTTCCTTGAGCGCCGGCAGCGAAGGCAGCGGCATCACCTCGATGCCTTCTTCGATCAACTCCAGCGCCACTTCGGGGCTGGTGCGGCCGCGGATGTTGCGCTGGTCCATCTCGCCGTGGTGCATGGCACGCGCCTGATCGGCAAAGCGCTCACCCACGTCTTCCGAGTTCACCAGCAACTGGCGCATGGCCTTCAGCAGCTGGGCCTGCAGCTCCGAACCGGGCGCTGTGTGACCCAGTTCAACGCCCTGACCGGGCTCAACGGGCAAGGCCTTGGTTTTGTCTTCGCGGCCGGCCCGCAGGTTCAGCCGCGGCGCCGACAGCATTTTCTGGATCTGCGTATCGCCGCACAGCGGACAACCCACCAGGCCACGCGCGAGCTGGCTGGTGAAGTCGTCTTCGGAACCGAACCAGCCTTCAAATTCGTGCTGGTGGGCGCATTGCAGGTTGAGGACCTTCATGCCAAGGATTATCTGGCAATGCCCGCGGGCATGTGGCACGACCAGTCGAGCGCCCATTCACCGCGCAGGACGTTCTGCAACCAGAGCTGGCCAACCAGGGTCTTGCAGTCGAACACCTCGCCACTGCGGCACCAGGCCTGCAGCTCGGCGGGTGTGGCGGTGAACACGTCGAGAAATTCGCCTTCGTCCAGATGGCGTTCGCCCAGGGTGAGCCCGCGTGCAAACCAGATGTCGATGATCTCGTCCGAATAGGCGATGGTGGGCGCCAGCCGGCCAGCGAAAGCCCACTCCTGGGCGCTGTAGCCCGTTTCTTCGCGCAACTCCCGCTGCGCGCAAGCCAGGCTGTTTTCACCCGCATCGAGCTTGCCGGCAGGGAATTCGATCACCACGGCCCGCATCGGATGGCGGAACTGGCGCTCCAGCACCACCCGGCCGTCGTCCAGCAAGCCAATGACCATGACGGCCCCGGGGTGCAACACGTACTCCCGCGTGGCTTCATGGCCGGAAGGCAGGCGCACGGTGTCGCGCACCACGTGCAGGAAATGCCCTTTGAGCAGCTCGGTGCGTGAGACCGGCGTCTCGCGCAGGTGGACATCCGCGATGGGCATTTGAGCCGGCATGACGGGCACCGTCAGCCTCGACGGTGGTACAGGTAGCGGTACACAAAGCCTGGAAAGGCCAGCGTGAGGAACAGCGCCGCGGTCGTGGCGTAGAACTCCCAGCCCTGCGGGTAGATCTGTCCGGCGGACTGTTCCAGCGCCAGTCCCAGCGCCCCGACCAGCAGGTAACACACCACCAGCTCACCCACGCGCATCCCCAGGGTCTTGGGCAGTTTGCGCGGAATCACGGCGAGCCAGCGGTCGTTGAGAAACGGCAGGTTGGCACCAACCAGGGCGGCCAGCAAAACCAGCCAGACAGACATTGAATGGGTCATATGGAGCGGTAAGACCCGATGGGGAGCCGCCGGTTCAATGAACCGGCGTCCGGCATCAGGATTTCAGGCCAGCAAGGCGGCGATGGCCTGGGCACACAAGGTCATGAGGCCGCCGGGCACGATGCCCAGCACCAGCACCAGTGCACCATTGAGCGAGAGCACCGATCGGGCGTCTGCCCCGGCCACGATGTCAGCGGTCTGCGTGGGTGCATCGAAGTACATCACCTTGACCAGGCGCAGGTAGTAGAAGGCACCCACCAGCGACATCATCACCGCGAACACGGCCAGACCGATGTAGAGCGGATGGGACGAGGCCAGCAAAGCCTGCAGCACCGAGAGTTTGGCGTAGAAGCCCACCAGCGGCGGCACGCCGGCCAGCGAGAACATGCAGATCGCCATGACACCGGCGTACAGCGGGCTGCGCTGGTTCAGGCCGGCCAGGTCGCTGATGTTTTCCGATTCGAAACCGTTGCGCGAGAGCAGCAGGATGACGCCGAAGGTGCCCAGCGTGGTCAGCACGTAGGTGATGACGTAGAACATGGACGAGCTGTAGGCGTTGGCCATGTTGCCGCTGTCACCCGCCACCACACCCGCGAGCAGGCCCAGCAGCATGAAGCCCATCTGCGAGATGGTGGAAAACGCGAGCATGCGCTTGAGGTTGGTCTGGGCAATGGCGGCGAGGTTGCCGACCAGCAGCGAGACCACCGACAGCACCGCCAGCATCTGTTGCCAGTCCACCGCCAGCGGCAGCAGGCCCTCGACCAGCAGACGGATCACGATGGCAAACGCCGCCAGTTTGGGCGCGCCACCGATCATCAGCGTGATGGCCGTCGGAGCGCCGTGGTAGACGTCGGGCACCCACATGTGGAACGGCACGACCCCTAGCTTGAACGCGAGACCGGCCACCACAAACACCAGCCCCAGCACCAGCACTTGGGCCGAACCCTTGAGCGTGGCCTCGCCGCCGGCGATGGCCTTGAGCACTTCGGCCAGGTCGAGCGAACCGGTGGCGCCGTAGACCATGGACATGCCGTAGAGCAGGAAACCGCTGGCCAGCGCACCAAGCACGAAGTACTTCATGGCGGCCTCTATGGCCTGCGGGTCGTCGCGGCGCAAGGCCACCAGCGCGTAGCTGGAGAGTGTGAGCAGTTCCAGGCCCAGGTAGATGACCAGGAAGTTGTGCCCCGAGATCATGACGAACATGCCGAGCAGTGCGTAGAGCGCCAGGGAGAACATTTCTCCGCCGCGGGCCAGCATGTCGCGGTCGCCAGCGTAGCGGCGGCCATAGACCAGCGTGGCGAACATGGCCAGCGCCGCAAAGCACTTGAGCCATTGCCCCATCGGGTCGCTCACAACCATGTTGTTGAAACTCCGCAGTGTTTCGCCGCTGGCCGCACTCGCGCCCAGCAGGTAGGCGACCACTGCGAGGGTCAACAGCGAGAGCACATAGGTGGTATCGCGCAAGCGCGACTTGACACCCACGTCCACCAGCGAGATCACGGCGGACATGACTAGCAGAAAGATTTCCGGGTAGGCCACCACCCAGCTGATTGGCTCATTCATGAGAAGACTCGCATTGTTGTAGGGGCGGCAGAGGTCAGTTCAGCTTGGAGATGGCCACGTGGCGCAGCAATTCAGCCACCGAGGCGTCCATCACATCGGTGAATGGCTTGGGGTGCACGCCCATGTAGAGCACGGCGATGCCGAGCACGGCCATGACGAGGAACTCACGGGAACCAATGTCGGTCAGCGCCTTGACGTGGTGGTTGCCGGGCGCGCCCAGGTAGACGCGCTTGAACATCCACAGCGAATAGGCGGCACCGAAGATCAGGGCGGTGGCGGCAGCAGCGCCGATCCAGAAGTTGGCCTTGACGGCGGCCAGGATCACCATCCACTCACCCACAAAACCCGCGGTCCCCGGGAGGCCGCAGTTGGCCATGGTGAACAGCAGCGCGAACGCGGCGAAATTGGGCATGGTATTGACCACACCGCCGTACGCGGAAATTTCACGCGAGTGCACGCGGTCGTACAGCACGCCGATGGACAGGAACATGGCGGCCGAAACAAAACCGTGGGCGATCATCTGCACGATGCCACCGGCCACACCCATGTCGCTGAAGAGGAAGAAGCCGAGGGTGACAAAACCCATGTGGGCCACCGACGAATAGGCCACCAGCTTCTTCATGTCCTGCTGCACCATGGCCACCAGACCGACATAGACCACGGCCACCAGGGACAGCATGATCATGAGCCAGGCCCATTCGTGCGAAGCGTCGGGCAGGATCGGCAGCGAGAAGCGCAGGAAGCCGTAGGCACCCAGCTTCAGCATGATCGCGGCCAGCACGGCCGAGCCACCGGTGGGCGCTTCCACGTGCACGTCGGGCAGCCAGGTGTGCACCGGCCACATCGGCACCTTCACCGCGAAGGCGGCGAAGAAGGCGAAGAACAGCAGCGTCTGCGCCGTGCCGCCCAGCGGCAGCTTGTGCCAGGTGGCCAGATCAAAACTGCCACCCGACTGGGTGTACAGGTAGATCAGGGCCACCAGCATGAGCAGCGAGCCCAGGAGGGTGTAGAGGAAGAACTTGAACGCGGCGTAAATCTTGTTCGGACCGCCCCAGATACCGATGATCAGGTACATCGGGATCAGCGTGGCTTCGAAGAAGACGTAGAACAGCATCGCGTCCAGCGCGGAAAAAACGCCAATCATCAGACCCGAGAGGATCAGGAAGGCACCCATGTACTGGTTGACACGGCTGGTGATCGATTCCCAGCTGGCAATCACCACCACGACGGTGATGAAGGCGGTCAGCAGCACCAGCCAGAGCGAGATGCCGTCCACACCGAGGTGGTAGTTGACGTTGAATCGTTCGATCCAGACACCCTGTTCCACGAACTGCATCGCAGCCGTGCCGAGTTCAAACCCGGTGTACAGAGGCACGGTCACGGCCAGTGACACCAGCGCACCAACCAGGGCCATCCAGCGCACGGCGTTCGCGTGTTCGTCCCGGCCCAAGGCCAGCAGCACGACGCCAAAAAGAATCGGCGTCCAGATCGCAAGGCTCAGCAAACCCATCTTGTTCTTCCTCTTATTTCGCGAGCCAGACGAAGTACGTCATGAACAGCAGGATGCCCACGATCATCATCAGCGCATAGTGGTACAGGTAACCGGTCTGCATGCGGCGCACCACGGCAGACACACCACCGACCAGCTTCCAGCTGGCGTTGACCACGCCAGTTTCGATCACGCCCTGGTCGCCGCCCTTCCACAGTCCGGTGCCCAACATGCGCGCTCCCCGGGCGAGCACGTTTTCGTTGAACCAGTCCATGTAGTACTTGTTCTCCAGGAGGGTGACGATCGGCTTGAACGTGCGCCCAATGGCAGCCGGCACCGCCGGATTGACCATGTACATGTACCAGGCGGTCACAGCGCCACCGAGCGCAAGGTAGAACGGCGCGGTCGAGAAGGCGTGCAGCGCCATGGCCAGCGGGCCGTGGAACTCCTCAGCGAACTTCTCCATCGCCGGGTGCAGTTCGAGGTTGATGTGGATCGCGTCCTTGAGGAACTCGCCAAACAGCATCGGCTGGATCGTCATGAAGCCGATCACCACCGACGGGATTGCCAGCAGCAACAGCGGCACGGTCACCACCCAGGGGGTTTCGTGTGGCTTGTGTGCGTCGTGGTGACCATGGTCATCGTGATGACCGTGGGCGTCCGCATGGTGGTCATCGTGGTGGGCATCCGGGTTCTGGTCGTAACGCTCCTTGCCGTGGAACACCAGGAAGTAGAGCCGGAACGAATAGAACGCCGTGACAAAGACGCCAGCCAGCACAGCGAAATAGGCGAAACCCGAAGCCGGCAGGTTGCTGAAATGCACAGCCTCGATGATGCTGTCCTTCGAGTAGAAGCCGGCAAACAGCGGTGTGCCGATCAGGGCCAGCGTGCCCAGCAGCGAGGTGATCCAGGTGATGGGCATGTACTTGCGCACACCACCCATCCAGCGGATGTCCTGGTTGTGGTGCATGCCGATGATCACGGAGCCGGCCGCAAGGAACAGCAGGGCCTTGAAGAAGGCGTGCGTCATCAGGTGGAACACCGCCACGCTGTAGGCCGAGGCACCCAGCGCCACCGTCATGTAGCCGAGCTGGGACAGCGTGGAATAGGCGACCACGCGTTTGATGTCGTTCTGGATGATGCCCAGGAAGCCCATGAACAGCGCCGTGATGGCGCCGATCACCATGATGAAGTTGAGCGCGGTGTCCGACAGTTCAAACAGCGGCGACATGCGCGCGACCATGAAGATGCCGGCCGTCACCATGGTGGCGGCGTGGATCAGGGCGGAGATCGGGGTCGGGCCTTCCATGGAGTCGGGCAGCCAGACGTGCAGCGGGAACTGGGCCGATTTGCCCATGGCACCGATGAACAGGCAGATGCAGATCACGGTGATCAACAGCCAGTCGGTACCGGGGAAGCCCAGCTGGCCCAGTTCGGGCGCCTTGGCAAACACCTCGGTGTAGTTCAGCGTGCCGGTGTAGGCCACGATCAGGCCGATGCCCAGAATGAAGCCGAAGTCGCCCACGCGGTTGACCAGAAAGGCCTTCATGTTGGCAAAGATCGCCGTGGGCTTGTTGAACCAGAACCCGATCAGCAGGTAGGACACCAAGCCCACCGCTTCCCAGCCGAAGAACAGCTGCAGCAGGTTGTTGCTCATCACCAGCATCAGCATGGAGAAAGTGAACAGCGAGATGTAGGCAAAGAAGCGGTTGTATCCGGCGTCTTCTTCCATGTAGCCGATGGTGTAGATGTGCACCATCAACGACACGAAGGTCACCACGCACATCATCATGGCGGTGAGGCCATCGACCATGAAGCCGATCTCCATCTTCATGCCGCCGATCACCATCCATTCGTAGATGGTTTCATTGAATCGCGCGCCGTCCACGGCCACGCTCTTGAGCGTCATGGCCGAAAGGATGAAGGCGATCAGCACGCCCAGGATGGTCAGTGTGTGCGAGGTGCGGCGCCCGATGACGTTGCCGCCAAAGGTGGTGCCCAAGATGCCGGCCAGCGCCGCGCCCACAAGGGGCGCCAGCGGAACCGCCAGGAGTGTGCTTGCAGAAAGGGTGGTGCTCATTTTTGTGCCTGTTCTTTCCCTGTCTTCACCCCTTGAGGGTGTTGAGTTCTTCGACGCCGATGGACGACTTGGCCCGGAACAGCAACACCAGAATGGCCAGACCGATGGCCGATTCGGCCGCCGCCACAGTCAGGATGAAGAACACGAACACCTGCCCATGCATGTCACCCAGGAAATGGGAGAACGCCACAAAGTTCATGTTGACCGCCAGCAGCATGAGCTCGATGGCCATCAGCAGCACGATCAGGTTCTTGCGGTTGAGGAAGATGCCGATGACCGACAGGGCAAACAGGATCGCCCCCACGGATAGGAAATGTCCCAGTGTGAGGCTCATGCCTGGCCCTCCTCGTTGCTCAATGCCACCGGAGCGGCCTTCTGTGTGGCGGTCATGGGCAACACAACCAGGCGATCGCTGGCGCGCACCTTGACCTGCAGGCCCGGATCGATGGCTTTGCTGTCCTTGCGCTGGCGCAGCGTGAGCGCGATCGCGGCGAACATGGCCACCAGCAGGATCACGGCAGCCACTTCGATGGGATACAGGTACTGGGTGTAGAGCAGCTTGCCCAGTTCCTTGGTGTTCGAGTAGTTGGCCGGGACAGCGGCGATGTCGGCGCCCGTGACGGTCGGGAAACCGACCCACAACACCGCAATGATCTCGACCGCCACCAAAGCGCCCAGTGCCGCAGCCAATGGGAAGTTCTGCCAGAAACCCCAGCGGTCATCGTCGAGCTTGATGTCGAGCATCATCACCACGAACAGGAACAGCACCATCACCGCGCCCAGGTACACCAGCACCAGGGTCAGGCCCAGGAACTCGGCCTTGAGCAAAAGCCACAGGGCAGCCGCCTGGGAGAAGGACAGCATCAGGTACAGCACCGCGTGCACGGGGTTGTGCGCGGTCACCACGCGGTAGGCCGCGAACAGCAGCACCGTCGCGAACAGGTAGAAAAAGCCGGTCTGGTAATCCATGGTTCTAGTCTTTCGCCAGCTTCAGCGGTACTTCGCGTCGGCCGCCTTGGCCGCTGCGATCTCGGGCTCGTAGCGGTCACCCACCGCCAGCAGCATGTCTTTGGTGAAGTAGAGATCGCCGCGCTTCTCGCCGTGGTATTCGAGGATGTGGGTTTCGACAATGGCGTCCACCGGGCAGGCTTCTTCACAGAAGCCGCAGAAGATGCACTTGGTCAGGTCGATGTCGTAGCGGGTGGTGCGGCGCGTGCCGTCGGATGCGCGCTCACCAGCTTCGATGGTGATGGCCAGGGCCGGACACACCGCCTCACACAGCTTGCAGGCGATGCAGCGCTCTTCGCCGTTTTCATACCGGCGCTGGGCGTGCAGACCGCGGAAACGCGGCGACAACGGCGTTTTCTCTTCCGGGAACTGCACCGTCACCTTGCGGCGGAAGGCGTAACGTCCGGTCAATGCCAGTCCTTTGACCAGCTCGACCAGCAGGAAGCTCTTGAAAAAGTCGCCGATGGAAAACGGCGCGACGACCGAAGGCGATGCGGAAGGGGATACGGTGGTGGACATGGTCGTTCGCCCTGCTTATTTCCAGATGTTCCACGAGGTCTGCATCAGACCGCCGACGAGCAGCAGCCAGATCAGCGTCACGGGAATGAAAATCTTCCAGCCCAGACGCATGATCTGGTCGTAACGGAAGCGCGGGAAAGTGGCGCGGATCCAGATGAACATGGACACCACGACAAAGGTCTTGATTCCCAGCCAGATCCAGCCGGGAATCCAGTTGAAGAGCGCGCTGTCGATGGGGGGCAGCCAGCCACCCAGGAACATCAGCACCGCGATGATGGAGACCAGCCACATGCTGGCGTATTCGGCGAGGAAGAAGATGGCGAAGCCCATGCCCGAGTACTCGACCATGTGACCGGCCACGATCTCGGCCTCGCCTTCCACCACGTCAAACGGGTGGCGGTTGGTTTCGGCCACGCCAGAGATCAGGTACACCATGAAAATGGGGAACAGGGGCAGCCAGTTCCAGGACAGGAAGTTCAGACCCATGTCCGCGCCCACGCCACGCGCCTGCGAAGCGACGATCTCACCCAGGTGCAGGCTGCCAGCGGTCATGACGACCACCAGGAAACAGAAGCCGATGGCGATCTCGTAGCTCACCATCTGGGCCGAGGCACGCAGCGCACCCAGGAAGGCGTACTTCGAGTTGGAGGCCCAGCCCGCGATGATCACGCCATAGACCTCGATCGAGGTGATCGCCAGGATCACCAGCAGACCCGCGTTCACGTTGGCGATCACGGCCTCAGGTCCGAAAGGAACGACCACCCACGCGGCCAGGGCCGGCATGATGGCCATGATGGGGCCCAGGCGAAACAGGCCCGGCGCCGCGGCGCTGGGGCTGATGATTTCTTTGGTCAGCAGCTTGATGGCATCGGCAATGGGCTGCAACAAGCCAAACGGACCCACACGGTTCGGACCCAGGCGCACCTGCATGAAGCCCAGGAGCTTGCGCTCCCACAGCGTGAGGTAGGCCACCGCGCCCATCAGGGGCGCCAGCACGGCGACGATCTTGACCATGCCCCAGATCACCGGCCAAGCGGCCGTGGTCCACCAGGGAGCCGCGATCAGGCCCAGGCCACCGTTGTACATCGCGTCGATCATGCGTTTGCTCCTTCTGCTGCGCGGGCATCGGCCGTGAGCTGCAGCGAGCTGGCGCGCCGCACCAGCGAATCCAGTTGGTAGATGGACGCCACGCAGGGCTGGCTGGCGGCAGGGTTCATGTCGATGAAAGCCGCTCCGGCGTTGGACAGGCGCGAAGCCTCCACCACGCTGCCGGCCGTCAGGCCCGGCAAAGCGGCGGCGAGCACGGCCTGCGAGGAGTCGGCATCAAAGCCCGGCAGGCCCAGCAAATTGCCCAGCACGCGCAGCACCTTCCAGGCCGGTCGGGTGTCACCCAAGGGGCGCACCACGGCGTGGAAACTCTGCAACCGGCCTTCGGCGTTGACGAAGGATCCCGAGGTCTCGGTAAACGGTGCGATGGGCAGCAGCACGTCGCTGATGTCCAGGTTGGTCTTGAACGGGCTGAGTGTGACCACCATGCCGGCGTTGGCCAGCCCCTGGCTGCCTAGGGCACTGTCAAAGGCCGGTTCGTTGTTCAGCAGCAGCGCCGCCTTCAGTCCGCCACCGAGCATCTGAGCGGCGTTCAGGCCGCCCTGCCCGGGCTGTGCGTTCACCAACTGGGCGCCCACGGTGTTGGCGGCTTCACTGAGGTAACCCACCACAGCGCCGGTCTGCTGGGCGATCCAGTTCGCCAGCGACAGCAGGCTGGAAGCTTGCGCATGGTGCGCAGCCGCGTTGCCCAGCAGGATCGCCTTGTGTTCACCGCCGAGCAGCGACTTGGCGATGGCGCGAGCCGCATCGTTCACCTCGGCGGCCACCGGTGCCAGCACGCCCGTTTCGGCGCCCACGGCGTTGGCGATGCCGGCCAGGGCCGACACCCAGTGGGTGCTGTCGGCCAGCACGGTGTTCTTGACCGGCATGGCCCAGTCCTGCGACTGGGCATTGAGCGCGTTCACCTGCCCCCCCTTGCGAGCCGCCTGGCGGATGCGCTGGGCAAACAAGGGGTGGTCCTTGCGCAGATTCGATCCGACCACCAGCACGCGCTGCAGACCCGACAGGGCTGCGATCGGCATGCCCAGCCAGCGGGCCGTGTTCGGCGATGCCGCGTTGAAGAAGTCGGCGTGGCGCAGACGCGTGTCGATGTTCTCGCTGCCCAGACCACGCACGAGCGCACCGGCCAAGGCCAGTTCTTCCACCGTGCTGTGCGGGCTGGCCAGCACACCGATGGCGCCAGCGCCGTGGTCCGCCTTGACCTGCTTCAGGCCGTTGGCCACGTATTCCAATGCGGTCTGCCAGTCCACGGTTTTCCACTCGCCGCCCTGCTTGAGCATGGGCGCGGTGAGGCGGTCTTCGCTGTTGACGGCTTCGTAGCTGAAGCGGTCGCGGTCGGCAATCCAGCATTCGTTCACCGCATCGTTTTCCAGCGGGACCACGCGCATGACCCTGTGGTTCTTCACCTGAACGATCAGGTTGGCGCCGGTCGAATCGTGCGGGCTCACGCTCTTGCGACGCGAGAGTTCCCAGGTACGCGCGCTGTAACGGAACGGCTTGCTCGTGAGCGCGCCCACCGGGCAGATGTCGATCATGTTGCCCGACAGCTCGGAATCCACCGACTGCCCGACAAAGGTTTCGATTTCGGCGTGTTCACCACGGTGCGACATGCCCAGCTCCATCACGCCGGCCACTTCCTGGCCAAAGCGCACGCAGCGGGTGCAGTGGATGCAACGGCTCATTTCCTCCATGGAAATCAGCGGACCGACGTCCTTGTGGAACACCACGCGCTTCTCTTCTTCGTAGCGCGAGGCACCGCCGCCGTAGCCCACGGCCAGATCCTGCAGCTGGCATTCACCGCCCTGGTCACAAATGGGGCAATCCAGCGGGTGGTTGATGAGCAGGAACTCCATCACCGACTGCTGGGCCTTGATGGCCTTGTCGGACTTGGTGCGCACGATCATGCCCATGGTCACCGGCGTGGCGCAGGCGGGCATGGGCTTGGGGGCCTTTTCCACCTCCACCAGGCACATGCGGCAACTCGCCGCGATGGACAGCTTCTTGTGGTAGCAGAAATGGGGAATGTAGGTGCCCGCCTTTTCAGCCGCATGCATGATCATGCTGCCCGGTGGCACTTCGACCTTCTGGCCGTCGAGTTCGATTTCAACCATAGTTTCTCGTCTCGTTTCAGGCGGTGGCGTCGGCCTTGATCATGGCCGCGAACTCGGGCCGGAAATGCTTGAGCATGGCGCGCACCGGCATCGCCGCCGCATCGCCCAGGGCGCAAATGGTGCGGCCCATGATGTTTTCAGCCACGTTGTCCAGCAGCGCCAGGTCGGAAGCCTTGGCTTCGCCGCGCTGAATCTTGTCCACCAGACGCCAGAGCCAGCCCGTGCCTTCGCGACAGGGCGTGCACTGCCCGCAGGACTCGTGCATGTAGAAGTACGACAGGCGCTTGAGCGACTCGACCATGCAGCGCGAATCGTCCATCACGATCACGGCACCCGAACCCAGCATCGAGCCGGCCTTGGCGATCGAGTCGTAATCCATGGTGCAGTCCATGATGATGGACGCGGGCAACACGGGCGACGACGATCCACCAGGGATCACGGCCTTGAGCTGACGGCCCGTGCGCACACCGCCGGCGAGTTCCAGCAGTTTGGCGAACGGCGTGCCCATCGGCACTTCGTAATTGCCCGGCAGGTTGACGTCGCCACTGACCGAGAAGATCTTGGTGCCGCCGTTGTTGGGCTTACCGCATTCGAGGTAGGCCGAACCACCGTTGCGGATGATCCAGGGCACCGCCGCGAAGGTTTCGGTGTTGTTGATCGTGGTTGGCTTGCCATACAGGCCGAAGCTGGCCGGGAACGGCGGCTTGAATCGAGGCTGGCCCTTCTTGCCTTCCAGCGATTCGAGCAGTGCGGTTTCTTCGCCGCAAATATAGGCACCGAAGCCGTGGAAAGCGTGCAGCTGGAAGCTGAAGCTGCTGCCCATGATGCCGTTGCCGAGATACCCCGCGGCACGCGCCTCTTCAAGGGCCGCCTCGAAACGTTCGTAGACCTCGAAGATCTCGCCGTGGATGTAGTTGTAGCCGACGTTGATGCCCATGGCATACGCCGCGATCGCCATGCCCTCGATGACGATGTGCGGGTTGAACATCAGGATGTCGCGGTCCTTGCAGGTGCCCGGTTCCCCTTCGTCCGAGTTGCACACCAGGTATTTCTGGCCCGGGAACTGGCGCGGCATGAAGCTCCACTTCAAGCCACTCGGGAAGCCAGCACCGCCACGCCCGCGCAGCGCGGATTCCTTGACGGTCGCGATCACCTGATCCTGTGTCATGCCGGCCACGCCGGTCTCGGGGTTCGGTACCGAACCATCCTGACCCAGGATCTTGCGCAGGGCCTGGTAGCCACCACGCGCTTCGTAGTCCTTGAGCGACCAGTTGCTGCCGTTCAGGTCCTTGTAGATCTGCGGTTCGATGTGACGACCATGGAAGCAGGTCTGCACGCCGGTGGCGCTGAACTGGGAAATCACCTGTTCTGCGTTCATGCTTTGCCCTCTGCGGCCTTCAGGCCGTCGACCAGCTGATCGAGCTTCTCGTTGCTCATGAAGCTGCACATGTGGCGGTCATTGACCAGCATCACCGGTGAATCGGCACACGCGCCCAGACACTCGCTCTGTTGCAGGGTGAAGAGGCCATCGGCCGTCGTTCCACCCATCTGCACGCCGAGCTTGTGCTCCAGATGCGCCAGCGCCTTGCCGCCGTCGCGCAACAGGCACGGCAGGTTGGTGCAGACGTTGAGCTTGAACTTGCCCACCGGCTGCTGGTTGTACATGTTGTAGAAGGTCGTGACCTCGTGCACGGCCATGACCGGCATGCCGAGGTAGTCGGCAATCGCCTTTTCGGCTTCGAGGGCGACATAACCCTGCTCTTGCTGCACGATGGACAGACAGGCCATCACGGCCGACTGCGCCTGCTCGGGCGGGAACTTGGCCACTTCGCGGGCGAAACGCGCCAGCGTGGCTTCGGACAGCTTCATCGCCTGAACGGCGCCGCCGGGGGTTTTGTGCTCAGAGATCATCGGTCAATCTCTCCAAAAACGATGTCCATGGTGCCGATGATGGCGACGGCGTCGGCCAGCATGTGGCCACTCGCCATTTCGTCCAGAGTGGACAGGTGGGCGAAGCCGGGGGCGCGGATTTTCAGGCGGTAGGGCTTGTTGGCGCCGTCGCTCACGAGATAGATACCGAACTCACCTTTGGGATGTTCGACCGCTGCATAGGCCTCGCCTTCAGGCACGTGGAAGCCTTCGGTGAAGAGCTTGAAGTGGTGGATCAGCTCTTCCATGCTCGACTTCATCGCTTCGCGAGAAGGCGGCGCCACCTTGTGGTTGTCGGTGATGACCGGGCCGGGGTTGACGCGCAGCCAGTCCACGCACTGCTTGATGATGCGGTTGGACTGCTTCATCTCTTCCATGCGGACGAGGTAGCGGTCGTAGGTATCGCCGGTCTTGCCGACCGGGATGTCGAAGTCCATGCGGTCGTACACGTCGTACGGCTGCTTCTTGCGCAGGTCCCAGGCGATGCCCGAACCGCGCAACATGGGGCCGGTCATGCCGAGGTTGAGCGCACGCTCGGGTGTCACCACACCGATGCCGACCGTGCGCTGTTTCCAGATGCGGTTGTCGGTCAGCAGCGTGTGGTATTCGGCCAGGTAGGTCGGGAAACGCTGGGTGAAGTCGTCGATGAAGTCGAGCAAGGAACCCTGGCGGTTCGTGTTGAGCTCGGCCATCGCCTTGGCGTTGCGGATCTTGCTGTGCCGGTACTGCGGCATGGTGTCTGGCAGGTCGCGGTAGACACCACCCGGACGGAAGTAGGCCGCGTGCATGCGCGCACCCGAGACCGCTTCGTACATGTCGAACAGGTCTTCACGCTCGCGGAACGCGTAGATCAGGATGGTCGAGCTGCCGCAATCGTTGCCGTGCGAGCCAAGCCACATCAGGTGGTTGAGCAGGCGGGTGATCTCGCTGAACATCACGCGGATGTACTGCGCGCGGATCGGCACCTCGATGCCCAGCAACTTCTCGATGGCCAGGCAGTAGGCGTGCTCATTGCACATCATCGACACGTAGTCCAGCCGGTCCATGTAGGGGAGCGACTGGATATAGGTCTTGTGCTCGGCCAGCTTTTCGGTGGCGCGGTGCAGCAGGCCGATGTGTGGATCGGCGCGCTGCACGACTTCGCCGTCGAGCTCCAGCACGAGGCGCAACACGCCGTGTGCGGCCGGGTGCTGCGGCCCGAGGTTCAGGGTGTAGTTCTTGATTTCGGCCATTTCAGTGCAGGCCTCCGTAGTTGTCTTCGCGAATCACGCGCGGTGTGACTTCACGCGGTTCAATGGTGACCGGCTCGTAGACCACCCGCGCGCGCTCGGCGTCGTAACGCATCTCCACGTGCCCCGAGAGCGGGAAGTCCTTGCGAAACGGGTGCCCGATGAAACCGTAGTCGGTCAGGATGCGGCGCAGGTCGCTGTGACCTTCGAACACGATGCCGTAAAGGTCAAACGCCTCGCGTTCGTACCAGTTCGCCGACGCCCAGAGCGTGCTCACGGAATCAATGACCGGGAAGTCGTCTTCCGGGCAGAACACCCGCACCCGCACCCGTTGGTTCAGGCTGACCGACAGCAGGTGCACCACCGCAGCAAAACGCGGACCTTCCCAACGACCGTCACCGTAGGTCTGGTAGTCCATGCCACACAGATCGATCATTTGCTCAAAGCGCGCTTCCGGCGCGTCGCGCAAGGTCTGCATCACCGCGAGATAGTCGGGCGCAGCCACCACCAGGGTGAGCTCTTCACGCTCGACATCAAGGGATACCACGCGCTCACCCAGCAAGGCAGCGAGGGTGTTTTTCAGCGCTTGGGGATTGGAGGCGTAAAGGGTGGCGGTTTCGCTCATGGACCGTCTTTCTGACAGAAGCCTGTGGGCCGGTGCGGCGCTCAGGCGCGCGCGATGGTGTTGGTGCGACGGATCTTCTGCTGCAACTGGATGATCCCGTACAGCAAGGCCTCGGCAGTCGGCGGGCAGCCGGGCACGTACACGTCAACCGGCACGATGCGATCACAACCACGCACCACCGAATAGCTGTAGTGGTAATAACCGCCGCCATTGGCGCAGGAGCCCATGGACAGCACCCAGCGCGGCTCAGCCATCTGGTCGTAGACCTTGCGCAGGGCGGGCGCCATCTTGTTGCAGAGCGTGCCGGCCACGATCATCAGATCGGACTGGCGCGGACTGGCACGAAACACCTCGGCGCCAAAACGGCCCAGGTCGTAGCGCGCAGTGGCCGCGTGCATCATTTCAACGGCACAACAAGCCAGACCAAAGGTCATGGGCCATAGCGATCCCGTCTTGGCCCAGTTCACCACCGAGTCGTAGCTCGTGGTCACGAAACCTTCTTTGAAAACGCCTTCGATCATCTTGCGCTCCGGTGCGTCGGTGTCTTGTCAGTGGTGCGAGGGATGTGTGTCATTCCCAGTCCAGTGCGCCTTTTTTCCACGCGTAGACAAAGCCCACGAGCAGATCCACCAGGAAGATGACGCCGACCCAGAACCCAGTGGAACCAATGTCGGTGAGGGCCACAGCCCAGGGGATGAGAAACGCGATTTCGAGATCAAACAGAATGAAGAGGATGGCCACCAGGTAGTAGCGCACATCGAACTTCATGCGGGCATCTTCGAAAGCTTCGAAGCCGCATTCGTAAGGCGAATTTTTCTCTGCGTCTGGACGGTTGGGGCCGAGGATGTAGCCCAGAACCTGCGGGATGATCCCGACGGCAATACCCACCAAAATGAACAAGAGCACGGGAAGGTATTGTTCGAGACTCATCTTGGGTAAGTTCCGCTGACATGGCTCACGGGCCATGTTGTCCAAAGATTGGTGCCGACGGCGAGACTCGAACTCGCACAGCTTTCGCCACTACCCCCTCAAGATAGCGTGTCTACCAATTTCACCACGTCGGCTGGGTCTGCATTGTCTGGCTCACGAGGGTCGGTGTGAGCCTTGCTGACAACCCATAGAGTTTACCCTGAATCCACCTTGATTTTCGGGGCACACCATGGTTTTTCAAACCGTATCGGTAGAGTGGCGCAGCGGGAAAGCCGCCCTATACCACCGATCGATTTCGCAAGAATTACTTGCCTGGAATCTGCGCGGCGCCAGTGCCAGCGGGTTGCGCATCCGCAGCAGGAGCCGGGGCCGCCGGCTGACCCGGCTTGGAGTCGGGAATCTGGGCCGCGGCCGGCTGCTGCGCGGGCACGGCCGCCCCCTCCAGCACGCTGCCCGAACTCGGCGCCTCACGCAGGTTGCCGAAGTAGGCCAACCCCAGTGTGCAGGAGAGGAAGATGCCAGCCAGCACGGCCGTGCTGCGGGACAGGAAATTCGCCCCTCCGGAGGCACCGAACAGGCTGGCCGAACCGGCGCCACCACCAAAGGCCGCGCCCGCATCGGCACCTTTTCCGTGCTGCATCAGGATCAGGCCGATCATGCCGAGCGCGGAAAGAACCTGCACCGCGAGGAGGATGGTCAACAAAACATTCATTTATTTCTCCGGAATGGTGGAAACGTGTCCGGGGCTCAACGCGCCGCGGCCACGATCTGCAAAAAGTCCGCGGCCTTGAGCGACGCACCGCCGATCAGACCGCCATCGATGTCGGGCTGCGCCAGCAGGCTCGCCGCATTGGCCGCATTCATGCTGCCGCCGTAGAGGATGTGCACACGCTCGGGGTGTTGCGTGGCCGCCGAAAGCTGGGCCCGCAGCACGGCGTGCACTTGCTGGGCCATCTCGGGCGTGGCGGTCTTGCCGGTGCCGATGGCCCACACGGGTTCGTAGGCCACCACGATTTCGCTGATGCAGTGGGCCACCGTGTGGATCACCGCCGCCAGCTGGCGCTTGATCACGACCTCGGTCTGGCCCGCTTCACGCTCGTCCAGGGTTTCCCCCACACACACGATGGGCGTGACGCCAGCCGCCAGCGCGCGCTGCGCCTTTGCCGCCACCAGGGCATCGGTCTCACCGTGGTACTGGCGGCGCTCGGAGTGGCCAACGATGGCGTAGCGGCAACCGAAGTCCTTGAGCATGGCCACGCTCACCTCGCCGGTGTACGCGCCTTGCTCATGGGCCGAAACGTCCTGCGCCCCCCAGGCCACGGGGCTGCCTTGCAGCAACGACTGCAGCTGCGCCAGATAGGGCGCGGGGGCGCACAAGGCCATGTCGGCCGCGGGCTCAGAACCCTGCAGGCCGTCGAGCATGGCCTTGACCAAGGCCTCGTTGGCGGCCAGCGAGCCGTTCATCTTCCAGTTGCCAGCGATCAGTTTTTTCATGGGATTCACTCCAGCTTGACGACGCACACCGGTCACGCCCAGGTCAGGACGAGCTTGCCGATGTGGCGGTTGGATTCCATCAGTTCGTGCGCAGCCGCTGCGTCACCGGCGTCAAACACCCGGTAGATCACGGGTTTGATGCGGCCACTGGCCAGCAACGGCCAGACGTGTTCACGCAAGGCACTCGCGATCGCCGCCTTGAAGGCCACCGGGCGCGGACGCAGGGTCGAGCCGGTGATGGTCAGCCGGCGCCGCAGCACCGCGCCAGCGTTGATCTCGGCCTTGACGCCACCCTGCACCGCGATGAAGACCAGCCGGCCATCCTCGGCCAGGCAGTCCAGCTCACGCGCCACGTAGCTGCCGGCCACCATGTCGAGCACCACGTTGACGCCGTGCCCTTCGGTGAAGTCGGCCACGGCGCGCACGAAGTCCTGCGTCTTGTAATTGATGGCGTGGTCGGCACCCAGCGCCAGACAGGCCGCGCACTTGTCGTCGCTGCCCGCGGTGGCGATCACGCGCGCACCCAGGGCCTTGGCCATCTGGATGGCGGTCACGCCGATGCCGCTGGTGCCGCCTTGGATCAACAGGGTTTCACCGGCCTGCAAACGGGCGCGATCAAACACATTGCTCCAGACGGTGAAGAAGGTCTCGGGCAAGGAGGCCGCAGCCACATCGTCCAACCCCTCAGGGACCGACAGGCACTGCGCCACCGGGGCCACGCAGTACTGGGCATAACCACCGCCCGCCACCAGTGCGCAGACGCGGTCGCCGACCTGGAGTCCAGCCGCAGCCATGGCTGCGGCGTCGCCCGACTCGATCACACCCGCCACTTCGAGGCCGGGGATGTCGGACGCGCCGGGCGGCACGGGGTAATTGCCGGTGCGTTGCAGCACGTCGGGCCGGTTGACCCCCGAAGCGCCGACGCGGATGAGCAGCTCGCCCTCGCCCGCTTCGGGCATGGGACGATCGCACAGGCGCAACACCTCGGGCGCGCCAAAGGCGCTGATTTCAACGGCTTTCATGACCAGACGTGCGTGCGACTCACTGTTGCTGCTGCTGTTGCTGCTGGGCCTGCTCGCCGCTGTTGCGGTCGATCAGCGCCTTCATGGACAGCTTGACGCGACCCTTTTCGTCGGTCTCCAGCACCTTGACCTTGACGATCTGGCCTTCGCTCAGGTAGTCGGTCACTTTTTCCACGCGCTCGTGGGCGATCTGGCTGATGTGCAGCAGGCCGTCCTTGCCGGGCAGCAGGTTGATCAGGGCACCGAAGTCCAGGATCTTGGTGACCGGGCCTTCGTAGACCTTGCCGATTTCGACTTCGGCGGTGATCTGCTCGATGCGGCGCTTGGCTTCGTCGGCCTTGGCGCTGTCGGTCGACGCGATGGTGATGGTGCCGTCTTCGTCGATGTTGATCTGGGTGCCGGTCTCTTCGGTCAGCGCGCGGATCACGGCGCCGCCCTTGCCGATCACGTCACGGATCTTCTCGGGGTTGATCTTCATGGTGAAGAGCTTGGGCGCGAAGTTCGACACTTCGGTCTTGGCTTCGCCCATGGCTTCCTGCATCTTGCCCAGGATGTGCATGCGGGCTTCCTTGGCCTGGGCCAGTGCCACCTGCATGATTTCCTTGGTGATGCCCTGGATCTTGATGTCCATCTGCAGCGCCGAGATGCCGTTGGTGGTGCCAGCGACCTTGAAGTCCATGTCACCCAGATGATCTTCGTCACCCAGGATGTCGGTCAGCACCGCGAAGCGGTTGCCTTCCTTGATCAGGCCCATGGCGATGCCGGCCACGTGCGCCTTCATGGGCACGCCGGCGTCCATCAGCGCCAGGCAGCCGCCGCAGACCGAAGCCATCGACGAGGAGCCGTTGGACTCGGTGATTTCCGAGACCACGCGCATGGTGTAGGGGAAGTCTTCCTTGCTCGGCAGCGCGGCGATCAGCGCGCGCTTGGCCAGGCGGCCGTGGCCGATTTCGCGGCGCTTGGGGGTGCCGAAACGCCCGGCTTCGCCGGTGGCGAAGGGAGGCATGTTGTAGTGCAGCATGAAGCGGTCTTCGAACTCGCCGGCCAGTGCGTCGATGCGCTGGGCGTCGCGGTCGGTACCGAGCGTGGCCACCACCAGCGCCTGGGTTTCACCGCGGGTGAATAGAGCCGAGCCGTGGGTGCGGGGCAGCACGCCGTTGCGGATTTCGATGGCGCGCACAGTGCGTGTGTCGCGGCCGTCGATGCGGGGCTCGCCGGCCAGGATCTGGCCACGCACGATCTTGGCTTCAATCTCGAACAGCAGGGCTTCGATGGCCACGCTGTCGAAGGCCACGCCCTCTTCTTTCAACGCCGCCATCACGTCGGCGTAGGCGGCGCGGCAGGCCTGGGTGCGGGCCTGCTTGTTGCGAATCTGGTAAGCGGCTTCGAGCTTGGCTTTGGCTAGGGCATCGATCTTGGCGATCAGCGCCTCGTCCTTGGCCGGCGGCTGCCAGTCCCAGGCCGGCTTGCCGGCGTCGCGCACCAGTTCATTGATGGCGGCGATGGCGATGTTGCCCTGCTCGTGGCCGAACACCACGGCGCCGAGCATGATTTCTTCGCTCAGCTGCTGGGCTTCGGACTCCACCATCAGCACGGCGGCCTGCGTGCCAGCGACCACGAGGTCGAGCTGGCTGTCTTTCAACTGGGTCTGACCCGGGTTGAGCACGTACTCGCCGTTGACGTAGCCCACGCGAGCGGCACCGATGGGGCCGTTGAACGGGATGCCGCTGACGGCCAGCGCGGCGCTGGTGGCGATCATGGCGGCGATGTCGGCCTGCACTTCGGGGTTCAGGCTGACCACGTGCACGATGACCTGGACTTCGTTGTAGAAGCCTTCGGGGAACAGCGGACGGATCGGGCGGTCGATCAGGCGGCAAGTCAGCGTTTCGAGTTCGCTGGGACGGCCTTCGCGCTTGAAGAAGCTGCCGGGGATCTTGCCGGCCGCGTACGATTTTTCGGTGTAGTCCACCGTCAGGGGAAAGAAGTCCTGACCGGCCTTGGCTTCCGTCTTGGCGACCACGGTGGCGAGCACCACGGTGTCATCGATGTTGACCAGCACGGCGCCGGTGGCCTGGCGGGCGATTTCGCCGGTTTCCATGGTGACCGTGTGCGGGCCCCACTGGAAGGTCTTGGTGACTTTGTTGAAAAGGCTCATGGGGTTTCTCCTTTGCGTGGCCACCCGTTGAAAGTCGGGATGGCAAACCGTGCAGATGTACTGCACACAACCCGGAAAAACAACCCAGAACACGATGCCATTCCAGAGAGTCTGGTCGCCCGCCTCACGGCAACCAATCCCTTTGGAATGACACAGCTTCGCTCTGTTGCGGCTTTTCCGGAATCAAAAAACGGCATGCACAAACAAAAATCGCCCGAGCCAGCGAACCAACTCAGGCGTTTTGCGTGTCATGCCGGGTCCAAAATTACTTGCGCAGACCCAGTTTCGCGATCAGGGCGACGTAACGGTCGGCGTCCTTGGACTTCAGGTAGTCGAGCAGCTTGCGGCGGCGGCTCACCATGCGCAGCAGGCCACGGCGACCGTGGTGGTCTTTGGCATGGGTCTTGAAGTGGGGGGTCAACTCGTTGATGCGGGCGGTCAGAATGGCGACCTGCACTTCGGGGCTGCCGGTGTCGTTGGCAGCGCGGGCGTTGTCGGCAACAACAGCTGCCTTGATGGATTTTTCGATCATGTCGGATTCCTGGGGGTTACATGCGTCCCGCCGCAGCCTGCCGGCCTCTGAACGAAGGGTTCAGACCCGACCGCCGCAACGGGCGTGAATCGCCATCCAGAAGATGGCAACCGCAGATTATAGCCTACGGCCTTGATGCCGTTCTTCAGAGGCGATCATGGCAACTGGCGTCCGACAGATCCATCCAAGCGGATACGGCGGAGAGCGTGTTCAGGCTGGAGAAGGCGCGATCCGTCGCACCTATGCAGAGCGCGCTGTCCCGACCCTTCTTGCCCCAGATGGCGCCGCTTTGCACGCCATTGGGCAGCACCCAGAGACCCCAGTTCGCGGCGGCCTGGGTGGTTGCATCCGATCGGGAAAAAGTGACGGTGCCCAGCGACGTGCTCCTAGCATCGGCCGTACCCGTGCCCGAGCAGTCGCTGCTGTCGTAGCGCACGAAGGTCTGGCTGTAGGCGATGGCGTTGTCACCCGCCTGAACAACCCGCAGCCTCAGTTTCAATGACCGTGTCGTGCCAGCGGGCGTGCAGAGCCGGGACAACCAGTCACCGGCCAGGCTGGCGGGTCCGACGGACAGGGTCTGATCCCCCGGCGGACTCGCCCCGCCCTCGTCATCACGCCCTCCGCCACCACAGGCCACCAGACCAGCGGCCGCCAGCAGCGTACCCAGCAGCCACCACCTGGCAAGGCCTGGTGGCCGGGGCCCACGTTCGTGCGCCATCGAATCATAGGTACTTCTTTTCATTGAGCTTCCTTTGGTTGAACAAATGCTTTCAGCCGCAACGGTCCAGCGCGCCCAGTCCATGCGTGCGCCCACCCGCCCGGCCACTTCAGGCGCGAGAAAGCCGGGCACGCTGCCCAGCCGGGAACGGGGGGATTCAGGCCAGCGGCTTGCGGGCGACGATGAAGACGCGGGGGTCCTTGCCCTTCGTGCCATGGCGCTCGACCGCCTCGACGTGCAGGCCCTGGCGGACCAGAGCAGCCTGCAGATGCGCTGCGTCAAAGCAAAGCACCTGGGGCGCCTTGCCTATGGCGCGCATGATGGGCAGGGCCACGCGGGGCACCAGCGGGTTCATCTCGTTGAGACAGGCGGTCTTGGAGATGAACAGGCCGCCGGGCCGCAGCGCCTGCATGGCTGCGCTGATGGCGCGGTCTAGGTCGTCGACCAGATGCAGGAGGTTGAAGGCCAGCACCGCGTCCCAGGTACCCTGACCGAAGACCGGCGTGTCGGCGTCGGCCACTGCGAATCCCAGTTGCGGCAAGGGCTGGGCGGCGAGCTTGTCGCGGGCGATGGCGATCATCTCGGCCGAGACGTCGGTGGCGAGCAGGCGACGGGTGTGCGGCGCCAGCCGCAACGCGGTGCTACCGGTTCCGCACCCGATTTCCAGCACATCCATGTCGGTCGACAGCAGGTCCTGCACCCGCCGCAACGTGGCCTCGTAGCCTGCCGGGTCGGCAATCGGGTCGGCTGCGTACTTGCGCGAGATGCGGTCCCAGAAACGGGCCTTGCGGGCCAGGGTGGTGCTGGCAGGCGAAAGGGCGAAAGACTCTGCAGAGGCTGCGACTGCGGACGACGGGTGGGGCATGGCGGATGGGATGAACAAGTGACAACTGAAAACCATTGGCGCCATGCTATCCATGCGCAGGCGTGCAGGGAACTGCGGTAAATTGCAGTCCGCATATACGTTTTTGCATGAACAACTTCGACTGGAACCAGTTCAGGGCCTTTCTGGAAACCGCTCAGACCGGCTCGCTGTCGGCTGCGGCCCGCAAGCTAGGCCTGACACAGCCCACCCTGAGCCGACAAGTGGCGGCCATCGAGCAACGCCTGGGCGTGACCCTGTTCGAACGGGTGGGGAAGACCATGGCGCTCACCACGACCGGGCTCGATCTGCTGGAACACGCGCGTGCGATGGGCGCTGCCGCCGACGCTTTGAGCCTGGCCGCCAGCGGGCGTTCACAGGCGGTGGGCGGCGTGGTGTCGGTGTCGGCCAGCGACGCCGTCGCCGCGTACCTGCTGCCGCCCCTGGTGCGGCGCCTGAAGGAACAGGAGCCCGGCATCGCCATCGAAGTGATTGCGTCCAACGCGCTGAGCGACCTGCTGCGTCGTGAGGCAGACATTGCGATTCGCCACGTCAAACCTGAACAGCCCGAGCTGATTGCGCGGCTGGTGCGCGAAGCCACCGCCAGCTTCTATGCGGCCGAAGACTGGGTGCGCACCCACGGCCACCCGCGCACCGCCGAGGAAGCCGCCACCCTGCCCTTCGTCGGCGCCGACCGAACCGGCCAGTATCTGGGGTATTTGCAGGCCCATGGCCTGCCCGTGACCGAGGCCAGCTTCAGCAGCTATGCCGAACACTCGGTGGCCCACTGGGCGCTGGTGCAGCAGGGCCTGGGTATCGGCGCCATGATGGAAGAGATTGCCCAGGGCACACCCGGCATCGTGCGCGTGCTGGACGAAGTGCCGCCGGTGCGCTTTCCGATCTGGCTGGTCAGCCACCGCGAACTGCGCACAGCGCGAAGGATACGGGTGGTCTTCGAGGCGCTGGCGGAGGGGTTGAAGTAGAGCCTGTTCAGACCTTGCCCAGCCACTTTGCCAGCCGCTGCACGCCCTCCTCCAGCCTCTGCGGGTCGCGGCTGGCGAAGCACCAGCGCAACCAGCCGGCCGCCTCGGGGCCGAAGGCGCTGCCGGGTGCCAGCCCCAGGCCGGCTTCGCGCACCAGGCGTTTGGCGGTGTCCAGGCAGTCGTCGTGCCCCGCCAGGTGGAAAAAGGCGTACATGCCGCCCCGGGGCTCGGCCAGGGTGACGCCGGGCACGGCCTGCAGCAGCGGCACCAGGGTGTCGCGGCAGTGCTTCAGGTGTGCCACCAGCGCGGGTGTCACGTCCTGGTGGCGTTCGATGGCCACCACGGCCGCGCGCTGGGTGAAGACCGGGGCGCACGAGGTGTTGAACTCGATCAGCTTGCCCACGGCGTGGGTCAGCGACTTGGGCAGCACCAGCCAGCCCAGACGCCAGCCGGTCATGAGGAAGCTCTTGGAAAAGCTGTGGGCGACGATGAGCCGGTCTTCGGGTTCTGACACATCGAGAAAGCTCGGCGCCGAAACCGTTCCCCCGTGTGCGGCTGCGCCGCGTCCCCCAGGGAACGCATCCAACTTGGGCCGGCCCGGCGCCAGATCGTTGCCCGAGTCGTCGGCGAAATACAGGCGCTCGTACACCTCGTCGGCCAGGATCCAGGTGCCCGTGCGGCGGCAGTGCGCGAGGATGGCGGACTGCTCGTCGCGGGTGAGCGTCCAGCCGGTGGGGTTGTTGGGGGCGTTGACGATCAGCAGCCGCGTGGCCGGGGTGATGGCGGCGAGCAGGGCGTCCATGTCCAGCGTCCAGGCGCCAGCGCGTTCGCCCTGCGCGATCACCTTGAGCGGCACGGTCTTGACCGTGGCGCCCATGATCTGCGGCTGCGCCACGAGGTTGGGCCAGGCCGGCGTGACCACCACCACCTCGTCGCCCGCCTCCACCAGCGCCTGCGAGGCCAGCATCAACCCATTGACGCCGCCCGAGGTGACGGCGACGCGGTCGAACCATTGGTCGGTGCTTTGCTGGGGATGCAGACCATGGGTGTAGCCGGCAATGGCGTGGCGCAGCTCGGGCAGGCCGAGGTTGTGAGCGTAGAAGGTTTCGCCCGCCTGCAGCGAGGCGATGGCGGCCTCGCGAATGAAAGCCGGCGTGACCTCGTCGCTCTCGCCAAACCAGAACTTGAGCACCCCCTCGCGACCCAGGCCTTCGTTGGCCACCTCGCGAATGCGCGACTCTTCAAGACTCTCCACCACGGCTCGCATCGGGTATTTCCTTTTTCATATCGGTTGTTCGCGCGCAAGCGCTTCGACCAGAACACCGCGGAACCGGCTTTGCCGGGCCGCAGGTGTTGCCCCCTGGGGGGTCGCGCGAAGCGCGGCGGGGGGGACCTCTCCTCCTCTACCGAACCATGTTACAGCTGTGGGGCTGCTCGGCCTGCTGGGGCGTCAGGTTGCGCACCACGCGGAAGCCGTAGCCCGATCCTTCGACGTCGAATTTCACGCCCGGGGCGCCCTGGCGGTCCATCACCGCCACCGCCAGCGGCTGCTGGAACTGGTGATCGGCGGCGCGCATGTGGGCGCTCTGGCCGGCGAGCTTGACCTCGGCCTTTTCCAGCTGCGCCGCCACGGCGGCCGCGTTGACCGAGCCCGCGCGTTCGATGGCCTGCGCCAGCGACTCGACCATGAGCTGCATGCGCATGTGCACATAGTCGTCGGCCGGGTTGGGAAAGCGCTGGCGGAACGACTGGTAGAACGCTTCGGATTCTTTCGTCGGCACGTTGGGGAACCAGTCCGCCACCGCGACCACCTTGCCGATGCCGGCGTCGCCGATGGCCGCGGGCGCGCCCAGGGCGTTGCCGTAGAAGGTGTAGAACGAGCCGTCGAAACCGGCCTCGCGTGCCGCCTTGACCAGCAGCGTCAGGTCGTTGCCCCAGTTGCCGGTCAGCACGGCCTGCGCGCCACTGGCCTTGATCTTGGCCGCATAGGGCGCGAAGTCCTTCACGCGCGCCATGGGGTGCAGCTCGTCGCCCACGATCTTCACGTCCGGGCGCTTGGCGGCCAGCTGGCTGCGGGCTTCGCGCAGCACCGCCTGGCCAAAGCTGTAGTCCTGGCCGATCAGGTAGATGTTCTTCAGGTCCTTGTCGTCGCGCAGCACGCTCATGAGCGCGCTCATGCGCATGTCGGCGTGGGCGTCGAAGCGGAAGTGCCAGTAGCTGCACTTCTGGTTGGTCAGCACCGGGTCCACCGCCGAGTAGTTCAGGAACAGCACCTGCTTCGTGGTGTCGCGTTCGTTGTGCTTGTTGATGGCGTCGATCAGCCCGGCGGCCGCGGCCGAGGAGTTGCCCTGGGTCACGATGGTGATGTCGCGGTCGATCGCCGAGCGCAGGGCCGACAGCGCCTCTTCGGTCTGGCCCTTGCTGTCGAAACGCTCGATAACGAGCGGGCGGTTGCCGCCGGGCAGCTTCACGCCGCCGCGGGCGTTGACGCGCTCGGTGGCCCACACCAGGTTGCGGTACACCGCTTCACCGGTGTTGGCGAACGGGCCCGAGAGGCCTTCGATCATGCCGATGCGCACGGGAGCGGCGCTGGCGGCGGGTGCGGCCGGGCTCTGGGCCCAGGCGCTCGTGACGCCAGCGGCGCCCAGCAGCAGGGCCGCCAGGGCGCGGCGGCGCGGGAAATTCGGTCGGTTCATGGGAATGCACTCCGTGGTTCAAAACCCGCCGGCAGGGCGCCGGCGATGGCGATCCTGTCACCCAAGCGACAGGATCGTTTAGTGTAATTCATAATTATAAAAGCTATCCCACCCGGGTATTTCGGGCACTTTCAGAGGGCGGTGATGGCGAGTTCCGACAGTGGCCAGCGGGGCCGGACGTCGAAACGGTAGGCCGCAGCGCCGCCGCCCGCCGCCAGCAGACCGGCCTGCACACGCAGGCCGGCGGCCAGCGCGATCATGGCGCCGTTGTCGGTGCACAGGTGCAGCTCCGGGTAGTGCACGCGCACGTTCTGGCGCTGGCAGGCGGCGTTGAGCTGCTCGCGCAGCAGCGCGTTGGCGCCCACCCCACCGGCCACCACCAGGCGACGCAGACCGGTGGCCGCGATCGCCGAGAGCGACTTCTTCACCAGCACGTCCACGATGGCGGCCTGCACGCTGGCGGCCACGTCGGCCTTTTGCGCCGCGTCGAGCGCCTGCGCCAGCTGCGGCGTGGCCGGCCCCTCGGGCCGCGCGTGGGCCAGCCGCTTCACCTGGGTCAGCACCGCCGTTTTCAGGCCCGCGAACGAAAAGTCCAGGTCGCCGCTGTGCAGCAGGGGGCGCGGGAACTTGTAGGCCTGCGGGTTGCCCTCCAGGGCCAGCCGGGCCAGCGCGGGCCCGCCCGGGTAACCCAGCCCCAGCAGCTTGGCCGATTTGTCAAAGGCCTCGCCCGCGGCGTCGTCAATGGTTTCGCCCAGCAGCTCGTAGCGGCCCACGCCGTCCACCCGCATCAGCTGGGTGTGGCCGCCAGACACCAGCAGGGCCACGAACGGGAACCGCGGTGGGTCGGCGCTGAGAAACGGCGACAGCAGATGGCCTTCGAGGTGGTGCACGCCCATCACCGGCTTGCCCAGCGCCATGCCCATGGCACACGCCACGCCCGAGCCCACCAGCAAGGCGCCGGCCAGGCCCGGCCCCCGCGTGTAGGCCACCGCGTCCACCGCCGACAGCGGCAGGCCGGCCTGCGCCAGCACCTCGTCCGTGAGCGGCAGCACGCGGCGGATGTGGTCGCGGCTGGCGAGTTCGGGCACCACGCCGCCATAGGCCTGGTGCATCTCGATCTGGCTGTGCAGCGCGTGGCCGAGCAGGCGCGGCGTGTCATGGCCGCTGGCGTCGACCAGGGCCACGCCGGTTTCGTCGCAGGACGATTCGATTCCCAAAATCAGCATGGTGGAAGTGTACGGGGCGGCTCCGAAGCGGCCCGTTCAGGGGCGCGGCAACAGGCTGGCCAGCAGCACCAGCGCGATCACCACCGCCAGCCAGCCCAGCACCGCACGGCGCCACAGCGCGGGCGCGTGGCGCAGCTCCATGTAGTCGAGCGCGATCAGCGCCCCCTTGAGCGCGGCCAGCGCCAGCACCGCCAGCGTGGCGGCCTGCCCGAGATGGCCCTGCGTCAGGGCGGCGCCCTCCCCCAGCCACCAGCTCAGGCCGGTGGCCAGCACGAGCGCGATGGCGATGAAGTCGACGCGGGTGGGTTTCATCTTTGCGGCCATCAACGGATCACGTACACCAGCGGAAACAGCACCATCCACAGCAGGTCCACCATGTGCCAGAACACCGCGCCCGAGGCCGGCGCCACGTGGTTGGCCGGGCCGTACACGCCCGAGCGCGCGTTCCACCACAGCAGCGCGAAGATCACGGCGCCCACCACCACGTGCAGGAAATGAAAGCCGGTCAACAGGGTGTACAGCACGGTGAAGCTGTCCGTGGCCCAGTCGAACCCGGCGCCCAGCTTGCCGGCGAACTCGTGGCCCTTGACAACCAGAAACCCCAGCGCGCCGCCCAAGGCCAGCAGCAGCCAGCGTGCACCGGCCACACGGTGGTCGCGCTGGAACGCGCCCACGGCCCGCACCGCGGCCCAACTCGCCGCCACCAGCAAGACCGTGTTGAGCGCCCCGGTGGACAGGTCCAAACCCGCCTGCCCCTGCGCGAACACCACCGGCTCACGCCAGCGCGCCATGGCGAACGAAACGAACAGCAGACCAAAGGCCAGCAACTCGGCCAACACCAGCAGCCAGACCATGCCGTCACCGGCCAGACGGGGTTCATCCAAGCTCAGGGATGGCGCAGGCGCCCTTGTCTGCGGACACATCTCCGAAGAGCGTGCCTCGCCCACGCTTCCCAGGGATGGCGCAGCCGACCCCGTCAGCGAAAACACTTCCGAAGCGCGTGCCCCACCCAGGGCAGCCGTGGAACCGGCTTCGCCGGGCCACAGGCTGCGTCCCCCTCCCGCAGGAGAGGGGGAAGCCGCGCAGCGGCGCAGGGGGTTCAATGCGACGTGCCTTCCGAGCGCGTGATCTTGTTCCATACGTTGTACTTGCCCACCGGCTTGCTCATGGGCAGACGCTTGATTTCCTTGAAGGTGGCGGCATCAAAGACGATCAGCGCGCCGTCCATCTCCCACACGCTGGCGAGCGCGTACTTGCCGTCCTTGGTGAACTCGATGTGCGCCAGGGTCTTGCCGGGTTCGCGCACGCTGGCCACCGGTTGCAGTGTGGCTTTGTCGATGATGGTCAGGGTGTCCTTGGCGGTCGGGCTCATCATCGAATCGGTCCAGGCGTAGCGGCTGTTCTCGTGGCTGCGCATGAAGAAGCCGGGGCCGGGTGTGGGGATGGTGGCGACCGGTTTCCAGGTCTTCATGTCGATCACGTCGATGGCCCCACCCTTGAGATTGGGCGATGCCAGCACCGTGCTGCCGTTCCAGGCGAAGGTGATGCCCGAGCCCAGGTGCGGCATGCCGGCGATGGGCAGGTCGGCGATCTTGCGGCGCGCGTCGAGGTTGACGACCTGGGCGGTGGCAGCGCCGTCGGCCGTCTTGGGCCCGGATGTGGAAACGTCCTTCGGCCGTGTGGCGCCCAGCACATGGCGGTAGCTCTGGTCGAAGAAGAAGTCGTCCAGCGGCTCGTCCAGCGGCGTGCGGCGCACGCCCAGGAAACCCGGCTTGGCGATGGCCTCGCCCATCTTGTAGTCGTGCACCAGACCGTCGTAGATCGGCTCGGCTTTCGGGTTGTAGGAGATCTCCCAGAGTTCGGGGATGTCCTTGAGCGCGACCACGAAGCTGTTGCGCGGCGTGGCGTCGTACACGGCCGAGACGCGCGAAGTCTGCTTGCCGTCCAGCGTTGCCGCGGCGTAGGTCTTCCGCAGGTTCAGGTCGGCATCGAACAGCACCACGCTGTGCGGCAGGTAGTTGGCCGCCATGACCCATTTCCCGTCACCGCTGACGGCCACGTTGCGCATGTTCAGGCCGGCGCGCACCTCGGCCACCACGCGCAGGCGCCAGAGGTCGTATTTGGTGATCCAGCCGTCGCGCGAACCGAAGAACACGTAGCGCCCATCGGGCGTGAACTTGGGGCCACCGTGCAGCGCGAAGCGGCTGGGGAAGCGGGTGATGACCTCGAACCTGTCGCCGTCGAGCAGGCTGATGTGGTGGTCACCCCCCTCCACCACCACGAACAGGTTCATGGGGTCGGCGCTCCACAGCGGCTTCGCCGGCTCGCCCGCGGGCGCAGGTTCGAACGTGCGCGAGGCGCGGATGTCCGCCTCGGCCCACACGGGCGCGGGCGACACCGGGGTGCGGATGTGCGCGGCGAGCGCGGCGATGTCGGCGGCACTGAGTTGGTCGGCAAAGCCCGGCATCTGCGTGGCGGTGCGGCCGTGCGTGATGACCTTCAGCGCCTCGGCCGGGCGCAGGCGCTCCAGGCTTTCGGGCAACAGCGCCGGGCCCATGGCGCCGGTGCGCTGCTCGCCGTGGCAGGTGGCGCAGTGCTGGGTGTAGAGCGCGGCGGGGTTGGGCACCGTCTGCGCGCTGGCCATGTCCAGGCCCATCCAGAACAGGCCCAGCACCAGCGTGGCGCGGGCGAGGTTGGCCAGCCAGGCGCCTGCCACCGAGCGCGCTGCAGAACCCCTTTCGGGCTGAGCCTGTCGAAGCCCTTCGACAGGCTCAGGGCGAACGGTTGTGACTCCGCTCGATGGAACAGCTTGGTGCTCAGACATGGCGGTTCTCCTGCGGCAGGACGTGCACCTTGCGGAACGGCGTGAGCGCGAGGCGGCCCACGTCGCTGCCGGCCACGGCGCCGATCTCCTCGTCACTGAGGTAGCAGCCCGGGTCTTCGGCCCAGGGGTTGCCGGTGAGCTGCTGGGCGCGGGTGCGGGTGTTGCCGCCGCAGATGGCGATGTGCTGGCAGCTGGCGCAGCGGCCTTGCACCGGCCGGGGAAACGCTTTCAGGCCGGCCATGAGTGGCTCGCTGGTGTCGCTCCATATCTCGGAGAACGGGCGCTGGCGCACATCGCCGATGGTGTGGTGCCACCACATGGTGTCCGGGTGCACATGACCGAGGTTGTCGATGTTGGCCACGTTGACGCCGCTGCTGTTGCCGCCCCAGGCCACCAGGCGTTCGCGCAGCGCGTCGGCCCAACGCGGGTAACGGGCCTGCACCCACTGCAGCAGGTAGGGGCCGTCGGCGTCGTTGTTGCCGGTCACGTACTCCTCGTCCAGACACCGGCAGGCAGCGTCCCAGGCGCGCTCGAAGAGCCGATCCAGCGCGTCGCGGGTGGCGAGGTGCTGCGCATCCTGGCCGCGGTGGATGTTGCCGCGGCCGGCGTAGTTGAGGTGCGAGAAGTAGAACTTGTCCACCCGCTCGCTGCGCATCAGGTCCAGCAGGGGCGCGAAGTCGTGCGCGTTGAGCGCGGTCATGGTGTAGCGCAGCCCCACCTTCACGCCGCGCTCGCGCAGCAGGCGCACGGCGGCCAGGCTGCGGTCGAAGGCGCCACCCTGTCGGCGGAACCGGTCGTGCGTTTCGCGCAGGCCGTCCAGGCTGATGCCCACGTAGTCGAAGCCCGTCGAAGCGATGCGGTCGGCCATGGGGGCGTCGATCAGCGTGCCGTTGGTGGACAGGCCGGTGTAGAAGCCCATGGCGCGCGAGCGGTTGGCGATGTCGAAGATGTCGGGCCGCATCAGCGGCTCGCCACCGGAGAGGATGAGCACCGGCACGCGAAAGGCCTTGAGGTCGTCCATCACCTTCACGACTTCGTTCCAGTCCAGCTCACCCGCGTACTCGTGGTCGGCGGAGAGCGCGTAGCAGTGTTTGCAGGTGAGGTTGCAGCGGCGGATGAGGTTCCAGATCACGACGGGACCGGAAGATTGGCCCACCCCCGCCGGGCTTTGCCCGCCCCCCTCAAGGGGGCGGCGCTGGCCGTCTGGCAGAGCCAGCCCGGCGGCGCCCTGGGCAGTGCTGCCTTTCGCGTCGGATGTGTTTCTCCCGGGCTGCTGCCGCACGCGCGGCGCGGGTATCGGGTAGCGGCCGGTCTGTTCGGCTTCGGCGATCTCGCGCATGTACTGGCTGATGCGAAACATGGTGAGGCTTTCGTTTCAGGAGTCGGTCAACCGCAGGCCTGTCTTTTTCAGGATCGCGGTCGAATAGAGGATGTCGCGCGCACGGCAGGCATCGCCCAGCAGGGCGGCGATCTCTTGCGCCTGCTGTGCCACCTCGTCGCGCGATCGGCCGTGCAGCATGGCGAACAGGTTGTAGGGCCAGACGGGAAGACGGCGCGGACGGCGGTAGCAGTGGCTCACTCCGGGCAGCAGGCCGATGCGTTCGCCGAGGGCATCGACCACGTCGTCGGCCACGTCCCACACGCTCATGCCGTTGGCAGTGAAGCCGAGGCGGTAGTGGTTGGGCACGGCGCCGATGCGGCGGATCAGGCCGGCTTCCAGCATGGCCTGCAGGCGCTCGCGCACCTGCTCGCCGCTGATGCCCAGCGTGGCACCGATCGCTTCGTAGGGCCGCGGCACCAAAGGCAGGCCGGACTGCGTGGCGCGGATCAGGGCGCGGTCGAGTTCATCGAGGGCCATGGGCGCCTCCCTCGAACAGGGGCAGCTTCAGTTCCACGAAGAACTCGCGCTCCTTGGGGAAGGCGTACACCGGCAGCGCGGTTGCCGCTTCGATGCGGGCGACCACGGGATCGATCTGTTCGGCCGACTCGACCGCCAGCACGAACCACATGTTGAGCGGCGTTGCGCCGGGCTGGCCTGGGTGGGCCGATTCGCGGCGGTAGTTGTGCGCCACCTCGGCCATGCCGTCCAACTGCTTGGCCACGGCGTCGAAGCGCTCTTCGGGCACGGCCATGGCCGCCAGCACGAAGCGGCCGCCAGCGCGTTCGATCTGGAACAGCGGGCCGAAGCGGGTCAGGTCGCCCTGCGACAGCAGGCGCTGCAGGCGCTGAATCACCGCGTCTTCGCTGCAGCCGAGCTGCGCGGCCACGTCGGCAAAGGGCCGGTCGCTCAACGGGAAGCCGCCGTGCAGGAAGCCGACCAGGCGGGCGTCATCCAGCGACAGCATGGGGCACCTCCTGTGGGGCCAACGGCAGCGCGCGAAAGCGGTGCGCGCCGGTCTGCTTGAAACGGCGGGTGGAAAACAGCACGGCGTGCTGGTGGCCGGCCAGCCCCGCGGCGGGCACCACGCGGTCGATCACGCGCTGCACCACGGCGCGGTCGGTGCCGTGCACCATGCCGTACAGGTTGTAGGGCCACTGCGGCGCGCGCTCGCGCCGGTAGGCCAGGGTCACGCCGGGTTGGCGCGCCAGCGCCTCGCCGCAGGCGTCCACCAGCGCGTCGGGCACGTCGAACACGGTCATGGCGTTGGCGCCAAAGCCCAGCTCGTGGTGCCGCACCACGACGCCGAAGCGCTTGAGGGTGCCGGCGTCCAGCCAGTGTTGCAGCGTGTAGAGCACGTCCACCACCGAACGGCCGGTGGCTTCGGCCCAGGCGTCGAACGGGCGGGCGGTGATCGGCAGCCCCGCTTCCACCCGCGCGGCCAGCGCTTGATCGGCCGCCGCGATGGGCTCGGCGTGGGCCACGCGCTGCACCCGCATGGGCATCAAGGCGGTGGCGTGGCTCAGGTCGAAACCGAGGTCGATGCGGTAGGCACGCTGCATGCGCAGGCGCAGCGCGGGCAGGCCGGTGGCGCGCTCCAGCGACAACATGGCCGCTTCCACGGTGGCAGCGTCGCGCCCGGTCATGACGAACCAGAGGTTGAAGGCGTGCTCGCGTTCGTAGTTGTGGTTCACGCCCGGGTGGGCCGACACGGTGGCCGCGACCTCGTGCAAGCGGTCGTGGGGCACCGCCATCGCCGCCAGCAGGGCCGCACCGCCGGCCTCGGGCGCGAACACGCCACCGATGCGGCTGATGGCGCCCGCGCGCTGCAAGCGCTCGCAGGCCGCGAGCACGTCCGCCTCGCGCAGGTCCAGCGACTGGGCGATGTGCGCAAAGGGTTTGCGCACCAGCGGAAAGCCGTGTTGCCAGGGGTTGAGCAGGGCCAGGTCGGCCGCGCTGATCAGGGAGGGAACGGAGTCGCGCGCGCTCATGGCTCTAGAACCCCAGCCGCGCGGCGCGCGCGGTGAAGAAGATGCCGCTGGGCGCGGGCACGTCCAGCCGCGCGCGGGTGGTGAAGCTCTGCGTGTCGATGACGCTCACGCGGTTGTCGTCGCGGCTGCTGATCCACACCGCTTCGCCGCGCGGCGTGAACTCCATGTGCAGCACCGCCTTGCCAGGCTCCAGCGTCCGCACGATCTGCTGGCTCTGGGTGTCGATGACCTGCACGCGGTGGTAGTCGGGCACGGCGAAGTTCACCCAGACCTGGCGCCCGTCGGGCCGCGCCATCACGAACACCGGTTGACCGGCCACGGGGATGCGGCCCACCTCGGCCCAAGTCTCGGTGTCCACCACCAGCACCTCGTGGCGGCCTATAGCGGGCAGGTAGGCGCGGCGTCCGGCCACGGCCCAGCCGCGCAGGTGCGGCATCTTGTAGACCGGCAGCGGCTCCTGGCCCTTGCCGTAACCGCCGAGGATGCGCTGGACCTTGGGCGGACAAGGAAACGCCGGGCCGCCCCAAGTTTCCTTGCCCCCCCCGGGGGGCGGGCTGGGCGAAGCCCTGACCTGGGGGCACTCTTCTGCCCAGAGGTCGAGCTGGGCCAGACCGTCTTCGCCGAACAGACCGGCGATGTAGTGGCGGCCGTTGGGCGTGACCAACGCGTCGTAGGGCTGGCGGCCGATGTTGTCGAACTTGACGGTTTTTGGATTTCGCGGGTCCGAACAGTCGCTGACCCAGATCGCGTTGGCGTCGAACAGGCTGTAGGCGAAACGGCGGCCGGGCAGATCGACCAGGCCGACCACGCGCGACCGTTTTCCAGGGGCGTACTCGGCGGGAATATCGGCCAGCAACTCCAGCGTGCGCGCGTCGAACACCTTCACGCCACCGGGCGTGTAGTTCTGCGCCGCCACCAGCGTGCCGTCGGCACTGATGGCGCCACCGATCGAGTTGCCGGCTTGCATGACGCGGCGCGCGATGCGGCGCTCCAGCAGGTTCACCTGGGTGAGGCCACCGTCGCGCCCGAACACGTAGGCAAACAGGCCGTCGCGCGAGAACACCACCGAGGCGTGCGAGAGGTCGCCCAGGCCGGGCACCTCGCCGATCAATACCTGGGCGGTGGTATCCACCAGGTAGAGCGTGCCGTTGGCGCGGCCGATGACCACGCCGAGGTCGCCGGTGCCACGTTGCACGGGCGCGGCACAACCCGCCAGACCGCCGAGCGCGGCGAAAGAAGACAGGGTGGCCGCAGCGGCCAACCATTCACGGCGCTTCATGGTGCTTTCACCATTTCTTCAGGAAAGCCCTGCTGCAGGCGTTGTGCGATCCAGCGTGCCTCGGGCTCGCTGAGCATCGCCCGCCAGGGCGGCATGGGGGTGCCCAGCCGGCCGTGAAAGATCACGGCCGCCAAGCTGTCCAGAGGAACATCGGCCAGGGCCTCGCGCGTGAGCGCCGGGCCCAGACCACCGGTCAGGCGCATGCCGTGGCACGAGCCGCAGTCCTGCCGCACCATGCGCACCAGCTCGCGCGAACGCGATGCATCGGGCGCAGGAACCGACTGCGCCAGGGCCAGCCCAGGCCCCAGCAGCAGCGCGGACAGGACGGCAGCGATTTTCACAGCTTGAACGGGTGCATCACGACTTGAGGATCACCGCGATGGCGTCCTTCAGGTCGCCGTCACCAATCTTGTCGGCACCGTTGGGCGACATGGGGATCGGACCAAACACCCCCGAGCCGCCCTTGCGGACCTTCTCGAACAGCTTGGCCGCCACGTCCTGCCCCTTGTACTTGGCCGCGATGTCCTTGAACGAAGGCCCGACCAGCTTCTTGTCCTTCGAGTGGCAGGCCATGCAACCGGACTTGGTCAGGGCCGCCTCGCCGTCAGCAAAAGCAGCGCCGGACGTCAGCGCGAACGCCGCCATCACAGCAGCAGAAAGAAGAGATTTCATGGAGTTCTCCAGATGAAAGAGGAAACAACCCAACAACGAAGTGACTTCACCCAGGGGCCCCGTGGAACCGGCTTTGCCGGGCCACCAGGGCCGTCCCCCCTCGAAGCGCCGCAGGCGCGCCACGGAGGGGGGAAGCCGCGTCAGCGGCGCAGGGGGGAGTCAATAAATGTCGTGTTGCGTGTTATTGACGTTGAAGTGCCCCGTCGGCGTGATCAGGCGCGGGTCCTTGATCACGGCCTTGAGCTTGAGCGTCTTGTCATCGACGATGACCAACGCGCTCTCCTTGTTCTTGGCGCTCCAGACCGAGAACCAGACCTCGTCGCCCGCCTTGTTGAACTCGGGTTGCACGACGCGCTTGGCGCCGTCGTCCTTGATGCCCGCCCACTCGGCGATCGGCAGCACGACAAAGCCCTTCTCCAGGTTGTTGATGTCGTACACCGCCACCGATTGCGAAATCTTCGGATCGGGGTTCAGCGGCGTGTCCGAATACAGGTGCTGGCTCTTCGGGTGGCTCTTGATGAACAGCGCACCGCCGCCCTGGCCGGTGAGCGTCTGCACCACCTTCCAGGCGTTCTTCGGGTGCTTGACCGGATCGGTGCCGATGAGCGAGATGGTTTCGTCACCCAGGTGGCCGGTGGACCACACGGGGCCGAACTTCGGATGCACGAAGTTCGCGCCGCGACCGGGGTGGGGAATCTTGCCCACGTCGATCAGCTTGGTGAGCTTGCCTTCCTTCAGGTCCACCGCAGCGATCTTGTTGCTGTTGTTGGCCGCCACCATGAAGTAGCGCTTGGTGGAGTCCAGGCCGCCGTCGTGCAGGAAGCGCGCGGTGCCGATGGTGGTGACCTTGAGCGCGTCGATGTTCGAGTAATCCACCAGCAGGGTCTGCCCGGTTTCCTTCACGTTCACCACGAACTCGGGCTTGTAGTGGCTACCGACGATGGAGGCCACGCGCGGCTCGGGGTGGTATTCCTGCTTGTCGACCGTCATGCCACGGGTGGCCACGATCTTCAGCGGCTCCAGCGTGTCGCCGTTCATGATCACGAACTGGGGCGGCCAGTACGAACCGGCGATGGCGTACTTGTCTTCAAAGCCCTTGTACTTGCTGGTCTCCACCGAACGCGCTTCCAAGCCGGTGCGGATCTCGGCCACGTTGTCGGGCAGTTCCATCCACAGGTCGATCATGTTGATCTTGGCGTCGCGCCCGATCACGAACAAATAGCGACCCGAGGCCGACAGGCGCGAGATGTGCACCGCGTAGCCGGTCTTGACGATGTTGATGATCTTCTTGGTGTCGCCGTCGATCAGCGCCACTTCACCCGTGTCCCGCAGCGTGGTGCTGAAGATGTTGGTGATGTTGAAGTTGTTCATCTTCTTGGTCGGCCGCTTCTCCGGCGGCACGATCACCTTCCAGGTCGCCTTCATCTGCTCCATGCCGAACTCGGGCGGGGTTGGCGGCTCGTGCTGGATGTAGCGCGCCATCATGTCCACCTCTTTTTCGCTCATCTCGCCGCTGGTCTGCCAGTTCGGCATGCCGGCCGGCGAGCCGTAGGCGATGAAGACCTTGAGGTAGTCGGTGCCCTTGCCCACCGTGATGTCGGGCGTGAGCGGCTTGCCCGTGGCGCCCTTGCGCAGCACGCCATGGCAGCCCGCGCAGCGCTCGAAATACACCTTGCGCGCCACATCGAACTCGGCCTGCGTCATGGGCGGCGCCTTCGGGTTCACGCTCTGCACCATGGGCTCGGCGCCCATGGGCGAGCTGCCCGCCTGG